>Ga0206862_1254_pt1 | contig 11686 bp, 6 predicted proteins | sample Alteio_BWOrgCont_43_FD_152625 | JGI IMG/M metagenome (GOLD analysis project Ga0206862, IMG submission 152625) | Enriched cells from forest soil in Barre Woods Harvard Forest LTER site, Petersham, Massachusetts, United States -... | ecosystem: Environmental > Terrestrial > Soil > Temperate forest > O... | reverse complement strand
CAGCTCAAAAGAATTGTTCGGCAGCCACGCTATGCGGCCACCGATGGAGTTGGCGGTAGTCTGAATGTCGGATCCCGACATGCCACCCTCCAGTCCTGTATCGCCAGCGGGGCAGGTCGAAGCGACGACGAGGCATTGTGAGGCGGTACTGGAAACGAGACCTGAGTAACGAGTGCCGTTGCTAAACGTGTACGATCCGGACAGGGACCAACCACTGGCGAGTGCTCTCTCAAAGCGGTTGTTCAGATTGTTGCCGTAAGTGGGTGACCATACTGCGCTCCCAGTGAACCGATTCGGGACATCCGTGGAGGAGCGACCGTATTCCGCCTTTTGGTCATAGGGATCAATCGTGCCGTAGGTGCCAAAAAAAGTTTCACCGCCCGCCTGATTCTGCTGCCCGTCGTCCGTCGCATGGCTGAGTGTGTAATTGAGCAGAAATTCAATACCGTGGCTAGACGGTTTGCGGAGGGAAACCACCAGGGCGTTGTAAGTGGAATTGACACCGCCAAATTGGGTCACCATGGCGCCGACGGTGTTGTCTATACGAGTGGTGTAGAACGGTACTGTAGATTGCAATTGCGTCACGCCAGCCGCATTGACGACATCATACGTTTTGGAATTCGTGGTCGGTGCAATGTTGGCGTCGACGGCGTAGGGCAGTTGCAAGCCGCGGGTGAAGTTGTAGCTCGTCGAAAGGCTCATGCTACCGGGCAGGTGAGTTTCGAGCCCCACTTCGAATTCATCGGCCCGCGGTCTCAAATCAGAGGGATCAATGGAACGGTTGCCGCAAGGACATGGACTGACAATCGGGTTTATGGGTACTCCAGCGCGTGGCTGTTGATTCGCAGGCGCACCAGCAACAGTGAAGGGCGCTTGAAGCGGGACGTTTTGAAGGTTAAACAGTACGTCGGGAAATGTAAGTCCGGACGGGCAGGTGGTGTTGGTGCAGTTCACCTGGGCATTGTCGCCACCGTTGGCAATGTTCTTGAACACGCTGATATTCGTGATTCCATAAAAGATGCCGCCTCCCGCACGGAGCACCATGTTCTTGTTGAAGTTCCAGGCGACCCCGACGCGCGGCTGGAATCCCGAATAATCGCTTGGGAATGTGTCGGTGAATGCAGCCAGGAAGGGCGTGCTGTTGTTGGGATAGGGCGGGGGCGGGAAGAGTTCGACGTCATATCGCAAGCCGAGATTGACCGTCAGGTTGGATTTGGCCTTCCAGGTATCCTGGAAATAGCCGGCCTCCTCCGAGGCGCTTATGATTTCTTCATAGCTGCGCGGAGGAACGAACCCCATCGGACCTGCAAAACCAGGAGCGACCTGGTAGCTGGCGGCGCGGGTGTCTATGATTTGCGTAAAGTTCGTATAGTGCTTGCCGGTTCTATTATCGCCAGGTACCGTCGCACCGTAGAGGTCGACAAGCCAGTCGCAAAAGAGCAAATCGGCCGTGGTGTTGGAACAGCCGGTGGCCGTTGCCCATGCTGCGGCTGACAAACTGCCGGTCTGCGCGGAGCTGTAGGTGTAGGAACCGGCGGAATTCACCGAACTCCGGGCATTGTCGTGCACAAAATTCAAGTCAACGCCGGCTTTGAACGAGTGCGAGCCCTTGGTGAATGAGAAATTGTCGGCGACTTCGTTGCGAAACTCGGTGGTAAACGTGGAACCATTATTGGCGCCGTAGGTAAAGAGGTTGCTGAGCGCCGAGGAGGGGGCGCCGCCGACGTTTGCCACAGGCGAGAAGGATTGATCCTCTCCCCATTGATACCGCAGTTCGTTCACCTTGTTCGAAGAGAGGACGGAAGTCCAGTTTCCGATCACGAAGCGGTCCTGTAGAAACGACTTCGTCGCCCCGGGCGTGGCGCTGCCGGCTCCCGCGCTTGGCTTGTCGTAATCGCGCCAGTCGGTCACAGCGCTGAAGTGATTTGTCGAATTCAGTTGATAGTCGAGTTTGATGAGTTCGACGCTTTGCGTGAAGTAGCTCGGAAACTGACCAATGTCCTGCGTTAGCACATAGTTCTTGGCAGCCGAGCACTGTGCCGCGTTGATTTCGGTGGGGCAAGGCAACTGGCCGATGGGAGGACTCACCTGGGCGGTCGTGACGAAGTTGGGCTGGACTTTGTCGTAGCCGTCATAGTTGGCAAAGAAGAACAGTTTGTTTCTGATGAGCGGCCCGCCGAGGCTGCCGCCGAACTGGTTCTGTTGATGCACCGGCTGCGTGGACAGCTGACTATTCGCGTGGGCCTGGGCGGCGGCAACAGGATCCAACGCGTTAAGCGTCGGGTTGCGCAAATTCTCGAACAAGTCGCCGTGGAATTGATCGGTTCCCGACTTGGTAGTGGCGTTCACTGCGCCGCCGGTAGCCTGCCCGACTTCCGCGGTAAAAGAGTTGGAAGAGACCTGAAATTCCTGTATCGCATCGGGACTATAGGAATACTGGTCGCCGGCGCCTCCCCGAATGCTTCCACTGTACGCATTGTTATTGTTAGCCCCGTCCACAGAATAGTTATTGTATAGCGAATTCGTTCCGTGAAAAGCGAGTGCGCCAGAGGTGCCATCCATGTTCACGCCGGGTGTAAGCAATACGAGTTGCGCCCAACTCCTTGAAGCGACAGGCAGATTGTTGACGAGATTCTCGCTGACGTTTTGAGCTTGCTCGGTTTTTTCTGTTTCAAGGACGGGAACCTCGCTGGTGACGGTGACCGTCGATTGCTGTGATGCTACGGGTAGTTGCAAGTCTATCCGAACGGTTTGTCCCACCTGAAGCGTTACGCCATTATTCCGAAGCGTGTCAAACCCCTGCTCCATCGCAGTAACGTCGTAGGTGCCGGGTTGAAGGAGCGGCGCGGCGTAGGTTCCAGTGTCGTTGGTCATCTCCGGAGTATCGATGCCTGTATTTTCGTTGTGGATTGTGACGGATACCCCTGCGATGGCAGCGCCCTTGGGATCCGTTATCGTACCGGTGATTTCACCGGTTGCGACCTGGCCAACGGCAACGGAGGAAAAGAAGAGAACCCCTGACGCAATAACAACGATACCGGCACAAAAAACTCTGGTAATTCGCATTGCATACCTCACCCGTGGGTTTCGGAGGGCTGCCGCGAGTTTTACAATTCGTTAACATCCCGCCGATCAAGTCGCATCGTAGGATTAACGATTTTCTTCCCGCAAGCGCGTTGTTTGCGGTTAGCAAATTAAAATTTTCGATTGGACGAACAATTTGACTACATGCAAAAGTACGCAGTCGTGCGAGCCGTTTTGCTCAACATTCCTAACGGGCCCTGGAGGTCGGCGATGAATTTACGAGTGCGATTGGCGACATTTTTGTATTTCGGGCTATTGTCTGTAACGCTGACGGCATCTGCGCAGCAATTTCAGCCGGTGGAGACAACCATCGACAAAATCCACGCCGCCTATAAATCGGGGAAGCTGACCTCCCATGAATTAGTTCAAGATTATCTCGACCGCATCAAGGCATACGATCAACAAGGGCCTGCCTTGAACTGCATCATTAGCCTGAACCCGAATGCGCTGCAGGAAGCCGACAAACTAGACGCAGCGTTCAAGAAATCTGGTTTCGTCGGCCCTTTGCATGGCATTCCTGTTGTGATGAAGGATCAAGCAGACGCTGCTGGCATGCCGACGACCTTAGGTTCCGTTTTGTTCAAGAATTATCGGCCTCCGGACTCGTTCGTTGCGGCTAGACTCCGCAAGGCTGGTGCAATCATTCTGGGCAAGACCACACTGGGCGAGTTCGGGGCCGGCGATGCCCTGGGATCCGAATTATTTGGCGATACGCACAACCCATACGATCTGGAACGGACGGTCGGCGGGTCGTCGGGAGGTAATGGCGCCTGCCTCGCTGCAAGTTTTGCGACCGTTGGGGTCGGCGAGGAGGGTGTGGCGTCTATTCGTCGGCCATCGACTTGGAACGGTCTTGTTGGCATGCGCCCCACCTCGGGTTTGGTCAGCCGCACCGGAATGTTTCACGGCTGGCCCGATACAGTTCAAACACTCGGTCCGATGGCTCGCACTGTAACAGACCTGGCGGAGCTGCTCGACGTTATGGTGGGATATGATCCCGAAGACCCTCTCACAGCTATGGCTGTGGGACACATTCCGCGCACGTATACGGCGTCACTTGACAAAAACGGCCTGAAGGGAGCGCGCATTGGAATTTTGCGCCAGCCGTTCGGAGACACCCCCGACCCCGATGGTGAAGACAACAAGAAAGTAGATGTGGTGTTTGAGAAGAACATCGCGGAGCTGAAAGCCGCGGGCGCTGTGATTATTGACCCGGTGGCGATCCCGAATCTCAAAGAAGCACTGGCAAAAAGGTCCGACAAAATGACCATTGATGACGAAACGCAACGGGTTTGGCTGGCGCACAATCCCAACTCGCCGTTCCAATCGCCTGAGGACGTTGCGGCATCGCCGGACTACAGCAAGCTTCCCCCTGGCAAAGCCTCGGAATGGAAAAAGCCGAAGGAAGCCACGGCAGAAACCTATGCGGCTTTTAACCAATACCTGAAGACCAGGGAGGATCTGGAGATCAGCTTTCTGAAAGTGATGGCGGACAATCGCTTGGACGCTTTTGTATATAAGTCCATCGAGTATCAACCGCCGCTGATCAAGGATGAACTTACCCCGAAGTTCCGAAGCCCCGGGCGGGTACCTTCGTTGAATACTTTCCTGGGATATGTCTCGGCCATGACGGTCCCTTCGGGATTCACAAGCGACGATCTTCCCGTCGGGATTACATTTCTGGGCAGGCCGTACGCTGAGCCGACACTTCTGAAGCTGGCCTATGCATACGAACAGGCAACACATCACCGCAAGCCGCCGAAGACGACACCGCCCCTTCCCAGCATTTCACACTAGGCCTGGGATCCATAGTGGGATCAAGCGCAGGTGTCTCGCGGCCACTGCGGAAGCTATACACTCCCTTGCCGCAGCCTCCGGCATACCGGTAACGGGGCCTGCGCAAATCTCCACCTGGCATCCCTGTGCCATGCTGTGCCTTAGCAATTAGGGCTTGCCAGAAGTGCTGGACAGCCCCGCCTGGAAGAAGATACGAGGTTCGAAGGAAAACACCGCAGGATGCGCCCAATGCGCAAGGACGCACTTGGTGCGTATGGGGAATCCTTAGGCTGCTGAGTCTGCTAGAGTTAACAGAATCGACGCCGTGAATGGGAAGAAGTTGAACTACCTTTCATGGACGGTCACTTCAGTTCAGGCCTAGCACTCGAGGCGGCCTCGCCGAATGTCGGAGCAACGAACTTTCCAAGAGCGCGGGCACATCTGGGCCTGTACCTCTTATGTTACTGTGTTAGCTATTGTTATTCGCTGGCAAGGCAGGCCGTCGGACGCCCTTCCTCAGCCGTACTGTGTGCAATTGGCGCGGTGGTCTGCCGCGTAAGAGACGCAGGCGTGCTGGAATGTAGTTTCACACTCATCAGCGCAAGCCAATAGCGAGTCGCGTCTCGTCTGATCCCGCGTGGCTTTTTTCCCGTTACGATGACGCTCGGGTTCGTACTCGGATCTCTGGCAAGGGGTCCCTGGCCCAAGCTCCGGTTACGCAACTCCTCAAGGCGCTACTGGCGACGAAAGTCGTACTCCCGCACGCCATTGTTTTGATTCCAGATTGGATTGCTTCCATAGCAGACGAGCTGAGCGTAGAAGTTGTCAACGCTAGAGTCGTAGTCAGACGTATTGAGGTGCCATTTCATATCCAGTGAATACCATTCTTCACAACTTAATGATTTGGTTTGTCCAGGTGCCAGACTACCGGAGTCAACGAAGCGCTCCTGGTCGTAATCGTCTGTCGTGCTGTCACCACTTCGTCCGTGTATTTCGAATACAACCGTGCTGCGATTCTGTCCCGGGTTCACAAGTCGCCACTGCCTATCTCCTGCCGCCTGCACCGAAGAGCCTATGACGACCGCGAGAGCATCGTGGGGGCAGTTAAGGCAGGCGCAAATGCTGCAGGTCAGGAACTTGCAGATATCGGTGCAGAGGAAATTGCAAAACAGCTTAAAGAAGAACGGACATATTCCCTATATAAAGTTCTTAAACACGAACAAGAAAATATAAACACAACGACTGAAGCGCGAGAATACCGGAAAACGGTGCAAGAGCAAGTCGAACAACTCGATAACCGACTTAATCAAATCCAACGTCAAATATCCGTCGATGCAGAGCGAATTCAGATTCTAAACTCTATGAAAGAGGCAGTACAAGAGGCATGTACTCAGAAACCCATTTACATAAAACCACTGCCATAAAAATCATCTCGCGTTTCTCCTAACGTCCCCCACCAAGCAACCAGGCGCCAGCATATACCCCGCCAAGCCACAGAGTCACGTATTCGTATTGCATAAACTGGTTGAGTTTGGTGATGAGCGAAGATCTTGTCTGCAAGCGAGGCCGCTGCGCACATCCATCGTCTGCTCCCAACGGCAGCCCTGATCACGTACTCAAGTTCTAGGGGTTAGACGGGAATTGCTCACTGGTTACGGCCGCTCCACTGCCATCGGCCAAGAATGAACAATCGGTCGTTAGCTGGTCCGCTTTCTAGGGCAGTGGTGCAGACAACAAAATCAGGAGGTTATCATCAGGCGCGGGACTAACCGCAGGATTGCTGTACACGTTTACTGATGGCTGCTGTGTTAGTGCCTGTAATATCTGCTGATTCACGGCAGCTCGAAGTACCATAAGATGCTGGATCTGTGCATTACTCATTGCCAAGAAATGTTGCTGGCGACTCTGAATTGCGTTGATTTCTGCAACACTATCCGAAAAGGTCGAGAAACCATCACCAAACGTCTGCGCGCCTTGTAATAATCCAACCGTCGCCCCAAAAAATTGACCTCCGCCTTTCGCTATCTGCCCAAGAGGAACATTCCCCGTTTGCGATGTTACAAACTCTGTAGCGTCGGTTAGGGCGTTGCCAACTTGGGCCGTGACGACTAACGGTTGTAAGTCACCTGGTTTCCCAGATCCATTGTACGCGCCCACTAGATTCTCAGCCGTCCCAACCAGTTTTAAGTTAGGATCATCAGGAGACAGAATCTTTCCAGCAGAACTGATTATCTTGAGCTTACTTTCAGCACCTTCGGGACCGGTTTCTGTGCCACTGCCCTCATCTGAGGAAGCTTTTTCCACGGCTCCTTCCGCGAGGCCATATGCTGCTTTGATCGCGCCCCCCCCTTCTCCTTCAGTCAGTTCACCAGCTGTATTCACGAAGGCGTCGGACGCTCCCTTTACCATCTTCGCAGTGCCTTCAATCATTCCGCCTTCGGAATCGCTAACGCCTTGCTGCGTAAATTCCGCGCTTTGTTGTTGCACGTCCTGAATATTTGCTATTGCGGCGTCAATTCGGTCTCGTTTTGCAACTAGATCCGCTACCGATGTCCCATCCGAAGGCGCTGGGCCCTGGACACTGGAGGCAGAATCGCCGGAATCCGGCGCACTCGGACCTTCGGGCCCAACCTTGGGATTTTGCTCAGGCCCTTCTGCCAAGGCGTTATCTATCGCGGCGTCAATTTGAGACTTGAGGGCGTCGTCCACAGACGCGGAAAGTCTATCTGGGTCCGGGCCACCGGAGGATGAAGAGCTTGCAGCAAGCTGGGCGACGGAGTCGTCCAGACTAAGGTTTGAATTCGCGTCATCACCGACCACCGTCTCAGCTTGTTGCTGCTCATCAAAAGCCTCAAGATCGGCTTCCGAGCCCAGCGGGGCAACGGGTATATTTGTAAATAGCTCAGTCAGCACATCGGTGGCCGCCTGGATAGCGCTCTGATCCGCAACTTGGAGGGCTTGTTGTTTTTGAACGGTGGCCCGGCAAGCGGCCACTCGTTGAGCACCGGAGTCTTTGAAAGGCCCAAAAAGTAGCGTGTGCAAGGACTGACACTCGGATCGGGAACATACAAGGTCATTGTCGCCCTGGCGATCAGCTTGGTATCGCGCTAAACAGGCGGTATGTTCGCTCTCAATCTCGGCCATTTGAGCATCGAATTGCTTTTGGATTGCATCACACTGTGCATAACTCGAAGCGGCGCTCTCCCCAGTGGCATCGGCAGGAACCTGAGCTGTAGAATCCACCTGGGCAAGTAGCGTAATCGGAGCAAGGAAGAGCGCCCCGAACATCGCAAGACACATGCCTCGGTTGGATAATTTCTTTATCATTATCGACCTCCGATCAGTCTGTTCTCAATCGGATCTTCCATCGTCGCGCCGTTCCAGCCCCACCTTCTTATTTGCCGTCTTCAGCTTCCCCTGTCAGGGATAGTAGTTTGCTTTCAAAGGTTTCCAATTCGTGGGCACGGTCTGCTTCGATCTCGGAAAAAACGGTTTTGATTAGTTGTGAATGCCACGTTTGTCGCTCTTCTTCTTGGGCCGATGTTATGCTCTTTTCCTGAGCTGCCTCTTCTTTGTCCGCCGCAAGGGTCTTCATGGCCTCGGCGGAGATCTGTTGAGATTGACTCGCGGTCCCATTATCAGAGCCAATGTTAGCCGCTTCCGACGCAGCCACGGTACCCAACGCAACGGTCTCGGACGTGAAGCGCAACCAATCAATCGTCTTCTTTTCAGGGTCCACAAGGTGCTGAACGATCGTCGGGCTTGCCATGACATGGGCAAGAAATCGTCCCAAGTTTTCCGTAACAGTCTTTTGGGCTGCCTCTCCATAAAGACATTGGACAGCATCCATGAATGCATAGTACGGAGCCAGCCCAGTTGGCTCCAATTTCACAGCATAGGATTCCTTCGCGAGGGCGAAAGTCCCTGTGTCACTTGACCCTTTTTGGCTTATTGAAGTCACCTGATCGAATCTGAGGTCGAACGCAATCAATGGCTCCATCCTGTCACTGCCCGACTCATTTGATTGAACCCGCGAGTCGATTTCAGTCCGGATGCGACGACTTCGTTTGTCAATCACAAGATCAAATAGCATGTCGCGAGAATAGAATGGAATCCGCAGCGTTCCCTTAGCGTTGAGAATTTTATCCCCAAACGATTCCGTGTCTTCGTACGGTTTCGAAAGCAACGTTGCGAAGAAAGCCTGATCGAGAACCCATGAATTTAGAGGAAATCGGTCCTCAGCGTTGGCGACGAGCCGAGCGTATTCTTGTATTGAATAGTCCTGCGTAGGGACTTCCTTACGGATCCAGTCGGGAGTGCAGGAACCATTTGTGATAGCGGAGTACCGATACCAGTCTATCCGCTCCTTTAGTTTACTGAGAATTGCCGCATCTTCAGTCACCTCACGCTGCAATTCCGCAACTGGCTTCTCAGGGCTGAGGGCATGCATCGAAACTGTTCTAGAAATTGCAGTGGCTAGATTTGCCTGACGCCGGTTGATGTAGAACTTCAGTAGTTCCTTTTGTTGGGGTTCCAAATACATCTTATCAACTAGCGATAGGGCTTCATCGCCCTTTAGTTGTGCCAAGTCTTGATCGAGCAGATCCTCTAGCTCTCGATTTAACTCAGGAGAAAGAATAGGAATGAGCTGGTTAAAGAAGGTTTCCACTTGCTGATTTTTTAGGAGCACTTTGGAGAACCTTGAATTGCGCGATCGCCTCGTCGTGCCTTCCGGCATGTAAGTCAACCACTATAAGAAGGCAACGTACAGTTTGATCGGCCGGTTGCCGTTGAAGATATTCTTCAAAGGCCTCGGCAGCGCCGCTGTAGTCGCCCGATTTTTCGAGTGCTCTGCCCCGAGCCAATACGATCATTGGGCTGGGCTGGACAACAGATTGGCCCCAAGCGATACCGATAGCTCCTACAATGAGGGCGAGAGTAAAAAGCAGCAGATTCAGACTTGGTAGCCCACGGCACTTCCATAGCCTCGTCATGCTGATTTTTCCTCTTCGAGAATTAGGATCTCTCTCCGACTTTATTCAAACTTCTCTTTAAAACTCAAATCGAAAGATTGTGTTGGAATGATCTTAAAATCGTCACCCTGAACCAACTGCCGCTCGTCAGCTCGGCTCCTTCGAAGTGTGTCGATGCCCTCGTTCAGTGAATACATGGCCATCATCATTTGTGATGCCATCATAAAACCGCCCCCTGCGAAAGCCGCATATCCTCCCATGCCTGCCGCTGCGAATTGCATTCCTAGAGAGAACTTCTCTCCGCCTGTCATGCTTTCTTTGCCTAGCTTGGCATTGTCATATCCCATGTAACGAAGGAATAGCCTCGTGTAATTGTTGGCGAATTTTCTAGCCGGTACACCTTCATATGGAGTCGGTGAAGCCACATTTAAGGGAACAAGATAAATTTCATCGCTGTTAGTAGTAATCCCCACGTAGCTATTTTGAGTCTCTATTCCCTTGAGATCAGCCGACTTTAAAGACAAGTCATCCGCACCTGCCGCTGACGGTTGAGACGAAGCAACCACAAGGTCTCCTAGTTCATCCGACCCGGCAGGCTTCTGCGGAGGGCCAACCTTGTTGATCTTGGGATCGTACGAGGAAAGGTATACAAGGCGAATGCTGTCACGGACTAATTCGACCTTCACTTCTCGTAGCTGCTTTTTGTCGTGAGCTGAAAAGGAGCTCGCATAAAAATAAACCGGTACGTTTTGGCTTGTCACGGAATCGTAGCATCGCAGACCGGCGGCAGGGTTGTTGCCCTGGAAATACACAATCGCCAAGAGTTCGTTTACCTCTGGACCAAGAGGGAAGATGCCGGCAGCAACCTCAAGCTTCTTACTGGCATCGGAGAGTTGCTGTTGGGCGTAGGGATATGAAATCTGGTAGGGTACGAATCCCTGGCCTGACGTACCCGAGCTTTGCAATCCCATTGAGCGGACGAGCAAAGGCTCCAATGTAGCCTTTGCATTCCGAATGGCCTCGTCGTATTTCATACGCTCGTCATCAACAGTTTCGAGATGCGTCGCGGCCTCTTTCTTTCCCTCCGGTGACGTCTCCACTGATTCGTAGGCATTGAAGTATTCCTTAGCTTTCGCCACATTCCCAAAAGCTTCGTACAGGATCGCCAAGCGCCACTTCGTCAATGGGTAGTTCGGCATGATTTCGTCAGCTTTAACAAATTCATCAATTGCGCGATCATATTTTCGATCATCGATGAATCGAGTCGCAGCTGCGTAATGCGAACGAACCTCAGGCCCGTGTTCATCGGATAATGAGGTGAGGGAAGAAATTCCCGTGAGTCTCACCTGAACGTCTCCTGAGTCAACTGCGTTCGGAGCAGTAGCGAGATATTCATTGAAATACCGTAACTGATCGTCCAGCCTGCCCTCCTCTTCGGCACATTTAGCTAGGTTGAACAATACAGCAGCACTTTTCGGCAGACTGGGCTCAAGCTCCTTCAACTGCGCGCATGGTGTTGTCTTGGCTTTTGCGCTATCACTCGACGGCGCCGGCGCACCCGTATCGGCGTCGGCTTCCATCATGCCGCTCGTCGTTTTACCCAACCTTGTCGTTGTTGCGTTAAACGCTTCGATGCTTGCCTTCGTCTCGGGTGTTAGATCAGGAACTTTGTCTCCAGTCGCCAGCGATGAACGGATTTGCTCTAACTGGGGACGGTCCTTGGCATTTTCTGGCAAGATTTCAAGGCACTGGTCCATCTGGGCTACTGCCTTGACTCGATCATTTAGCTTGGCATAGCTGATGGCGAGATTGTAATGAACCGAAACGTTGGTCGAATCGAGTGCTTCGGCTTC
>Ga0206862_1251_pt1 | contig 11925 bp, 8 predicted proteins | sample Alteio_BWOrgCont_43_FD_152625 | JGI IMG/M metagenome (GOLD analysis project Ga0206862, IMG submission 152625) | Enriched cells from forest soil in Barre Woods Harvard Forest LTER site, Petersham, Massachusetts, United States -... | ecosystem: Environmental > Terrestrial > Soil > Temperate forest > O... | reverse complement strand
GGGTGAGACATTAATACTTTTGCAATTTCCTTTTCATACATTTGTAGACGATACGATGAGCCTGCTTCCATTTCCTGTGTGTAGACGATGAGGAAGCTGGCATCCTGATTGGGTACAAAGTCGGTTGGGATGCGTAGAAAAAGCCAAATAGATAAAATGAGGCAGCCAACGCCAATTAAAACAGAGAGAAAATAGAGATCGATTGCTTTGGCGAGAATGCGTGCATAGGCATTCCTCATGGACATGTTAAGGCGATGGCTGAAGCGATAAAGCCGCCCCTCTTGATGATTGTTAGCTAGAAAGCGGCTGCATAGCATCGGGGTGCAGTCGTTCATTAAAAATGTCCCCTTAATTGACTTATCAACAGGGATTGAAAGCCGCAGCGATTATCAATGGGCTCTCCAAAGCATCTTCTCAGATAAAGTTTACTCTTCGGGTGAAAAGCTGATCAATGCCATGTTGAAGGATCCTCTCTTTGAAGCAGTCAATTCCGATCTCGAGATTCACTCCCCGCAAATCAATGTGACCATCATGAGGGACAAGGCTTCTTCTTTGGGCATCACTGCTGCGGATATCGAAAACGCATTTAATTTTGGCTATTCCTATAACTATGTCACAAGGATAGATACAGCTGTAGACCAGTATAATGTGATCCTAGAGCTGTTCGACAAATACCAGAGAGATACGAATATTTTCAATTCCCTCTGGATGCGTTCCGCTGTTTCGAACGAACTCGTCCCGATGGGCGCCGTTGCCAAGTGGGAAGAGGCCGAGGGAGCCTCCAGCGTCAACCATATCGACCAGTTTCCTTCTGTAACAATTGAATTTAATCTCGCTTCCGGAGTCACACTAGACCAAGCTGTCAACCGATTAGAAGAGCTGAGAAAAGAGCTGGTGGATCCAATAGTACAATTCGAACCGATCGGAGCCATTCAAACCTACCAGGATTCCATTAAGAATGCAGGGTTTCTTCTTTTTATCGCTATCTTTTCTATTTATATCATTCTCGGAATGCTCTACGAAAGCTTCATCCATCCTTTAACAGTGCTGACAACACTTCCTCCAGCTACTTTAGGAGGGTTGCTGACCTTATGGATCTTCGACTTGCCACTATCCATGTACTCCTATTTAGGAATCATTTTGCTCATCGGCATTGTGAAGAAAAACGGCATTATGATGATCGACTTCGCCATCGATAATATCCGCACCCGAGGGATGACGCCCCGAGAGACCATCTATGATGCCTCTCTCACACGTTTTAGACCCATTATGATGACCACAGTCGCCGCTATCTTCGGCGCATTGCCTATCGCTTTAGGAATTGGCGCTAACGGCGACGCCTTACGTCCTCTCGGACTTGTCATCATCGGAGGCCTCTGCTTTTCTCAGCTAGTGACCATTTTCATTACTCCCAGCCTCTATCTGGTCATGGAAAAAATGAACACCCGCCTCCCTTGGAGATAGCAACTTGAGTTAGTAGTAAAGAGAAAATTAGAAATAAGTGAAAATTTTATTGCATTAAATATTCAATGAAGCGCATAAAGTGGGTAGCGTGTTTAAGTGTACACTCCCACAACCCTTTGGGAGTTCAATCGATCAAATGAAAGGAAAGAAAAGAAATTATGAAGAACCTAAAAAAACTCATTTTATTGCCAACAATCTTCGCTCTTACTTCTGCACCTGTTTTTGCACAAGATGAAGATTACATCCCAGCCTATACTGATGGAAATGAAGCTGGTTATATGTCTGCAATACTGCCTATCACCGCGTTAGTGATCGCAGGTGTCATTATTGCTACTACAGATAACCACCATCACCACCATAGCGGAAGTGGTGGCAGCAGCAGCTCCTCTTCATCACACTCTCATTGTTCCAGCAGTCATTGCCATTAATTGTTGATCTAGTCGGGGGATTTTTCCCCCTCTAGATTGGACGAATTGGATAACGACAAACGACAATAGGGACGTCAAGGACCATAACGTCTTAATGGACAATAACGACAGCGTTAATGTCTTTTAAGTGATTATGATCCCTGGCGTTCCTATTGTCGTTTGTCGTTATGTCGATTTATACCGTGTCCAGACTGTTTTAGATATATTCTGTTCTAAGTTCATTGAGTAGCCGTTCGGCTGAATCAAAGTATTGATCCACAAACAGGAACTGATTTCTATGCAGAGGGCCGTCCTCATCCTTTCCTAAGATATCACGGAGGAATTTGCCAAATAGGTACCTATATTCAAGCAGCTGTCTAGAGAGCTTATCCGTGGTTTCGTCGAGAAAAGGATCCGATGAGCGATCTTTAACAACCCGTTGAAGCGTTGCCAAGAAATCTTGCAAATAGACTTTCATATCATTTAAATCTAGACCCACTTCATGGATGTGTGAATAGAGATCACCCTTTTTAACCCACTCTTCAACCTGATTGCAGAGGTGGTTGAATCTATCGATACGAAAAGCATGAGAAGGATCATCCACACGGCTGGTTAAACCAAGATGCAAGCGGAAAAGCGAATGAAACAGCGGAAATGAGTGCAGGACATGATATTTCCAGTCTAAACGCATGCTCTTTCCGAGAACATCCCCAACAAATCTGACAGATTCCTCAGATAAGCTTCCCGCCTCATTGCAAGCATCAAGCTCTTCAACCAGTTTTTCAGCACGATTTTCCATCATTGCACGCGAGATCAGAGGCTGGCTCATTTCATGAAGGAGGTTTTGGCATTCGGTTTGAGCTGCAAGCTCCAGTGCTACCTCTTTTGCGCGGTCTGCTGAGAGGCTTTGAATCAGGCGAGAAAAACAGCGATTCAACTCCTCAGAGACCTCCACAATTTTAAGGAGATCTTTAGTTGCAGCAGGTTCAGGACCGACCGGCCACTCTGTAAAGCCCAGACGCGACCGAATATAGGGGTTTGGATCATGTTTCAGTAGAAAAGCCCGGTAGCGGCTGATAGTTTTAACCAGCTGCTGAAGCTCTTGCTGATCGACACGCACTTTATCCAAAATGCGTGCAATTTTCTGTTCGGTTGAAGGGTTGTCTTGATCAAGTTCTTTGAGATCGCGGCAATTTTTATAAAATTCATCACGGATTTTTCCTTCATAAATGCGAAACACACTTTGCATTTCGTCGATGCTTGCAAGAGATTTCAGAGACCGCACTAACTCTGCGCTCATCTGGTCTTTAACATCAGGGAAGAAATCGAGTGTATAAAGCAGTCGGTAGAGATTCCTAAACAGTGATTGATCAGCGAAATCGAGCTGGGACAAAATCAGCAAGGAGGGCTGCTCATCAAGAATCTGATCCACTTTAAAGCGCGTGTGCATATATTCATCATAACGGCGATTAAATGCTTGATACCTTGTATGGAGAGCATTTTCCGTTTCTGTCAAGTTCTTTTTAAGAGAAGGATCCAAAACCGGATTCGACCAGGACAACCATTTTTTTACCCAGCCTTTAGACTTCTGTTCAGGTTTACAAAGCTGCTCCAGCGGAGATTCTAGGCGTTGAATCACCCATTGAAGCACATCTATGCGATGCAGAAGACTCTCTTTGATTTCAAAGAGGACGTCGAAGAGGCGAGGATTCCAGCGATCGACGCCGATTTGCCTGACACGTTGAAAAAGCTCAGTGACGCACCCTTCGAGCACTTCTGTATAGTCCCAAAGGGCATTATTAATCATAAATAGCATTCGGTCCTTTTCCTCATCGGCAATTCTGGTTTTGACCGACCCAGAGCGAATTCTTCTGGCAAATTCATCAACGATATCGGTGAGTTTTAGGTTGCCGCTTTCACTGGGAAGGATGGGACTGCCCGGATGGATAGGATAAACAGAGTGGTCGTCGGTTAAGGTAAGGATTTGGGCAGAGAGACGGTTTTCTCTCTCATTTAAATAATCATTGAGCTGCCCAACGATCTCTTGTTCCAGATCGTTGATTCCTTTGTAATTGATTGGCTGCCAATTCATAAATTGACTCCTTCAAATAGAGATCCATTCCGTCTTAATAACCTAATATTTATTTTAACAGAATTGTTATATTTTAAAAACATCTTGCATAATTCCCCCTCCCTTGCCCGTTCCCGTTCCCGTGCCCGTGCCCGTGCCCGGTTCTAGCGAGATTTCCGGGGATGTTAATTCTGATGGACACTAAACGTTTGAATTGAATTGAAGAATTTTCGGGCACGGGCAAAGAATTTTCGGGCACGGGCACGGGCACGGGCACGGGCAAAGAATTTTCGGGCACGGGCACGGGCACGGGCAAAGAATTTTCGGGCACGGGCACGGGCATGGGCACGGGCACGGGGGCAGGGGGAAGGCGGCCATGAGACATGTGTTACCCCTTGCTTTTCATGGAAAGGATTGCTATGATATAATGAAGTTGGAGAAATGGATTGAGTTCTTAAACACAGAGGCTTGAAATGCAAAAGGGACATCGTCTTGAATTTAACTGCCAATGCTGCCAACAGCCTTTGCAGTTTTCAGTATTTGAACTAGAGAAAGCGACGGATGGGCTTATCTGCCCCGAATGCGGATTGACCTATGATTTCAGTGATGAGGCGCTAAGAGAACAGCTAAGAAAATTCGAAAATCTGTGTAATCAGATCCGTCAATCCGAAGACATTCTTTCAAATACAGCTATTGGAATTACAATTGGCGACAAAGAGGTGCGTATCCCCTATAAAATTCTCTTAACGCGCCTGAATTCTGTTCTGGATCTTCGCATTGGAGACCGCCCCTTATCGATCAAATTTCGCATTGAGCCCATAGAAGATATGCCCGCTACAGAATGTTTTTCAAAGTAATCGTCTTATCGATAAAAAAAATTTATAAGGAGTAATAAGGTATGAATAAGCTCGATCAACTCAAAAAAATGACCACGATCGTTTGCGACACCGGTGATATTGAGTCCATTGTGCAATATACTCCTACCGACGCCACAACAAATCCTTCGTTAATTTTCTCAGCAGTACAGAAGCCTGTGTACAAACCTCTTATCGAGGAGGCTTACCGCTATAGCCAACAGGCAAAATCGACAGAAGAACAGATGACCTTGCTTCTTGACAAGCTATTTGTGAATGTAGGCTGCGAGATAATGAAACTAATTCCGGGACGCGTCTCCACTGAAGTAGATGCTCGCCTTTCCTTTGATAAGGATGGGAGTATTAAAAAAGCCGAATCACTGATCCGACTCTATGAACAGATGGGCATCAGTCGCGAAAGGGTATTGATCAAACTCGCCTCAACCTGGGAAGGGGGATTGGCCGCACGTGAATTGGAAAAAAGAGGCATTCACTGCAACATGACTCTTCTTTTCTCTCTACCACAGGCTATCCATTGCGCTGAAGCCAAGGCGACTTTGGTTTCTCCTTTTGTGGGACGAATTTTAGATTGGTACAAAAAACACGAGGGCGTTGCCGGCTACCCTCCAGCAGAAGATCCCGGCGTGAAATCGGTGACGCAGATTTATAACTACTATAAAAAGTGCGGATTTTATACTCAGGTGATGGGAGCCAGTTTCCGCAATATCGATGAGATTCTTGAACTGGCAGGTTGCGATCTGCTCACAATCTCCCCACAACTCTTACATGAACTTCAACAGGCTGAGGGACCCGTTCCTCGTAAACTCGATCCGAAGGCCTCCGCTTCAATGGAAATCCAAGCGCTATCCCTTGATGAAAAGCAGTTCCGTCTGATGCTGAATGACGATCAGATGGCGACTGAAAAGCTGTCTGAAGGAATCAGGAACTTCGCCAAAGATGCTGCCAAATTGGAAGCTTACATCCGACAGGCCTATAAGATTTAGGGATCAAATTTAAATAACTTCCGCATATCTCTTGACATCCTCTGTGTTCTCTGTGCCTCTGTGTTTCAAAAACAAAAGTGCGATCAATGCTATCTGTAAGTATTTGAAACACAGAGGCACAGAGAACACAGAGGATAGGAAATTTACAGAGAAAACATCATGTAAAGAAAAATCTCATGAAATAGCCCTGACCTTGAGGTTAACTAATCTAAGTTAAGACTTCAGCATTGCTAATAGCAGGTCTGGGTGCGGCGAAATAGTCGTTGCTTTCCTGGATCACCTCTTTAGAGAGTCCAATTACGCCGATTAAATTAGCTATAAGCATGAGCGATATGGCGATATCAGCTAAAATCCAGATCAGATCTACATGAAGCAAGGTCCCAATGGGGATGATTGCAATGTAAAGATATTTGAATTTGGAGGAGAATTTTTCCCCCCAGAGATAGTCTATTGCTTTTTCAGCACAGCAAGCCCATGCCAGAATCGTCGTGTAGGCGAATAACACTAGGGCGACGATGACGATATAGGATCCAATCGAGCTGCCCAACCCCTGTTCAAAAGCATGCGTGACCATATTGGTGCTTTGTAATCCCGGCTCCAGCCAAGCGCCTGTAACGAGTAAAACCAATCCGGTTGTAGTACAAACAATCATTACAAGGAAAGGGGCCACTAGGGTGACCGCTCCATCGAGGATAGGGCTGCTCGTTCTGGCGCCTGATTGCAGGATAGGAACGATGCCTGTCCCTGCATCTGTGGCAAATATTCCCCGATCGAAACCTGAGCGCAGTGCTTTGAGGACGCCAAAGCCCATGACCCCGCCGAGAGCAGAATGAAAATCGAAGGCAGAGTAGAACATAATCTGGCAAGCTGGGATAATTCGATCGACATGGAGGGCCAAGATAACAAGGGCAGCTCCCATATAAAGGAGAGCCTTTAATGGAACAATAAAAGAAGCTAACTTGGCAACGCGTTGAAGACCGCCAACGAGAACTAGACCTACAAAGGCAACAAGTGCGAAGCTGCAAAGTAGAGGATCCCACCCCAATTTTTCCAGAGGAAGAATGACGGAATTAATCTGTGCCAAGTTACCTACTATTAAGGCTCCGAAGATCACAAACAGGCAAAAGGCCGACGCCAGGAAACGATATCCTAAACCATCAGCCAAATAATACATCGGCCCTCCCACATGCTCTCCGCTAGATAGGCGATGCCGGTATTTGACTCCAAGCACACAGCTGGTATATTGAATAGTCGAACCAAGGAAAGCCATAATCCACATCCACACAAGAGCTCCAGGCCCTCCTGTAGAAATAGCCACCGCCATACCAGAGATATTCCCCGTCCCAAAGTTACCTGCCAAAACAGCAGAGATAGCCTGAAAATGGCTGATATCTCCTTCACAGTCCTGATCTTTCTTAAACAGGCACTCTGCTCCAAGTCGTAGTTTTGTTAACTGAACGAATTTAAGCCGAAATGAGAGGTAGAGACCAACGATAATAATTAAAGGAAAGACAACAAAAATAGTTAGGTGTTCGTTAAAACCAGTTAGTAATTCCTTGATAATCATAGCCATAAAAATATTATCCCTTTGATAATGAGAGGACAAGGATTTAAATTATATGAGGATTATAAGCGATTACCGGATTTTTTACCACCATAAGGTTTTTTGGTCTGCAGTAACAAAAGGGGTCCAGGCTGGGGGTGTGAATTAAGGAAAATAAAACGCCTTAATTCACCCCCCTAGACCCGGACCTTATTGGTTACGCTTGAGGAGGTCGAAGGAGCTCAATGATATTTATATAATTATACTTTGTGGCTGATTGTAAAGGTGTAAGTCTATCAGGATCCTCAATATTACGATCGGCACCGCGGGCTAAAAGAAGCTTAATAACTTCAGGATTAGCTATGTGGTCTGTTTGATCACCATAACCACATGCATAATGAAGCGCTGTAGCATTATGACTCGAAAGAAGATTAACATCCGCACGATATTCAATAAGCAATTTTACAACATCTGCGTGACCACGTTGAGCGGCATAATGCAATACGGGACTGCCTGCACTGCACACCGCATTCGGATTCGCACCAGCCTTTAAGAGGAGTTCAATAACTTTAGCATTAGATTCATAGGGCCCGCGGCGAAAATCTACACATGCAAAAACAAGAGCAGTATCGCCTAGTGGGGTAGTAGCATCAACCTGAGCTCCTTTAGTAAGAAGCATTTTAACAATATCTTCATGGCCCCTATATGCAGCGTATTGCAATGGAGTCTTCAAATTTGCTATTTTAGTATTAGCATCAACACCAAATTTTAATAGCAATTCTACAACTTTCTTTTCCCCATTTCCAGCAGCTAAAAATAAAGCCACTTTTGCCTTATCTTTTATGTAAAGGTACTCCCATGTTGGGTGATCTGACAACTCAACCTCTATTTGATATTCTTTATCAGCAAAGTTTTTTAAAAGAGTTTCTTTTATTTTTGGAATAGGCATGGCATAAATTTCTTTCTTGGAAAAAAAATCAATAAAGTCTTCAAGCAACTCTAGTTTTTTTAGTTTATCTACGCTTTTTCCTACTTTAAAAGGTCCCACAAAAAAATATGTACGAATGGCCTTCAGAGGAAAAAGCAAAGAACGATAGAGAATTTTCGCCTCTTTAAACAACTCCATTAAATAGTTCCTTGCTTCAACGACATCATTACCCTTATATCCATATTTCCTAGCAATTTTCGGAAAGGTTTTGTAGGCATTTACTCTGGCATTTCTATTCACCATAGCAAAATTAACGAGATCAGATATACCTAAATACTCGATCACTCCTTGTGTTAATTCGTTAGATAATCCTGGTAATGCGGGGTTTGGTTTTGTAAGAAGAGAAATATACTGATTTATTTTTTTTTGAATTCCGTTAATTTTTTTGCTTAAAGGTATTCTAGACAATCGATTGAGTTTTGATAAATTTTCCAAACATTGATCGTGTATCTCAGAAGATTTTGACTTAAGTACTTTCAGTAACTCTGCTTTCGGAAGTTTGGAGTAGGCATCATCAGTAGCTGCTGAATAATTCATATCATTTTTTACAATTTTTTTTATCTTGTTTAGTATCTCAATTGATGCATCTGGGTTGTTCTGTTCAGTAGACTCAGTAATATAGAATGTATTATTAGACTGGATAACTATATCAATATTTTTGTTGGGATCCATATCACCTCAAACAGTATAAATTAAAATTAAATACACACTATTTATTATAAAATAAATTATTAATTTTAAAATAGAGTTAAAATGCAGTGAAGAAAAATCGGATCCTGTTTGTCCTTATGAGGGGGTATGAATTTCATATAGTATTTGTTTCAGGGCTATGTTAAAATATTTCGCAGAAATGTGATTGTCTGGTGATGCTATTCCAGACGCGCGATTTGCTACGATCTTTTGGATTTCCATAGGAATTGATTTTGTGATTTTAAAAAAACGATAAAATGGGTTATCTTCTTTTATATCATCTTTTTTTCTTAAGTAATCATCAGCATATAAAACTATAGTTGCAAATATATCAGCAGCTAAAAATTTTTTTGTTAGACATCGAAAACCCATTTTTTCCACAACCTCTTCAATCTTATCTTTTTTAATCCACATATAAGTGTTACCACAATAATATTTATTATTTTCGTAAAGTGCATCTATTTCAAAGATTTTCTTTCCGATGGATAATTGATCAAAGATGCTTTGAACTAATGTAGATTCTTGAAAGCAGGCTAATTCTTCACTTCTTTTAATAAATAAAAGAAATTCACTTTTATCTTTCTTGTAATAGATATCAGGGTGATCATCGCTGTTTGCTTGCACCCAATTCGATGTAAATTTTTTGAAAATTTTGATAAAATTTCTTTCCAAACTTTCCTCTGAATCTCTCTCGATTTCTTTACGATAAACACGCACCAATGATCTCTCAGTCAATGCATCCGACTTTAACACCATATTCCAGTAATTAGAGTTTGAAAGACGCGAAGCATTCCGCGAGAAAAGATCGCATATTGCTGCTAACTGGCATGACTCAAGAATAATTGTTTTGAATTCCCTTTTTACTCCTTCGTCGGGAGAACCAAACATAGGTCCCCATTCACCCGGAAAAGTTTCCTTAATGATCCGTTGCTGGTCTAACCGTTTAGCTATTTCAAAGCAAAAAGATGGTAACTCATATACAGACTCAATTTCAGTTTTTTTTGTAACATCTTCTATCTTTTTTGGAACATCTTCTATAGTTAAATCATCTATAGATGTTAAATAACGCATAAGACAATCTAAAATATTACTCATAAAAACCCTCATTATAAATTTAACCAAATTTAATTATAAATCATAATAATTATTATTTCAATAACAAACATTTAATTTGGTGCAACACAATGTTATTAGATAATGGAATGTAATTATTTTTTTTATTCTTACACTGCTTCCGCAGTTTTAAGCTCGGCGTGTCCCCTTTCATTAGGTGCAGTTGTTTGTATGGGGTTATGAATTATTTGCAGGCCGAAGGCCTGGGTTATAAAAGCCTAGGGCAACGCCCTAGGTATGCTGTAGAATGGATTGCAGGCTGGAGGCCTGCGTTTTAGTCACATCACTGACAGAAAAGACCCCATATCCTATTTATTATAACGCAGGCCTCCAGCCTGCAATCCATTCTACAACATACCTAGGGCGTTGCCCTAGGCTTTTACAACCCAGGCCTTCGGCCTGAAATAATTCATAACCCCATACAAACAGCTGCACCAAATGAAAGGGGGCAGGCCAAGCCTTGGCTTACTTGTCGCTGCTTTTCGTAACGCGAATGCCCAAATGCAGCTAACCAAACCCTCTCGGGTATACATTCCTTTGCTTTAAAATTTGCTGCTTGTTAAAAGCTAGGTTTAACAAAAGATGGCATTATAACTGAGAGGAGAACTATGTTTAGGAATCTGCTGCTTTTTTTTCTATGTTGTTTCTGCTCCTCTCTTCTTCTTGCCGACCCTGTTGTTACTTCGGTAGATCCCATTCAAGGACCCATTACAGGAGGAACTACTGTAAATATAACAGGCAGCGGGTTTACTAATGCTACCGCCGTCTTTTTTAATGATGCTTTAGCTTCATTTACAGTCAATTCTGATAGTTCTATCACGGCTACTAGCCCTGTAGCTTCTCCCGGGACTGTTTATATTTTTGTGGAGGCAAACAGCGCCTTTTCTCCTCCTACACCGGATGGTCAGTTTACTTATGATCAAGGATATTGGAAAATATACCTCACCAATATTTTTGGAGGCCTTACTGTCTATGACATATCTTCAGGGAACGTTTCGTCCGTTGCCGGCAACATCGAATCTTCATTATCAGTGGCATTCAGCCCTGATGGAAGAACAGCTTATGCCACTGATAATGGAAATGATAATATTTATACTATTGACACCTCAATCGATTCCCTTGTTGTTACGAACACATTTGAATCCCCGCCACCCATTGACGTGGCGATTACGGAAGATGGATTGAATTACTTTGGTACAGGGGGGGATGCCTTTCAGATTTGTGATGACCCCAATAGTTTTTATCATGCTGATTTATCCGATCCTTATGCCCCTGTCTTTGATACCCCTTTTCCAATTGTTGATCCAAGTTCCGAAGATACTTTACCAAGCGTTGCCATCACCCCGGATGGGACTACAGCATTCATTGCGAACTCTTGTCAAGGTACCGTTATTCCCATGGATTTAACAATGCCCTCATATCCTACAGGCGTTCCCATTCCTTTGGGCGGTACTACCCCCACTTATGTTGCTATAACCCCTGATGGAAAAAGTGCTCTTGTTCCTAGCTATATCGATGGCGTATTATCTTATCTGCAAATTATTGATATTGCTACGCAAACGCTCACAGATTCTCTCCTTTTAGCAGAAGGCATGTCAATCACTTTCCAGGTGGCTATCACCCCTGATGGAACAGCAGCCTATGTAACAACTTATTTTGGCACCTTTCAACCTACTACAGGATATGTTTACCCTGTCGATCTCACCGTTAACCCGCCTATCGTAGGCTCCCCGATTGTTGTAGGAATAGGACCTAATGGAATTGTCATCTCACCTGATGGTGAAACAGCCT
>Ga0206862_1249_pt1 | contig 11977 bp, 9 predicted proteins | sample Alteio_BWOrgCont_43_FD_152625 | JGI IMG/M metagenome (GOLD analysis project Ga0206862, IMG submission 152625) | Enriched cells from forest soil in Barre Woods Harvard Forest LTER site, Petersham, Massachusetts, United States -... | ecosystem: Environmental > Terrestrial > Soil > Temperate forest > O... | reverse complement strand
GGGACAAAGGGGATTGCGGCAGTCAGCGTGCAGGATTGCTCCAGCGTCACGAGTGTCAATTTGAATGCACCGGACATAGGGCCCTTCTCAACTGGCTGCCTGGTTACTGTCGATATCGACTACACGGGACAGACTGGTTTTGTCGGAAGTGGTGTTTCAGCGGCTTACGTGCGCAGTTCAGCAGCAGTCAATAATGACCCCGATTACATTCGTCGAGTCAGCTTTAATGTTGCGCGCGTGGCGCAGGTTACTGCGAACGGCTTGCAACTTGCGCAGCCGTTGCTCGCAGGTGCTCCGGCGAGCGGCATGAAGGTTCAGCCCATCGTGGGCTTTGTGGATCGTGAGGGTGGGAGCTTCTTTCAAGAGTGGTCGGCAGTGTTTGTGTTGCCTGGAGAGCAAGAGGATCGCGTGATCTTTCATTACCCACGACTGCAGGCGATGCAGGGGGCGGAAGAGAGCGCCGATATTCTGGCCACACCTCTCGAACGCATCGCGCTCAATGCCAGTTTCCGTGCACTGCCGGTGGCCGACGGCAACGACGGTGAACAAGTAGTGTGCTTCCGCAGTTTCCTGCCGGGCAGCGCTACTTTGGTTTAGTGCTCTGAGGAGATCTGGTGATCCTAACTATTGACAATCTAGACGGCACAGGTTCGATGAACTATACGAGCGCAGTGGTTCAGAAGACGCCCCTGCGCATCGAGCGGCAGTTGAACGAGCCATCGATATGCACCATCACCCTGGCGCCGCAAGCAGTCAATTTGCCCGTGCCTCTTCGTCTGGCACGAGTTGTTGTCAGCGACGATGGCGGAGCGGTCCTGTTTACTGGATATATTGCGACTGAGCCCGCACTGGAATTGGCAGGCGAAGGTATCGCGGGACCGGTGTACCAGGCTTTGGTATCCGCAATAAGCGATGACGTCCTGCTCGATATGCAAGGAATTTCTCTGATGATGTCCAGCTTTGGCCTTTCGGCAGGGCAGTTGGCGGGAGCGCTCACCAATATTGTGGATCCCGCTCGCTTCTCTTTGGATACAGCTCAAGCTACGGGTATTGTCGGGCGGTTTACGCCCGAGCCGGCAAAGGGTTGGTCCGGGAACGTCGGCACTCTTGCTTCAAGTTCGCGCAACATGTATCGGGTTGTCTCGGGCGCTATGATGATGACGCCCATAGGCAACGTCACCCATTCCTTGAGTGAAACAGACGGGACACTCGTGGTGAGCAAGCTGCAGGCGTCCTTGGTGAAGACGCTCGCCAATGACGTGACGGTTTGTGGCAAGGATGAGCCGAGTGCTTATGTAACGGAAGTATTTGTGGGTGACGGGACCACGGTTTTGTTTGATTTGACGGAAGACCCTTTTTTCCCTCCGTCTTCAAAAACGAAGCCGTTGACGGACCTTTTCCAGACGCCAGGAATTAATACGCAACTGTGGCAGTTGCAAGATCCGGGAGCGCATGTTTCGCTGACGTCGAATGGGTTAACCTGCAGCGGCGGGAATGGGCTGGATGGGGGAACGACCCTGTGTGCGAACGGCAATCTGGAGCTGGGCGGATCTCTCGTAATCGAGACAAACGGGCTACTTCTAAGTGCCGGTAGTACTGGGATTTTTAGCGGTTTGTATGGTGGCGACATCAATACAGCCGACTGCCTTGCCGGATTCCAGGTGACTCAGGTGAACGGAGGCACCAGCATCTCACCGCTGATTGCCGGGTTCGCTGCCGGGAGCTCCTTTTCGCCCCTCGCGGGGCATATGTACACGCTCCGCCTGCGGATGTATGCAAAAGAGATGCAGCGGGTTCTGCAGTCTTACTATTCCCTGGGCAATGACGGCACGGAGCTCTGGGGCAGCAAGGCGACCCCGTGCGGAGTGAACCTGGTGCTCGAAATACAGGACACGACGAATGGCGTAAACCAGATGCCCGTAGTTCTGTATGACGGCTCTATGGCGATTACGCCATCGATTTGCACTTTCGGATTGTTGAACAGTACCAACCTGATCTGCAGCATTCGCAGCGTGGATATGACGCAAGAGGGACCCGTATGGGTCACAAGCATTCCACCAGGCGGCAGCATGATGACGCGGAGGATCGGAACTACTGCACAGGGAGCCGATTGCAAGATTGAACGGACCGGCAAGCTTCGTTTTTATGCGACTAGCGTACCGCAAGCAGGGGAACAGGTGTTTGTCTCCTACAGAACGATGCGCCGGGGCGCTGCACGCGTGGCGAATACTGTAGCCGCCTCTTCCCAGAACTCCTCCCAGCTCCCCTCAACCGCTCGGTGGATTGGCACTGTAACAAGTCCTGAGGCCATGAGTTCGGCGGATTGCGAAAATGCTGCTTCGGCTCTGCTTTCCTTATCATCGAGTCGGGCGGCAGCGTGGAAAGGGACCTACACAGGCTGGAACATGGAGGTTCAAGGCGATATATGGCCAGGTGATCTGCTGGCGGTCACGGCCGCGTCAGCCAATATGAGTGCAAATCTTGTCGTGCGCAGCGTGGGGATTGATGTGGCATGCTCATCGCCTCAGATGAACAAGTACACCATTCATTTCGCCAACGACTGGGCTGACGCCCTTGCTATCAAAACCTCGTCTGCGGTGCCCGCCGATGTCTGGTTGCCGCTGCAGCCGCAAACCGTCGAACCACTTACCAATCTGTTGACGTTCAGTGCGTCGTCGATCAGTGCAAGTACGATTCAGGTAAATGCGGGGGTCACGCCTCCTTCAGGGGGTGGATTTGAGGTTCGGCGACGAGACTGGTCATTTGGTGCGGGAACGGATTCCGACCTGGTGTTACGAAGCCCGGTAAGCAGTTTCACAATTCCGCGCGAGGCGGCAATGGAACGGTACTACGTGCGAATGTACGACGGATCGACGCCACCGAACTACTCCCGATTCTCCAGCGCAATTTTTGTCAATGTGCCACTTTAGGCAGCCTTCGTCGGCACGAGTGTTCGTGTAGCTCCCTCCAGCTACGGCCGCAATTTCTTTGCTCTCGAATCGCAATCGATGAACAGATGACGAGCATCATGCATACCGCTCTATGGTCGAGCGACTCCCAATCTTTCTGGACTGGAGCTGGAGCGCTTTGGGTGTTCTCAGCTGCAGTGAGCGCTATGGATCCGCCAAAAATTGGAGGCAATGGCTTCTATGGCTGGCTTTATCGCTTCACCCATCTTTTGGCGGCAAACCTGGATAGGGCTCTCACACCTGGCTTTCGTGGAGAAGAGCCAACAACAAGCAGTATCCCGAATGAGGAGAAGAAGTAAATGGCAAATATCCTTCTTGGCATCGAACATGGAATAGAGGTAGCGGCAGAAGATGTTCTTAAGTTCGTGAGTGGCGCTGTCGTTGCGACCAACAAAGCCGAACCCGGCGTAGTTGCAGGGCTCGGCGTCCTGTTGGGCGCAGTTGCGAAATCACTCGGCGATGTAAATGGCGTCGTAGCCAATCCGCTGAATTTCTCGTTGGACGTGACTACCATTCAAGACCTTAAGGCAGTCTGGCCCGCAATGGTCCAGTTTGCCGGGTTGCTTGGGATCAAGTTGTAGGTAATCTTCCGGAATGACGCGTACAGGCAGGGGCTGCTCAAATGATGCCGGTTTCAATGGCACTATAATCACATTCATGGAGCACGCCCCGCTTGTCGGCGTGGTGATGGGCAGCAAGAGTGACTACGAAGTGCTCAAGCCTGCCGTCGACCTGCTGAAAGAGTTTTCTATTCCTTATGAAGTGCGAGTCGTTTCAGCTCACCGCACTCCTGATTGGCTTTTTACTTATGCAGAGCAGGCTGAGGCACGTGGACTACGCGTGATAATCGCTGGCGCTGGCGGCGCAGCACATCTTCCTGGGATGCTTGCCGCGAAGACACTTGTTCCGGTGCTTGGCGTGCCTGTTCCCGCGACGATACTGAATGGCATCGACTCTCTTCTATCGATCGTTCAGATGCCAAAGGGTGTCCCCGTAGGGACGCTCGCGATTGGCAAGCCGGGTGCGGCGAATGCTGCTCTATTTGCGGCCGAGATTCTTGCAACAACAGATCAGCGACTGCGCGAAGCCCTTCGGGGATGGCGGGAGTCCCGCAAAGAGGAAGTGCTGGCCGAGGAGTTGCCATAGTGAGCGCGATCCTTCCCGGCGCGACCATCGGAATTCTCGGTGGCGGTCAACTCGGACGTATGACTGCCATGGCGGCTCGGTCGCTTGGTTACCGCATTCAGGTTATGGATCCGGATCCTTCCTGCCCGGCACGATTCGTCGTCGACGCATGCTTCGAGGGCTCATGGGACGACGCGCGTGCTGCCGCCGACCTAGCACGCGGTTGCGATGTGATCACACTTGAGATTGAGCAAATCTCAGTAGCAAGCCTGCGGGCCGCAGAAAAATATGCGCCTGTGCGTCCGGGCGTGGCCATGATGGAGATCATTCAGGACCGCATCCTACAGAAAAACTGGCTGGTTGAGCATGGCTTTCCGGCGGGTGAATTTCGCACTATTCAATCAGAAGCCGAACTGCAAGCAGCTATTGTTGCCCTTGGAGGGCGCTGCTTTGTAAAGAGCGCACGCGGCGGATATGACGGGCGCAGCCAGGTAAAGATAGGCTTTGATGAGACAATCGGCCCATCTGAGGAAGAGGCGCGAGGCGCGTGGCGTCTACTGGGGCAGCGTCCTGCGGTCGCGGAGAAGGCGCTTGATCTTGAGAAAGAGATTTCGGTCATGGTCGCTCGGGCTCCCAATGGTGAGTTGAAGAGCTATCCTTCAGCGGCTAACCATCATGAGCATCAGATCCTGATTTGGAGCGTCATCCCGTCTTCCATTCCAAATGAATTAGAAGCGAAAGCTCAAGAGGTTTCGCGCCGCATTGCGGAGCAGATGAACCTCGAAGGCGTGCTGGCCGTCGAGATGTTTCTTACCAAAGATAAGAAGCTGCTTGTGAATGAACTCGCGCCGCGCCCGCACAACAGTTATCACGCCAGCGAGCGTGCCTGCGCAACCAGCCAGTTTGAGCAGATTGTTCGTGCGGTGTGCGATCTACCTCTCGGCGATGTATCCATCGTCAAGGCCGCCGCGATTGCGAATCTTCTAGGCGATCTTTGGGCAGAACGCGAACCCAGATTCGATCGGGCTCTCTCCGTACCAGGTGTGCGATTACATCTTTATGAGAAGCATGTCCCGCGAGCAGGGAGGAAGATGGGGCATTTATCCGCAATTGGCGAGACGCCGGAGGAAGCGGTGGATCGCGTACTACAAGCAAAAGCACTGCTCTGAAAATGAAAGGCAGGCTTCGAGCCTGTCTTTCAACGCTCATTTGCCAACTAGCCGATATCCTCGCTCCAGTTTTCGAGATACTTCTTCACCTCTGCCATGAATTTTCCGGCGTCGGCGCCATCGATGATGCGGTGATCGAAGCCGAGAGTCAGATGGATCATGTGACGAATGGCAATCGAGTCTGTGCCTGTGTCATCGGTAATGACTGCGGGCTCCTTGAAAAGGCCACCTACCCCGAGAATGGCGCTTTCCGGCTGATTGATGATCGGCGTACCGAACTGCTCGCCGAAGATTCCTGGATTTGTAATCGTGAAGGTGCCAGATCCGACCTCGTCCGGCTTCAGCTTCTTGCTGCGAGCGCGTTCCGCAAGATCGGCGATCGCGCGCGCCACTCCTACGAAACTGCGTTCCTCTGCCTGTTTGATTACAGGGACAATCAGACCCCAATCCAGCGCAACGGCGATGCCTAGATTGATGTTCTGGTGATAACGGATGGCATCGCCTTCCATGGAAGCATTGACGATTGGCATCTTGCGCAGAGTTGCGATCACAGCGCGTGAGATGAATGGCATGTAGGTCAACTTGACGCCATTGCGCTGCTCGTATTTTGACTTTTCCCTTTCGCGGATCTTGACAATGCGCGTGAAGTCGATCTTGAAGACCGTGTGGACGTGCGCGTTCGTGCGTTTGGACTCGACCATGCGCTGGGCGATAATCGAGCGCATTCTCGACAACGGAACCAGCTCGCCGGGCAGAGCCGGGGTTGTGGGCGCCGCAGGAGCAGCAGGCTTTGCTGCCGCTGGTTGCGGTGCTGGAACCGCCGGCGCAGAAACCGGAACAGCGGCGGCTGGAGCTGCAACTCCGGTTCCGTGCTTTTCGAGGAAACCGAGAACATCTGTCTTGGTAATGCGTCCAGCTGCCCCAGTTCCGGCAACCTGGCTCAGATCGAGATTGTTGTCCTTGGCGATCTTGCGGACGAGCGGTGAAGAACGGACATCCTCGCCGACACTTGCTGCAGCTTCCTGCGGTACAGCTGCCGGAGCCGGAGCAGTCTCAGTTTTCGCGGGTGCAGGTGCTGGTGCGGCCGGTGCAGCGCCGGCTCCCGCGGTGGCGCCAATGACTCCGACGACGGTATTGATCTGCACCGTGCTTCCAGCCGGAACTTTGATCTCAGAAAGAACGCCAGCGGCGGGCGAAGGGATTTCTGCATCGACTTTATCGGTCGAAATTTCAAAGAGCGGTTCGTCGCGTTGCACAGTATCGCCGACCTGCTTCAACCACTTCGTAATCGTGCCCTCGAAAATCGACTCGCCCATCTGCGGCATGATTACTTCTGTTGCCGGCCCGACGGCGGCAGGCGCGGGAGGAGCCGGGGCTGCTGCCGAGGCTTCCGCCTTGGCGGCTGCCGGTTGCGGTGCTGGAGCGGTAGCCGTTGCTGAGCCGGAGTCGTTGATCAGGCCAACCACGGTATTGATCTGTACGGTGGTTCCTTCAGGAATTTTGATCTCGGAAAGAACTCCAGCGGCTGGGGACGGAATCTCGGCGTCGACTTTGTCGGTCGAAATCTCAAAAAGCGGCTCGTCTCGCTGCACATTATCGCCCGGCTTCTTGAGCCATTTCGTGATCGTTCCTTCAAAGATCGACTCGCCCATCTGGGGCATGATTACTTCAGTCGGCATGGATTCCCTTTCCGCAGTGTTGCAACAACATGACTATGCGCAAATGTCGATTATAAATCGGCATTCCAGCCTCGCGGCCCGCGTAAGACCAAACGATTTAGTTTACGCGAAATGCGATACCTTCTCACCTCGCAGGCGCTTCACCTCGTTCGGAATCGATAAAGGCGTGTCCTGCGCCGGGCTTCTTGCAGGATCAGGAAGCAGATCCTCCAACGACTCCAACCAGAGCACCTGGTGATCTAAAACCTGTCCGAAATACCGCGAGACAGTATGCATGACATTCTCCACATCGGGGGGCACATCGGTTTCCAACTCGAGACTGGTCACGTCGCGATCAGTAATGCCGCAGGGAATAATCAGATTGAAATCTCGCAAATCCGTAGTCACATTGAACGCAAAGCCATGCGAGGTGATGCCACGCGAAATGTGCACGCCGATGGCAGCAAGCTTCCTCTCCCGTATGGAGCCACCAGCGAAGGTCCACACGCCAGTTCTGCCGGCGATACGTTGCGCGGGGACGCCGTAGTCGCCACAAGCACGAATGAGGACTTCTTCCAGCTTACGCACATAGTCCACTGCGCCAAGTCGGGGATAGAAGCTGCGCAGGTCGAAGATCGGGTAACCAACCAACTGGCCGGGACCATGGTAAGTCACATCGCCGCCCCGGTTGATCTCGTGTACTTCGACGCCGCGCGCGGCAAGCGTCTCATCGCTTGCGAGAATATTCGAGCGGCTGGAGTTCCTGCCCAGCGTCAGGACCGGCGGATGTTCCAACAGCAATAAAACGTTGCCGATCCGCTGCTGGTGCCTCAACCCAACCAACGTTTCCTGGAGCGCCAGGCCTGTGGCGTAATCGAGGTGTCCGAGATAGAAAACCGAGAGGATCATTTCATTCGAAAAAGCCGGAAGCCCGGGTCACCACGGGACTTTGTTTTCAAAACGCCGCTAGGCGTTGATCGCCAGCCCTTCTACGCTGCCGAAGCCATCCAGCATAGCTTCCGCCAGTGTCGGGTGCGCATGAATCATATAGAGCATGTCCTCTACCGTCGCCTCCAGCTCAATGGCGGTGACTGCTTCTGCGATCAACTCCGTTGCCTGCGGACCGATAATGTGCACCCCAAGAATCTCGCCGTATTTCGCATCGCTGACCACTTTTACAAAGCCCTCATGCGAATCCACGATCGACGCTTTGGAGTTCGCGGTGAATGGGAACTTGCCGACCTTGAGCGTGTGTCCAGCCTCTTTGGCCTGGGCTTCGGTCAGTCCCACGCTCCCGATCTGCGGTTCTGTATAAGTGCAGGCCGGAACACGTTGGCGGATGATAGGCCTCGCGTATTTTCCAGCAGCCTTTGCCGCAACCACCATGCCTGCCATAGAGCCGGAGTGAGCCAACTGCGGTAAGCCTGCGACGACATCGCCAATTGCGTAAATGCCCGGTTCATCGGTCTGCATCCACTCATTGGTTTTGATAAAGCCCTTTTCCGGCACGATCTTCGTCTTTTCGAGACCAATGCCTTCTGTACGCGGCGCGCGACCCACGGCCACGAGAACTTTCTCGGCTTCCTTCACAACTTGCTTGCCATCGGACGCAGTAAATGTCACCTTGACTCCGGCCTTGGTCTTTTCGACCTTCTCGACCTTGGCGCCGGTATGTGTATCAATGCCGCGCTTGCGGAAGGAGCGCGCCAGTTCTTTGCTGACATCCTCATCCTCAACCGGAACCAGTCGCGGCAGGTACTCAACGAGAGTGATTTCAGAACCGAAGCTGCAAAAGATTGACGCAAACTCCACGCCTACAGCTCCCGCTCCAATCACCACCAGCGACTTGGGAATCTGTGGTATCGAAAGTATCTCGATATTGGTGAGAATCTTGTCGTCCGGAGTAAGCCCAGGCAGCATACGCGCATCGGAGCCCGTTGCTACAACGACATTCTTCGTCTTGATCTGGGTGGGTTTTCCCGAGGCATCTTCCACCTCCACCGTATGCACACCATCCTTGGCCGGCCCGCTCAGGCGCCCAAAACCAGGGATCACCGTCACCTTGTTCTTCCGCATCAGGAAGTCGAGGCCCTTCGTGTGTTTGGTCACAATCTGGTTCTTCCGATCGAGGATGGTCTTCCAGTTGAGCTTTGCCTCGCCCGATAACTCGATGCCGTATTCCTTGGCATTCTTCAAGTGGTCATAGACCTCAGCGTTGAAAAGCAGCGCTTTCGTCGGGATGCAGCCCACATGCAGGCAGGTCCCGCCTAGTTTCTCCGCCTTTTCAATCAGGGCGACCTTCAGCCCGAACTGCCCTGCGCGGATGGCGCAGGTGTACCCAGCCGGCCCGCCGCCGATAATTGCAATGTCATACGTTGTTTCTGCCAAGGGATGCTCCGTTCAAGAGAATAGCTCGATGGATCGATGACGAAAGCCTCTCAACCCAAACATTTCATTGTACGCGGTGAATCGCTTCCTCATGAGAGATGCTCGAACGGCCAGGAAGATGCAGGGCGCTCAGCCGAGCACTCTTGCGGCATCCTTCGCAAAATACGTCACGATGAATCCAGCGCCAGCCCGCCGAATCGAAATCAGCGACTCCATCATTGCGCGTTGCGGTTCAAGCCAGCCCTTGGCAAAAGCCGCGTGCAGCATGGAGTATTCGCCGGATACCTGATAGGCACCGATGGGAACATCAAACCTCTCCCGTGCCGCGCGGATCACATCGAGGTATGGCATCGCCGGCTTCATCAGGACCATATCAGCGCCCTCAGTCAGATCCAGCTCGATTTCGCGCATGGCCTCGCGCAGATTCGCCCCGTCCATCTGATAGCTGCGCCGATCGCCAAACTGGGGGGCGGAATCAGCGGCTTCACGAAACGGTCCATAGAAGGCGGAGGAAAACTTCGAGGCATACGAGAGCACCGGGACCTGCTCCAGACCTTCCTCGTCCAACTCGTCTCGGATTGCAGCCACTCGACCATCCATCATGTCGCTGGGCGCAACGATGTCGGCTCCGGCCTTGGCGAGTGAAAGCGCCGTCCGCGCAATCAGCCGGACGCTCGAATCATTTTCAACCTCGTACGATTCGCCCTGCTTCTTCACGATGCCGCAGTGGCCATGCGAGGTGTACTCGCAGAGACAGACATCGGCGATCAGCAGCAGATTCTTGAGCGCTGAACTCTTTCTGAACTCGCGTAAAGCTCGCTGCACGATACCGTCTTCAGCCCAGGCCCCCGATCCTTCCTCGTCTTTCGCTTCTGGCAAACCAAAAAGCAGCAATCCACCAATACCCAGCGATGCCGCAGCCTCGGCCTCTTTCAGCGCTTCATCTACAGAGAGATTGAAAACCCCCGGCATCGACCCGATCTCATTCCGGACGCCTTCACCGGGACAGATAAATAGCGGATAGATGAAGGCGGAAGGTTCCAGATGGGTTTCGCGTACCAGAGAGCGCATCGGCTCGCTTGACCGCAAGCGGCGCAGCCGTGTGACCGGATATTCCATGTATATATTTTAGGGCACAGCAATCTGCTCATATTCCTGGCTCGATGGCGCGGGCAGCAGCACCCACAGCGTATATATGGAAAGAACCGTTCCAGTTAGCGGCTTGATGAGCGTGAGGAACGCGGTTACGATACCCAGCGTTCGCGCCCAAGGTGCTCGGCGCAGCAAGCCGATTCCGGTGATGAACGCCAGCATAGCCCGTCCGAAGACCAGAACCGTGATAAACCCGGGCAACCACCAGATCTGAGGAAACGGGAAGCCTGGCCCAAAGTAGAAGTGATGGCCGCCATGCCCCCAGACGCCCCAACCGCCGAAGACACCTGCAACGAACGGCAGAGCGATGAGCCATCCCACAACACTCCAGGCCGCCCATACCATCCAGAGAATCGCGACCGTCTGGATATGCCTTTGCACGCGGGAGTAGGCCGGAGGGCGCGCGAGCGGCATAGGCGGCACGGGACGCCCGCACTTGGCGCATACCTGCTCAAAAGCTTGCATTGCCTCGCCACGTCCGTTGCTACGCATGCAGTGGCCTGCTGGTTCCCCGAATCGCAATGACCGAATCGCAGGTACCATAATTTCATGCCCTTAGTGAAGTCCGTCCCTTCGCCGGTAGAGGATTACGGCCGTGCTGTTCTGGAATGGGACAGATTCCTTTCGCTTTTGGCAGGGTATGCAGCCTCCGCTATCGGCAAAGCCTGGATTCTCGGTTTGCATCCCTCAATGGACCGAGGCTGGCTCGACCAACAGCATTCCCTGGTCGAAGAGATGCGGCTCCTTCTTGTCGAAGGCGCGCAGCCGGGACTGGGATCGCTGTTCGATCCGACCAGCCTGCTCGATAAGTCCCGCATTGACGGTGCTGCCCTCGAGGCCGAAGAGATCCGCGATCTCTTGAACCTCGCAGACGATATTTCAGTGTGGACGTCGCTGTTGCGACTGCCTCCGGAGCGGGTGCAGGACAGGATTCCCGAGCTCAAAGCCCTCTCGGCATCGCTGATGGCGAGCGACCTTCGCCCGCTGGTGGAATCGCTGCGCCCAAAAATTCTTCCCGACGGGACACTTACCGACGATGCCTCACCCGAGTTGCGGCGCATTCGCCGCGAGATGGAACGGCAGCAGCGCGCCATCGAGGACAGCCTGCGCTCCGCCCTACGCCGTTTATCAGAGGGTGGCAGCACGCAGGACGACCTCATCACCATACGCGGCGAGCGCTTCGTCATCCCCGTAAAGAGCGAGGTCAAGCGCCGCGTGCAGGGTGTGATTCATGGCGCGAGCTCCAGCGGTCAGACCGTCTATCTGGAGCCGCTTGAAACCATCGAGCTGAACAACGACCTGGTGCGGCTGCTTGAAGATGAACAGGCCGAGATTCACCGCATCTTTCTCGCAATGACGCGCCAGATCGCGGCCTACGCTGCTGGAATCGGCGAAGGAGCTGCGGTGCTGGCCGAGGTTGAAACCCTGCTGGTGCGAGCGCGATTCGCGAAGGAGTTCGAATGCGGGCGCCCTCGTTTTGCCAATGAAAATTCGCCTGTCTTCGAACTGAAGCAGG
>Ga0206862_1248_pt1 | contig 12032 bp, 11 predicted proteins | sample Alteio_BWOrgCont_43_FD_152625 | JGI IMG/M metagenome (GOLD analysis project Ga0206862, IMG submission 152625) | Enriched cells from forest soil in Barre Woods Harvard Forest LTER site, Petersham, Massachusetts, United States -... | ecosystem: Environmental > Terrestrial > Soil > Temperate forest >... | reverse complement strand
CAGATTTGGACTGGCTCGGTAGGTGTTCGGCTTGACACATGAGTTGCCGTTATGCCACGGTGTAGCACCACCAAGGAATGCTTCCACTTCAGAGGTATACGACTATGAGGTACAGAGTTCTTCTTGCCTTGCCGCTCATTTTGGGGTTGTTGGCTGTGCCCGCCTTCGCGCATCACACCTTTTCTGTCGAATATGATGCAAGCAAGTGCAGCAGCATGACAGGTACCCTCACAAAAGTGGATTGGGAGAATCCGCACGTCTATTTCCATGTGGATCTCAAAGATGCCAATAACCAGGTTGATTCCTGGAGCTTCGAGGCAGTATCCGTAGCCTATCTAAAGAGGAGCGGGATCGAGAGGCAAGATTTCCTCGATAATATCGGTAAGGTAGTTACTGTGAGGGCCTGCCTTGGGAAAATCACCAATCTGAAACGGGCCGCGGCTGAGACGGTCACTATGGCTGATGGCCGGAAACTAAAGGTGGGAAGCGATTACGAACATGGCCAGAACTGAAACGACGCGGATCAAATTTCGGCGCGCCGGTTGCATTCTGGCACTGGCAATTCTGGCTGTGGCGTGCGTTTCCATCGCGGGCGCTGCGCAAGAGAAAAAAGATTCGGGCGGGGCGCCGCCGAAAGGTGGACCGGCCCCGCGTACTGCGGACGGCCATCCCGACCTTTCCGGAGTATGGTTTCCGGATATGCGCCAATACGCTCCCCAAGCGGTGGCGGCCGTAGCGGAAAAGGTGCCGTTCCAGCCATGGGCGGCAGCCAAGATCAAGGCTATGTCAGCCGCCGAACTTGAACTTGCGCGGCCCTCGGTGAACTGTGCGCCGCGCGGCGTTCCCGGCATGTTGCTGGAAAATCCTTATCCCACGCAGTTGGTGCAAACGCGTGACGAGTTGATTCAACTGAACGAATTGAACACCAATTTTCGCGTGATTCACACCGACGGCCGTCCCCACACGAAAAACCCGGATCCCACTTACGCTGGAGATGCGACCGCCCATTGGGAAGGCGATACGTTAGTCATCGACGTGATTGCCCTCGACGAACGCACCTGGAACAACTTTATCGGTTGGTTCCATAGCGATCAGGAACATGTTGTCGAGCGCCTTTCGCGTCCGAGCGAAAACGCCCTGATCTACCAGGTTACAATCGAGGACCCCAAAGTGCTGACCGCGCCTTGGACCTCAGAGCCCCACCAATGGTCGCTCCACCACGAAGATCTGGAGGAATATTACTGCACGGATAACCAAGAACTGGAGCAATACAAATCCCTGACAGAAGGCGCCGCCGGCAAGTAAACTCCTCCTGAATGTGGATCGGGCTTCCTCATTCTTCGCCGCCAACACCTCGAAGAAACGTGCGTGCCTCGGCGTTGGCAGGACCGGGACTTCCACATGATGCGGGCGGAGAGAGTCGGTCTCGGTTTTGAGCTACCAGGAGCACAAAACCGGCAACTTGGGCAACTCGTCGAATTCCCGAAAGCAGTGTAAGTTGCTGAAAAGGTTGGTGGACGGCGCGGGACTTGAACCCGCGGCCTCCTCGTTGCGAACGAGGCGCTCTTCCAACTGAGCTAGCCGCCCTTGCCATTTTGACTTGAAGGCACGCCAGTCGCCCTATGCTACAGAGAGTTGTATTGTTTCGCAACCGGCTCGGAGCGGTCCAGAGATTCCGTAACGGAAGATTCTCAATCAAAATCAAATTCAGCCGAAGAAGGGCCAATCGGATTGAACGTAATCGGCTTGATTATGCGTAATAGAATTGCTTTCACTCGGCAGGTTTGCGGTGTATAAGATTGCCATCCGAGCCAAGATGGATTCCGGACCCGAAAGCCTCAGAATGGCAAACGGCTCGTTAGGGAAGGTGCGAAGATGAAAAGAGCATCCTGGAAGAATGGGGATAATGTTTCTGCGGAGGGAGCACTCTCACGCCGGGCATTGTTGCAAGGAGCCTCGGCAGGCATAGCTGCTTCCATTTTGACGCCTGCGGTATCGACCTTGGCCGGGGCCAAGAAGGCGGACGCCGGCTCGGCCATGCCAAAGCTGGCCGCGATAACGCCGGCGTCGCTGCCCGCGGCGTGGACCCCCGACGAGATTCACCGCCGCTGGGCGGCCGTTCGGCAGAAGATGAAGGAAGCCAATTTCGACGCGCTGCTGGTATGCCAGCATCATTCGGGGGAGATGATCACGGAACGGCAGGACGGAGACGCTGACGTCGAATACTTGACGGGCATTACGCTGCCTTTCAAGTGGGTCGTCTTGCCGTATGAAGGCAAGGTGACGGCGCTTTCCACCCAACAAGTGCGAGGCGCGAAGGAAGAGAAGCTTTGCCAGGAGCGCGGAATCGATCTGCGTATTGCGCGCGGCCCTTGGTCGGCGGCAATTATAGACGCCATGAAGGAAGCCAATCTGGGGCAGGGGCGCATTGGCGTCACCAATTTGGTGGACTCCTCGCGGCAGACTGAGGGCGAAGTTACCTACACCACGTACGATCGCGTCTTGAAAGCCTTTCCGAACGCGAAATTCGAACCCGCCAGCTATCTGATTGATGGCGTCGCCACGCTGCACAGCGCCGAAGAGATCGCTGTGCTCGAAAAATCGACCCAAATCGGTGAGTTGGGCTTGCAGGCGATGTTCGCGACGGCGCGGCCCGGGGTGATGCAGCGAACGGTGTGGTTGGCAATGTGGAACGCCATGGTGAATGGTTCGGGCGAGCGGCCCTTCCGCGTTTCCATTCGCGCCGACGGGGAAGGGAATAGCGCGCTGAATCGGCCGCTGGAGGAGGTCATGAAGGCGGGGCAGGTATTGAGCCAGGAATGCTCGGCCTGCGTGCTGGGTTATGGTTCTCAGGTGAATCATTCCGTGGTGGTCGGCTCGCCCGCTCCCGCGGACTGGGATGAGGCGGCGAAGGATAGCCTGGACACCTTCCACGAGATGGTTGCTCTCATTGCTCCCGGAAAGATGGTAAAGGAAGTCTGCGCGCCACTCGATAAACGGCTCGTTGCACGAGGCGAAAGGGCGGGCGCACTGGTGATTCACTCTGGCGGGCTGGGGACCTTGCCGCGCGGAGGGTCCGCTGGCGCTATGGGGCAAATGGTGCTGCAGGCGGGCATGGTGTTTGATGTGAAGCCCACTTTCGCCATGAAGAGCGGTGCTACGGCTCAGTTTGGTGACTCGATCCTCGTAACAGAGACGGGATCGCGCCGGCTGGGCAAGCGAGAGATGAAGATCGTCAAGCTGAGCTGACGACGGGTAGTGGGTCAGTTTGAATTTTCTTGATCGTGACACAAGAGGACAAAATTCAAACTGACCCACTACCTAACGACGCGCCAAAACAGCGGCGAGAAAACGAACGGGCGTTCCCGGCGAATAAAAAGCGCCGCGAACGCCCGATCTATTTTCCGGCAGTTCTTTATTGAAGTGCGGGTTGAAGCACGTTGTGTTGCGCGATCACTTTGCGCACGTTCTGGTAGAGGGCGCGAGCTTGGGGGATGGATTCCATGGCCCGTACCACTTGAGGGTCGTCCTCTAACTCGACTTCAAACCCGGCGGGTAGACCAAACACGGATATAAAAGCCTCTTTCTTGATCTCGCGCTTGATCCAGTCAAGATTCTGCGAGATATCGGCATCGGTGTAAGAGATTTTTTCCTTATCGAGATAGCGGCGGAAGAGCGCCAGCGCATTGTCGGTGACCGCGAAATTCTTGGTGATCTCCGGTTTTGTTCCCAGGAAGTATGTCGTAAAGCTTCCTACACCGGGCTGCTCCGGGTAAGGAAAGAAGATGTCCCGCCGGAGAAGCAACTGTTGGAAGTCGTTTGGTTTCGGTTCGCTGACGACGACGTCGGGAGTGATGCCTCCGCCCCCATATACCTGGCGGCCTCCGTCCGTTAGTTTCACTTCGGTCGGCTGCGGGTCCTTGTGGTTATACAGGTAGTCGTAAAGCGACACATCCTTATAATCGCGTTGAATCAGCCTGCCGCTGGGCGTGTAGTATCGGGCCGTCGTGAGCGCGAGACCCGTATTTTCACTCAAGGGAGAGACTGTTTGCACCAGTCCTTTGCCGAACGTCTGTTCACCCACGACGAGCCCGCGATCGTGATCTTGAATCGCACCCGTAACAATCTCGGAGGCCGAAGCGGAACCGCCGTTCACCAGGACCACAAGCGGCACCTGCACTCCGCGATTCCCACGAATCGCATAATAGCGCCGTTCCTGGGAGGAGCGCCCGCGATGCGCAACAATCAGTTGGTTCTTTTCGAGGAACATGTCCGAGACCGAGACCGCCTCGTTTAGCAAGCCTCCAGGATTACCGCGCAGGTCGAGGATCAACCCGTCCAGATTCGCGATCTCAAGCTGTTTCAACGCCGTGGCTAGCTCTGTATCCGTCTCTTCGTTGAAAGCGGAAAGCCTCACGTAACCGATACCAGGATGCACCAGGAAAGCGACGTCCACCGAATGCTTGGGGATTTCGTCACGTGTAATCGTGAAGGTCAATGGTTGCGCATAGCCTTCGCGAACCATGTTCACGTGCACGACCGTGCCTTTCGGGCCCTTTAGCAAATCCGCCACTTCGGAGGTGGTCAGCCCGTCCGTGGATTTGCCCTCCACGCTGTGAATTACGTCGCCAGGACGAACGCCAGCTTTAGCGGCCGGCGAGCCCGGCATCGGAGCCAGAACGACCGTGTGATTTTCCTGAGGGCCGACGTTCATCCCCACGCCGTAATATTTGCCTCGCTGGTCCTCGCGCAAAAGGGCGTACTGCCGTGGATCAAAAAAAGTTGAGTGTGGGTCGAGCACTCGCAGCATTCCAGGTATGGCGCCGTCGTAGAGGGCGTGATCCGTGTCAACGGGAATGGCATACTCCTGCTGCACGATAGACAAAACCCTCGTGAAATTCTTCAGGGAATCTTGCAGATCGGTGGTCCCGGAAGCGGTTGCGCGCACAGATGGTCCGTATATACCGCCTAATACGGCAGATAGCGCCAATACGCCCAAGACCAGCAGAGCCCCACGCCTCTCGCCCTTCATGCCACCCTCGCTTTCGGCGGACCAGTATAGCACGCTTTATTTCACCGATTTGACACCCCTCCGACGCTCTTCTATGATGCAGAGGAGAGCCTCTTGGCTGCGTAGCAACGTCCGTGCGACGTGTCTATCGGTTCGACGCTGGGAGGCTGACTTAGGGTTCGTAACCCACAAAAGATGCTGAGCGTACCCCATCTCGCAATCATTTTTCTCGTTGCCTTGATCGTTTTGGGGCCGGAAAAGCTTCCTCAGATAGCCAGGACCCTCGGCAAGGCTATGGCCGATTTCCGGCGTATCACCGGTGATTTTCGTGTTCAGATTGAAGACGAGATGCGCGAGATGGAGCGGCAGACCAGAATAAAGCAGATGAATGAAGAATCCATCCGCACTGCAGAGGCTTCCACGCAATTGCTGGGCGCCACGCCCGCCGAAGAGCCCCAGCACGTTCCCGCAACGGCAGTAACTTCCGAGAAACCTGCAGATGGCGAATCCCAGCCTGTCTAGCCGCCTGGAGGAAACAGAAGACGGCGGCAAGATGTCGTTTTTTGAACATCTTGCCGAGTTGCGCACGCGCCTGATTCACGCCTCGGGTGCCATTGTCGCCGGCACCTTCATCGGCGTTTATATCTCCAAGCATGTTCTTGAATTCGTGGCGCGCCCCATGGTGAAGGCGCTGCGCGCGGCGAATTTACAAGACAAGTTGATCTTTACGCATCCCGCTGGGTATCTCTACCAAGTCATTACCTTGGGGCTGTATCTCGGAATTGTGCTCGCCTCGCCGTATGTTCTGTACCAAGTTTGGCTGTTCGTAGCGCCCGGGCTGTATCGGAACGAGCGAAAGGCCGTGGCCGTTTTCGTGGTCTCTTCGGTGTTTTTGTTTCTATCCGGGATCGTGTTTGCTTACTACGTCATCCTGCCCTACTTATTGAAATTTCTTGTCAACTTCCAAACTGGCGGCCCTTTTACTCCGTTGATTAGCGTTGATGAGTATTTCGATCTCGTTCTCAATGTGCTGCTTGGTGTCGGAATCGTTTTCGAACTGCCCGTTTTGGCGTTTTTGTTGTCGCTGTTTGGAATTGTGACTCCGCGGTTCCTTTGGAAGAATTTCCGTTATGCTATCCTCATCATTGCTGTCCTGGCGGCGGTGATTACGCCTACGCCCGACGCAATCACCATGTTGGTTTTCATGGCTCCAATGATTGTTCTCTACTTCGTCAGCATTGGTGTTTCGGCGGCTGTGGTGCGCCACAAGCGCCGCAGCGCAATGGCCGGTTGAGGAACTAGGTAAGTGCACAAAAGCGCTCGTCTCCTACGCGTATCGTTATGGGCCTTTTTTGCGGCGCTGTGCCTTGCTGCCTGCGGCGGTAACGGCGCGGTAGCGACTGGCGCGCCCAGCGAACCTGCATCGCGCGCATTCCCGACGCCTCAGCAGGCTGCGCCTGCTCCTGATAAGACCGGAGGGTTCGACGGTCAGCGGGCTTTTAAGTACGTCTCCCGCTTCGGTCGCTGGTGGACCGCGCGATCACGGAAATTCGAGAGGCCATTCCGGACGTAGCGATTTCATCTGCCGGTGAATTAGAAAACATCGCGGGGGATGAAGGTCTGCTGCGACAGGCGCTGCTCAATTTGATTCGCAATGCCGCGGAAGCCGCGGCTGGGCAGGCGTTTGGCGGTCGAGTCGAGGTGTACGGCGCAATCGAACACGCCGGCAGCGGCGATTTGCAGCGCATCTCCATCACCGATAATGGCCCCGGCGTCGCACCAGACGATCTCTCGAGGATTTTCGTGCCGTTCTACACCACCAAAACGAATGGCACGGGGCTGGGCCTCGCCATCGTGCAAAAGATTGTGGTGCAACACGGGGGGTCCGTCGAAGTTCGCAATCAAACGCAGGGAGGCGCCGAATTCATCGTTTGGCTGCCACTTAGCAGACAGGGCACGGCCGCGGGCGGGACGGTTGATTCCGTTTCAGCCGGTAACTAGACTAGAAGGAGTCCTAGTACTACGCCCGGCACTGAAAGGCGGCGACCTATGCTTTCGCAAAAATTGCTCTTGGCAACAACCGTTCTCGCGCTGACGGCGACTGCTGCGATTACGCGCGCTCAGGATGTGTCACTAAACACGTCGTCGCCATCCGAGTCCATCGCGGATGCGGCGCGCAAGTCTCGCGCTCAAAAGAAGGATTCCGCCAAGCCGGCCAAGGTCTTCACCGATGACAATGTGGGAGACATAAAGGGCCAAATCTCCATCGTTGGGGCTGAACCCGCCGCCCGGGCCGACAATGCAACGGCAAAGAAGGACGATGCAAAGTCGGCAAATGCGTCCGAGGGGAAACAGGATGAGGCGTACTGGCAAGGAAAATTTGCCGCAGCGCGCAAAGCCCTGGCCGAAGACACGAGAGAAGTAGACATCCTGCAGCGAGAATTCAACCTAAAACAAGAACAGTTCTATCAAGACCCGACGGTGGCGATGAAGCAACAGAACAGCCGAGAGGATTTGGACAAGACACAGAGCCAAATCGACGCCAAGAAGCAAGCCGTGGAGAAAGATAAACAAGCGATCTCGGACCTTGAGGACGAGCTACGCAGGTCGGGGGGCGAGCCCGGCTGGGCAAATGAGCCCTCGGGCGCCGGTCCCTCCGATTCGAGCACGTCGGAATCAGGCATTTTGGGTTCGGGCAGCCCGGAAGCGGGCGCTTCGGGAAGCGATACTTCCGGTAGTTCAGGCACGAGCGGTTCAAACTCTGACTCTTCTAAGCCGCTGTGATCCGGGCGCCCGGCCCGAAATTCCCTAGAGTCGAGGAGCCGAAAGCGAGCGGATTGCGCGATCGCACGAGAGCCGTGCGCTAAGGTGCCTTGCTCTCTACGCGTTCCCTGTTTGCTGATTCCGAAATTCCACCAAACGTACTAATCTCCGCACACACTCGCGTTTCCACACAAATCATTCGCTCGAATTCATGATAGAAGAGAACTCGTGGAGCCACTCCTACTCGTTGAAGACAAGCCTGAACTGCGCGCCATGCTGCGTAAAGCTCTGGAGCGCGCCGGACACTCCGTGGACGAAGCTGCCGACGGTTCGACGGCGGTCAACAAAATCCGCTCGCGACGCTATTTACTGGTGCTCAGCGATCTCAAGCTGCCCGGGTGCTCTGGTCTCGAGGTGCTTCACCAATCCAAGCAGGCCGACCCTACCATTCCTGTCATTCTGATCACCGCCTTTGGCTCCATCGAAGAGGCGGTGGCGGCAATGAAAGACGGCGCCTTTGATTTTATTCAGAAACCAGTCGATCTCGAACATTTGAATCTGCTCGTGACGCGCGCCGCGCAGCAACAGGAGTTGCTGAGAGAAAATCTGCTGCTGCGGGAGGAATATACGACGCGCTACGGCTTTCCTCGAATCGTGGGAGAGCATCCGACTATGCAAGCGGTAACACAGCAGGTGCAGCGGCTGGCCACGACCGATTCCACGGTCCTGCTATTGGGAGAAAGCGGGACTGGCAAAGAGCTCTTTGCGCGGGCGGTGCACGGCCTCTCTACGCGGAGAAGTCATCCCTTCGTGGCGCTGAACTGCGCCGCGATTCCGGAAGGGCTGGTCGAGAACGAGCTATTCGGCCACGAACGCGGAGCCTACACGGGCGCGGGCTCTCGAAAAATTGGCAAGATGGAACTGGCCCACCGAGGGACGATTTTTCTCGACGAAATTGGCGAGTTGCCCATCGCCATTCAATCCAAATTGCTGCGCGTTTTGGAAGAAAAGCGCTTCGACCGCGTCGGAGGCACACAAAGCACGGAGGTCGATGTCCGGATTCTCGCCGCGACGAACAAGGACCTGCGCGCGGCCGTGGCGGCGCGTTTGTTCCGGGAAGATCTCTTTTTTCGCATCGCCGGCGTGCCCATAACGATTCCACCTCTGCGCGAGCGTGGGAACGACGTCCTTTTATTGGCCGATGCCTTTCTTGACCGCTTTCGGAGAGAGTTTCGCAAGCCGGCGTTGCAACTGACCGATCAAGCGCGCGACGCTTTACTCGCTTATCAATGGCCGGGCAATGTGCGCGAACTGCAAAACACGATGGAGCGCGCGGCGATTCTCAGCGACGGCAATGAAATCGACGCCGCTGCGCTTCAGCTTTCCGCGCAGCGTCCCTCGGAAGGACAAATGCCCGCCGGGATGCTTAACGAAAGTTTCTCGTGGGAAGGAACCATACAGGACGTCAGCGCGCGGGCGCTGGAATACGTCGAGCGATTCAAAATCGGAGCGGCGCTGCAGTCATCGCGATGGAACAAGACGCGTGCGGCCGAACAGCTCGGCATCTCCTACAAAACGCTTCTAACCAAGATTCGCGCGTTGGGCCTGGAGGAATGAATTCAGCTAATTCTCTTCCAAATCGGGAGCCTTCTAACTTGGTTCGTCTCGCGCAATCTCCTCTAGAATCACGCGTGGCCTGTATGCAGCGTTACGATTCCTCCGGTCCAACTTTCGAAAGCCACCCCGCTGTATCCTGATTCCTCCATTAATTTCAGAAGCTCGCCCGGAGCCGGAAAACGGGCCACCGAATTCGGCAGATAGGTGTAAGCAGACGCGTTTCCAGAGATCACCGCGCCAATAGCGGGGAGCACGCGGTGAAAATAGAAATCAAAACCATGCCGAAAAAGCGCTCCGCGAGGTTCCGCGAATTCCAGGATGGCGACCGAGCCGCCCGCTTTTAAAACCCGGCGCAATTCCCGGAGTCCTTCGGCGTAGTTAGCGAGATTGCGGAATCCAAACGCAGTGGCGACTAGGTCAAATCTGGCATCGGCAAAAGGAAGAGACAGCGCATCCGCCTCCACAAATTTGATTGGACGACCGCGGTTTCGTCTAGCCTTCTCATCAGCGCGCACGAGCATGGGATGAGCGAAATCGGCTCCCACGAGGCAAAGCGGTTCCGAATCGACTCTGCATCTCGGCGAGTTGGCTAGGACCAGAGCAAGATCCCCCGTGCCACAGCAGAGGTCGAGAATGCGGGCCTCCGGGCGCTCGAGAATAGGGGCGAAGCGGCTCGCAAGGCGCTTTCGCCACATCACATCGAAACGCATAGACAGGAGATGATTCAGCAGGTCGTAGCGCGGGGCGATGCGGCTGAACATATCCCGCACTTCGCGCGAGGCACCTGCTTCGTCGTGAGTTCCGGCTGGGCGCGTGCCCGGCAAGCGGCCGCGACTGGATCCGCCTGGGCTCATGGCCTAGGTTGCGCGGGCAAGCGGCCGAGAACTTCAATCACAAGTTTTGCCGGAACGGGGCCGAAGGTTTCGGCACTTCCAATTTTGCGGCTGAGCACGAACCGCAACTGGCCACCACGAGTCTTCTTGTCCGCATGCATGATTTCCATGAGACGAGCCGGTTTTGCGGCCGGCAAATCGGGAAGAGGGCCGACCTGGCGCACAAGATTTTCGATTCGGGAGGCGCTTTCCGTTTTAAGCAAACCCATGCGCGCCGCCAGCCGAGATGCGGCGATCATCCCCCAGCCGACCGCCTCGCCATGGAGATACTTCGCGTATCCAGTAGCTGTCTCGAAAGCGTGCGCGAACGTATGGCCGAAATTGAGAATTTCGCGCAGCCCGGCCTCGCGTTCGTCATGGCTGACGACCTTGGCCTTTGACTGAATGCAGCGAGGGATCACGTAATCGAGGGCTTTCGCATCCCTGTGGACAAGCATCTCCATCGATTTTTCGAGAAATGCGAATAGCCGCTCGTCACCAATAACCCCATATTTAACCACTTCGTATACTCCGGAGCGAAACTCTCGCGAAGGAAGCGTGGACAGACTCACAGGATCAGCCAAAACAAGCCGCGGAGAATAGAAGGCGCCGACGAGATTCTTCCCTTCCGGCAAGTTGACGCCGGTTTTGCCGCCGATGGCGCTATCGACCTGAGCAACGAGAGTAGTGGGCAGATGAACAATTCCGACGCCACGGAGGTAGGTGGCCGCCACAAATCCGGCAACATCTCCGACTACACCACCTCCCGCAGCCACCAGAATGGCGCGGCGATCAGCCCCCGCACGAACTAACTCCCTGCATACGAGCTCCGCCGTGGAGATGCTTTTAGCCTCCTCGCGATCATCGAAAATGACCGTATGGCGCAGGCCCGCGCTTCGTAATGCGCGTTCAAGCTTGCGGCGCCAATGGCGCGCTACGCGCGGCGAGGAAAGTAAAAACACGCCGGTATTGGCGCCAAGCGACCTGACTGCCGGCCCGGCGCCGGATAAAACACGCGATCCGTAAACGACTTCGTACCGTCCATTTTCGGAATCGATGGAGATTCGCTGCGAACTCACGGATGGGTGGCGGCGCTGATGCGGCTGAACTTTTGCTCGAGTTGCGGGACCACCACGACCAGCACATGACCCACCCTGGCCAAGCTTCGCGGGCTAACCTTGTCGAGAGTGTCTTGCGGTGTGTGCCAGTAACCCAAGCGCATCGGTGTATCCAGATCGATGATGTCAGCCGCAGGGACGTGGCGGGAAAGAAACGGGTCGTGGTCGTCCGTAACAGCCATCTGCGAGGAAACAAAAGTGTCCCCGTACCCTAGCTTTGCTGCCGTGGACCAAACCATATCGGTAAGCCACGAGGTGGAATCGGATTCCCTTTGCAGACGCAGATTCGGGCCGCCAACCATATCGGCGAGAATCACGGCTTTGGTACGCGCGAGGTCGCCTGAGAGCGCCATGCGCGCGGCGAGTTCCCGGCTTCCATAAGTATTGTCGGGATCCTTCCATTCCGTTGGATTAAACGCTTCCTCCCCATCCAGAAACGCAATCCAAATCGTGAGCGCATTTTTACGGGCGCACAGGAGATGAGCCAATTCCAGCATCACGCCAGTCGAGGAGCCGCTATCATCGGCTCCCACAAAGTTCGGGAGGCGCTTCGAATCGTAGTGCGTAAGGAAGAGGACGATGTCCCGGGAGGTTCCGGGGATTTTCGCCACAATGTTCTTCATTTCCATATCGCCGAGAGGGGTAGGAGTA
>Ga0206862_1247_pt1 | contig 12036 bp, 10 predicted proteins | sample Alteio_BWOrgCont_43_FD_152625 | JGI IMG/M metagenome (GOLD analysis project Ga0206862, IMG submission 152625) | Enriched cells from forest soil in Barre Woods Harvard Forest LTER site, Petersham, Massachusetts, United States -... | ecosystem: Environmental > Terrestrial > Soil > Temperate forest >... | reverse complement strand
CGTGGCGAAGGGAATGCCATTGCCCTCAATCTGGCTGAGAATGTAGTTGCAGGTGCCGTTGAGAATGCCGCAGATCTTAAACAGTTCATCGCCAGCCAATCCTTCATGCAATCCGGAGATCACGGGCACGCCGCCGGCTACCGAAGCGCCAAACTGAATCTGCTGCTTCCTCTGGCGCGCAAGACTTATCAATTCGGGACCACAGCGCGCGATCAACTGCTTGTTGGCGGTGACCACGGATTTGCCCGCTGCCAGGGTGCGCCGGATCCAATCTTCGGTGGGTTGAAGGCCTCCCATCACCTCGACGACGATATCCACGTCGGAGGATAGAACATCATCAATGTTTTCCGTCCAGCGTACTGTGGAGGGAAGCCAATCGACTTTCTTTCGCGCTACGTTGCGATTGAGGACGTGCGTCAGCCGCAGGTGGGTATTCGAGCGCTCGCACAGAATTCTCGCCACGGAACTTCCAACCGTGCCTAAGCCGAGTATGGCTACGTTGCAGATTTGAGCGCCAGCGATATGCGATCTGTCGATCTGCGAGCTATCGATCTGCGCGTCAACTGCTCTGTTACCGGGGTTGCTGCGTTTCGAGGGACCTGTCATGATTTTTGTCTATTTGTCTCTATTATCGCCGAACGGAATGGCACTGCGTAGCTTGCATCGAACTTCAACCGGAACGGGTCATTATTGCGGCGGCACTGGTTGCAATCCCATTCTTTCACGCACTTGCTCCCATTCTTCTTTGACACGCGGCTCATGGGAAAGCTCAGTGGCTCGCCGGAGCGCCTCCTCGGCCTGTGGGAACTTGTTGAGTTTTAAGAAACACTCCCCTTGACCGGCCCAGGCAAACCAATCTTGAGGGTACTGCTGGGCGGCTTGTTGAAATACTGGCATCGCTTCGTCGCACCCGTCTGCTTCATCGAGGGCAAGAAGTGCGACTTGGACGCGCGCTCTCGACAGATTTTGAGCCACAGGAGCGTTGTGGGGTGCGTTTTGATTAGCTACCTTGTAGACCGTCAAGTCGTCCTTCCACATACTTTCCTGCTCCGCTGTTAACACGCAGAATGTGATCGCCACTGCTCCGGTAGCGCAGAGCATGGCAATGCGCCCTTTGTTCATCAAGCGCCACGAAGTTGCCAGCAGGAGTGCCAGTCCGGCTAAAGGCAGATAAGTGTACCGACCATGCAAAAAATCACCGGGAAACAACGCGTTCAAGTTCAGCGCTGGCAAAATCGGAAGGACGAGGATGACGGCACCCAGCAGCAACGCGCGCTGGATTCTCGCCGCCTCTTCATAGGGAAGATCACGCCGTGCCTTTTTCCACAACCACAGGCATCCCGCCGCGAGGGCAAGAAGGACGCATCCCACGGCCAATCCGGGAAGGAGGACGGTGCGGAGCGAAAGAGCGTCCGCTAGTGTGGGATCGGCAAAAGCGTGCGGACTGGCAGGCCAGAGCATCACTTTCACATAAAACCAAAGAGTTGCAGGCGCCGACAGCAGTACTGTACTCCATGGGAGGTGCTGCGTGAGCGAACTGAACTGGCGGTGCAGGGCGTGAACGCGCAACAGCAGATAAACCGCGGTTACACCAAGAAAGGGCAGAGTCTGGCGGATTGCAGCAAAGAGTCGAATTCTGAATCCGCCAGCTTTCTCGCTCGCCGTTCTGTTGAGCGGCAAAACCAGATTTAGCGCAAAGATCACGACTGGTAGCACCATGGCTGTTTCTTTTGCTATCAGTGCGGCGAAGCAGGCAACAGCGGAGGCGATCATCCATAGTGTCGACGGCAGTCCCGACGAATTGCCTTTGGACTTCCCGCGGGTCTGCTTGCGGGAATTTTTCTTAAATTCTTCAGCGCGAGCCTGCCTGCTTGCGGAAATGCGCTCGGCGTAATTGAGATACAGGAGCAACGTGCAAAGCACTGCGGCGGCCATCAGCGGATCGGGCACCGTGACCCAGGCCACCGATTCGGTCTGGGCGGGATGAAGCGCAAACAGTGTGGCAGCAAGCAATGCGGCAACGCGATCCCGCAACAACTTCCACGCCAGCCAAGCGAGTAAGATGGCCACCGACACATGCTTGACGATGCTGAGCAGGTGCCATCCCCATGGTGAGCTCCCGCAGAGGACAAAATTCAGCCTCAACCATAACGCGAAGAGCGGACGATAGAAACTCATCGGTCCACCGGGGACTTGTGCCCATACATAACTTGTGAAGTACTCCCACAGATGACCTGGCGACTGTAGGCGCGGGTCGGCAAGGAAGTGGTGATCATCGAGGATAAATTGAAAGTTCAACGCAGGGCTGTAAATGGCGAAGACGACCGCGACCAGGAGGACGGCCGCGATACAAAAAGTCAAAGGCGAGAGTAATTTTGGCGATCCTGCTGGCAGCTTTGCGGTAGAAGAATATGTTTGCCTAAACACATTGGGGAGCTTCATTCGTATGAGTGACATTGTACGAACTGGGAGAGAAACGGAACAGCGCGTCAGGTTGAAAGGGATGAGCGTAGTTCGGGATACGTGGCGACGAGACCCGTATCAACAGCTCGTTCCGCACTCATCCGTGCGGGAGCCTCGCACAACACGAATGAGTGGGGGACGGAACTCGACGGTTCAGATTGGGAGTGGTCAAACGATGGCTTGCCCAGCATCCTTGGCGGAGGTGCTCTTTTCCTGCGAATCGTCTTTATCTTTTTCCCTATCCTTCATGGCAGTTTTGAAGCCGCGGATACCGTCTCCGATTCCTTTGCCGAGTTCGGGAAGTTTTTTAGGTCCGAACACGAGCAGCGCAATCCCAAAAATAATCAGCAGATGCATTGGTTGAAAAAGTCCTTCGAACATAAGTGCTCCTTAATAAAAAGGTGAAAGTCGTACGAATATCGTGGTTGAAAACGGGCGCTGTGACCATACATTGGTTCAGCGCCCGCTGCCGCGAGCCACGTGGAGAAGCTCTCCCCCGAGAGCCGCGTTCACGTCATGCACCGACTCTAGAACCCGCGCTTAGCCGCGTCCGCTTGCTTGGCTAAAGTGTTAAGGGTTTTGAAGAACTCCGGGGATTGACCGTCGAAAAGGTTCATGGCGGTCAAGAAGTCGACCACTCCGCCGGCGATTCCGGTTGGATCCGTGGGACGAATCACAGCACAAACCGGCAAACTTGGGCTGATGAATTCGCAGGGAACCGGGAAGATCAAGTTAGTTTGCAGAGCTGGGTTCACCGTCTTATCGAAGTTCGGGAAGGTCAGCCCGGAGATCGGATCAGTGAACGGAGCGACTGGCGGTTGTACACCGTTGCCCGCGAAATCCACCCACTCCAGGAAGTGAGCTACTTCGTCTCCGCCAATGCTGACCAGAATTCGCAGAACTTCCAGATTGGTTGCCTTCTGAACCATGGCGGAGTAAAGCGTGCTGCCACCTTGTTCAATCGTTCCAAAGTGGAAGGCCGCCGTATTGGCAATTGCCTGAATGTGATGTTGGGGTTTGAAATCCGCATTAGTTCGGGGAATGGCAGTTACGTTTACGAGATCGATCGCTTGCGGAAAAGTTGCGCCAAGGTCAGGATTCTGGGCACTGCGATAGCGTGTATACCAACTCGTATCCACGGTGAGGTTCATCAGATTGGTGAGCCGTCCTATTTGCTGGGCACCGGTCGCCTGACTGCTGGGCAAAGTGCGGAAGGCATCGAAGTCTACGGGCTCGGCGCCGATTGAGAGCAGGTAAGCATTCAGAAACGCCGCATGGCTCGCCTCATCACCAGTGTTACTGGAGACATACTGCGGGCCGTCGGGATCGAGGTTCATGAAGGCGGCCTGGTAGCTGTTCATCGCTTTGAATGGGGCAGTCTCCACGGGGAGTTGGCCTGGGGTGAGACCGCCCAGTTCCGCGTACTGCTGCCACAAATCGGTCTCAATGAGCTCTGCTGCAGCTACGAACCGCAGTATGGCGACATCGCCCGAGGTGATGATGCCGCTGGTTTGTGCAGTTTCGGAGGCGCTTGCCAGCAGTGAACCGCCGGTTAGGGCTGCTCCAGCCATGCCCATGCCTTTGAGGAAGGAGCGGCGCTTGAGGCCGTTTTTTAATGGAGATGCGGATTGAGATTCGGAGCGAGACTCGCTTGTTTCGGACAATGCCGTAGGGACGAGGGTATCTTTTTTCATGATCTTGACTCCAGTCTTTTCAGAATTGATTGTCGGTGACCCGTCACCTGGGTCGGGATTCACCGCAAAATGAAGGTAGGCTGTTCTGAATTTCGTCTTGTCATGCTTCGGTCAAGAGTGTGTCAAATTATTTGCGATGAATCTGGATGACTGAGGCAGTACAGTTCGATTGGATTAGGAGAATGACTCTGAGCGTATAATAGAGGGTTTTCACTTCTACGAAAATTACGGGCGATGGGGTTTGCCCGCCCATATTTGTGCGGTTCAGAATTTGTTAGGTTCAGACCAGAAAGGCAGAGGGATGGCCACTACGGATGTTATGCCTCGGGAGTCTTCCGGCCAATTGGGGCAAAAGCGTGTCGTTAATGACATGAGTATTCAGGTTGCGACGGTGAATGGATCGGGGTCACAGAGCTCCAACACAGTTTTGTTGCGTAGCATTTTTCAGATGGGGGTTCCGATTTCTGGGAAAAACCTGTTCCCTTCGAACATCGCGGGATTACCGACCTGGTACACGATCAGGGCCAATAAAGACGGCTACGTCGCACGCAAGAAGGAAATCGATCTCCTGATCGCAATGAACGTGGAGACGGCTCAGGACGATGTGAAGACGCTGGCGTCGGGCGCCGCTGTGCTTTATGACGCTCCTCTGGCTCTCGATAAGCTGCGCGACGATTTGATTTTTTATGCTGTTCCATACGACAAGCTGGTGGCGGCCGTCTGTCCAGAGGCTAAGCTGCGCAAGCTGATCAAGAACATGATTTATGTCGGTGTCGCGGCGCAGTTGCTGGAAATTGATTTTGCCGAGGTTGAAAGGGCGATCCGGCGGCAGTTCTCGACGAAAGTAAAAGCGGCGAATCTGAATCTCGGAGCAGCAAAGGCAGGCTTCGATTATGCCGCTGAGAATTTGCAGAAACGCGATCCGTTTTACATCCAGCGCATGGATGAGACGAAAGGCAAGATCATTGTCGATGGCAATTCCGCCGCTGCCATGGGCTGCATGTTTGCCGGTTGCACGGTGGTGACGTGGTATCCGATTACGCCTTCGTCGTCACTGGTCGAAACCTTGATCGATTACATGAAGGAACATCGCGTCGGGCCTGATGGCAAAGCGACTTTCGCCATCGTGCAAGCCGAAGACGAATTAGCAGCAGTAGGCATGGTGCTGGGCGCGGCGTGGGCGGGTGCGCGCTCCATGACGGCGACTGCGGGCCCGGGTATTTCGCTTATGGGAGAGTTTGTTGGGTTAGCGTATTACGCGGAGGTGCCGGCCGTAATTTGGGACATTCAGCGCGTGGGACCATCTACTGGCTTGCCGACTCGTACCGCGCAAGGCGATGTGCTCTCGGCCGCATTCCTGAGTCACGGCGACACCAAGCACATCATGTTGTTTCCGAGTTCGGTTACGGAATGTTTCACCATGGCGCAGGATGCTTTTGATTTGGCGGAGCGCTTTCAGACTCCGGTTTTTGTCATGTCAGACCTCGATCTGGGGATGAATAATTGGATGTCGGATCCGTTCGAATATCCCGACAAACCGATTGATCGCGGAAAAATTCTGAGTAAGGAAGATGTTGCGAAGGCCGGCGGTTTTGCCCGCTACAAAGATGTGGACGGCGATGGCATCGGTTACCGTACGTTGCCGGGCACGGATCATCCGTTGGCAGCATATTTTGTGCGCGGTAGCGGGCACAATGAGAAGGCGCAATATAGCGAGCGTCCCGACGATTTCGAACGCAACATGGAACGGCTGAACAAAAAGTTTGAGACCGCTCGGTCGGCTGTTCCGCGTCCGGAATTGACGGGCACCGGCAAGTCGAAGATCGGCATTCTGGCTTACGGCACCACCCATTGGGCGATCACCGAGGCACGGGATCAGTTATCACGCGAACACAAAGTCGACACGGATTATCTTCGTGTGCGTTCGTATCCGTTCAGCGGCGAGGTGCACGATTTTGTCGAGCGGCACGATCGCGTGTACGTCGTCGAACAAAATCGCGACGGACAAATGGCCAGCCTGCTCAAGCTCGACATCAAGCCGGAACTGGTTGTGCGCTTGCGCTCCATCTGCCACATACACGGATTGCCAATCGATGCGCGCTCCGTGACCGACGAACTCATGATGATGGAGGCCAAGTAAATGGCGACCACTCCCACGAATAATGCACCGGCGACAACGACCACGCCTGCTCCAACTCCAGCTCCAAAGACGAACCGCCTTGGATTGCAAATCATCGACTATCGCGGCGGGAAGACTACGCTGTGCGCGGGTTGCGGTCACAATGCGATTTCCGAGCGCATTATTGACGCGATGTATGAAATGGGCGTGCAACCCGAGCGCCTGATGAAGTTCAGCGGCATCGGTTGTTCATCGAAGACTCCGGCGTATTTCATGAATCGCTCGCACAGCTTCAACTCAGTGCACGGACGCATGCCATCGGTGGCCACGGGAGCGATACTGGCCAATAAGACTATGCTCTCGCTCGGCGTGACCGGCGATGGGGACACCGTTTCTATCGGCGCCGGGCAGTTTATTCATCTGATGCGGCGCAATCTGCCGCTCATCTACATCATTGAAGACAATGGTTGTTATGGTTTGACGAAAGGCCAATTTTCCGCGACGGCCGACTTGGGCTCAACACTGAAGAGTGGCGTGGTGAATGATCTGCCTCCGGTCGATACTTGCGCTCTGGCAATTCAGTTGGGAGCCACGTTTGTGGGGCGCTCGTTCTCCGGCGATAAGCGGCAGTTGCACACTATGCTCAAGGCCGCGATCGCTCACCGTGGCACGGTGATGCTCGATGTGATTTCTCCGTGCGTGACTTTCAACGACCACGAAGGCTCGACGAAGTCTTACAAATACATGCAGGCGCATGAAGAGCCGCTGAATGAAGTCAGTTTTGTGCCGTCGTTTGAGGAGATCGATGTTGATTACGATCCGGGAACGACGCTTGAAGTCACCATGCACGACGGATCGCGTCTGCGCTTGCGGAAGCTTGAAGAAGATTACGATCCGACGAACAAGATTCAGGCGATGAGCCGGCTCATGGAATCACATGCGAAAGGCGAAGTGCTGACCGGTGTGTTCCACATCAACGCCAAAGCGCCCAGTTTTATTGACATGCTGAATCTGACGGATGAGCCGCTGGCAACTTTACCGGAGTCGGTCGTGCGGCCGAGCAGGGAAGTGCTGGCGAAGTGTATGGAAGAGCTGCTGTAGATTTGCTGGGAATAGAAGAATTGAGCCGACCCTACTCTGCTACGGATCGGCTCAAATTGTTTATGTCCTTGCGTTACGCACCCATGGTCAACACGACGCGAAAGCGCGCCTTGCCGCTGATCATCTGCTGATAGGCTTCGGCGGCTTTTTCGAGTGGGAACTTTTCGATCATTGGACGGACTCCAGACAGCGCGCTGAATTGCATGGTATCTTCGGAATCCTTGGCCGTACCGGAGGCCCATCCCTGAACGGTTTTGCTTCCGACAATTAATTGAACCGGCGTAACTGAAATCGGGTCGGAACCGGCTCCCACCACTAACAATTTGCCCCTCGCGGAAAGCCCATTCACCAGCGCGGACATCGCTTTCGAGTCCGGCGCGGTAGCGAGGATGACATTTGCGCCACCGAACTTCTGCAGTTCTGCCACGGGATCGACGGCGGCCGTATCGACGTAATGAGCGGCTCCAAGTTTTCGCGCCAGCGCTTCTTTGTCTTGACCTCGGCCGATGGCGAAGGTGCGGAAGCCCATCTGTCGCGCATATTGGATCCCAAGATGGCCGAGTCCACCGATACCTTGCACAGCGACCAGATCGCCGGCGCGCGCGCCTGAGTTGCGAAGCGCGTTGAAAACCGTGATGCCCGCGCAAAGCAGCGGCGCAGCCTCGGCGGCGGGGATTTCTTCTGGGATAGCAGCCACGGCCTCGGCGGGCACGACCAGGTATTCCTGATAACCACCGTCGTAACTGATACCCGTGATCTTTTCGTTTTTGCAGTTGATAAAATCGCCGCGGCGGCAATCGTCGCAGGTGAAATCGTGACCTCCATGCCATCCTACGCCGACGCGCTGGCCGGGTTTCCAATTCGTCACATCGGCGCCAACGGCGTCGATGCGGCCCGCGATTTCATGTCCCGGGACACGCGGATATTGAATGCCGGGCCAATAGCCTTCCTTCACGAGCGCGTCACTGTGGCATATGCCACAGGCCTCGACTTTAATTCTGACCTGGCTTCGGCCGGGGTCGGGAATATTTCTTTCGACGAGTTCGAAATTACCACCAGGCTTGCTGACTTGAACCGCTTTCATTTTCGGCATGGTTGTTCCTCAAGAATACAGATTGATGGAAATCATAGATGGAATGGAAATCTAAAATAATGAGATGTCGGAGGCGCTGCTAAAGACTCAGGGTCGAGTCGGCGCCCGTTGAGGACGGGCGAGGGAGCCCGCCGCTCCACTATCCAGCTTTTTTCTTGGGCTCACCCTCTTTGAATTCGCCCTCGAACGAGTGCTCAGGGCTGTAGCCCGGCTCAGGAAAATCGCTGTCGGCGCCATCCTGCATGGGGTCGGCATTGCGATGACCGAGTTGATCTTGCATCGAGTTGTTGCCCTCCTGCGTGCGCTCGTCGGGCTCGAGTGAACCTTTTCCCCGGTCGGGATCGTTGACGAGAGGGTCACTTACATTTTTGGTCATAGTCCACCTTTCGAGACGCGAAATATCGACAAGAATAATCGCTGCGACGATACGCGCAATCCATTATTCAAGGTACGCTCAAAGCACGACATGGGCAATCTGCGGGAACTGTATGGCGGCACATGTCTGCTGCGAGTTCCTTGGGAACATGTCCGCAAGTAACCTGTATGTTGTTGTAATGGCTTCGATAGGTTAATTTAATAGTCAATTAACACGGTCTTGAATCTAAAATACTACATGACCAGTAAATATAGGAAGCACTATCTGTTTGCCAGTGACTTCGATCAGACGCTGACCTTCAACGATACCGGCTACGTACTGAGCGAATTGCTTGGCATTTCTGTTGAGGAATTCGAGCGCAAAGCCAAGGGCATGGCCAAGTTGAACCTGGTGCAACAGGGCGCCGAACTTTCTTATCTCCTCTTGCATGATCCTGAATTTCATTCGCGCGTTCGCCGCCAAGACCTGATTGAGGCGGGCAAGCGTATTCGCCTCAAAGAAAACATCAAGCAGGTTTATGAGATCCTCGACCGCCGGATTGACGGATTCCATTTTGATTTTTACGTGATTTCTGCATCGCCCGTCGAGGTGATCCAATCGGCGCTAGTTGGAATCGTGCCCGAGGATCACATTTTTGGCACGGAATTCAAATACAAGGCCAACGGCGAGATCGAGAGTCTGGTTCGCGCCACGGCAGGTTATGGCAAAGTTACGCGACTCGATCAGCTAGAAGAGCAACTGGGCATTCCGGCGGACCATGTCGTCTACGTTGGGGATGGCAGCTCAGATATTCACGTCATGCTGCAAGTGAACCGGCGCGATGGCTTCACCATTGCGGTATCGGAATCAAAGCTGGTAGCGCAGATCGCGAAGCGCACCGTGCTTAGCGATAACGCTCTGCCCACACTGGTTCCGATTCTGGAAGAGATTGCTGGTTGGCAGCGGACCCAGATTCGCGCGCTTTTTGAGTCTTATGGCTTCCTGATTCAGGGATGGGATCGCGTGCAGACCGATTGGGTCACCCTGCGGCCGAGCGGCAACGTCCTGGAGAAGGCTGCGGCGGCAGATGCGGTTTGAGGAGCGCCCTGATCGTGGGCTCATACAACTAATTGACAGAGGTTGGGTTCATACTGGACTGGGGGTTCTGCGCTTAGAAGTCGGTGCACGACTCCCCGGCTGGTTATTCCGTTTCAACGTTAGAGGTAATCCTTGTGAGGTTCTTCCTGAGAGCTCCCCGTATTATTTTTGCCGTCCTGATTGCCATTTTTACAGCGCAACTAACCCAGGCACAGACAAAGCCGCAGCCGCCACACGATTGGACTCCTAAAGGCATCGAAGCCTTGCGGCAGAGCGCGTCTTCGAAGACTGAGTTTACGCTGGACCACTCCATGGTGGTGTTTGCCGCCAAGATGGATCCCGACAATGAGGACCTTCAGCGCGTGATCGCGGGCGTGAATGCGGTCTCGCTGCACAGCTACCATTTTCCGCCAACCTGGACCTATGATCCGGATACTCTGAATTCAGTAAAAGAGGAGTATCAAGCGGCAGGCTGGAAGCAGTTGATGAACAAACACGACAAAGACGGCGGCCCGGGCGTGACCGAGGTTTGGGTGCGTTTAGAGAATAATGCGATCAGCAATGCCGCTGTTCTTCAAGCCAAGGCGAACGACATCAAATTCGTGACGGTTTCAGGGTCCATTAGTCCCCTTGACCTCTCTCATCTTGGCGGACATTTTGGTATCCCGAAGCTTGAAGGTGGAGTCGAGGTGCCAAAAGCCAACCCATAGCTGCGGCTAGTGGCTTTTCGGTGCTGCTGGTCCCAGTTTGCGCAATCTTTCTCGTGCTTGATTGGCTTCGTTCGAGCGTGGGTAGCGCTGGATGACGTGTTTTAATTCTTGTTCTCCATCGTCCTGCTTTCCAAGCTCGATCAGCGCGAATCCTTTCTTGAGTTCGGCGGATGCGGCCTTGTTTCCGCTGGGAAAATTCTGCAGAACCAGATCGTAGTTTGTGACTGCCCTCTGGTAATCGCCCGCCTTGTACTGAATTTCAGCTAGATAGAAATATGCGTTTCCGGCCAGGTCGGTGTTGGGATAAAACTTGATGTAATCGTTGAACTCCTGGATGGCCAAGTCATTGTTGCCGCCGTTGTAGTCGCGGAGAGCGTTGTTATAGAGCACGTCCGGCGCAGGAGCCGAAGCAATTGCCTGAGCCTGTTGCTGCGCTTGCGCCTGCTGCGCGGCCATGGATTGCTGCGCCGTCTGCATGTCTTCAAACTGTTTGCTGAGCTTGGCGAGTCGGACCTTGAGTTCGTCCATGGTATCGTTCAGCGCCTGAATCTGCCCGGAGATTTGGTCGACCTGCCCGGAGCGATCCTGTTGCTGTTTATTGATGGATGCCTGCAAGCCGTTAATCGCCGCGGTTACTTTGTTGGCGGCGTCGGTGTTCTGATCGAGCAAGCTCTTCATGACGCCCATGCGCTCGTCGAAGGACTGCTTCATCTGGGTCAATTGCTGCTGCAGCTGATCGACCTGCGTTTGCAGTTGGATCATCTCTTTGCTGGCGCCGTATGCGGGAGAAATCCCGGGAACAATGCAAAGCGCGACAAACAGGGAAAGGAACAGCGCGAGAACAAGCGGAGTGCGATTCAATCTCATAGTTAACCTATTGGATGTGAAAAAGCCGCTGAAAGTCCAGCGGATCGAACATGAAAAACGATCAAACATGAAAATCAAGGGCGGCCGAAGCCGCCCCTCAGTTTACTTCTCGTACACGAAATGGCCACGGCGATTTTGCTGCCAGCAGCTTTCGTTCGATTCGGTGCAGAACGGTTTTTCTTTTCCGTAGCTGATGGTCTTGATACGGTCACCGCTCACTCCAGCCTGAATGAGCGCATTCTTCACGGCATCGGCACGGTTGGTGCCGAGAGCCAGGTTATATTCCGTCGAGCCCCGCTCGTCGGAGTGTCCCTCGATCGTAATGTGGATGTTGGAGTGCTGCTGCAGGAACTGCGCATCGGCCTGCAACGAGCCTTGATCCGCGGCGCGTATGTCGTATTTGTCGTAATCGAAGAAGATGTCCTTCACGTTTTGCGAGAAGAGCTCCTCTTCGGTGGCGTTAGAGGTCGGTGGCGGCGGCGGTGGTGCGGCGTTGACGGTCACACGAGCCGTGGCATCCTGAGTTCCGCCAGATC
>Ga0206862_1246_pt1 | contig 12073 bp, 10 predicted proteins | sample Alteio_BWOrgCont_43_FD_152625 | JGI IMG/M metagenome (GOLD analysis project Ga0206862, IMG submission 152625) | Enriched cells from forest soil in Barre Woods Harvard Forest LTER site, Petersham, Massachusetts, United States -... | ecosystem: Environmental > Terrestrial > Soil > Temperate forest >... | reverse complement strand
CCCATCGAATGGTTTAAAATTGTTGCCTATTCCATTTGGAGTGAATATTTTCCTAATATAAATGAGGAGGATCGATTAAATTTTCTAAACTCCTTCATCGAGGGAATGCATTTGGCTGATCAAAGAAAGGACGCTTTATTTTTTGCTTCACTAGGCTATGAATATGATTTTTTATCTAGAAATGAGTATTTTCAATTTCTTGGTTTTAAAACATGGGCTCATTATAAAGCCGGGGGTTCCTTTTTCACATTGCCTCAAGTGATTCAATCCTTACAAGATATTCAAAAACATGGAAATTTGCTTGATATTTCAAAAAATTCTCTGCACATAACAATTAATCAATTGCACAAGTACCTATACCGTCAACAGCAAAATTTGGAGAATCAGGAAGCAGAAATTAGTTACAGAGAAGTAATAAAAAAAAAATATCCTTTCAAATCAATTGAAGAAGATAAACCCATATATTATTTATGAGTCGATCAATGAGGGCGATGGTGAAACTATAGGTGAGGAAGACAAAATTAGCGTTGTTTACACTATTAAGACTTCATCAGGCTATTTACTTTACACCAGTGAACATATTCCAGAAGAGATAGAGCTTAATCGTACTATCTCCGGAATAAAAATAGGATTAGGAAGACTCAAAGTCGGTTCCAAAGGCATTCTCTACATCCATCCTAATTACGGTTTTAGAGATAAGACCCTTCTTCCTGCAATTAAGCCATATCTTATAGTAGAATTTAACATAATCTCAAAAATATACTGATTATCGATAAGTAATCAGGTCAGCTATCTTATTGATAATAGTCACTAAAGTCGACCCATTGGAAGAGGGGCAGAAATAATAAGCCGATGAAATACACCTTATAGATGGCTTTTATTAAGAAGGGATTGTTCAATAAGATTGCCATTTGGATCGTATCTCTTTGCAGAGCGTGCGTGAAAATGTGTCTTGAGGTATAGTAGTCTCTTTTTATTTACGGAGCATTACTATGTCATTTTTGACAAACTCATTAAAATTCAAGCCCTTGTCGAGCGTGGATCGTCAGAAGGTGAACGTCAAGCTGCTATATTGGCTATGGAACGCATCCTTAAACGCCAAGAACAGCAGCCAATCGAATTTCGTATTACACTTCCAAGCATCTAGCAGAAAAAGCTTTTCGTGGCGTTGTGCCACAAATATAAATTGAAAACTTATCGATACAATCGACAAAAATATACGACATCAATGGTCTGTGTTTCCACGGCCCTTATGGATGAAATTCTCTGGCCTGAATACAAAAAATATAGCGCTATGCTGCAAGAACTCATTGAGGAGGTCCTTGACTCGGTTATCGCTAAAATCGGAGATGTGGAAGAGGATGCGATTATTTCCGGTGAAATTGGAGTCGTTCATGAATTAAATACGAGATGAGGTTGTCTTGCGATTGCAATAAACAAACAGTTCACGCATAGATATGAAAGCACACAATCTTTGGAACAGAGCTGTTCTAACAATCAACAAAAATTGCTATAACTTCTATAATCAACTCTAATTTTGAAGCGATTGATAAAGGTAATCGCTTCAAAGCACCGGCTCAAGATTTGGAGTTTGAGGAACAGCAATAAATAAAAATCGAAATTCATTATCTCTGCGGGGGACGATGGGTAAACATCGTTCCTACCTCGACCTGTCCCGGCCTAGGGGTGTGAATCAAGGAAAAAAACGCCTTAAAATTTATACTCTTTTTGTCCTAAATTTTAGGACCAGACCGAAAGAGGCTGTGAAAAAATGAACTCACGATCGTTTTTGGAGTACGGCGACTTGTCGCCGCTTTCAAAGGCATCGACTTGTCGATGCCCTCAAGAGAGCTCGACAAGTCGAGCTATACAAAAGCGGCGACAAGTCGCCGCACTCCAAAAACAGTCCCGAGCGCATTTTTTCACAACCTCAGACGGCCTGGTTACCTTATGAATAAGCTTGTCGCCATGTAATCAGAGACTGTAAGTTTGGGATTAGCTTTAACCAATACTCTTGTCACTATTTAAATTCGAACTTATTATATAGCAGATTTTGAGGGTAATACAGGCCATATTTTTTCGAGGTCAGATTCCAAACAGCATCCTAAACCAATTCCTACCTGAGTTTGATTCAATTAAAAAAATAACCTGCAATCAACAGATAAATTTTGACTCTATGAAAATTCTATGATATATCTTATTTTCCAAAAATTTTAAAATTTTGCGAAGACTAGACATCTGTTTTTAAAATTAAGTTGAGAGAACCAATGAAAAAGAAAGCTTACCTTATTATCTTATCAATTTTTATTTTGTTGAAAGGTTTCATATATGCTGATGATTCTAGTCCAACTCCTCTTGAAACTGCCATATTAAAACTTCCAGACAATAGCGAAGCAAATTGGAAAGAAATTTCAAGGTTTTTGAGCAATAAGGAGGGAAGCATCGAAACCATTCCTTTAAATCAAACGATACAAGACTGGTCTGAATTGATTTGCATTCAATATATTGATACTTCTGAATGGAAAAAAAATATCGACCCGACCCTCGACAGTGTTTTGGATTGCGTTCGCAAAGAGACCCTCTCTTCCTATCCTGAGAAGATGGTCACCTGGAACATCATCGAAAAAAATCAAGATGATGTTATCTATGAATGGATTTTACACAAATCATACAAAAATAACCCTCCTCAGCATGAAATTTCTCGAGCCTTTTTAACTAAAAGGGGGCTTCATCGTGTTGGATTTACAAGAAAAAATGGACAGATGAGTCTCGAAGAAAGAGAAAAATGGGTTAATCTTCTAAAGGAAAATTCTTCTGTTGTTTCATTCCAAGAAGGAAGACTTTCACCAGCTCTGTCAATGGTTGAAAAACTTAGAGATTCGGTATCTTTAGGGCCCAATTTTCTGGATTGGAAAAAAATCAATACTTATGCCTTTGAAAATGGATTCACTGCTATTTGCTACATCCCTTCCACACACATAGGTTCTTATGTGACAGAATGCCTTGAATTAGTCACCATGCCTAACGTCAATGCTGTCTCATTAAATCAGTTTTTTGAAGCAGAGAAAAAATTAATCCGCGAAAAAACGGATAAGAAAGTCAATTTTCGTGTGATAGAACGCTCTCCATGTGAAATAATTTATAGCTATAGTCATCCAAAAGATCACCTACAATGCAATGCTGTAGTTAGGATTTTTATTTCTGAGAGAGGATACTACTCTTTCAGCTATAAACTCGGCCTTACTGGGTCCATGCAAAAAGAAGAAATCCTTCTGTGGAAGGATCGACTAAAAACGATTAATATCAGTTGATATAATACGACTTTTCTTTGTGAACTTCATTTTCTACAGCTATTCCCGATTGAGGGCATTTTTTGAAGTCGATTTCTGGTACAGAATTTTTTTCTAGTGAGACTGATAAAAACCTAGCCGCGTGAAGTATAACAACCTGATATTTGCGTAGGAAAAAAACCAAAATTTTTCTAGCATGATCTTTTTTGAACCGGATAATTAAAAAAGTCTTTTTGGAGGGTTTATGATCAATTCAGCTTTACGTTCCTTCTGTTTTTTGGCAATTTCATTCTTTTCATTCAACATAGTTTTTGCTTTAGAAGAATCCTTTGAAGAAATTATTGCTTTTGGAGACAGTTTGACTGATGTGGGGAATGTTGCTGGTCTCACAGAATCTGGTGTTGCGCCTGTTATACCCGGCTATTTTCAGGAAACGCATTTTTCCGATAATATTCTCTGGGTTGAGACTCTTGCTAATTACTGGGGGTTGCCCATCAGAACTCCAGGCCGTGGCAACAGCACAACACTTCCTCCTTTGCCTCTAGGGAATACATGGGCCTGGGGTGGCTCTGAAGCTGCTGCTGGATCAGTTGAACCGAGCGGAGTTACTGAACCTATCCCCAACCTTCTCACAGAGATTGATCAGTATCTTGCGACTAATGTTCCCAATAAAAACACTCTATATTCTATCTGGTCAGGTGCCGATAACTTATTAGTGGGAGGCAAATTTGGACCAAAAGCAGCATCAAAAGCTGTCAAAGCCGTTGTGGAAGCAATGCGACGCCTAGAGGAAGCAGGAGCTCGCTATTTTCTTATTTTCAACATGCCAAGACTCGGAGATACTCCCAGCGCACAATCAGGAGGTAAATTATCTATAATAGCAGCCAATTATTATTCCCTAGTTTTCAACAAAAACTTGAGGAGGGCTGTAAAGAAACTTAAAGCAGATCCACATTTTTGTGCCAAAATCTACTTTGTAGATGTTTATACGGAGTTAGTGCGTGTTGTAAAAACTGTGGACAATGGAAAGGTCTACGTTCCTCGTTTCTTTGTCCCTGGTCCCGCAGTTGCGATCAACAATGTGACAGATGAAGGACTGACTTTTTATGATGAGACAGGAACTTTCCCTGCAAACTATTTATTCTGGGATGACGTTCACCCAACAACACAAGGCCATCAAGTTGTAGCTGGACTTGTATTGAGAGCGATTGAGCATCAATAAATTCACCTGATTTAACCCGTAGCTATGCTCGCTTTATTCGCTGTGCTACGGGCTACAAAAAGAATAGCATTCCTTAACCATATGGCCCATTCTTGTTATCCCATGGTCAGGAAATTCATGATTGTAAAATAACATGATAGACGGGATCGGCTTAGCCGTCAGGATTCATTTTCGTATCATGCCAGAGTAGCAGATCTTCTCTATCCTCGACAAACATTCCTCTTTGGATTATAAATTTTAATCTATGAATTTCAAAAATCTTGAAGGAGATAAAAATGAAGAATTTTTTTGTCTACATGATCACTTTTTCCTTTATTCTTAGCTTTGCTTTTGCTGAAGAATCCCTTATCCCAAAGGAATACAAAAGCGCAAGTGAATATGCTGAAGATTTGATTACAAAGCGAAAATACGAAAAAGTGCTGGACTTCCTTGATAAAGACGGAATCAAAAACGATCCTGAAGTACAAATTATTATTGCTCAGCTCTATCATAGCGGCATTGTCTATAAAAAAAACGATGCAAAAGCATTAAATTGGTATGAAAAGGCTGCTAATCAAGGGAACCCAAAAGCTCAATCTAAACTTGCAACCTTTTATTTTGAAGGGATAGGTGGTGAAAAAAATAAAGAAAAGGCCGAGTTTTGGCTGAATAAAGCATTGAAGAAAAATGATCCGGATGCTCAATATCTACAAGGTAAAAGATACTCAATGGGCGATGGCGTCAAGCAAGACCTTGAAAAAGCTACCTTACTATTTAGACAATCTTCTGACCAAGGACAAATGCAGTCAACATATCAGTTAGGGCTTATACTCCTGGCTCTCGATGCCTATAAAGAGGCATTACCATTTTTTAAAAAATCTGCTGACGCTGGAGTAAAAGAAGCTCAGTATGATTTAGGAGTCATGTACATGAATGGTGAAGGTGTAAAGAGAGATGCTAAAGAAGGACTTAAGTATATCATCATGTCCGCTGAAAATGGGTTTGAAGAGGCTCAGTATCTCCTGGGTACAATGTTTGCTGCAAAAGGAGAGTATGGTTTAGCTAAAGAATGGCTAGAAAAATCAGCTGCACAAGGATTTGAGAAAGCTAAAATTGAATTGAAAAATCTGAAAAATAAATCCAAGTTGAAGACATTCCCCCTAAACTGATTCTAAAAACAAATTATGAAGGAGCGATGATGTTAAAAAAGCGGAAGCTTGGCAAGCAAGGCCTTGAAGTCTCTGAGTTGGGCCTTGGGTGTATGGGAATGAGCCAATCTTACGGTCTTCCAAATGATACGGAATCCATTGCAACGATTCAGCGCGCAATAGAACTTGGTGTGACATTTTTCGATACAGCCGAAGTCTATGGTCCTTATGTCAACGAAGAGCTTTTAGGACGAGCCTTGCAAGGGAAACGCTCAAATGTTGTCATTGCAACGAAATTTGGATTTAACATCGTTAATGGAAAAATGGAGGGGGTGAATAGCCAGCCACAACATATAAGACAAGCTGTGGATGGTTCTTTAAAGCGTCTTGGAACTGATTACATCGATCTTCTTTATCAGCATCGTGTCGATCCTAAAATCCCCATTGAAGAAGTGGTAGGGGTCATGGCTGAATTGGTCAGAGAAGGGAAGGTGCGCTTTCTTGGCCTTTCAGAAGCAGGAGAAAAAACTATTCGAAGAGCTCATCAGATACATCCTATTTCCGCTTTACAAAGCGAATATTCCCTTTGGGAGAGGAATTTAGAGCCCCAGATCATCCCATTACTTCGCGAGCTTGGAATTGGACTTGTTCCATTTTGCCCTCTGGGTAGAGGTTTTTTGACAGGAAAAGCAAAACGATCCGATGACTATGCAGAAAACGACTTTCGACGAGGAGATCCGCGGATGCAGGGAAACAATTATGAAGCAAATATGAAAATTGTTTCTATCGTAGAAAGTATTGCTCAAAGAAATCGCTCAACTCCAGCTCAAATTGCTCTTGCATGGCTCCTTCAAAAGGGCGATGACATTGTTCCTATCCCTGGAACCAAAAGAAGAGGTTATCTTGAAGAAAACATTCTCTCTGCAAAATTGACACTGAGCAACGCAGATATTCAAGAACTAGACAATGCTCTCCCAAAGGCAGCAGGGAATCGGTATAACGAAAAGCAGATGGAGTATGTTGATCGTTAAACAAACAAAAAATTAAAAGAATTAGGCCTCAGACTGCTTTGAGACCTAATTCTTTTATTTCCTGATTTTGGTCGAATTCCCCTTGAAATGCATTATTACCTGTTAAGATGTAGTAGGATACAACAAGTATATTCCTGAACTCATTATTTCTTAAATAATTGGATGATTATACTTAGGAATCAAAAAAGACGCAAGGCAAAGAAATTAAAACTATATAGTATTTATGGAAATAATTAAGATAATCTCAAGAAAAGGAGTGGAATATGATCGAATCACAAACAAAGGGTGATCTTCTTCTGAACTGTTTCAAGGAACATTTTAATTATATAGAGGAGTGTGACAGACGAATCCTGGTTCGATTATTCGGTAAACACGAACTCTCTTATTTTTTAAAAAAACAAGCAGAAGAAATCACAAAAACTCTTGAAGAGATTAAAGCCAAAAATCTTAACGATCAGGAAAAACTCGAAGAGTTTTTTGTTAAGATTGAGGGTTCATTGCAGGAAGTCCGTGCCGCACGCTTTGAGAAAGGGAGTAAGACTTTATACGTTCATTGGTATGATGAACCTAAAGTCACTACTCGAATCTTTTATGAAATAATAGTCCCAAAAGAATCAGGATTGTTCGAAGAGACACTTATAAAAGCGTTATATGCAATGGGAAAACAAATGAATGACGCTTCACGAGTTAAAAATCTCATTTCGTTTGCTATGTATAAGCAACAGCAAAACAGCGTAGTAAAAATTTTTAATCTTACTTATTATAATAATGATGGTAGCGAAATCGACGTTTGAGTGTGTGGCCGGGCCATTTCATCTGTCTCTTTTGCCTTTCGGGACGCCGAAATCACAGAAGGTAGCTTAAATTAATCAGGAAAAGCAAAAGAGGATGTTGAGTTGTAAAATTTTTCTTGAAAAATAAAATTACAAATGTTACATGGACTCTTTTAAAGAAAGATTAATGGTATATGAAGCATAGGAAATATATGATAAAACGAGCGCTTTTCTTAGCATTGACCCTTACAATGCATTTAATTGGTTCTCAAGATGCTACAGAGGTTCTTGATGATCTGTTAATTACCAATAAAGCATGCTGTAAAGGGTGTAATAGCTGCCGTCAAAAACCTTCAGCAGCTGAATTGCTTCAGGAAGTCGAAGCTATTTTGAATTTTCAAATTCTGCTTTTGCCGCAGCTACAACCTCAACTTGTTCAGCAATTGGAACAAATTATCACTACAGGCGGGATTGCCATTACAGGCCCGACAGGAGCAACTGGAGCAACAGGAGCAACAGGACCTTCAGGAGGACCCGCGGGCCCGACAGGAGCAACAGGACCTGCAGGGGCGACAGGCGCAACTGGACCAGCAGGACCAGCAGGGCCTGCAGGAGCAACAGGGGTAACTGGTGTTCCAGGAGCTACAGGGGCCACAGGAAGCACGGGGGCAACGGGACCTGCAGGGCCTTCAGGAGGACCCACGGGCCCGACAGGAGCAACAGGAGCAACGGGACCTTCAGGAGGAGCCACAGGGGCCACAGGAGCTACCGGAGCAACGGGGGCTGCAGGCGGGGTGCTGGATTTTGCAGATTTTTATGCGTTAATGCCTCCGAATAATGCTGCAACTGTTGCTATTGGTGCAAATGTTGATTTCCCAGAAGATGGGCCTTCAAGTGGAAGTGGTTTAATAGCACGCACAAGTGCCAATACGTTTCAGTTAACTACTATAGGTACTTATCAGGTTCTGTTCCAAGTAAGCGTGGATGAAGCCGGTCAATTGGTTTTAACGCTTGATTCTGGTGGCGGGCCTATTGTGTTGCTTTATACAGTGGTTGGACGTGCAACAGGGACTTCTCAGATTGTAGGAATGGCCCTTGTTACAACGACCGTCACTAATTCGATTTTAGCTGTGAATAATCATTCTTCTGCTGCAGCTTTAACAATAACTCCTTTGGCGGGAGGGACAGAACCTGTTTCTGCACACCTTGTGATTACAAGGATCCAATAGTCATTAAAATAGGAAAAATTGTATGACCTACTTTTTTAGAAAGATGCACCTAGCGATAACTTTTTTATGCACAGCAACAATAAGTTATGCTTACGCCGATACTAACAACTTTTCATCATGTGATGAAAATAACGAATGCATTGCTTGCCAGCCTTCTTGTTGCGGCACCCTATTCGGAGGTGTAGGAATAGTATATTGGCGCGCTTTTGAAAGCGGGTTAGATAATTGTGTGCCGACGGATGTTACCGATATTGTCCTTTCGGATGGAACAGTCATTTCTCGATTTAAAGGAAAAAGCCGAGATCCTCATTTTGAGTGGAATCCAGGTTTTCGTGTTGGGATTGGATATGAGTTTGCTTGCAGGAATTGGGATATTGGTGCACTTTGGACCTCTTTCCATTCGAAAGCACACGATTCCAATAACTGCGGGGATAGAATTAGATGGAATTTAAACTTTGATGTAGTAGATGTAATTGCAGGCTACAATGCAAATTTGGGTTCTTGTTTTCTTTTGAGACCCTTTGTAGGTTTACGAGGTGCGACAATTGATCAAAAGTTGCATATAGGTGAATTTTCTAGCTTATCAAGCTCGTCGATATACAGCTCCTCATTTTCCACTTATTCAAGTCTAATAGGTAATATAAGCAAGGAGCGATTTTCAGGAATTGGTCCTTTAATAGGTCTTGAAGCAGAATGGAATGTTTTTTGTGATTTTAGTCTCTATATTGCTGCTTCCGTATCTTGGTTATACGGAAACTTTAATGTAGAGCTTTCCCAGTATGATGAGTTTTCCTATGCGATTGATTCTTGCAGGGTAACAAAGCATTTGAACGCTAATGTTACTGCTGGGGATGCTGAAATAGGCATTCGTTGGCAAAAATGTTTTTGTGAGAATATGAATGTGATTCTGCAATTTGGGTTAGAACACCATTCTTATTTTGACTTCAATCGTATTGGTAATTATGGTGACCTGAGTTTTGATGGAGTGAATTTTTGTGCTATTGTAGAATATTAGTTTTTGCGAATAATCAAGCCAGAAGGCACTCCTATCTGGCTTGTTTGATTTTAGGCGGATAATGAGTTTTTACAACTTATGCAAATACCTAAAAACAATATAGCGAACCCCGCTATTTTTGGGATTTACAGGCTGCTTATAATCTTTTTTTTCATCTTTGCCCTTTATTTTGCTAAAGCAATCATTATTCCTCTAACCTTAGCTGCATTGCTAACCTTTCTACTTTCCCCTCTTGTGACTAAGTTAGAAAAATGGATCGGACGAGTTTTTTCTATTTTACTTATTGTCATCATTGTTTTTTTAACAACTGGTTTCGCCGTTTATGTCTTCACTAGGCAGCTTATTTCGTTTGGATCGAACTTCCAAAAGTATAATGAAAACATCCAAACAAAATTTCAGGCATTTGAATTACCACAATGGGAGATCTTTAAACGACTTGAGCATATACTTGGAAACATAAAAGAGGAATTATTTGGAATATCGAAAACGGTCGATACGCATTCCAAAATCTCTCAAAGCGACGTGAAACTTATCGATTTAAGTTCAAATCTTACAGATATTGCCGAATGGATTTCGAGTTCATTTTTTAATTTAATTGGGTCGACTGGAATAGTCCTCTTGCTCGTCATTTTTATGTTACTCAAAAGAGAAGATATTCGAGGGCGTATCATTAAGCTGATAGGACGTGGAATTAGTTCCACAACAAGCACCATGGATGATGCCAGCGAAAGAGTATATAGTTATCTTTTTAGGCAACTTACTGTGAATATAGGGTTTGGTATTTGTGTTTCTATTGGTTTATATTTGATAGGTGTTCCAAATGGTATTCTGTGGGGGTGTTTTGCAAGTATATTGCGATTTATTCCCTACATAGGCTCCTGGATTGCAGCAATCATTCCAATTACACTCTCTTTTATTATCACAGATAGTTGGTCCGTACCTTTATTAACCATTTCTCTTTTCCTCATATTAGAAATTATAACGGCCTATGTGATAGAGCCTTTCTATTATGGTGAAGGGACGGGAGTTTCATCATTTGCTCTTATCTTGGCAGCAATCTTTTGGACATGGCTTTGGGGTCCGATAGGTCTTTTACTTTCTACACCTCTAACGGTATGTCTTGTGGTGATAGGACAGCATACAACAAACCTGAAGTTCTTGAGTATTTTGCTTAGCCAGGAACAAGCTCTTACCCCTGCTGAGGAGTGCTACCATCGACTTCTTTCCTTCGATTCAAGCGCATCCATGGACTTAGTTGAATCCTATTTGAAAAAGAATTCCCTTATCTCGCTATATGATTCGATTCTGATTCCCATCATTACTCAAACAGAAATAGATTTTCATCTAGATTTAATTGATAATGAAAAAAAAGAGAACGTCTATCAAAATATTCGTGAAATTATAGAATTTCTTAGCCTTAGCGAACAAAAAGAAGCTGCAACGGAATCTGTTACAAAAGTAAACGTTCTTTGTTTGCCTGCACAAGCTGTAAGAGATGAACTTGGAGGCAGTATTCTAGCTCAACTTCTTGATCATGAGTCATTTGATGCACAGCTAACGACAAGGCAAAATATAAGTGGCGTTTTTGAATTAATTGAAAAAATGAATCCGGACTTAGTTTGCATTGCAGTCGTGGCTCCGTTTGTGCTCTCCCATGCACGTTTTCTTTGCCTAAAGCTTCATCAACGAAAGCCTCAATTACCCATCATCATTGGTTTATTGGAATCCCCAGAGCTAGCCCCTGAAATTCTTGGTCAATTTAATTCTGCAGGAGCAACTAAAGTTGTTTTTTCTTTATCGCAAGCTATCAATGCTCTACAAGAAATGAGAACAAGCAAAATAAACACTTGAATGAGTTCTATTGGATATGCAGCTCTCACATGATGTGATAAGGTTATACCTCATGCGGCTAGTTTTGGAGGACTCCAAATTCACCAAACCTAGCCGCGTGAGGTATAAAATAGGATAAGAAAATTTCACTGCTTTTCTTTAACTTCATACCTAAAGGAAAAATTGCTGAAAGTGAATAAGGATGAAGTTCTAAACCCAATTCGACCTCCTGCAAACAATCTTTATGACAATTTACAATATAGTCAGGCAGGTAACCAATCCCCATGCCTTCTACGACCAATTTTTTAATAACCTCCCAACTATTGACTTCAATAGCTTCTGAAGGTTGTTTTTTAAATTTCTTAAAATAGATTTGTTCAAGTAACACTCTTTCTTTGGCTTCAGATCCTGCTAAAATAAAATCTAGTTTTTTTAGATCCTTTTTCGGGAACTTATTGGAAGCATAAAGTCTTAGATACCCTTTGTATATCATTTGTCTTGCAAAGGATTTAAAATCTCCCTCATCAGGAAGAATTCCAAAGTCGATAATACCCTC
>Ga0206862_1245_pt1 | contig 12091 bp, 11 predicted proteins | sample Alteio_BWOrgCont_43_FD_152625 | JGI IMG/M metagenome (GOLD analysis project Ga0206862, IMG submission 152625) | Enriched cells from forest soil in Barre Woods Harvard Forest LTER site, Petersham, Massachusetts, United States -... | ecosystem: Environmental > Terrestrial > Soil > Temperate forest >... | reverse complement strand
TGGATCACTATTAGTAGTGGTATCTATGCGGATAGAGCACCAGTCACCCCAGTTGGGGTAACTAAGGTACTAGAGACGGTACGGAAGTACTGGAACGGCCGCGCAACCCTTTGAAAATACGCGGTTGAAGCGCACCAGCGATCGTCACAATTTGCCTTTCGCAATGCAACTTTTCGCTTGCGAAATTCAAACTCCGTGCGCGGCATTCGAGATTTGGTCGGTGGAGCGACGAGCATCCTCGCCGGTGAATGACGAGCATAGCCCCGCGATGATTTGCGCTTGCGCCGTCACGGCTGCTCGCCAACCACAGTGATTTTGGTATCGGTTCGAAATTTCTTGTAATCGCGATAGGTCTGATCGACATCTTCGTCGAAACTTTTGAACAACGCTACCCGCGCATCAAAATGGAGCTGCACATGTTTGGGCAGCCACACTTCATCGTTCACTCTAGACAACTCAATGATCAGATGCGTCCCTTTATGAATCCGGGCAAGCACGAAGCCGACGGATATCGTATCGATGGCTGTGATATCGAGCTTAACCCATTCTGAGTCGACTTTATCAATCCACACGCGCCCTTTGAACTTGCCGAGTATTTTGGCTTCCCGATTTTTGGGTTGATAACCTGGACGAGGTTCGCCCTCAAATAACCATGTGTCGCGTCCGTCGATCACTTCGGAACCAAGCAAGCGAAAGTTGAACGCATCGGCGATCTCAAGCACAAACTTGCGATCCTCTTCCCGGTCTTTTTCTTCTTTCTCCAACCGCTTGCGGCGGTCCTCTTCGGATTCCTGCTTGCGTTTGTCGATGATCTTCTGAATCTTCTCGTCTTCCTTTTTCGCATCCTCAGCCGACAACGGTTTGTCATCCTTGGCAGTCAGCCGCTCGACCTGCTCTCCATAGATTTCAAGAATCTCTGAAGTCGAGGTCTCGGTCTTTTTGACCGCACCATCGCCATCAAGTTTGTGCCTCTCCTCCCGCTCAGTGTAAGTGTAATCGCGCTGCTGCTTGTCATTCTCGATATCTTTCTCTTCGGCGCGGCGCAACAACTCCCGAATCTGCTCCGGAGGCACATCACCGCTGGCATCGGGCTTAAGGTCGATCGGCGTGGGAGGACCTTGCGGATTTGGCGCTGCGGCTACAGTAGGATTGGCCTGCTCCTGCGCAAACCCGCAGAAAGCGAGAAAGGAAAATAAGAACAGGCCCATCACGACACAGCGAAAATACTTACCCATGCTGTACCTACGAGACGAGAAAAGATTCTGTTCCACTACTTCTCCGCCCGCTCCAGGCATCCCGCCCGGAAGGATCGCCCATCCAGCCGGTGCAACCGCTTAGCCTGAGCGGGAGTGATGAGCGAATAATGAGAAATGGTGAGCAAATATTCCGCGACAAACCACACAGGCTTCTCAGTGGTCATCCATTGCAGAGTATCGAAACGCTGCATATGGACGGGCCGGGAAAAAGTCCGCAGCGTGCGCTCTCCCCGCAGATTGAAGTAGGTGTCGAAATAACTAAGCGCCAGTTCGCGCAGCGAACGATACACCGGCTCGCGATAACGGCAACCGGTGTAATTCGATTTGGCTAAAGCACCCCAATGTCCGTCGATGCGATACACGGCAATCACATGATCGGTATCGTGCTCGGCCTCCAGATCAAGAATCAGCGGAGGATATCCGATGACGCGCAAAGCCGCAGCGGCAAATAACGCTCCCTCATAACAGTGTGAAGTATTCTCCCGCAATACCCTCCGCGGGGACCACGCACTGTCGGCAAGGTGATACGGCATGTCATCTAAGGCCCGCTGAATTCCGTGAGGAGTCTTGAGTGCGCGGAGCTTGCGCAGTTCAGCCGGGGTCAAGTTCCAAGAATCGTTTTTATTCATCATCCCAAATTCGCGGTAGAGACGCGTCTTGCCGCGTCTTCCGCGGACTGCGGCCTCCCTTTGAAAGTAGCAGCATCGAGCGATGGTTGGGAATAGAGGAGCAGGTCCTTAAGCAGAATCCTAACAGTCGCAAGTTTTCACATGACTTAGATATATACGTACTAAACGCCCGTTCAGATAAGATGTCCCTGGCTTGACCCAGTTCATGACGTTACTACGTACCATTATTTGCTCCACAATCATGCTAGTGCTGTTTGCTGCCGCATCCTCTGCCGAGGATATACAGAAAACGGCTGAAGGACTGCTGAACGGGGCACGGCAACTCGGGGACATCCGCTCGCCAAATGCTCCTCCGTTCCAAATGGAGCTTACCTTCTCGTTCGTCGGAAAGGATCTGGAGACATCCGAAGGAACCTACAGCGAGGTGTGGATATCGAACTCACAGTGGCGCAGGGAAACGACCGTGGGCAATTTTCGGCGCATCGAAGTCGGTGGGCCCACGCGCCGTTGGCTTCTCGATAGCGGCGGAGATTTTCCGGAGGAGGCGGCGGGTGTTTCGAGTTTGCTTAATGTGTTCCCGGCAAGAACCGCGAAATTCCAGTTTGAGTCAATCGCTTCCCCAGACGCCGAAACTCAATGCGCGGTCACAAAGCCCTGGGGAGATAAACGCAAGAGACTCGCCTTCTGTTTCGATAAAGCCAGCGGATTCTTAGTGGAAAATGTGACTCCACAACTGGTTGGTGCGCAACGGGTCGTCGATTTCTCCTGTAACTATGGCCAGTTTAAAAAATTCGGTGTCTACGCATTTCCCCGCACTCTGACCTGTTTTCTGGACGGTCACCGAAAGATGGAAGCAAAGGTTGTAGAGCTTTCGACGATGACATCCCCAGATGCCACCCTGTTCAGCCCACCTCCGGCGTCATTGGAGTTGGGCAACTGCTCCCTGAACCCCTTGCCACCCCAGGCAGTTAACACTCACTATCCACTGGTGCCATTAGGGACAAGCAAGAATACCTCAGTCACCTTATGGATGATCGTTAACGTTAAGGGAGAACCGCAGGGCGTCAAGGTAATTCGATCCGCAGGAAAGCAGTTCGATGACCCCGCCATGAATGCAGTCCGTGCGTGGCACTTCAAACCTGCGACTTGTAACGGAGAGCCGATGCCAGCCCCGATTAGTGTGGAGATTAGATTTGGGCGTTATTGATAGCCGTCGCTTCTGATTTGCTGTCGTATTCGCGGCGACAAATCTTCTTTGACGCTAATGGTCCGCCACTACCTCAGCAACTCCCCCAACTCCCGAGGACTGTCAATCAGCACATCCGGTGGCACATCCTCCAGCGAATGCGGAGCGAACCCATAGGTCACGCCGCAGGTCCACATACCAGCGTTACGCCCGGTCAAAACGTCGATCGACGAGTCTCCAATAATCAGCGCCTCATCGGCAACCACCCCAATTTCTTGCAGGATGGTGCGTGCTCCCAGCGGATCGGGCTTCTTTGTGACAAAACTATTGCCGCCGTATATACGAACAAAGAAGTCTCCCAGCCCCAGCGCCTGCACAATATCGCGCGAAGGGTTGACTGGTTTGTTCGAGAGAACTGCCATCAACCGATGCACTCCGTTTGAAGGCTGCGCCAATCCAGAGAGCACTTCAGGAATGCCCTTATAAACCGTGGTGTGATCGAGCTTGTGCAGCCGGTAATAGCCTAGAAAATATTCCAAACCCGTCCGGAGCAGCGCCTCATCATCCGTGTCGCCAAGTGCGCGGCGTACCAGCGCCGGCGCACCGTCTCCCACATAGCTCGCAATGACGTCACCCGCCAACTCAGGACGCCCCAGATGCCGCAACATCGCGTTCACGGAGTGAACTAAATCCAGCCGCGAGTCGATCAGAGTCCCATCCAGATCAAAAACCAGCAAGCGGATGCGATGCGGATCGAACTGGCGCAAGAAGCGAATCATGACTCTCCAGAATAACTTAGGGATAGCCCGAGCCGTACAGTCCTGTTCGTCAGTCCGCGTTATGCGCGAGTAATTCTTTCTCCACAGCCCGGTCGCGTTTACAATAAAGCTCGGCAGAACATCGCCCTGGGTGAACGGCACACGATGGCCACGACCAAAGTCGATCCCAAACTGAACGAAAGCAACGTCGCGCGAAAGGCCAAAAGCTATCATGGCCTAACGAGTCAGCAATTAATTGACGCATATCGCATCATGTTTACCTCGCGCCGCGTGGACGACCGCGAGATCATGCTCAAGCGCCAGCAGAAGGTCTTTTTTCAGATCTCCGGAGCCGGGCATGAAGCCATGGGCGTGGCTGCGGCTTTTGCCTTAAAGCCGGGTCGCGATTGGTTCTATCCCTATTACCGCGACCGTGCCCTCTGTCTCGCGCTCGGTGCAACTCCGTATGAAATGCTGCTCGGCGCCGTCGGCGCGGCCGACGATCCCAGCTCCGGCGGCCGCCAGATGCCTTCGCATTGGGCCTTCAAGCGGATCAATATCGTGACCCAGTCGTCCGCCACGGGAACCCAGATTTTGCAGGCTGTCGGATGCGCCGAAGGTGGCCGTTATTTCTCCAAGCATCCCAACGCCGCGCAAAAAGCCGAGGGCGATTACCGCCAGTTTAAGGATGTCGAATTCCAGCGTGACGAAATCACCTATGTCTCGCTCGGCGACGGTACCACCAGCGAAGGCGAATTCTGGGAGGCGCTAAATTCGGCCTCCAATTTGCGATTGCCGGTAATTTTTTGCGTGCAAGATAACGGATATGCGATCTCGGTGCCCGTGGAAGTGCAGACTTCCGGCGGCAACATTTCACGCTTGGTCTCGGGCTTTCCTAACTTCCATTTCGAGGAGATCGATGGCACCGACCCCGCCGTCGCTTATGCCGCTTTCAAGCGAGCAGCCGACCATTGCCGTGCCGGGCATGGTCCGGCATTTGTTCATGCCCATGTAATCCGCCCTTATTCACACTCGCTCTCCGATGACGAACGTCTGTATCGTCCCGACTCCGAGCGCCAGGCCGATGCCGCGCGCGATCCCGTGCCCCGCCTGCAGATGTTCCTGCTGCGAGAAGGCATCCTCGACGAAAAAGGGATCAACAAGATCGAGAAGGAAATCGAAGAGCAGATTCAAGCCGACGCCGATCGCGCCCTGGCGGCCCCGATCCCACAGCCGGAGACCATCTACAACTTCGTGTATTCGCCCGACCTCGATCCCACCTCGGCGGCGTTCGAGACTCGTGCCGCATCAGCCGTGGCTGAAACCGCCGCCGATGGCAAGCGTTCCGCCTCGCAGCCCAAGACCATGGCGGAGCTCATCAACACCACACTGCGCGATGAGATGCGGCGTGACGAGCGGGTTATCATCTTCGGCGAAGACGTCGCCGACGCCAGCCGCGAAGAGTACATAAAGCGGAAGTTGGTAAAAGGCAAAGGCGGAGTCTTCAAGCTGACCTCCGGATTACAGATGGAATTCGGGGCTGACCGCGTCTTCAATTCTCCCCTGGCAGAAGCCAATATCGTAGGACGCGCCACGGGCATGGCAACTCGCGGACTCAAACCAGTAGTTGAAATCCAGTTCTTCGATTACATCTGGCCGGCGATGATGCAGTTGCGCGACGAACTCCCCACTATCCGCTGGCGCTCGAACAACGCTTTCTCGGCGCCTCTGGTGGTCCGGGTCGCGATTGGCGGCTATCTGACTGGAGGCGCTATTTATCATTCGCAATGCGGCGAGAGCATCTTCACCCATACTCCCGGATTGCGCGTGGTCTTCCCGTCCAATGCGCTCGACGCCGCAGGCTTACTGCGAACAGCGATCCGCTGCGACGACCCAGTATTGTTCCTCGAACACAAGCGCCTCTACCGCGAAACGTATGGACGCACCGCCTATCCCGGCCCCGACTACATGGTCCCATTCGGAAAAGCGAATATCGTGCAGCCCGGAACCGACATCACCGTCATCACCTACGGCGCAGTAGTTCCGCGCGCGCTGCAAGCCGCGCAAAAAATACAGCGTGAGCATCAGGTCAGCGTCGAACTGATCGACCTGCGCTGTTTGAATCCGTTTGATTGGGATGCCATCGCCACTTCAGTGAAGAAAACCAACCGTGCGCTAATCGCTTACGAAGATACCCTGAGCTGGGGATACGGCGCCGAAATTGCCGCTCGCATCGCCGATCAACTCTTCCATCATCTCGATGCTCCCGTCAAAAGAATCGCGGCTACCGATACATTTGTTGCCTATCAGCCGATTCTCGAGGATGCGATTCTGCCGCAGGCCAGCGACCTGTTCCGCGCAATGAAGGAGCTGGCGGAGTTTTAGGTTCAGCGCGGAGACGATTTTCGCGTACCGCCCGATCTCGCGCCAAACGTCATTCCCCAAGGCCCGCCATCAAAACACACCAGCATAAAAGCCATCGCAGCCAACGCCAGCGGGAATTCGAATCCGCCATTCCCAGTCAACCCGTTCTTGAAATGTACCTTCCAGATGGCCACGCCCATCTCGATCACGAATGCGAGCGAGAAGAAGCGCGTAAACAATCCCAGCACAATCGCGATTCCGCCGAAGAACTCTGTCCCAGTGGAAAGATATGCCATCCATTTTGGAAGGCCGAGCGAGCCCACGAAATCCATGTGGTGATGAAACCCTCCCCAAACCTTGTGATAACCATGCGCGATCATGACCGCTCCCAGAACAAGTCGCACCACGAGCAGCGCCAAAGGCTGCAATCGATTGAGAAAATCCACGTTCACCTCCAAAACGATTCTTAGGAATCAGAATAGCGAACGGATAAGGTAACAGAAAGGCTGGGTGGGCAGGAGGGTAGCTATCAGGATAACGAATAATAGATATGAATAATTAATAACGATCAGCGATTACCGCGCAGCGCCTAAGTCAGTACACCCAACTCGAATAAGCGGTGCCATCAATGGATGTTTGGTCGGAACCACTGTGGCATCCCACGATACCGGGTTGCGTCTGATCGATGGACTTGAGCGAGTCTTCCTGATCACACTGCCAGGTGTCTCTGCTTCCGGTGATGTCATCGGGGATCTTCTTCAGATACCCCGCGGAGACCAAGTCATCCAGCGCTTGTGGCGCCTTCTGCTTGTCCAGCGTGTACTGATCGATGCACTTGTTAATCGTCGCCAGATTATGCCGCAGGGTAGTTTCGCGCGCTCGAATAATGCTGTTGTTGTACATCGGCAACGCAATCGACAGCAAGATCAGGATCATGCTGATAACCACCAGCATCTCGATCAGAGTAAAACCCCGATTGCCAAACTTTGTGTTGCGGACCCTGGGATTACCATCCTTCGCACTGCGCGCATTGGATTTGAGTTTCATCTACCAATCCTTGTACTTTGTGCCATCCAACGCGACCCCGTCCGACTTGGTGTAAACGTCGAAAACGCTTTGCCCGCCCCATGAATCCGAGTCTTTATCGTCCTGCATGGAGCGCATTCCCCAATCCTGTTTGGTCATCGGATCAAGCGGGATCTTACGCAGAAACTTCACTTTCTTGCCGCCCACATCCACACCCGTAACCAGCGTCTCGAGATCCGGAGGATAGCCTTCGCTCCCCAGCTTGATCGTGAACGCACCTCGATCGGCGGCGTCTTTATAACGATCAATCGCGTCTCGGATCATCCAGAGGTCCTCACGCAGTTCGTGCTCGCGCTCGCGGAAAACAGCAATTCTCGCTATAGGAATCGCCGCCCCCACCAGAATGGCCATGATGGAAGTCGTAACGATGAGCTCAATCAGAGTAAATCCGCGCTGTTGGCGGCCCACCGCGAATCGCACCTTCGCTATATTCATCGACTGCTTCCTGACAAACTCCACTCATTCCTGCGCGCCAATCCGCGGATCCCGAACAGATCCCGTATAGAGCGATTACTGAATAGTAATGGCCGCCTGCGCTCCGCTCATGGCCAGCGGTTGCATTGCCGGATCTCGTGCTCCCCCGCGAGTGATGGTCAAGGCCGATTGTCCCGGCTCCTTCGCCATAAAGGTGAGCGTCACCACCGCCCCCTGTCCCGAAACGCCACCTGACCCCGGAGGCCGCGTGGCCGTGATTTGTAAGGTGCCTGTCTTATCATCGTCGCGATGCACCAAAGCCACCGCTTGCCCATCCTGCGACAGGAAGCCACCATTCGATACGTCAACCACCTTTAGTTGATTCGGGTCGTAGTTGAGTTGCACTGGCACGGAATACACATTCTGCCCGCCAGAAAGCATGACGTTCACCGTAAACGTCGACCCTTTGGCTTGGCTTAAGGTGGGCGGATCAAACAGGAACGTTCCCGCAGAAGCGCCTGCCTGATTTTGCCCAGTTTGACCGGGCGCAGCTTGATTTTGCGGAGGCTGATTTTGCGGCATCGCGTTCTGCGCCCCCGGTCCTTGAGGCGCTCCCGCCTGCGGTTGCGGAGCGGCCATCGGTGCCGATGGCGCAACTACCTTGCTTTGCCCAGGCCGCAGCATGATCGAATTGGCCGTGCCTATGTCGAGCAGATCCCCGCTGCCGCGAGACATTTCCGGCTCGCGGATAATATGCGGAATCAAGACAAATACGATTTCATTGGTCGAGTGGTCGGCCGTATCTTGCGCGAAAAGATATTTCAGGAACGGGATCGAGGCCAGACCCGGGATCCCGGTCAGAGCCTTCGTCCTCGAATCCTCCATCATGCCACCCAGCAGACTGACTTCCCCATCTTTCAGGCGGATTTCGTTCTCGATTTTGCGCTGCCCGATCACCGGCTGGCTGATGCCACCGATGTTCACATAGTTCTCGACGTCCGAGACATCCATCGACAACTTCATGGAAATCTCCCCGTTGGCATGCACCCGCGGCGTAATGTCGATGTTCACGCCTACGTCGAGGTATTGAAATTGAGTGTTGGTCAGCGGGCTGACGCCTGCACCGATGCTGCCAATACCCGACGAGAACGATCCAGTCGCAATCGGCACGCGATCGCCGATCTTCAATGTGGCCTTCTGACCGTCCAGGGCGCGGACCTGCGGACTCTGGATAACCTTAGTATTGCTATCGCTCATCAATGCGGTCGCTGTGGCCGTCGGAATCGTTACCTGGAAGTCAGTGGCATTGAGGCTGGCCAGCGTATTCAGACTGATGCCGCTCGACGATGTTGACGTACTGGAAGTTGTTGTCGTGGTGCTCGTGGTTGAAGTTGTGTTGATGTTAGGCTGTAGCGTCACCGAAATACTGGTTGGAGGATTGATTCCAAGCGTGTGCGACTTGTCTTTGCTGACCTGCATCACCTCCACTTCGATCAGCACTTCTGGCTTCGCCTTATCAATGTCATCCACTAGTTTCTGCGCCAGCGCGACCTGATCCGGTGTGCCGCGCACTACGATCGCGCCTTGCGAGGGCAACTGCTGAATCCTGCTCACCTCGAGAATGGTGCGCATCGCGTTCACAATATCCTGCAATTCGGTAGGCTGGGAGAGATTGGAAAGATAAAAAGTTTTGATGACGTTTTGTTCCAGCTCTTTCCGTTTTGCAGGATTGTCTTGCGCGACAAAAATCGTGTTCGGCGTCACCGGACGCCAAAAAGTCTTGGTCTCAATTGAAATAATCTCCAACGCGTCTTCGAGCGTCACATTATTCAGCTCGATGTGGACCTGGCGCGGCGTGTATTCGGGGTCGAAAAGTACGTTGATGCCGGCCAGTTTGCCCACTGTCTCATAGATCACATTGGATTTCTCGGTGGACTTCAGCGTCATGGGCACATTCGAGATCGGAGCCAACTCCACCGGCCCCTGCGCCGATTCCAGCCGCTTGCGGAGGTAATTTGACCCCGGCGACGCAGCCTGCGGTTGCGGATTCCGCGCCTCTTTGATCATTTGCTGCGTTCGCCTCAACTCCTGCAGCGCGATGAACGACGATGGATCGATGTCCAGTGCTTTTTGGAATTGCGCTGCCGCCTCGTCGAGCTTGCCCGCCTCGCGTAGACCCTGTCCGCGATGCACCAGCGCCGCGCCCGCCGAGAAACGGGTTCGCTCGAACGCAGTCCGATATGTCAGTTCTTTCGGTTTAAGGGTGTAGGCCTGCTTAAAATATTCGAAGGCCTGCTCATAATCTTGCCGTGCTTCGGCGTCGGTACCCTTTTCGTAAAGCGCCTTGGCGGAATCATGACTCTTTCCGATAACCGGGAGCCTCAAGCAGAGCAACAAAAGAATAAACAAAGCCGGACGGATCAGGCGTCTCATCCTCATCAAACAGTCCTCATAAAAATCTCTCTCGCCTCCGCCGGCGGCACTGGCCATAACTAACCTGGCAGTGCCTCACCTGGCAATAACTCATGGCCAAGATTTATTTCACTAAAATTCATCCAGTCATGACACGCGCGGTCCAAACCCATCCAACCGCCCGAAAAAACCAAATAACCGGGTATCTCGGGGCATGTCGCGCGCAAAAAGTACCGGAAAATCGGATTATAGCATCGCATTAACTGGCACCCGAAGTGCTTGGTGGGGCTATGTTTACACTCATAAGTACCTGTCCTTAAGTGCGGGCGAATGCAGGTCTCCTAGCGTACCTGTCAGGTATCCATCATTTGCCTTCCTAGAGACCTAGGTTTGCCATCCCCAGGACCTAACACCTGAGAGCCGAGACCTGTTATTTTCGTTTCAGCGATATGGCCAAGCAGACCACGCACCAGACACAGCCCAACCGGGAGAAAAATCCTCGACGCCAGCCGACCGCCTCCGGCGAGAAAGACGCCGCTGTAAACAGGAACGCGAGCCATAACTACTTCTTGCTCGAAAAATTCGAGGCCGGAGTAGTTCTCGCCGGAACGGAAGTGAAATCGGTTCGCGCTGGATCGGTTAATCTCAAAGACGCCTACGGCCTGATCAAAGACAGCGAACTCTGGCTCCTGAATTGCCACATTGGCCCCTACGACCACGGCAACTCTGCCAACCACGCCGCGCTTCGCACCCGCAAGCTTCTGATTCATAAAGAAGAAATTCGCAAACTCATCGGCAAGACCCAGCAAAAGGGACTCACTCTGATCCCCACCCGCATGTATTTCAAGAACGGAAAAATCAAAGTCGAACTAGCCCTGGCCAAAGGCAAGCAGATGTGGGACAAGCGCGAGACCGAGCGCCGTCGCACCGCCGACAAGGAAGCTCGCGAAGCCGTCTCCAGAGGAAGAAAAACGTAAGAGGAGCCTGATGTACAGCAGCGGTTGGGCTCACCTCTCCGGCGAAATGTCATCCTGAGCGGAGTAGCCGCTTCGCGAAGCGAAGCAGCTACGCAGTCGAAGGACCCCTACACATCCGACACTTTCAGCAAAGCGTCAGGGTGTTCTCCCCGTGCCCGTGTAGAGCGGACACTCCTGTCCGCTGCCTTTGACTCTGACTCGCTAAGCTGCGGGAACCGATATTTCATGGCAATTTATTGGAAGCGACTTATCTGGCTTATACGTCGGCGGGTTGCCCATCCTATATCTTAATCTTCACAACATTCTGAACCGCGAAGACTGCGTCTCGGCTCATGGAAAAGCTGCCTCCAAGGCGGCTATGGTCAGAATGAGCGACAAAGACTGAGCAAACTTCTCATTTGTTTCGTTGCCATCACACTATCTAAGGCACCACGGTCAGAGCGATTGTGTTGGACTTGACTTCCGTCTTGTCGTCGTGGCCGCCGTGCAAATCGTAGCCGCCATGCAAAACCTGAACGGTGTATTTGCCCGGAATGCTCAGATCATACAACTCATTCAGTTTGATCACTGGCGTCATAACTCCTCCCGGACGCAGCCAAGTCCCTGCTGCACTTTCAATCATGTAAGCGTCGTAGTCATCTTCCCCAGGCTTCTTCCGTCCGAATTCCAATCTGCCAAGCTTAGTCAATGGGGGCTCCTTTCCCTCCTCATCTCTTACAATCGGAGGGAAGCCAAGCAGTTCCCCGTGGGTCGGCCCTTCAGGTCTTTCCGTACGAAAAATATTATGATCCGATATGTTCTTGAATCTAATCTCGATAACAATCGGTGCCCCTGCCTTCACGGTATCATGCGCAGCGCTGATCGTTAAACTAAATGGCTGCTGTACCGTCTGAGCATGAGCTAACACTGAAATTGTAACAGCTAGAATGAGCACCCAATCTTTGGTTGCGCCTCTCATTACTCCTCCGTCATCGTTTTTACATCGGGACTAGTCATTGCCTCAGTCATG
>Ga0206862_1235_pt1 | contig 12224 bp, 12 predicted proteins | sample Alteio_BWOrgCont_43_FD_152625 | JGI IMG/M metagenome (GOLD analysis project Ga0206862, IMG submission 152625) | Enriched cells from forest soil in Barre Woods Harvard Forest LTER site, Petersham, Massachusetts, United States -... | ecosystem: Environmental > Terrestrial > Soil > Temperate forest >... | reverse complement strand
CACAAAGCATAGATAAGAAATAGGTCATATTTTCATTTTTTTATTATTTTCTCCTTTACAAATTAAGAATATGTACTACAGTTTATTTACAGTAAATATTTTTTGTTAACAAATTACTAACAAATTCTAAAAATGGACTATACTAATAAAGTGTTAACAAAAATGATGTTATGTGTATATGGGGCTGTATAAATAGCTAGGGAAAATTAACAATAGAGCGATAGGTGGGAACGATTATGAGTGACAGAATATTGAATGCAGTTAAGAGCTTTGAAGTTACAAAGCATTCTGCTCAACATCAATCTAGTGTGTATGTGGATGAGATGCAGCATCTCTCTTTATTATCACAAGAAGATGAGAGTGCTTTGGCTCAAAAAATCGCTTTGATTTTAGTCAGATTTTTTGTCATGTCATCCATATCAATGTTTAATTCTTTAAACATGTTAATTAAAATAGACTTGCGGAGTTTTAAAAAATTATCGGTATCTTTAATACCTGCTTCTGTCACCTCAAACAAGTAATTCTTACTATTATAATTAGATAATGATTTTTTAATGAGCCCCAATTTCAGAAGTTTATTTAAGCTGTAGCGAATATTATGCACATCATCACGATTAAGTAATCTTTCTATGTCGGTGATTGTTTTGCTTCTGTTTTTGATTCTAACAGCATGCAAAATGGCAAGTTCATTCCCAGAAAGCAATGTCTCATTTGCACTTTTCTCACATTCTTCTTGCCATCTTAAAAAGCCATAAAAGACTCGCCAGAGCTGTAATTCGAATTCCGTTACCTTTACTTCATCTTCTTCGCCCCAGAGTTTCGATTTAGGTTCTAATGAACTCATAATTTATTATCCCAGATATCCACATATATTAACCATGCACTCTAACATTATATACACAAATTCGAAATATGATTTTGATTAAAAATTAATTATAGGTCATATTTTTTATCGATTTTATAAAAATTTATTAATAAAATGTTAGTAAAAATGGTTGTAATTTAGTTTCAAATGATTTAATGTATTGTTATGAAGATGTAAGGATGAATCATTCACTGAAAGGTAGGAGATAGTGTCGTGGCTGCTGTTGCTTTCCAATCCAATAGAAATGCTTATTTACATTTAGACGGCTCGTCCAATAACCAACTCTCTGCATTAATTGCTTTAAATTGCCTTTTAAAAAAAGGGGCTGGGGTTGTTACCAATAATGAAATAAATGAGTTTTTAACCAAGCAGAAGGGTGCGCCTAAGCCTTTAAACGGTTTAAACGCTTTACATAATTAAATAACATTAACCATGCTGTTAGGTCTTCGACCTATCATTTCGCTAGGCTCTGGTGCCGCAATAGCACTCAGTCCGCCTAGCGAGCTCTTTTAGTGGGCCGACAAATCCTATCTTCGTCCGTTCGTCTATGTCACCACCCTCACCGACATTAAGGCGGGCTGGTTTTGTTCAACCACGTTTGAATGTACGAATACGGTTATATCAATTCATCTATCTCACCAACACACTAATCAACATTTTCGCAGCCTGCAGCCGAGTGAGCATTTTTAGATAGCCGACCAGTACTCACACCCTTCAATTTACCTATGTCATTTGTTTTTGATAAGTCTAAATCTTTGAGTTATCCTGCTTATATGAAGGATAAAAACGTCACTAAAATTCTTATTGTTGAAGATAATCACATCGCTCAAAAAATAGCGCGCATGGTGGTTGAATCTTTAAATTGCGAGTCTGATATTATTGGTAATGCGGCCTATGCGCTTCAACTCTTTAGTAAAAATCGTTACGATTTAGTTTTCATCGATCTCGGTTTGCCCGATAAAGACGGTTATAAAGTCGCGGAAGAAATGAGAGAAATAGAACACAAAAAGAGTTTGCCTCCCATCCCGCTGATTGGTTTGAGTGTACATACAGGTGAATTAAAAAAAATACGTGCAAAAAATGTAGGAATGAATGATTATATCATTAAACCACTTACACGAGAAAATTGTGAATCCACTTTTACCAAATACCTTACCCGCGCTCGATAATACTATACCCATACGCGATAATACTATACCCGTACACGATAGTACTATACCCGTACACGATAGTACTATACCCGTACACGATAGTACTATTTCTATCGTTTTAGATAGGGATGGCGGCACAACCAATCCCTCAAATCATTTGTGCTTCATTGAGCAAATTACCCAAGATCTTGAGTTTATGCCCGCCCCTCCACATATTTGGAAAGCTGTCTTACCCTTTCAACAAGAAAATATCCTACCGACCCTTTACCATTATCTGAACACTGAAGAAAAACAACGCGTTGATAAATTTCATTTCGATACAGATAAAATCCGTTTTGCTTTCAGTCGAATTGGACTAAAACATATTTTGGCTCGCTATTTAAATATTGCGCCCCATCAGATTTCCTTTGAATATTCGAGATATGGTAAGCCGTATATAGATGGATACCCACTGCACTTCAATTTATCCCATTCCGAGAACTGTGTGATCTATGCCATTGGTTTAAACGGTATCGTTGGCATCGACGTAGAGTATTGTAAAAAATCACTTGATTTTTTATCGCTTGCAAAAGAATTCTGTTCTCCAACTGAATTTTTTAAATTGACACAAATCAGTCAAGTGGATCTGCGCCAGGCATTTTATCGTTGTTGGACGAGAAAAGAAGCTTTTATCAAAGCATTAGGGCTGGGATTATACTTCCCGCTTCCGCGAATTGAAGTCAGTTTTTTAGCGGATGAAATGCCAGAAATATTAAGCATTAATCTTTCCGACATAGAAAATATTGAAGACTTACAAGAATCTTTTTCAAATGAATGTTTACAAAATAATGAACGCTTACAAAATAAAGATTTAAAAATACAAGAAATAAATTTTAATCCAGATTATATGGCATCTGTGGTATGGAGTTAAGAACATTAATATTTGGCGTATATAATGTTCATCTAGGTTACTCTAACACAGAAAATTCGTCACTCTAACACTGAACATTCGTCATTCCGAGCGTAGCGAGGAATCTCTAGATTATCCAAAATCCTGAGATTCCTCAACTCTTACTTTCTTTAACTCTTACTTTCTTTCTTTTCCTTTTTCGCTGCTCTCTTTTCCATTAATGTTTTACCTTTCTTTTTAGTTTCTTTCTTTGCATCTTTATTCTTACCCATGTTTTCCACCTTTAGTTGCCTTAGTTACTGATTGGTCACACAATGCAGATTGCTGGCCCACAAATCAGTCAATTAACTGATTTGAAATTAAAAATCCTACCAAATAAATCTATCAATAGAACAAATGTGGGTCAAGTCTTGTTTTTGAAGGGCCGGCTTTTGAAGGGCTAGTTTTTGAAGGTTTGTGAAGGTCGAGTATTGAGCTTGATTTTGGAAGCCTATCCGCTGTAATCTCTCATTAAATAGCTCCTAAAGGAATGCAATGACAACCCTAGATAACACTGACAATAATAATTTATTATCCAACCATCCTAATAACCGCTTTAATATTTATTTGTTTGAAAGCGCTAAGCAATGCTTTGTTTTCTTGCTAAAAAAGAAGACTTTCAAATATACTGTTTTCATTTGTAGTGCTCTCGTTTTACTTTATTTAATCCTGTGTATTGTACTTTCTTGCATCAATGTGAATCCATATAAAGAAAACTTAGAAAAACAGATATCAGAAGCGACCGGTAAAATTGCTGTCATCGAAGGTCCCATTCAGCTACGTGGTTTTCCGACCATTGCCCTTGAACTTCATGAAGTCACTTTGAAAAATAGACCCGATTCAAAATATTCATTTATCAGAACAAAATTATTAAAATGTTACCCACATTTGTTACATCTATTATTAGGTAGAATTGCATGTAAAATTGAATTGTATCAAAATCAGTTACCAAAGTTTCGCATTCCGCAATTCATCACAAATATTCGATATCAAGGGGGTATCGTCGAGCTCAATGAATCTGAGATAAATTTTGGAAACAACAAACAAAATAAATCGATAAAAATTGATCATCTGAAAATTGATACACAACCAAAAATACCTAAGTTTTCCTTACGCCATACTTCAAATCAGTTTCAAATAAATCCTATTCTCGAAATTTTTGGATCTGAGAACAGAATATCAGGGGATATGTTCCTTGATGTGGATCTGAGTGGCGAAGGTAAAACCGTTGAACAACTCAAAAAAAGTTTAACTGGACGCTGTACTGTGGAGATCTCACAAGGACACATTCAAGGACTCAATCTGATTGGATCTTTAAAAGAAACGAAATCATTGCTTGAAACATTCAGCTCCAAATTGTCCCATTCGCTTGGATCCCTCTACAATATGTTAGTTCATCGAAAAGAACACGCCAAGGGCACCACTCCCTTTGATAATATCAAATTAAAACTCGCGATTGATCGAGGCATTATCAATACTGAATATTTTAAGATGAGACATGCGATTTACCATGTGGATGCAAAAGGGGTTATTAATTTGTCTAAGAATACAATTGATTGTCAACTCGAAACTTTATATAAGAAAAAACAAGAATCTAATAAAATAGATAAAATTCTGCATTATTTTAGTCAGAACGATCCCCACTTAAAAATTTATATTACAGGACACTTGAACAATCCCCATATTACGCCGGATCTCAAAAGTTATTTGCACTATCTCCGTTAACGTTAAAAAGCGTTCGAGTAAGCCTTTTTATGCATCTACACGTTTTTCTATCTCTCTTCCCTCTAGCTTATCTTTTCTACCCTTCCCTCCCCTCCCTTCCTCCCTCTTCCTCTCTCTTCTTTACCCCTCCCTCTCTACTCACGCTCTACTCACGGAACTTTTTCAAATTGAACGACTCTTAAACTAAAAGCGTCATGGAATTGTCATGGGATTCATTGAATTTGGAATTCGTAAAAATGGGAGAAAAATATGGGCGGTACTGCTGACGAAGAAAAAGAAAAATTGGAGGCAAAAAAACGTTTAGATGCCGCACGATTAGCCGAGGAAAAAGCAAATCTTGAGAGAATCGCAAGACAAGAAAGATCACGACAAGAAGCCCTGAGTTTTCGAGCTTCCTTAATGCAAAAACAGCAATCCTCCACACAACAATCAAAAGAACAAGCACGCGTTGAAATAGCACAACGACAAGATCGCGCACGAGAAGAACAACAAAAAAATAAAGCGCTGATGTCAGCACAATACATCCCGGAGCCCTTTCCAAAACCTACACAAGAAGAACAGAATGCCGAGCCTTCTTGGGTGAAGGAATTAAGAAATAAACTTTCAGCTGAACAAAATGATGCTATGAAATTTGATTCTGCCGGCAATAAGTTACTTTTTCATGGCCCCCAAGGATTAGAAGCAATTAAAACATTGGGAGTCAACTTCGAAGGGGTTGGTTTCAACGCCTCTAACCTGCAGCAAGGATTGAGAAATATATTTGCGACAGGAGGCAAGGATCTACTGGACAAACTGGTAGATATAGAAGTAGACGGTAAATTCCTCGGGAAAGATCAGTTAGGAAAACTGAAAGACGCGTTTTTAGCAGATCCCGATCACAAAATTACCTGGCCTCCAAAAAGTGGCTGGCCGCCGAAACCGCCTTCCCCTTTCGACATTCCAAAATGAACTTCTTCCCTCGAATATCAGCTACGGTGACATTACAGGGTGAGAAGTAAAAAAAATTACATTGAACCGTAACGCAGATCTAATTTATCTAATGTTCTGACTCCAGAATTTGCGACTTCGCTCCTTGAAACAAAAACTTCAGCATCGGGATTTAATTTAAAGTCTCGTTTATATTGAAATAACAATGGCTCTTCTTGTGCTTCAAATTGGGGAACAAAAACCTCTGCATTCGGATTCAATTTGAAACTGGCCAGTCTCTCCAGTTCTTTTGAAAGCACCTGAACCACCTTTGGTTTCCAAAAAGGTAAATCATGACGATACTCAATTGCAAATTGTCTATAACCCAAATAACAAGGATCCAAAGGTTGGCCTGGCTCATTGTGCGCGATCGCATCTAGATGAGTTCCGATGCAAGCCCAGGTGAATCCAAGGGCCTTGATAAAAACATTGCTACTGACAAGGTTGTGATTGCCTCTTAAAAGTTTTCGAAATATTTCGATCTCGTCTTTGGAGATTCGGATCATCAGTCTTGAAAACTCTAAAGAAAATTTTGGTATGGGTTTTTCTAAAAGCTTTTTTAAAAAATCCTGCTCATCAAACTCCTCTATCGTTGGTAGTTTATCCAAAGTTTTTCTATGCTTATGACTGAAAATTTCATTGATATTGGCATTGATGCGAGTAATGATTGCAATTAAATCGACTTCCAAAAATTGTTTAAAAAATTTATCATTTTTAAAAATAGAGGTACGGATGTGAATCACCCATCCTTCATTTAGGGCAATTCTATTTTCTAACGCATGGCCCATTGCGCCCTTTAAAGCATTTACCTGTATCCAGGGATCTAAGGTTTCTTTTATTTCTTCATTACCTTGTACAATGGCATTAAAATCATTTAGCCCTTGATTTGCACGCAAACGAGAACCAAGATTGGTTGCTCGCTCCAGGGTATGTTTTGGGATACAGAGATGCGAACGCAGAAATTCAGGCTTTGCTTTTGGCATGGAAGCTTGTACATTAAAAGTAATTAAATGTTTAGCCTTGTTATTCAAATCCGCATTCTTAGGTTCAAACTGGGCCATTCTTTGAAAATAATTCGAGGCGGCAATATCTGCTTTGGAAGCTTTTTTGGAGGGAACATTTAAATCGCTGGTGGTAGGAATGTGGGCTTCTATTTTTTTCTTTTGATGACCCTTTTGTTTTCGTTTTTGTTTATTACTCTTACCTTCCTTAGAGTTTCCTTGCAAGGCCCTTTCTTTTAATCGGAGATATAATTTTTTAATGGGTTGCAATAATAAATCTTGGCTCTTATCTAGCGCTTGATAATCAGCCAGATCTTTTTCAATTTTAGTTTTAAGAGCAGGGTCTTGTTTTAAAGTTGCCCTTAATAACGTATTTGTTTCATGGGATACTTTTTCAAGCTTCGATATAAACTCGGCATAATTCTCTTCTATCTTTTCAATATCAAAACTAGGTTTTTCTTTAAAGCTTTCTAGGGCTTCTTTTAAAAGCTTAATTTCAGCTAGATTTTTTTCAATTTGCCTGTTGCATTTCAATCGTTTTGTGGCGAGGTTGTCTTTCAAGACATTAATTTCCTCTCCTTCTAATATTAATTTATTTTCATTGGCATGTTTTTTTAGCAGATCTTTTAAGGCTTCAATTTTCTTAGTCGATAGATTACCAGCGTCATCTGCTTTCATTAAAGAAATAATATATTTTACACCCTGATCTGAAATGCTAAGCGTGTATTCAGTGTTATTTTTATTAAATATGATTAAAATCGATCCATCATCGGCAAATTTGAAATCATCACAAGCTGATTTAAATAATTCAAAAAATTGATCAATCTTAGCTTTATTTAAATTAAAAGACGATTTATCATAACTCTTATAAATCTTATACTTCAACATCAGCGATTTAAGCGGTTTATTTGCAGCATTGTAGCAGGAAAGAAGGTTGAAAGATTCACCATCCTCAAAAAAATCAAAACCCGCTTGTCTGAAATCTAAAGTAACGTCAACACATCTAATATATTTTTCGAATACAGCTTCTGACACTTCCGAATCCTGCCATACGAACCCCATCAATTCCACATAACACATAAATGGCTGGCCTTCCACCCCATAATAGTTCAGCATTTCGACTGTGTCGCTATTTGCGGCTAACTGGATTAGATTGAATTGAGTAATGGGGGACAACACTGTTAAATCAACTTTCACTTTTGGATTGTCGCACAACAACTTGATTACTTGAGTTTTTCCATGTATAGCCGCTGTCATGATGGGAATAAACCCCTGATTGGTTTTTGTATTTGAATTTGCACCTGCTTCGAGTAACAATCGAAACACCTCATGATGTCCCCAATAGATTGCAGAATGAAGCGCGGTCACACCTTCTTTCTCTTTACTTTCTATATCGGCTTTTCTCTCAATTAATTTTCTTACACAAGCGGGCTTGTTTGAATGCGTTGCGATAAGGAGAGGGGTATCTTCATTCATATCTTTTAATTCGATATTTGCTTTTGCATCTAAAAGTACATCGATACAATCAGGCGAATCTGCAAAAATGGCTTGAACCAATGCAGGGCGCATGGTATCGGTATAAAAATCGATATTCAATGGCGCTTTCGCCGCTAATAATAATTTTAGTATTTTTGAATGCCCTCGAGCTGCGGCTATTACAAAAGGAGGATAGTTATCTTCACCAGGCATATTGGGATCTGCTCCAGCTTCTAAGAATAACTGAACACTCGTAAGATCACCCTGATAACAAGCCAATGTAAGGGGCGTGTCCTTTTGACTCCCTTGCATCGTATTGAGCATTTTTAATACAATCTCTTTCGTTGCAAACTGGAGCAGTACTTTGACAAGATCCTCCAGGCAATTTTGTGCTCCTTCGGAACGTAAGGCAAGGAATAATGCCGATTCATTCTTCTCTGAGAATGGGCTTAAATCAGCACCTGCTTCTAAAAGCATTTTCAAACAATCAAGATGGCCAAAAATAACGGCGAGATGTACAGCCGAATATCCACCAGCAACCATAGCTAATTGCTCTTTTAAATGATCTTTCGATATAGTTTTAAGCAAGCGAGCCAGTATTTCGCTCTGTCCCATCGAGGCGGCTTGCATCAAAGGAGTCCCTCCATCTTTTCTTTTTGAACAAGGGTCCGCACCTGCTTCTAGTAATGCCAATGATATATTTTCCATATGATAGAAAAGAGAAGTAAAAAATAAAGTTTCGCCCTTTTCATTTTTTTCTTCAATATTAAATTGTTTGGTATCCAGTAGCATTTTTACAATCTTTTCCCGATTTACTCGAGTACTTACCATTGCAGAAGCCAACAGTGATCGTTTATTAGAATCATAAAGCTTCGATAAATTCAAATCCTTGCAATGAGAGAGCGTGAAACTCAAAACATCCACATCACCGATCTCAATGATACGAAAAAGAAAGAAACCTAAGCTCGGATCGGCGTTTGCCGATAGCAGTGCTTTTATAATTCTAAAACGTTCTTTTGCATCTGGAATATTTGCTGCAAAAGTTAAAGCCGTACATTTCCGAACATCTTCCGCGTTTATGGGGGTTGGTTTTTGATCAAAAATTAAATCAAACGCTTGTGGCATTCGATCTAGTGCGAACATGAGTGGCGTGTTTCCATCTTTATTTGTCACATTCACATTTGCTTTTTTTGCAATTAACTGTTTAACGAGATCTACACTGTTTAAAAACAGTGAGAGGATGAGGGCCGTCTCTTGAGTAGGAGACACTAGGGATATATCGGCATCATGTTCAACGAGAAGCGAAATGATTTCCAGAAACTCTTGAAGCGACCCATGTTCTGATCCCTGTTTTGCAACATCATTACTTATCTTGGTGTCGATTTTTTTTGATAATTTGTTTTCCTTGACCTCTTTTGGATCTGTCTGAAGGACATCTTTTTTAGTCTCCCACCCAATCGAATGATTAGAATAGAGGGTGACTGCTGAAATCATACATAAAAGTAGCGCGGATTTATTATGAGGCGTGACGATATTTACATTTAGCTCCTTCCCGGCGTGAGTCAAAAATAATTTAACTGCTTCGGGTCGCCCATAATGCGCTGCGGTCATAAGACAAGTGCATCGTGTATCTTTCTTTTGATAATTTAAATTGATTAGGTCGGCTGCTTCTTGTAAAATAAATTTAATCACAGCTACATTTCCTTGATGCGCAGCTTCATCCAGGAGCTCTGACCAAAAAAATCGCGACATTAATAAATTAGGGCTAAAATCCATGCCTCTCATTTTTTGCAGCATTCTTCTTAATGCAGCTAAATTGGAAGTGCGGATGAGATTAAACAAAAATGCTTCACTTTGCTCACCTTCCATTTTTCTTTCTGTTGCAGAGATAGTTTGTCTTTGATTCCAGAGACCTTCGAACACTTGCTTGTGTCGCTCTTCTTGCTTTTTTTGAAGCATTTTTGCAGAGGGTGTTGACATTTTCTCACTCCAAATATTGAATTTTTTTCTAGATTGCTTGTATTAGCTCGTCATGACCGCTCGAAAATGTGTATAACCGTTTCCGCAGGGCTGAAGAATGACTGAATAGTGACCATTGTGGGCCATTCTCGAATCATTGCGACGCGAGTAAATGGTTACTGCGATCACAAGCGTAGATTGACGAGTCACTTGAAGCAATCAAGAAAGTATAAATAAAATATGTATCATTTCATTTGTTTTATAATTTAATTTTATAATTCCGAACTATAACGTCCTAATAATAAATTAGTCAACATACCAATAAATTATTCATAGCTAAAAGAAGCTGTATTTGAAGCAAGAGAAAATCGGCGAGATCATCTGCGTGATCTTCTTCGTCTTCCAAAATATTTTCTAGCATTCTTCTCGTGGTAGGATCTTCTGCTCCAAACCATTCGATCAATTTTCGATAGATAGTGATGACAATACGTTCAGCAATCAAATCTTCCTTAATCATTTCGACTAAACTGGTATGCGATCCGTATTCCGTCGCAGAACGTTCTAGAATGGTCGCGGGATTAAAGTCAGGATTACCGCCCAGTTGGTTAATACGTTCTGCAATCATCAACATATGCATTTCTTCTTGCTTTGCATGCTCTTCAAATTCTGCTGCGACTTCTGCATAATCAATGCCTTTAGCGATGATTTGATGATGTCGATATCGTAAGACGCATAAAATTTCAGTGGCTAAAGCTTCATTTAATAGTTTACAAGCTTCATTAATATCCAGAGAATAATCCTTTGTGACTGCCCCCTCTTTGATCGATTGCTTTGCCATTTTCCGTATCAGGGCAACATCATAGGGTTTCGTGCTGCGAAACTTTATTATCAAGGGATTTATGACGTGAGCGTTTACTACCAGAAAGTTTGCCTGAGGCCTTACCTGAGGCCTTACCTAAGGCCTTACCTAAGGCCTTACCTAAGGCCTTACCTGAGACCTTACCTGAGGCCTTACCAGAAGGGTTACTTATGGTTTTACTTTTAGTTTTTTTACCAGAGGTTTTACTCGTGGTTTTACTTGAGATTTTTTTACCTGAACGCGTACCAGAGGGTTTACTTGAGGTTTTTTGACCAGAGCGCATCCTCGAGGGTTTACCCGAAAGCTTGCCAGAGTGTTTTTTACCAACGCGCTTGGCCTTCATGTTTTCTCTCCTTCCTGGATGACAACGCTCAGTTTTGCCGAACTTTTTCTAGATTCTTTTTTACTCTAGTCCGAAGAGTTCTCGTATGCAAATGGCAGCTCAAGTGGCTACTCAACTGACAGCTCAAGGGGTTACTCAACTGACAGCTCAAGGGGTTAATCAACTGACAGCTCAAGGGGTTAATCAACTGACAGCTCAAGGGGTTAATCAACTGACAGCTCAAGTGGCTACTCAGCTCACAATTCAAGTGGTTACTCAGCGCACAATTTAAGTGGTTACTCAACTGGCAACTCAAGCACCTACTCAACTCACAACTCAAATACCGCGCATAAGTAACTAAATAAAAAAGTCAGTTAACACATATTATCCTGGCATCGCAGAAGGTTAGGAATCGCTTTCCTCTAGCAAGATGAGGGAGTCAAAGGGCCATTTGCATTAAAAGAGATTTGTTTCTCTGAGCCCCTTGTGCGCCGGGTGTTTCGGATGTTGCGAGAGCGCCTGCGGCTTTGGCCCCCTCTGGTTTTGCCGTTCCTTGAGTCCCGAGCGCGCTAGGAATACTTTGTGCACTAGCCGTTCTTAGTGCCCCCTCAAACGCGAAACTTCCAAGGGGTCCTTTAACAGACTTCAGTGGATGTTGACTTGAAAATTTTAATATGCGACTCGTTAATTGCGCTATTGGCGAAGGTGAATTTGAGTTTCCTCGCGTTGCCCCCATCTCTGACAATTTATGCACTGCAACTTTAAGCTGTTGAGGTAAGTTTGCAAAAGGTGATCCTTCCGCTTCTTTCCTGGATGCCTCTTTCTTAGGATCGTCCTTCTGAGGTTCAACTTCTTTAGATTCATAGACCATTGCTCCCGTTTGGGCTCTAGGTTGTGAGAGTTCTTCTTCTCCCGTTTGAGCTCCGGGTTGTGAGATTTGTTCTTCTCCTTCCGCTTCTGTTACTACTTCCG
>Ga0206862_1242_pt1 | contig 12328 bp, 11 predicted proteins | sample Alteio_BWOrgCont_43_FD_152625 | JGI IMG/M metagenome (GOLD analysis project Ga0206862, IMG submission 152625) | Enriched cells from forest soil in Barre Woods Harvard Forest LTER site, Petersham, Massachusetts, United States -... | ecosystem: Environmental > Terrestrial > Soil > Temperate forest >... | reverse complement strand
TAACGATCAGGCCCGGGATTCCCATAAATACGCCTCACTGAGGTGCGATTGTACAGCAACGACATTGGAGAAAGGTGCTCAAATTGCTGTCGAGTGGCCGTCGGGAACACGCTCAACTAACAGCGTCAGATCCCGGACGGCGCGCACGCGGACGCGTTCGCCGGGGGCGACGGCTGCGGGCGATTCGGCGAACCAGAGCTCGCCGTGCACCATGACCTGGCCGCGAGGGGCGAGTGGCTGCTGCGCGATGGCGATGGCGCCGATGAGGGCTTCAGGGCCGGTAACGACCTTATTCCGCCGGGCGCGGATGGCGATGCGGACGAGGAACGTCGTGATTCCGCCAAAGGCGATGCCGGTCCCGACGGCGGTTGCGATGCTGACGCGCAGCTCAGGAATGGGTCCGGCGACCAGGGTGAGCGTTCCGAAGACGAGGCAGATAACGCCAACAGTAGCGAGAATGCCATGGCTTGCGAATTTTGCCTCGAGGATCATAAGCGCGAAGGCTGCGACCAAAAGCATCAGCGAAGTGTAGCGGACAGGGAGCAGATTGAGGGCGAAGAGGGCGAGCACGACCAGCAGTGTGCCCAATGCGCCGGGGATGATGGTGCCGGGCGTATTGAATTCGAGATAAATGAGCAGGCCGCCGACGACTAGGATGAGCACCGCTAGATTCGGATCCATGAGCCGGTCGAGAATGTTTTCGCGCAGGGTTGTATCTACGGGAATGATGTGCGCGTTGCGTGTGCGCAGCGTCACCGTTGAGCCGTCGAAGCGTGTGACGGTGCGGCCGTCGACCGCGTCGAGCAGCGCGGTGTTGCTGGGCGCGACGATGTCGATGAGCTTCAATTGCTCGGCTTCGCGCTCGGTGTAGGACTTCGAGTTGAGAACCGCATCCTGCGCAGCGTCGGTATTGCGATTGCGGCGCGATACATAGGAGCGGAGAAAGGCGGTCGTGTCGTTCTCCAGCTTCTGTTTCATGATGGGATCGACGGTTGTGCCCATGACGACTGGATGGGCTGCCCCTGCATTCGTGCCGGGCGCCATGGCGGCGATGTCTGCTGCTTCGAGAATGAAGAAGCCGGCCGAGCCGGCGCGGCTGCCCGAGGGCGCGACATACACAATCACCGGAGTTGGCGAGGCGAGAATGTCGTGCACGATGTCACGGGTTGAGTCGAGCAGGCCGCCCGGTGTGTCGAGTTCGATGAGGACGGCGTCGGCATGTATATCAGCGGCGCGCGCGATGCCACGGCTGATGTACTGCTCACTGATGGGCTGAATGGTATCGTGCACGTGCAGCAGCACGACTTGCGACTGCTGAACGACGGCATCTGAAACTCGAGTTGAAAACAACACTGCGGCACAGATGAGAAGAAAGATCGAACTGCGCCGCAACGTTTTCATGGGACCTGCTGTCCTCTCTGTTCGAGAGCCTGCTTCATGCCGTGTGCGTTGGCGTTCGCGGGCTCGATATGGAGTGCCTGGCTCACTTCGCCAGCCGCGGCGCTGAGCTGATTTGCCTGCAGATCCATGCGCGCGAGTACGAGGTGCGCGGTCACGTTTTGCTTCAATTGAAGAGATTGTTGCGCTTCCTGTCGGGCTGCGTCCAGATCGCTGCTGCGCTCACGCACCTGCGCGAGCCCTGCGTGGGCTGCAGCCGAGGAGGGATCGGCTGCGAGCGCTGCCTGGAATTCGCGCTCGGCTTCGAGGATGAGGCCGCGATTGAAGAACTGGGTACCTTCCTTCGTTAGCGCTGCGGCGCGCTCGGCAGGGGGAAGCGCGCTCAGTCGCATGGTTTGCACTTGCTCCATCTCGAAAGCGGCCTGACGGAAGCCGGCTTCGTTATAAGTGCGCTTGATGCGTTCGAGCGGGCCCTTGTTGGTGGTGCCGCTCGGCGCGTTGGTCGGGGTACTGAGGGATGCGTTGACCTTTGCCGCGGCCCCGGGGTCCTGCTGCTCTTTGTGCAATGTTACGGCAAAGGCGCTGGCTTCGGTGTCCTGCGGATGGAGCTTCACTGCCTGATCGATTTCGCGGACGGCTCCGGCGATGTCGCCTCGACGGTGAAGCGCGACCGCGAGGTTGAAATGGTAGTCGACGTCATTGGGGTCGGCAGTGATGGCCTGCTGGAAGAGCGGCGTTCCGTCTTTGCCGCGGCGCGCAGCAGCGACTCCCTGATTATTTACAACCTCGGGCAGGGGCAGCCGCGTTGTGTCGAAGGCGAAGGCGTCTTCGGCTTCCATATATTTACCGGTGTAGAAGAACGACAATCCACGATAGAAATCGGCTTCGAGCGCGTTCGGATCATCCTTGGTCAGATGGCCCAGCGTCGATGCTGCCTGCTCAAAATTCTGGTTGGCGAAGTAGGCTTTGCCCAAAGCCAACCATGCGGGATAGAAGTGCGGGCTGAGCCGGACGGCTTCGCGAAGATGACGGATGCGCTCGTCGATGGAACCTTCCGTCAATCCGCGGACGTAGTTTTCGAAGGCGTCGAGACGCAGGTCGGAGTCGGCGGCGATGAAGGTCTGCTCGACGACGGCATACGTGGGATCAAGCTGCCGGGTGACCTGCCAGGCAAGGGTGTTCAGCGTTTCGAGCAGATGCGTGAGATCGGCTTGATTGTTCAGCGGAGCGTCAAGCTTGAGGTCGGTGACATCGAGAACCTGAGCGGTAGTGTTGAGCGTGGTTCCGGTCGTGGTGTAGGAGCCGAAGACAACGTAATCGGCATCCAGCGTTTGAGCCAGCCGGATGGCGCTGGCGCGCGATGGCTGAAAGTGCTGCGGCAGTCCCAGATGGTCGAGCGCATAAAGGCGGTCCGTTCGGCTGATGGGCAGAAATCCCGCCGAGGTAAGGCGCCGGTTGAAGATCTCAGGGAATGCTTCGCCAATCCAGTCGAGGCTTGCCTGACCGGTGTGATTTTCAAACGGGAGCACTAACAGCAAGCGCCCATGCGCGAGAGCCTGCGTGGAAGCAGGAGGGGGCGTTTCCGGTTGGGGGCGTGGCGCTGTGGTCGCGGGCGGTTGTTGCGCGAATACAAACTGCGCGGCTGCGAGCAGCAGACCGCAAAGGAGGAGGCGTAATGGATTCAGGAACCGCACTTCAAGGCTGATTATAGTGAAGCGGAAGGTTGTCGTGCTCTGTTTCGAGCGCCACCTGCGGGCGGTCGAAGTGGAGCAGCGCGGCCCATTGTCCCTGGCGCTCGGCGCGCCACACGACTTTGCCGCCCAGCAGGCGCGCGATCATCTCGGGCGGAAGATCGTAGTGAAAGTCGAAAAAGCGGGTATCCATCGCCTCGTTGCGACGTCCCAGGCTGAAGGGCAGGTGGGGCGGATCGTATTTGGTGGAGAAAATGAGGCCGACCGTGAACGGATCGTTTAACTGTGCTGCTTTTTCAATTTGCGGCAGGGAGAAGTTGTCGATCGAGGCGACCTGCATCGGACTGGTAACGTAGCCAAGCTCCGGCTTGCTTAGCTCATCGGTCGCGGGCCACGCGCTTAGTACCGTCGCACCAGGATAATGGGCTTCAATCTGCCGCATAGCTGCCTGATGCAGCAGGATCACGTCGCGATAGGCGAGGTTGTCTTCCGGGGCGAAGCGGTAGGGTGGATTGATGAAGAGTCCAGCGAGGAAGGCGACCGCGCTCAGCGCGACTAGATAGAGCCATTGCCGCAGGCGTCGATAAAACGTGTTGACGCAAACCAGCAGGACGAGGGGATAGAGCGGCAGAAGATAGCGCGTCAACAGCGCCCCGCCAAGTACGGAGAAGAAAATCAGGTTGGCGAGAATGATGACGTAGAACTGCAATTGATCGCTGATGGAAATGCGTTGCCTCCCGTCAACCGGCGGAAGCATCATGCAGGCCAGCATCAGGAGCACCGGCACAAAGAGATTCATATGCGCGGTGACGTGCAGTACGCGATGGGCGAAGGCGAGCAGTACGCGCAGCGGCGTGAGCGTGGCCGTCGCATTGTAACGCAGGTACTCGGGGTTGCCGAAGACGAAGCCCGTGCGGTGCCAGTGGAAGGCGTACCAGCAGGCCAGCGGCACTGTGGACAGCATCAGCATCCCGGCCGTCCTGAGATGGGAGCCTGGTGAAGCTTTCCCCTTACCATGTGCGAGGCTTAGCCACGCCTGCCATGCCGCCAGTGCGACCGGTGTCACGATGGCCGTCTCTTTTGCGACTGCTGCGAGCGAAACGCATATGACCGCGGCCCACAGGCGCTTTTCGAAGAAGAAAGCCAGCGCCCACAGCGTCGCTGCTGCCGCGACCATGTCCGCATGCGCGAGGGAGCTTTGCGCGAACCACACGGGATAGAACGCTGTGAGTCCAACTGTGGCCATGGCCACCTGGGATTTACCCGTTGTGATCAGTGCCAGCCTATAGACGGCGAGAAGCGCAACCGCAGAAATCGCGCACATGGCAAGTCGCGTGACCCATGGCGCGAAAGTAAAGAGCTTCCACCACAATGCCAGGTACAGCGACGGCAGAGGCGGGTGTGCGTTTGAGAGGGTGGAGAAAGGGATCAGCGAGCCGGTGCGAAAAAAGTCATACGCCGCCGGGATGTAATATCCCGCTTCATCCCAGTAGTAGGGCAGACGGAGCAGCGGTAGATGTGCGAGCAGAACAACCGCGAAGATCGCGGGAAAAACCAGCCACAGTGCAGGCTGCCACAGTGTAGGCTGACGGAGCAGTTGTTTCGAGGGAAACGAGCGTGCGTGTGACAAGCTTTAGTGAACCGGCCCTTCTTCAGTGAATCGGCCCTTGCGGCACAGGCAGCGGGTGGTGTGGTTCAAGCGCAATGGGGCCAAAGGCCTGCTCGTATTGAGAGATGTTCTGGCCGAGGATGTTCCACAGAGCCTTGGTTTGTTGCGGGCTGAGATAGATGCCCTGGGAGTTCTGAATGGTGACAGAATCGGGCGCGTCCTGATGCACAAGCCCAAAGGCAAGGAAGAAATCCCACACGCTTACACGTACCTGGACGCTGTTGGCATAGTTTTCTCGGTAGTCGGGAGACTGGGTCAGGTTAATCCTGGGCTGGGATGGTTGCGAAGAATTCATCGTGCTGTCAGAGTATCGCGTTTCGAGTGAGGATGAGAGAGATGGTGCGAAAGGGGGGACTTGAACCCCCACGGGGATTACCCGCCAGATCCTAAGTTCACAGCGAACTAGGAATCAATAATTTAGCACGATTTGCATGGATTAAGAAACCCGCGTGTTTACTGGGGTTCATGGTCGAAGCATTCTAACGGGTACAAGCAGGTACAAACCGCCACTGGGCACAAAATTGGGCACAGGCGCTTGCCTGTTCTCAGCCATTAAATTCCCTGTTATTCCGCCTGTTAGCAGGTATGCGATTCTTTAGGCGACTTCAAGGCAGCGGAACCGCAAATCTTTTATTTATTTATGGTCGTCTTTCTTTTCTTTAAACGACTTGGCCTTTTCCGCATACGCCCGTTGATCTTTGACTGTCAAAGAAACAACAAGAGGCACGGCAGTTGCTCCCAGCGCTGCAAGGAACCTGCGACGGCTGCCCAGCGAAGGCGACTCGGAGGTGTTCACTAGGTTGTGATCCTTCAATTGCAGAATCGCCTCTTCGGCAATCTCGTCTGTGGTTTCCGGATCGAATGAGCGTTGCATGGTTTGTGTTACATTCTCCAACGTTGTTGGATCACTGCATGCGTCCCACGCAGCACCTGCGGCAGGATCCAACGCATACAGTTTGTCGGTTGTTGTGTCGCGAATGACGCGTGAACCATCAGGAAGCTGATTCACGACCAAGGCATCAGAGTTTACGCGCTCTACGTGCATAGCGCCTCCTACATTTAAGTAAGTGCGGGCCTAACCACGTTCCGTCTGAACGTAGTGTATGTGAACTTGACTAACTTGCGCCTATATTCCCGGTAACTATTCGGTGTTATTTAGTAACCCAAATTGCTGGCCTGGGCGGGAACCGAAGTCCCCGCACCTTTGGGTTTGCTTTTGGTGTTTGCGTTACCTTCGCCCGGCTCAGGCGAAACTTGAGGTCTTCCGTGAGCCCGCACGCGTGCTGGCCAACCTGATTGATTGCGGCTTTCATTTGACTTGAAAAACATTGAAAAACTGAGCTATTCAAACCATGTTGCAACAACATTTTTTGCGTCACTCGCGGGCTTGTAAGCTCCGCCGACCGACGTAGCCAAAAGAGACGTAGCCAAAAGATAGGAAGACTGTCACCAATGCTGCAGATAGAATATCCGTTACCTCCTCTCGACTCTGACAGAACAGCAAGGATGCTCATGCAAGTGAACAGCTTCGATGCCGTTGTCATTCACTTCCTAAATCAATTCGCGCAAAAGTCGTGGCTTGGCGACCACCTTATCTCTGCGATTACCGACAACTCGCTTCTCACAGGAGGATTCATGATGAGCCTTTTCTGGTGGGCCTGGTTCCGAAGCAATGATGAGGAAGAGAAAGACCGGAGACTCATTCTTTCGACTATCTTTTTCTCTTCTGCGGCACTATTTTTGGCAAGAGCGCTTGCGCTTCTGCTGCCGTTTCGCGAGCGCCCATTGCGGAATCCTATGCTTCACTTCCGTCCACCAATCGGGGAAGATCCACAGACTCTGCTTGGCTGGAGTGCTTTCCCTAGCGATCACGCAGTTCTCTTTTTCGCTCTGGCCACCTCCGTTTTCCTGCTTTCGCGCAAGGTCGGTATTCTCGCCCTTAGTTACTCTTTTATTGTCGTTTGTCTGCCTCGCATTTACATGGGGCACCACTATCCAACCGACATTCTCGCCGGAGCGCTACTGGGGTCAAGCGTCGCCTATCTCTCGCGAATCAGACGTTTGTCGAATCTAGTTAGTTCTCTCCCGATGCGTTGGTTTGAGCGTTCTCCCGCGTCGTTTTATCCTTGTTTGTTCCTTGTTACCTATTTGTTCGGAACCATGTTCCAGCCGCTCATTTCAATCGTCATAGACGCTGGTAATGCTAGCCGTTACATCATGCATCGCGCGTGGTTTTGATTTACGCGTTTTCCTCGAATGTGGGTATCGATGTTGCGGTAGTCATCCGTGGTGTTCCTTTCTGCTCGTCTCGGCACTTGTCCCTCCGGTGCTGTAATCGAAATCAATAGCGAAATCGAGGTTTTTCAACCCTCCGCTGGCCTGGGCGGGAACCGAAATTCCCGCACCTTCGGGTTAGCTTGAGTGTGTGCATTACCTTCGCCCGGCTCAGGCGAGACAGAGAGTTGGGAGTTAGCGTGGGCCGCCTACTGGTATCGACGCTTTTATCAGGAGACTAAGATTGAGCATGCCCCTGCAAAACGTACCCCTTAGCAGAGCGATTAAACTGCGAAGGGAAAACGGAAATGGTGAAGATACCGCGGAAGGTCTACACGCTTGAATTCAAGCAGGAGGCGGTACGTCTGGTCGAGTCCGGCCAGCGTGTTTCAGGGGCGGCGCGTAGCCTTGGGATCGTTGAACAGACATTATCGAACTGGGTCAAGGGGCATCGAGCGGGCAAGCTGCGCGGCTCGGGGAGTCGCACGGAAGTGACGGCCGAGCAGATGGAGATCCGGCGTCTTCGCGCGGAGTTGGCGCGTGTGACGATGGAGCGCGACATATTGGGAAAAGCCACGGCGTTCTTTGCGAAGGGCCAGAAGTGAAGTACGCCTTTATCGATCGTCAGCGTAGGGTCTGGCCGGTCTGTGTGCAGTGCCGCGTGCTCGGCGTCAGCGCCACGGGCTATCACCAACATCGCTTACGGCGGGCGCAGATTGCCCAACGGCGTCACATGACGGATGAAGCGCTGCTGGCGCACATTCGCGCGGTGCATGTCGAAACGCGCGGCGCTTACGGCTGGCCGCGCATCTGGCGGGAGCTGCGCAAGCGCGGTCTGCGCGCAGGCAAGCAACGCGTGCAGCGGCTGATGCAGAAGCATGGCATTCGTGCGCGTGGCAGGCGGCGCTTTCGCGTGGCCACGACCGACAGCCGGCACGGACTGCCGGTGGCGCCGAATCGGCTGGATCGCAACTTCGCGCCAGCTCGTCCGGACACGGCCTGGTCGGGCGATATCACCTACATCGCCACCGACGAGGGCTGGCTGTTTCTGGCCGTTGTGATCGATTTGTTCAGCCGGCGCGTGGTGGGCTGGTCGCTGCAGCCGCACATGCAGCGCAGCCTGGTAATCGACGCCCTGGACATGGCCTGGCAGCAGCGTCGGCCGCCGAAAGGTGAGTTGCTGTTTCATAGCGACCGCGGCAGTCAATATGCGAGCGAGGACTTCACGCGGCTACTCGAAGAGCACGGCATTACGGCCTCGATGAGCCGCAAGGGCAACTGCTGGGACAACGCCTGCAGCGAGACGCTGTTCGGCTCGTTGAAGGTGGAGTGGCTGCATGGCATGCGTTTTGCCACCATCCGCGAGGCAAAAGACGCGGTGCTGGAATGGCTGCTCTGGTATAACCGCAACCGCATGCACTCTACGCTCGATTACTTCAGCCCGACCGAATACGAGCAACGCTGGAGCGAACTGGAACAGCAGGCTGCCGCATGAAAACGGCGGCTACCAAAGCAGGCGGCGGAAATATGGAAATCACAAAAACCGATTTCCACATTCCCCCCGCCACGACGGCCACGAGATGAAGTGATCTCGTCAAACCAACCCGCTAAGGGATACGCATTCTGAGGGCAAGGTCAGATAGGCCAGCTAATGGTGCTCCGGCCAGACCTTCCTGTGTTGCATTATTTCCCCGAAGCACGACCTTCGCAGGGATTGCCCCATACTGTAACCATTTTGGGAATGCTCAAGCAGGTCCGTTTTCTGCTGTGTGCTAATGTCGCACTGCTGGCGCTAATTGCATATTGGCTCATTCGGAAATGACAATCTTATGGCTGCTAACAGGCCGAAAAACAGCCTTGTTGCAGGGGTCAAAATGTTAAGAGAAGTTAAGGTATGCCGCGCTCAAATTCGGTTGATTTCTCGTTGTTTTCAACGCCACCTTGGCAAGGAAAAAGAAAAGGGGGTATCTCCTACCCGGGCTGGGTGCATCTGCCCACCGTCACCGCTGAGACTCCAGCGCGGATCTTTGATTTCGTTTGATTTCCTTCGACAGTGTGAGAGTCTACAAAATATCGCAAATCGCTGAAGCGATGCGGTTTAGTTGGACTTTCCGCACTGTTTAATCATCTTGAAAAACTGACGTTTTTTTTCATCTTTCAAACGCCATCACACGCGCTGGCAGTCCGCCCCGGTACGGGATGTATTCAGGAACTCGCCTGTGCTAATAGGTTCCCGATCACTTGTCTGGTGTGGGCACGGCTTAGTCGTCTGCGTGTTCGTTTTCGTCATGTCGACGGGGTGACCAGGTGTATCCGTGATATGTGGACGTTGTTGAGTCGAACCACCAACCAACCACAATGCCTCTATCATTGATTGCTGCGCCGACTGACTCCTCCTCCGACGAAGGAAATCGGATGGGCACCAAACGACCATCGTCGAATCGGACGAAGGCATGGTCGAATATAGTTGTGGCGTCCTCAAAAAAGCCGGTTGTGGTTCCTTCAAAATTCAAGGCGTTCACCCAAAGGTTTTTCAGAGGCCCGGTCGGAGCTGCGAACACAATGAAACTACCATCAGGGGAACGCTGGAACCCGGCGGTCACATCATGGTCGACCGCTTGTTGTGCAACGTAGGTTCCCGCAACCACTCCACGGTCGTTTACATAAGCATTGATCATCGAAAAGCTATCAATTCCTTCCGGCACATCGAAATGGATGAATTCACCCTTGCGCGTGCGCAGAAAACCGTGGTTGGCGGAAGGGAATGGGGATCCAATTGATACCAACACTACCCCCCCGATCTCTCCATGATTGTTAATTGAGTATGGAATTGTACCGGTATCTAAAATTGGAGGATTCATCCCCACTTCCGGGTCATCGATCTCGGTGAATTTGCCATCTAGGGAGTAGCGAAATGCATGCATAATTCCGTTTGAATCGAATTTCCCAGTCGCCACTCCAAAGTCGTTAATACTATACAAATAGGTCTGAGTATATGGGGTTGCTCCTGGAACCTTGATGGTGGTAATCGTGCCGTCAGGCATGCGCCGAAAAGCGCGGACAGGACCGCCGTCCGGAAACGCCCATCCGACGATTACACCGAAATCATTAATAGCTGTGGGAATAGTAGCTCCATTTTGCTGCGGATCAATTCCGGGCGCGTCGAATAAGGTGGATTCTCCTTCAGGCGTACGTATAAAACCATGCAAGTAATTATGGTTATCGACCACTATTCCGGTGATTGCTCCGAAGATATTGATCCCAGTGGGCTGTGGGCCTGATCCCGGTGCAGCACCCGCATTTGGCAGGTCGAACATGGTCAGTTTCTGTGGGGAAGCCGTCATCGAAAGGGTGAGTGCAACGAATATGAACAGCACGGTACACACTTGGAAGTTCGCAATCTTCTGGCAATGAATTGAAATTCGCATGGTTTGTCCCCCTGAAAAGTGCCGTTTGATCTATAACGTCAGAGTGGCAAAAGACCATTTCATGACACTTATTTCAATTTGTTGGGGGAGTTATTTCAATTTGTTGGGGGGAGTTATTTCAATTTGTTGGGGGAGTTATTTCAATTTGTTGGGGGAGTTATTTCGGCCAAACAGTACAACACTTAGATATAGATTTGGCGACCAACGAGACTAAAATGGAGATAGCCAAACGTTCAAAGGCTACCTTGGCTAAGGATACTATACAGTCCGTGTCGGAGCAAGCGCATATTTGATCTAACCACACAATGTCGTGATCCCGTGCAGTCTCAAATCATCGAGGAGTGACGACGGTTGTATCTCCTACCCGGGCTGGGTGCATCTGCCCACCGTCACCGCTGAGACTCCAGCGCGGATCTTTGATTTCGTTTGATTTCTTCTGGCGGCTTAAAAAGTTGAATGAAGCTCACCGGCGCTCATCGAACGCGGGACCTGTGTACTGCCGTAAAGTCGGGTTTTGAGTAAGTCCGCGACGCCAGGTGGGCACAAAATTAGGCACAACTGAAAAGGGCCAATTCGGTGATCGGCCCTAACTTATTGGTGCGAAAGGGGGGACTTGAACCCCCACGGGGATTACCCGCCAGATCCTAAGTCTGGTGCGTCTGCCAATTCCGCCACTTTCGCACGGTTTGTTTTCAATAACTTGCAGCATTATCGCTTTCTGCTAGTCTTGCCAGTCACCGATTTAGTCACCAGTTGCTCTGACGAAGACACCAACCGATCTACTGCCATCTGTGTATGTTCCGGAGCTAGATGGGCGTAGCGCATCGTCATTTGTATTGTACTGTGACCCATGAGTTGGGCGACAGTCCGAATATCGACCCCGGCCATGACCAGGCGTGATGCGAACGTGTGGCGATTGCAGTGCCACGTATAGTCCCTCAGTCCTGCTTTCTCGACAGCTGGTTCAAACCAATCCCGCGCTGAGCGCAGCGGCTGACGTTCAGTATTGAGGAATACTGATCCGTGGGAGTGCTTATCGGTATGTAGTGCCTTGAATGCAGCAAGCGCAATCGCATTGAGCGGGATGTGGCGAGTCTTTCCACCCTTCGTCCTGTGCAGCGTGATGATTTTCCTTGCCAGGGACACAGAAGACCACTGTAGGCCGAATTGTTCACCTGCACGCATTCCAGTGTGAACGGAGGTCAGAAACGCTGGCAGATAGTGTGGCCAGTTCTCGCGAATGACCGCCATTAGCTTCTTTTCTTCAGCATCGCTGAGGAATCGTATCCGATCGTTGTGCTCGGCCTTGCGTTTGATACGGGCAGCGGGATTGACAGTCAACTTCTCATTGTCAACGGCGACACGGAACACCAGGGAGAACGCCGCCTGATAGCGATTGCGAGTGGCTGGTGACCATTCGCGTTCGTCTGTCCGTTCCATCAGCCAGTTCTGAATATCCTGCTTGGTAATTCCGTCGGCGGGTCGACTATCAAATTCTTGTCCAATAATCGCGAGTTTGAGTGCCAACTCAGCTGTGGAGCGCTCGCCATTTTCCTCACGGGAGTGCGCCAAGGTGTCTTTGGACAGGTCGCCGAATGTAACCACCGAGCCTTGTAGCCGTTCCGGGAGTTTCTTGCGCAATAGCTTTTCATGTCTGCGTTTGGCAAGCAGCGAAATCGCGTCACTACGACGGCCGACTTTTTCAAGGTGGCGTTTGCCGAGATGATCGGTCCATCGGATCCACCAGACACCTGAGCCGGGAACACGCTCTATCAGACCTTGCACTCTACCGCACATATTCACACTATATCACAACAGACTATGGCATTTACCAAGTCTGGTGTGCACAATAAAAGATTTCTGAACTC
>Ga0206862_1241_pt1 | contig 12358 bp, 6 predicted proteins | sample Alteio_BWOrgCont_43_FD_152625 | JGI IMG/M metagenome (GOLD analysis project Ga0206862, IMG submission 152625) | Enriched cells from forest soil in Barre Woods Harvard Forest LTER site, Petersham, Massachusetts, United States -... | ecosystem: Environmental > Terrestrial > Soil > Temperate forest > O... | reverse complement strand
ATCCCATGAGCAAGCCCAATCCCAATCCGGCGAGCGCCATCGAAGCAGAACTCGGGGGAGCGGATCGCGACGGCAACGTCAACAAGATCCGGGACATCCTTTTTGGTTCGCAGATGCGCGACTACGAGCGGAAGTTTGCGCAGCTCGAAGATCGCCTGATGAAGGAAGCCGCTGACTTGCGAGAGGATGTGAAGCGCCGGTTCGCCTCGCTGGAGGCTTTTATCAAGGGCGAAATCGAGGCGCTGGACAGCGCGCAAAAGGCGGAAAAGACGGAGCGCGCGGAGGAGGCAAAGGAACTGGGCGCGGAATCGAAGGAGAGCGCCAAGCGGCTGGAAAAGCGGATTGCGCAGCTCGATGAGGAAAACTCCAAGTCCCAGCGCAACCTTCGGCAGCTCGTGCTGGATGAATCGAAGCGGCTGGCCGAGGAAATCGGAGTGAAGCATACGGACGTGACCGCGAACATCGCCAGGGAATTGCAGGAGTTGCGCGGCATTCTCACGGACCGCCATGCCTTGTCGGACTTGTTTGCCGAACTTTCGCTTCGGTTGAAAAATGAGTTCAAACTTCCGGGAGAATAGCTTCACGCGTCCGGGGATTGCCCTTGGCGAGGGCGCGTGGCCATGGGAACGCCGCCGCCGGAAAGCGTCATGAACGAGACCGGCGAGCCCAGCGGCGCCGGGGAGGGGAACGGGAGCGAGCAGCCCGACGATCTGGAAAGGCTTCGGCGTCTGCTGCTGGCGCCGGAACAAAAGCAGATCGACGAACTGCGGATGAAGCTGGGGGTGGAGGCGCAGACGGAGGCGATCAGCGAGGTGTTGCCGCAGGCCATGCGCCTCTCCGGCGCGCGGGACGAGCAGTTCTCGAAAGCGATCACGCCGGCCGTGGAGTCGGCACTCAAGGAATCCGTGCGCCGCGATCCCACGGTGCTGACGGACGCGGTTTTTCCCATCATCGGCCCGGCCATCCGGAAGGCGATCGCGGAGGCCTTCGAGAAGATGATGGAGTCGTTGAACCAGGCCATGGAGCACAGCCTTTCGGTGCAGGGGCTGAAGTGGCGGATCGAGGCGTTTCGCACAGGGAAAAGTTTTGCGGAGGTGGTGCTCTTAAGGACCCTGGTGTATCGAGTGGAGCAGGTGTTTCTCATTCACAAGGAGACCGGGCTGCTTCTTCAGCACATCGAGGCAGACCACCAATCGGTGACCGATACCGACATGGTTTCCGGCATGCTCTCGGCGATCCGGGATTTCGTCCACGATGCGTTTCTCATGTCGAAGGACGCGGTCCTGGAATCATTCCGGGTGGGCGATTTGAACGTGTGGATCGAATCCGGGCCGCACGCCATCCTGGCCGCGGTGATCCGGGGCGTGGCGCCGCAGGATTACCACGGGGTGCTGCAGGACGCGAGGCAACGGATCGCGGTCAAGCAGCGCGCCGCCCTGGAAGCATTCTCCGGCGATGCCGCGGCATTCGTCGCGGTGCGTCCGATTCTCAAGGATTGTCTGCTCTTCCAGGTCTCCGAGCAGAAAGCGCGGCGGTGGCCGCTGCTGTGGCCCATCGTTTTCCTTCTTTTACTCCTCGCGGGGTGCGGGTGGCTTGGATGGAGGCATTTGGAGGCGAAACGCGCCGCGGAGCAGCAGCGCGCGTCCGCCGAGGAGCAGCGCGCGCGCGCCGAACAGCAGCAGGCCGCGGCTGAACAGCAGCGGGCCGCGGACGAAGAGGCGCGGAATCGCGCCGAGGGAGCGAAGCGAAAGGCGGAGCAGGCCGCCCAGGCTGCCGAGGAAGGCCGGTGGGCGCAGTGCGTGGACAAGATCAAGGGGCAGGAAGGAATCGTAGTGATCGAGGCCGCCCGCCGCGATGGCAGAATGTATCTCTCCGGTCTGCGCGACCCGCTGGCCGTCGAGCCGCGCCAGTTGGTGGCGGCCGCGGGATTCGATCCCAAAGGGCTGGTCGAGCATTGGGAGCCCTATTATTCGCTGAGCCCGGCGCTGACGCTGAGGCGCGCGATCACCCGGCTGCAACCGCCCGCGAGCGTAGGCCTGCGTTTGCAGGGCGATATGCTGATCGCCGAAGGCAGCGCGCACGCGTCGTGGATTACGGAAAGCCGGACCCGCGCGGAAGCGATCCCGGGAGTGGCGGCCTACGATGCCAGCGCGGTGCTGGATGAAAGCGGAGCGGAATTGGCGGCGAAGAGAAAGGAAATCGAGGAAACCGCGATCTATTTCGGGGAAGGGATTCAACTCGATGCGGAACAGACGGCGGCGACGCGGCGGCTGGCGCGGCGGATCGTCGAACTTCAGACCGCGGCCGTGCGCGCGGGCCGGCATATCAGCATCACCGTCACGGGCCACACCACGGACAAAGGCACCGAGCTTTACAACCATCGGCTCGGGGAGGAACGCGCAGGAACGGTGGTGGGCATCCTGGCCACGGAAGGCGTGCAGGCCACGCTCCTGGCGCCGGTGAGCGTCGGTCCGCGCGAGCCGGAGAATCCCGGCGCGACGCCGGAGGAAGACGTTCGGAACCGGAGGGTCACGTTCCGCGTTGCCATTGATCCATCGAACCGCAACTCTCCCCGGCAATGATCCAAAAGAAGATCTGCCTCATTGGAGCGTTTGCGGTCGGGAAAACAAGCCTCGTGCAGCGGTTTGTCAAAAGCATGTTTGCCGAGAAGTATCACACCAATATCGGGGTGAAAATCGACAAGAAGATCGTGACGGTGGGAGAGAGCGAGGTCACGCTGGTGCTCTGGGATCTGGTGGGGCAGGACGAGTTTAAGGCCGTGGAGATCGGTTACCTGCGCGGTTCCGCGGGCTATTTGCTGGTGGCCGATGGCACGCGCCGCGCCACTCTCGAGTGCGCCGTGGATTTGCACACGCGGGCGCAGGATGCGATCGGCCGCGTTCCGTTCCGCCTTCTTGTGAACAAGGCCGACCTCGCGCCGACGTGGGAAGTAACCGACGAAGATCTTATAAAGATCGCCGAGCGCGGCTGGGCTGTGGGGCGCACGAGCGCCAAAACCGGCGATCATGTGGAATCCGCATTTGTTTCGCTGACGCAGGAAATCCTCCAGGCAAAATGAGCTCGGGAATCTTCGCGGAGCTTCTCTTCCGGCAGAACATTCTCATCCTGGAGCGCGACAGCCGCGGTGTCTTCCGTCCGCTGGGAAGGACGCCCGATTGGTGTTCCGCCTTGTTGCCTCCGGATACCGCGCCCGCCGGATCGTTTGCCCCGGAGGCGATTTTTTCCTTTCTCGAATACTTCCTTCCCGAGGCTGGGCGATTCTGGGCCGATGCGACCGGCGGCGAATTGCGGTCCGGCATCTGGGTGGAAACCAACCCGGATGGAATCGAACTGCATCTGGCGGCGACGGCATGCGTTGTCGGCCGGAAGAAGATCCTGCTGATCCGCCGCCTCGAACAGGAATTCGATCAATTGCAAAGCGTCTATCAGAAGGGACGCGAGCTGCTGCTGACCCATGAACGGTTGGTCGCGGAGACGAGCAAGAAGGAGATTCTGCTCCACTGCATTATCCATGACCTTGCCGGGCCGCTTTCCGGCATCACCGGGACGCTGCAAGTGCTGGAGGGGGAAGAACTCACGGCGCAGGCGGCGAGATTGGTCGAGCTGGGACGCAGGGCCGCGCGCCAGCAGTCGCGCCTGATTGACGACCTTCTCGCCACTTTTCGCGCCGAGACGGGCGCATTGGATACGATCGACCCGGACCCCGCGCATGCCCCGGACGCGGTGACCTGCGCGCGGGATGTGCTCGATTCGCTCCTGCCGGCGTTCGCCATCCGGGAAGTGAGTGGACGCGTGGATGTGGCTCGGGGATTGCCCGAGCGGGTGCTGGTCTCGGGTGAAAAGGGCCGTCTCGAACGCATCTTCCATAACCTCATCCAAAACGCCCTTCGCTACTCGCCGGCGAAGGGCTTGGTAACGGTTGGGTTTCAGCGGGAAGACACTGCGGTGCGGATCACGGTCGAGGATCAAGGCGAGGGAGTCCCTCCCGAAATCGTCCCGCAGCTCTTTCAAAAATTCGTCCGGGGCGGGAACAATCGCGGCAAATCGGGTCTTGGCTTGTACTTTTGCCGCATCTCGGTGGAGCAATGGGGCGGCTCCATTGGGTGCGAACGGCGACCCGAGGGCGGCACGCGGTTTTGGTTCCGGTTGAATCTCGTTTGAGGGCGAAGCGTTTTCTCGCCACAACTCCGTTGGAGTTGGCGCGGCGGGGGGACGTGTTCCCAAGGTAGCCAGAGGAACTGGCAACCTTGGGCTATGTGGCTGAACGCCTTTGGCGTTCCCGACCGGCGGAACGCTCCCGGGAGAATGTGACGGAATACCGGTGGGTTTTCGAGCGGCAGAAATACTCTTGCGGAATGTGACGAAACACCGGTCGTGTTCTCGAGCGGCGGAACGCTCTTGGGAGAATGTGACGGAACACCGCTGGCGTTTTCGAGCGGCGGCAGACACTCTTTGGAGGATTTGGCCGAGCTTCGGAGGCGCGTGTGTGTCCGCAGTCGCGTGCTCATGCTCCAAGGATGAGTGTGCGCGGGCTATTTGGCTTTCAACGATTCGAGGTAGGCGAGGAGGCTGGCGAGGTCGGCGGGGGTGATGTTATTGACGAGGCCTTCCGGCATGATGGAGGTGTCGCGCTTGCCGCGGGCTTTGATGTCGGCGGTTTCGATGGTTATCGATTGGCCGGCGATATTGCGCACCTCGAGCGTGTCGGCGCCTTCGCGGACGACGAAGCCCTCGATGTGGTCGCCCTTCTTGGTGTCGAACCACTGGGACTCGAATCCCTGGGCGATTTTGGCGCTTGGTTTCATGATGGACTCGCAGAGTTCCGCGGGGCTGTAGCGCGTGGCGATGCCGCCGAGCATGGGGCCTTTGGGCGGCTCGTCCGGCGTCGTGGTGTGGCAGGCGATGCAGCCCTGGCGCAGGAAGAGATCGCGGCCCTGGTTGGCGTCGCCTTTGGTCTTCACGGCTTCCGCCACCACGTCTTCGTATTTCATCGCGGCGATGAGCTTTCCACCGCCGGCGCCAGCCTCCTTGAGGCCGAGCTTTTGGAATGCGGCCAGCGCGCCTTCCGCGACGGCGTTATTGGGGTCGTTGAGTTTTGCGCGGACCTGGTCGGCGTAAGCTTTGGCGTGGGTGCGGGCGATGACGTTGAGAAGGCTGGCGGCCAGCTCCGGTTTTTCCCATGATTTTTCCACTTCCGCCGCCGCGCTTTCCTTCTCCTTCTTTTTGAGAAGGTTGTTGGTCGCCATATTGACGAGGATGGTCTGGGCCAGTGTGCGCCGTGCGATGTCGTCGCTTTCCGCCAGTCTGGCGAGTTGTGGAACGCGGGCGCCGTTCTTGGTGTCCCGGGTGAATTCTTCGAATACCGCGGTCAACGCCGGGTTCGAAAGATCATGGCCGGCGAGCGGAGCGAATGCGGTCATCGTCTCCTCGAAGGCGGGCGCCTGGGCATACGCTTTCTGAAGCATCCGGAGGGCGCGGCTGCGCAACTCGGGATTCTCGCTTTCGTTGACGGCGGCGCTGCGCAGCACGGCGAGCGCTTCCGGCGGCAATTCTCCATGTGTTCCAAACATGCCCTGCACCGCGGTGAGAGTGGCCGCCGTATCCGCTCCCGCTTTGGCGAGCATGAGCTCCACGAGACCGGGAAAATCCACCTTGCACAGATACATGCGGGACACGAGCCAGCGCGCGTCGTCTTCCGGAGCGGCATCCAGGGCTGTCTTGAGCGCCGCTTCGATTTTTTCCGAGCCTTCCCACTTTTCGCCCTTAAAAACCGGACCGGTCGTGTCCGGGCGTGTGCCCCACCATTTCCCGTATTCATAGGGTGATTCCCGCTGATCGAGACGGCAGAGGGCGTTGAGCAACCCGCGGCGGAATTCACCCTCCGAGCCGGGGAGCCGCGCGATGAGGCCGTCCACCGCTTTCACATCGTACATGCCGTAGAGCGCGCGGAGAACTCCGGGCTTGACCCTTTCATCGGCGGAATCCAGGGCGCCGAGACACTCATCCACCGCATGGAGGGCAGTCAGATAACGGGTCGCCACGTGGGCGACGACGAGATCGGGATCGGCAGTCAGCGGGATCAGCGCAGCCGAATCCTGCGTGCTGCCCAGCCGGCCGAGGCCGGTCACGGCTTGCAAACGCACGCGCGGATTCGCGTCCGTGAGAGCGCTCAGGAAGGGGTGGACGGGGATCTTGCCGGCGAGGCGCGTATCATCCGCGAGCGCCTTGAGCGCGTATTCGCGGAGGTTGTCCTTTTTGACGAGCGAAAGCAGGGCTGGGGTGGCTTCTTCCCCGGAAAGTTGCTTGAGCGTAAAGATCGCCGCGACCTGCGTGGCGATCGGCGCTTTGGATTCGGCAAGTTTGACGAGCGCTTCCGGCACGCCCGGGCGCTCTCCGCGATGGAGCAGTTCGCGTTGAAAGGCCAGCCGCCAGGTCGCGCTTTCGGAACGCAAACCTTCCACGAGTTCCGCGTCGGTGAGCGCGAGCGGATTCGGCGCCGGAGCGGGTTTGAGATGGTGAGGCGTCACGCGCAGGACGTAGCCCGCATTGGGGCCGTTATAGGTGAAAGTGGCGCCCTCCCAACTCGTCACGTAGAGATGACCCTGGCCGTCGCAATCCATGTCTGTGGGGCGCGTGATCTTGAGGAATTGCTTGAGGTCCGGCTTGAAGCTCGCGCCATGCGGTGTGAGCGGGTGCAGATCGATCTCGCTGCGGCCCCATTCGACGGTGTAAAGGCCATGCCCCCAGGAACCGGGGTATCCCGGTTCGTCCAGCCAAAGGGCGCCGACGGGAGCCCCGCCCCCGTAGTCGGCCAGGGCATCGATGAAATCGCCCGGGAAGTTCTTGAAGAGGGAGGGGTATCCGTAATTCGCGCCCAGGACGATATGCGAGAGGCGGTCGTTCCAATCGTCGCCGTCGTTGGTGTTGTCGCGGGTGAAGATGTCGAGAGTTGGGCTGATCGCCACATCGTAGATATTGCGCTGACCGCGCGAGACGTACTCGAGGCCCGTGCCGTCCGTCCGGACGCGCACTACGCCGCCGCCTTTCATGTGCAGCGTGTTGCCGTCGCTGCCCTTCGCCGCGAGGGCGCCGTAGTCGCCGCAGGCGATGTAAATCCAGCCATCGATCCCGAGGCGGCATCCATTGGTGGTATGGTCGGCGCCGCGGAACTCGAGGTCGAAGGCGAGGCCGGTGACGAGGTCTTCGCTGTGCTGCGCCACACCGCTGCCGTCATCGTCGTAGTAAGCGGTCAGGTTTGGCGGGTGCATCACGTAGAGCACGCCGCCTTTTCCCTTTGGTTCCCAGATCACTCCGCGCGGGCTGTCCATCCTGGCAAAGACATTGAATTGGTCCGCCTTGCCCTCGCCCTTGGAATCGATGCAGCGCAACACCCTGCCACGATCCGGCTGGCGATCGATGGAGCCATTTTCATCGACGGCGATAAAGACGGCGCTGCCATCTGGCGAGGCGCTCACGCTGGTGGGGTATCCGACATCGGGAGGCTGCGCGAAAAGCGAGAGATCAAATCCCTCGGCGACCCTGGCATTTTTCAACGCGTGCTCGGCGGGCTTCTGGGCGGCCGGATCGGCGGCGTGGGCGGGCAGTAGCGCGCCGATGGTCGAGGCCAGGGCGAAAATCCGAAGCCGACGAAGGGGAAGCGAGGAGAGCTGGGGCATGGCGATATTCATTCGCGATTCCCCAATCCAGTGGCGAGTTTTTCCTTTGGCGGCCTGTCGCCGCACGAGAATCCACAGCGTGCCTCGTCAGGGCCATGCGTCCGTCGCAAGCCAGTGGCTGCGGGCCTCACGGCGGATGGGAAGATTCATCCTGGGAAGCCTGGCAATACTCGCATTTGCCTCGCGCTCTTCGCTCGATTCGCTGGCGCGCAGTCAAGCCGCGACGGGTTTTGTCGCCCGCGCGCGAGGAGCGCCGGCGTTCTTGCGCTGTTCCGGGTGGGCATGCCGCGCCAGCAGCTTAGCGTTATTGATGGACAGCGCCTCCAGCTCAACCGCGAATCTTTCCAGTTCCGCGCGTTCGTCGTCCGTCAAGTCGCCATCGTTGCTGCGCGCCATCAGATAATCGAGCCGCTTCTGCGTTTTCGGGTCGATGTGATGAAGCTTCGGCGCCGGCGGTTGCCAGACGATCAGCTTTCCGAGATCGATATTCAGGGTTTCGCAAACGGCCCGAAGGACGGGAGCGCTGATGTTCAACAACGGTTTATCGCTCGCCAGACGGTAGATCGTTTTCAAATCGAACCGATGGCCCTTATCCGCGAGCGCCTTGTGAAAATCGATCACGGTGAGCGACCGAGCCCGCATTAGTTCCGTGAGTCTCGAATAGGCGCCTTGTGAGGTCTCCAGTTGTCGCCCCTCTTTGCCTGGTTTTGATGCCGCCGACATGCCGCAAAATACCGCTTCTGCGGAAATGAGCAACATAATACCGCATTGATGTGTGGCGCCGCACCGGCGGCAAGATTCAGAAAATTATCATTGTTAAGACGGGCAGGCCGTCCGAACAAGAGATTCCGCGGGCTGGCCAGCATGGGGCGGGTTTGATCGCCGACAAACGGGCGAAGCTTTTCGCCGTTTTTGCCTATGGGGTGAAATAATTGTCCTATTCGCCGATGGCTTCGGACCGGCTTGTATCCGTCCTGTTTTGGGCAACTTCGGGCGTTCTTTTGCCCTGAAAATGCACCGTCATTCGCGTGGAGTACGGAAATTCATTTGGACGGCTGGCCCGCTCTGCATACATTTTGAACCCCTATTCCTTAGCTATGGCCATCTCGTTTGCGAATCGTTCCAATGCCGATCTGCTCGATCAAAACTACCAACGCTGGCGCAATGACCCTGCTTCGGTCGATGCCACGTGGTCGGCGTTTTTTGAGGGTTTTGAGCTAGGCTCGGTCCATTCCAAGAACGGCGCCGCCTCCTCCGCCGCGTCCGCCGGGACGCAGCGCGACGGCGCGGGCACGGCCGCGATCGATGCGCCGCTGCAGACCCGTGTGGATGGCCTTGTCTATGCTTACCGCACGCTGGGCCATACGGTCGCGAATCTCGATCCGCTGGCCGATGAGCGTCCGCAAAACCCGCTCCTGAGCCTCCGGGAACTTGGCTTCGACGAAAAAGACCTCGAGATGACGGTCAGTTCGAAGTTTCTGCTGGGCGACAAGCGGATGAAACTGCGGACGATGATCGCCGAGTTGGAGGCGATTTATTCCGGGCCGATCGGCTCGGAGTTCATGCACATTCAGAATCCGCGGGTGCGCAATTGGCTGCGCGAGAAGATCGAAGGCCGGCTGACGGAGCCCGGCCCCGGCGCCGACGTGCAGCGGAGAATGCTTCGGCAATTGGTAAAAGTGGAGAGTTTCGAGCACTTCCTGCACAAGAAGTATCAGGGCCAGAAGCGATTTTCACTGGAAGGCGGCGAGTCGCTGATTACGGCGCTTTACGGGATCCTCGAGATGGCGCCCTCCCGCGGAGTGGAAGAGCTTTGCATGGGGATGGCGCACCGCGGAAGGCTCAGCGTGATCGCCGAATTCCTGCGCAAGCCCTACCGCGAAATGTTTGCGGAATTCTCCGAGAATTACATTCCGAGCACGGTGGGAGGCGATGGCGACGTGAAGTATCATCTGGGCTATGCGACGAAGCGCCAACTGAAATCCGGCGAGGAAATCGAGGTTCGGCTTTCGGCCAATCCGAGCCACCTGGAAGCTGTGGATCCCGTGGTGATGGGAATGGCCCGGGCGCGCCAGCGGATTCGAAAGGATACCGAAGAGCGAAAAAAGGTCGTGGCGCTGCTCATTCATGGAGATGCGGCCTTCGCGGGGCAGGGGATCGTGGCGGAAACGCTGAATATGTCCCAACTCCAGGGATACCGGATCGGAGGGACGATCCACATCATCGTCAATAATCAGATCGGGTTCACGACGCTGCCGGCGGACGCGCGTTCGACCACTTATTGCACGGACGTCGCCAAGATGATCGAGGCGCCGATTTTCCATGTGAATGGCGACGATCCGATCGCGGTGCGATTCGTTTCGGAACTGGCCCTCGAATTTAGGCAGACCTTCAAGCGGGATGTGGTGATCGATATCTACTGCTACCGCCGGTACGGCCATAATGAAGCCGATGATCCCGTTTCCACGCAGCCGCTGATGTATGCCGATATCAATACGCATCCGAGCGTGGGCACGATTTTCCAGAAACGTTTGCTCGAAGCGGGTGTGATCACGGAGGCGGAGGCCGCCGCCTTGCTTCAAGAAATGGACCAGCGCCACGAGCAAGCGCTGTCGATCGTCAAGACGGCGGAAAGAGACCAGACGCTGAACAGTTTTACGGGTTCCACGGCTGAACCGCAGCCGGCCTACTCGCACGCGCCGGTGGAGACCGGCGTATCGCGGGAACAGTTGGCCAAGGTGGTCAAGGCGTTGACGACGACCCCGGAAGGTTTCGCGGTGCAGCCGAAGCTGAAGAATTTTCTCCTGGAGAAACGCGCGAAGATCTGGGTGAACGGCGGGCCTTTCGACTGGTCATACGCCGAGGCGCTGGCGATGGGAACGCTGCTCATCGAGGGAGTGCCGGTGCGACTGAGCGGGCAGGATTGCCGGCGCGGCACCTTCAGCCAGCGGAACAGCTATCTCTACGACCAGAACACGCGCGAGCGGTACTGCCCCTTGAAGCATATCGAGCCGGGGCAGGCCCAGGCATGCATCTACAACTCGCTGCTCAGCGAGGCGGGGGTGCTCGGATTCGATTACGGCTATTCGCTGAGCTATCCTCATTTGCTCTGCATGTGGGAGGCGCAGTTCGGAGACTTCGCCAATGGCGCGCAGGTCATCATTGACCAGTTCATTTCGTGCGCGGAATCCAAGTGGCAACGCCCGAGTGGAATCGTGCTGCTACTGCCGCACGGATATGAAGGCCAGGGGCCCGAGCATTCCAGCGCCCGCCTCGAACGGTTCCTCCAACTCTGCGCCGAAGATAATATGCAGGTGTGCAATCTCACAACGCCCGCCCAATATTTCCACCTCTTGCGCAGGCAGATGAAGCGGCCTTTCAAAAAGCCGCTCATCCTGATGACGCCGAAGAGCATGCTGCGCCTGGAGGCCGCCTCCTCGAAGGCGGAAGACTTCATCAGCGACCGCTTCCACGAGGTGCTGCAAAGCCCGTTGCTGGACAAACCCGACAAGATCAAGCGCATTGTCTTCTGTTCGGGGAAGGTCTATTACGATCTCCTCAAATTTCGTGACGAACAAAAGATCTCCAGCGCTGTCATCATCCGCATCGAACAACTTTACCCGCTCGATGAGGCCCAAATCGTGGCGGCTGTGAAGCAATATCCCAATGCTCGCGCGCTGGTGTGGTGCCAGGAAGAGTCCCAAAACATGGGGGCCTGGAATTTCCTGTCGTGGCAATTGCGCCGCACGTTTGAAACTTCGCTGTGGTACGCCGGCCGCGCGGCCAGCGCCAGCCCTGCGGTCGGTTCGCTCGGCATGCACAAACGGGAGCAGAAGCTCCTCGTGCAGGACGCGTTTACGCTCGGTTAATTCAGCACTAGAAAACTCTCATGGCTCTTGAAGTCAAAATTCCCGCGGTCGGCGAATCGATCACCAGTGGCCTCATTTCTGTGTGGCACAAGAATGATGGCGATGCCGTCGCCGCCGGCGAGCCGCTGTTCACGCTGGAGACGGACAAGGTTTCCACGGAAATCCTGGCCGAGAATTCCGGCACTCTGAAAATCAAGGCGCCGGCGGGGACCGAAGTGAAGATCGGCGAAGTCGTTGGGACGATTGAAGAAGGCGGCGCCGGGGCGAAGACGGAAGCCACGCCCGCGCCTGCATCCGAGGCGAAGGCGGAGAAGGCCGCGGCGCCGGTGGCGCAGAGCGCGGCGGATGAACCGGACGAACCGGAATCATCGCCCGTGGAGCCGCCGGCTCCCGTGCATCCCAAGACGCCTTCCACGACGGTGTCGCCCGTGGCTGCCGAGCGCTATGATCAGCCCACTCCAGGGACCGTCTCGTCGGCGGTTGCGGCAGGGACCGTCTCGCTGACGGTCCTCTCGGAAAACGAAAAGCCCGTCACATCGGGCCGGACGACGCGCAAGAAGCTTTCCCCGCTGCGCCGAAAAATCGCGCAACAACTGGTGATGGCCCAGCACACCGCCGCCATCCTGACCACGTTTAACGAGTGCGACATGAGCGCGGTCATGAAGATGCGCGCCAGCCTTCAGGAGGCCTTCACGAAGGAGCATGGGGTCAAGCTTGGGTTCATGAGTCTTTTCATCAAGGCCACCGTGAGCGCGCTGAAAGCTTCCCCGGCGGTCAACGGCCGGTTGGAAG
>Ga0206862_1240_pt1 | contig 12432 bp, 9 predicted proteins | sample Alteio_BWOrgCont_43_FD_152625 | JGI IMG/M metagenome (GOLD analysis project Ga0206862, IMG submission 152625) | Enriched cells from forest soil in Barre Woods Harvard Forest LTER site, Petersham, Massachusetts, United States -... | ecosystem: Environmental > Terrestrial > Soil > Temperate forest > O... | reverse complement strand
GAAGCCATGACGTATTTTGTAAATTCATCAGAGCATTCCTCATAACAAAGCGCAAGAGGCCTTGCGCACTCCAAACGCGTTGCGCAGCCTAGAGGAATCTCCGGATGGCGACAGAAAGTGGAACATATATTGCTGTAAATTTTGAGTCAGAAATAAGGCTCGGGCTCATTTTCACAACCTCAGACGGCCTGGGTACCTTATGAATGGGCTTGTCGCCTTTAAAGCTGATTCCGGCCCTCCTCCCTCTGTGTTCTCTGTGGCCTCTGTGGTTTAAATTTCTCTTAATTTGATCACATTGTACTCCAAGTTCTTCGATGGAAAGATTATCAGCTTCGCGTAGAAATTAAAGTCAGATTCTAGCCTATCTTCTCTCGAAGAGCGCAAAGCTGACTTATCGATATTAAGTCTTAGGCAAATTCTTTCAACAAGTTCCGATAAGGTAATTTCTGTTTTTTGTACAGATTCCACGGTTTCCAAAAACTCATCTACAAATTCTTCATCCCCTAAAATTCCACTAGAAAGGCCCCGACTTAAAATCTAAGGCAGCAGCTATCTCGACTCCACGCATAATGAAGCCCTCATAGTGAGTCATTGCTTCATATGGCATTATGGATTTATATGCTAATTTTTACATCTGGATACATTGCTTTAAGCTGAATTCTAACCTCTTCTCCTAGTATTTTAGAATTATTGAAAAGTTCGAGTGTGTTCAATTGTGGAAACAGAGGAATTTGCTTAACTCCTTCATTTATTAAGGAACAAGCTAAAAGGGATAATTTTTGCAATTTTTTTAAATTCTCTAAGTATTCCAGCCCTTTTCCGCAAAATTTAGAGCATCCTATAATATTTAATACTGTAAGACTAGTTAAATTGTTAAAATGCATGAGTCCTTCGTCAGTAATACTTTCACAGCCATTTAGTTGTAATATTTTTAAACTCGGGGATTCTGAAATTTTTGATAATTCCTGATTATTTAGAACTTTGCACTCATATAAATGAATTTCTGTTGCTTTTGGGAAATTTTCCAAATTTTTGAGATTTTTGCAATTTAAATAAAGCATATTTAAATTTTTACTGACTTTTTTTAAAAAAGAGCCTTCAAAATTAGGACATACTAGAGAGAGTTCCTTCAAGTACTTCAGGTGAGCTAAGAAATCTAAATGCTTATCTTTAAAATCACTATTCTTTAAGACAATAGTATGTAATTTGTATAAATTTTGGAATAAGTATGCGTAATCGGTATCTATTAAAGGAGAATCAATGTCAAGTTCTTCTAGATTTTTAAATTTAGAAATTGAAATGATATCGTCATTTATTAGCTGAGGACATTTAAGGGTTAATTTTTTTAACTTTTTTAATGACATGAGAGTGTTTAATTTACTTTTTAAATCTATATTCTGAATCGTCAATTCCTTAATTTTACTTAATTTCGAAATAGATATTAGACCATTAGTCGTTAAATTTGATTGATTGAGAGTTAATGATGTTAAATAGGGTAATATTTCCAATTTGCTTATCCATTCGTCTGTGCCGTTGTATGGAAAGTCTACTTCTGTCAGACAATCCCTTCCGATTGTTAAAAGAAATTCAAAATCCTTAAGATTATCTATTTCCCCTATATGATATCTGATCACACTTGCAAACGTGTGAGAAAAGGGAAGAGTTGGATAATCCTTGTAAAACTGCTGGAACTCAGAGAGCTTATTGAGTGCTTTGGAGTCAATTTCATATAAATAGGAAGACATAGCTATAAGGACTCTATTCTCTAATTGAGAAATACCCAAAAGATGAATATCAGAGTAGAGCTCTTTTGCAATTTCGAGTGGTATTTTCTCATAAGGTTTTTTTAAATATGAAAGACACTTCTCGATGGTTTCTTTATCCGTGATTCGTATTGGGTGTTCTCTAAAATCGAAGTTTTCTTTTTCTATTAAGCTATCGAGAAAGGGGCTATTTGCGCATAATAGAAAACTCTCTAAATTATTAAGTTCCAACCTTTGTGAATCAAAAAAAATTAATTCAAGAGGTTTATTTTGTAATTCAGGAGAATTCTTACTTGAAAAATAAGCATGTAATTTTTCTTCTATTTTACTCCCACACTTTTCCAAAGCTTTCGCGACTGCATATTTTTCATCACCTAATTCATATAAAATATTAATAATTTCTACAGGTTTTTTAAATTCTGAGAGTAAACTTACTGAAAAGGCATGCTCTTTATCAAAACTTCCTAGAACCTCTATGGTTCTCATGAGCTCAAAATCATTCGTAATAAAATTGGAGAGGATCTTTAAGTCTTTATAGACTTTCCCATCATAAGAATCAGCATATCCACAATTATCAATAAAATTTTCCAAATATGAGATAAACTCAGGTGGAATTTCCTCATCTTTTTTTTTGAAAAATGAAGCAAACCCCTCTGATTTAACTGCTAAAGAAAGAAATAGAACGGGATTCAACTCTTCTTTTAAAAAAACGACTATCTTTGAGGGATTTTCAAAAATGCTAATAAATAATTCTTCATTTCCTGGGTGATTTGCAAGGAAGTCAGAAATTTTTTCTTTTTCATCAGGGAATTTGTTTAGAATTTTTAATAATTTTTCGGACCAAATGATTTCGTTCTGATATCTAAAGACAAAATCCTTATTCATAAAAAAAAAATCGATCGTTGAATCAGATAATGGCAGATGAGAAATTTTTTTCAAAAGTGGCGTAATTTCTTTTTTTGCTAAATTGTCTCCGAATCCCCTTACTACCTTAGTGAATTTTCTTTTTTGATTATTAGAGAAAATATCATTAAAAAACTTTGATTTTAAGGCTAAATTTAAAGTTTCTCTTAGATCTAGTGTATATTGTCTTTTCAAAACAGAGTTTTGTACAACTGATTTAAAAGAAACTTTAAAAAGACTTTTTTTATTTTTAAAAATTTCAACAATTTTATCTTGCATTTCAGGGTTTGTCTTCAATGTAGATAAGACATCCCTAGCTGCACCTTCGGGCAGATTAAGATTTTTCAGAATTATTAAGGTTTTGAAAGATTTTATATTTGGTAAAACGTGTAAAATTTGTTCCAAATCATCTTCATTTAGATTATACCTGGAGAGTATTTTAAGAACTCTATTTGCGCTTTTTAATGAAGAAAGAATAGGAATAAGATTGAGGATATCAATCTCGTCTGGAATGTTTGCAAGTAAAAATTCAATAGATTCATTATTTAAAAAACTTAATTTTTCTTCAATTTTATCTAAACTCGATGATTTATTAATGTGTGTTAGCTCTGGAATAGGACGATAAAAAAGCGTGGAGTTAGAAACCATAGTTTTCCTTGTTCAAAATAATTTATTAATTCTAAGATATTTGATATATTAAATGATTTTTTTTGATTTGTCAAGAGAGAGCGAAAACATAAAGACAAACGAGAATAGGCCGGACGAGGCTGTGAAAAAATGAGCTCGCGATCTTTTTTGGAGTGCGGCGACAAGTCGCCGCACTGTATTTTACAACAGCATTAGGTTGTGATTCACTGATAGAGAAGACCCCATATCCTTTTTGTCACTTTATATTTGCTATAACGCAGGCCTTCAGCCTGCAATCCATTCTACAGCCTGCCTAGGGCGTTGCCCTAGGCTTTTATAACTCAGGCCTTCGGCCTGAAAACGACTCATAAACCCATACAAATAACCTACCCAATTTTTTTTATATTATTGGCTGGTGGTTATTTGTTTCAGGCCGAAGGCCTGGGATATAAAAGCCTAGGGCAACGCCCTAGGTAGGCTGTAGAATGGATTGCAGGCTGAAGGCCTGCGTTATTAACCTCTAATAACCTGAAATTTGTGTTAACATCATTCCCAAATGTACCGTTCATCAAAGGGTATTATATTCAATTTTAAAACCCACCTAGGGCGTTGCCCTAGGCTTTTATAACTCAGGCCTTCGGCCTGAAAACGACTCATAAACCCATACAAATAACCGTATCAAAGTCCGAATGTCCGGCCTGACTCCGTCTACCGTCTTTCGGCCTGACCCGGTAAACAAAAATGGTCGTGGGGTCAGACCTGAAATCCTGAACTTCGCATTTAGTTGAAGTTTGGTTGCTTTGCAGTGTCAATAGCAGCTTTTATTACTTCATATTTACCCTTCATTTCCGGATCATAAGAATTGAATATGTCCCGACCTCTTTCTAAAATAAACTCCACTCTATTATATTTATATTTTAAGGAGTCCAAATTAAGATCTTTGAACTCTTTTTCAAGGGGAGCATATTTCTTTTTAACAGCTTTCATTTCTTCAAGTTCTATTAAAGCAGTGGAGTACAAATTATCTAACTCCATAATCTCTTCCTCAAAAAGTGAATAATAAGGACTATTAACTTTTGGTTCTATTACAATATCCCTAGAAAAGGGTCTCGAATTTACACACACTGCATATTGTTTTTCATTTAGGAAAAAAATTAATCGACCCCTAAATTCATTTAAGCCATTCTTCAGTTCATTATATTTACACTGAGTTTTTCTCTGCAACTCATCGGTTTGCTGTTGCTTTGAGAGCAAATCATTTTTCTCTATTTGCAATCGATTCGATATTGTAGCAACTATTTTTTCTCTTTCTTCCTCCCTCATTTCCTCACTTAAAAAACGAGGTTCCGTATCTAAGACTTCAAAATGATCAACTATTATCTTATTGAAAAGGTGGGAGTCCTCCATTACCATCTTTCTAAGGCCGCCCAACTTAGATTCCCTCATACAGGTAGTTAGCATTGTAATTTTTTGCTTATTGAGAAATTCCTTATTATCGCGAAAGATAGGACCCAATTTTTCTTGATTTTGATCTTTATTAGGTTCTGAAGATCTCACGTCTACATGACGGGAAAGAGTTCTAACGCCTAGTCCTTTCATTATTTCATCAAATAAACCAATACTTTTTTGATCGGAAAAGACCTGAGTACTTTTATCATCAATATAAATGCCACTTTTAATTTTTCCTATCCAATCTTTTCTAGGTTGAATGACTATTCCGGCCTGAGTTTTTGCTAATAAATATTCCTCGGAACCCACGAAAAAATCATAACTTTCAAGTTCCCATGGTGGTTGACGCATAATATCATTTCTCAGCTGATCCTTCTCGTCTTCTTTTAATTTTTTTTGAATTTCTTCATTCTCTTTATTTAATTCATTCATCACATAATCATTCACGACGTCCGAAGTAGAAATAAAGAGACATTCTAAAAGCTCTTTAGCCCATTTTAGGCGACTCTCTTGCCAACCTTCCAAAACATCAGCTGAAAAAGGGCCAGACTGAAAAAGATAACAACCATGGAGGGTATCTCTGACAACCATCAGTTTTGCCATCTGGGCGTAAGAAATTTCCTCATTCGAATCCAATATATTCGACTTCAATTCCTCAAGATTCTTATCGATAAGATCAGAAAATTCGCTGATGCAATTATTAAAATCTCCATAATCTCCATAATTTAATGTACGGGTACCAGCAGATAAAATTTTTTCCAAATTGTTTACGGATCGATAAATTTCCAGTGCTTGAGATTTATCTATGTTTTCTACATATCCCATTAATGAATATAAATAACTACTTGATTTTTTAGTTGTATGAATTTGATAGTTAGGATTATATAGTAGTGAGTTTGCAATCATATCACCCGCTACTCTGTTTAAATCGTCATTTTCCTGATTCCTTAAATCTTCGATTGGTTGACCCTGATTTACTCCACTTCCTCGAACTTCCATAATTCCTCCATAAATTTTTATATCATTAAAAAAGCTAATTAATATTATACAAAACATTAAATAACAATAAAATGAAAATCGTCTGAAAAACCCAATTTAGAAATTTCCTTAGGTTAGGGGGGGGGGGGAAGGCTTGAGAGCCTCTGAATAGTCTACTTGCTCCTTTTTTTACTTTCCGCTACACTAGTTAAGCATTAAAGAGTGAAATAGATAGAGAGGGAAATTGAAACGTAAACTTGCTGATTATTTATGGGATGCCTGGTGTATCGGGTCGGTTGTTGGCATCTGGCCGCGTTTTATCGAGCCAAAACTGCTCAAGACAAGCAATCTTCATCTCAAGCTAGATAGCCGATTCCCTCGCCTCACGGGCTTAAAAATTGCCCACTTCAGCGACCTTCACTGGTCGGATGATTTTCCCAGCCTTTTAGGTGAACAACTCATTCATAAAATTAAAAAGGCACAGCCCGACCTCATCCTTTTTACGGGAGATATGCTCTCTCGGTCTGTCCTTCATAGTCCGGCAAGATTAGAGGAGCTTCTCTCAAATTTACATGCATCTTTAGGCAGCTTTGCAGTTTTGGGCAATCATGACTACCAAGAGTTCATTAGCATAAGCCAAGAAGGCAATTACGATATCAAGTCCCCCTCCCCCCATCCGAATATCGTGCAAGGATTCAAACGTCTATTTCAGCCGGTGGACCTTACGCGAAAGGTAACAGAAAGAGCATCCAAAACACCTCCCCATCCCGATCTACTCAGCCTCCTCGAAAAAACGCCCTTTGAGCTTTTGGATAACAGGACAGCATATATTCCCTATAAAAACTCAGGGGTTAATCTCACAGGCCTTGGGGATTACACCGCAGGTCGATGCTTCCCGCAACTTGCCTTTAAAAATTACAGAAAAGACTTTCCTGGCATTGTTTTGGCACATAACCCAGATTCCGTTCCTCTTCTGCATAATTTCCCCGGAGACATTATCCTTGCAGGACATACTCATGGAGGCCAGGTCAACCTACCTTTGATCTGGAAGCGTTTTACTCAAATCGAAAACCTTCGCTATAAAGGAGGGCTTCATTGTCTGGGATCGAAAAGACTGTATGTCAACCGCGGCATTGGCAGCGTCATGAAATTTCGCTGGTTCTCTCCTCCAGAACTTACATTTATAACGATCGAATAGGTAGCAAATGGAACAGATTCCTTTTACAGCTGTCATTCTTGCAGGAGGGATTGGAACACGCCTAGGAGGAACCAAGCCAAAGCAGTATCTTCCTCTTAAAAATAAACCTATCATCGCCTACTCGATCGACCTTTTTTCTTCTCTCCCGGAATTGCGCGAGCTGATCATTGTATGCCAGCCTGAATATCGATCTGTCCTTGACTATATCCCAAAACATCTTTCGGTAAAGTTTGCTCTACCGGGTAAACGCAGGCAAGACTCTCTTCTCAATGCACTGGATTGTATCGAAGGCGATCCTCTAGTCTGTATTCATGACGGGGCGCGACCGCTTATCCAGGCTGAATCGGTCCGAAAAGTGGTTAAAGCAGGAGCAGACTACGAAGCAGCTGCTCTGGGTGTTCCTATTAAATCCACGATTAAAATCTGCAGCGACGAGCAACTCGTTCTCTCTACAGCTCCGAGAGCCTATTTGTGGGAGATACAAACCCCTCAAGTGATTCGTTATCAACTTCTCAGGGAGGCATTTAAATATGCCAACGAGAATGAATTGGCAGTCACCGACGACGTCTCCCTCGTTGAACATTTAGGCAAACCGGTGAAGATCGTAGAAGGAAGCTATACGAATATTAAAATCACAACCGTCGATGACCTTGTCATCGCAGACCATTTTCTCAACAATGATCTATTTTTATAAACTTACCATTGCGTATGACGGTACCTGCTATAGTGGATGGCAGATACAGCCTAATGCCACTTCAATCCAAGAACATGTCCAGAAGGCTTTGCAGATCTACTTGAAAACAGACTACCTACCCGTTGTTGGATCAGGCAGAACAGATGCCGGTGTACATGCAAGAAATCAACCCGCTCATTTTAAATGGGGGTCTCTCCTCGACTTATCTCTTCTAAGAAAAGCCTTAAATGGCATTCTCCCTATTGATATCAGAGTCAAAGACATCCAAAGGGCTCGCGAAGGCTTTCATGCCCAACATAACGCCATCAGCAAAGAATACCACTATTTTCTCCATCTTGATCCTGTCTTGGACCCTTTTTCTAGACTCTACTGCTGGCATATTCATTCTAAAATTGATTTAGATCTTCTAAAAGATGCTGCCGCACAATTTATAGGCAAGCATGACTTCTCGGCGTTTGCCAATGAAGCCCATAAAGGCAGCGCTTCAAAAAATGCTGTGAGAACAATTTTTAGAATCGATCTTCACCCCGTCAATGGCGGCTTAAGGATAGAATTTGAAGGAGACGGCTTCCTTTATGCCATGGTGAGAAATATCGTAGGAACCATGGTTGCAGTCGCATCCCATAGACGTCCAATAGAGGATATCCGGCTAATATTCGACTCTAAAGACCGGCGCCTCGCCAGCATGGCAGCGCCTGCAAAAGGACTTTTCCTTGTTCAAGTGAATTATCCGAAGGATCACCTAATCGAGACGCAATTATGAAAAAGCATTTCATCGCAATTTTCCTTCTGGCAGTTATATGCGTAAGCTGTGGTTCTGATTCCAACACCAAAACATCTAAAAAATCGGTTAAAGGGAAATTTATTTATCGCAAACAAAATGACTCTTTTTTTTTCATCGAAGAATTAACCCAAGCAGAACGCCCTGCCTATCCGTGGGAAAAGACTTTCGAATCGCCCTTCCCGGTAATCACAAAAAGTCATTTTAGGTGCAAAGGTCATCTAACTCATCCTTTTAAAAACATTCAAAAGGATAACCAGACTTTGAGGATATATGATTGCGGAGGATTTGAAAAGCACAGCCTTCCCCTGCGAAATAATCAAGAATTCATCTACCCCATCCTTATCGACCTCTTGAATTATGTTCAAAATCAGACTCAGAATCGCGTTGTGATTACTTCCGGCCACTGCTGCCCCGACCATCTAACCTATCTCGACCCTGCAAAGCCGCAAAACTTCTCTAAACATGCCATCGGAGCAGAGGTAGATTTCTATGTAGAAAAAATGGAAAAGGAACCGGAAAAAATCCTGGAGCTGTTATTTAAATTCTATCGTGAAAAGGAACGCTATCAGGGGCAAAAAGAGTTTCAAGAATTTAAACAGTTTGATAAAGATGACGGAAAAAGCAGTTTGATTCCTTGGCTGAATAAAGAAATTTTTATTCGCATTTATAAGAAAAACGAAGGGAGAGACTACGATAATCAACACTCCTATCCCTATATTTCCATTCAAGTCAGATACGATTACGATCTCCAAGAACGAGTCCAGTATTCATGGGATCAAGCATTCAAGAATTATTATCGCTATTAACCTATTGCAAAATTGGGACTTATGGTAGCATCGGGTCAATACTCATTATACAGAGAGCTTGGACATGATTGATTTTAACCTTTTTAAAATTCCACTTAAATTTTTTTATAAATTTTTCCTCTTGATTCTATTGTCAACGGTACTCACAAGTTGCGGCTCCCAAAAAACCATTGTGAATGGTTTGGAAGAAAAAGATGCGAATGAGATCCTAGTTTATCTAGCAACTAAAGGGATCGACGCAAATAAAGTACCTGCACCTGGAGTTGAGGGCGGCGGCGGCAGCAAAATCATTCTTTGGAATATCAACGTCCCTCAAGATCAAGCCATTGAAGCGATGGGGCTGCTCAATCAGGTGGGTCTCCCCCGGCGAAGAGAGCAGAATCTTTTGGGTATCTTTTCCAATTCCAGTCTGGTGCCCTCTAATATGCAGGAGAAAGTGCGGTATCAAGCGGGCCTTGCCGCGCAGATTGCCAGCACCATTAGAAAAATTGACGGTGTCTTAGATGCCGATGTGCAAATTTCTTTTCCTGAGGAGGATCCATTAAACCCGAATGGACCCAAACAAAAAATTACGGCTTCTGTGTATGTAAAGCATAACGGAGTGCTTGACGACCCGAATTCTCATCTAATCACTCGCATTAAACGCCTTGTTGCCGGCAGTATAAACGGACTCGATTATGATAATGTCACGGTGATTGGAGATCGTGCCCGGTATGGGGAAACCCCTCTCGGTACCATCCCTGGAGTCATGGGCGAGGAAGAAAAGCACTATGTACATGTCTGGTCTCTAATTATTGCCAAAGAGTCCTTAACACGATTTCAAATCATTTTCCTTACTTTTATCGTCTCCATCATTCTTCTGCTGTTAATCCTTGTCTGGTTGCTCTGGAAATTCCTTCCTCTCTTGAGTGCTCATGGTGGAATAAAATCACTTTTCTCCATTCATCCACTCCATACTGAAGAGAAACCCTCAGTAGAAAAAGTTGAAACAGAAGAAAAGCAGGAAGAAAAGACAGCTGAGAGTGTGCCGGAAAAAGAAAAAGGAATCGATGAAACATAAGTTTTGATTTGGGTTCGATAGAATGGATAAAAATGGCTTGCTAATGCTTAAAGTTCTCATCAATCAGTTCAATCCAAAAGCAGGATTTGCTTTATTGAAATTCCTTCCACAAGATGATGTCAAAGAACTGCAAGAACTAACCGTCGAGGCTGCGGATTTAAATCCCATTTTGCATCATCCAAAAGCTTATTTGGGAAGGCTGCACTACACCTGGTTAAAGCATGCTTTAGAAAAAATTCCGCAAGAGACTTTTCCCTTTATTTACAGCATTCTTTCTACCGAACAGCGTCAAGGAATCCAGCCGGCAGCTCGCATTATTCCGCTTTCAGAACCAGTTAAAAACTATTTTATCAATGAACTTTATAGCCAATGCGAGGATACCGCCCACCTGCCTATCGAATATCTCCCTAAAAACGAGTTGTCTCCTTTGTTAGGCTATAATAAAGACAAACTGGTTCAGTTGGGCAGCTTTTTAGGGCTTTACGATCTTGCCAACGAAGTGCGGACCATTGTCAATAAGACACATTTAAAAAATTTCTACTCCTGCCTTACGCCTAAACAGTTTGCCTTTCTTAAAACGTGTCTTCAAAAGAAGGAAATCATTAGTGTGCCCAAGCTATCGATAGATCCAAGTAAACAGGACTGCCATCGATTAAAACAGATCCTTCAACACAGGGGTTTATTACGGCTTGGAAAGGCAATCAGCGGAATGCACCCTGACTTTGCTTGGTATGTAGCGCATCAATTGGATATGGCTAGAGGTAAAATAGTGATGACAAGCTATGCTCCGCAAAGTGAAGGTAAACTCACTCACTATCTTAAATCGCAAGTTGTCAACTTAATGAATTATTTAAAGGACGAATAGTCTGTGGCTAAAAAATACTTTACACTCATGAACGGGAATAAAATTGTTGAGGCTCCTAACTCCAAGGTTGTCCCTGCCACCGAGTTTTCCACCCTTGTATCTGCTGAAGATGTCTTAAAGGCTATAAAAGCCGATGCTGAAACATACCGATTACAGGTCGTAAAAGAAGCGGAAGAGGTAAAAGAAGTCGCCTTTAAAGAAGGCTACGAAAGCGGCTTTAAGATGTGGGCAGAAAAGCTTGTCGAACTGGAGAATGAGATCGATAAAGTCCATGCAGAGCTGCAAAAACTGATCATCCCCGTAGCACTCAAGGCCGCAAAGAAAATTGTGGGGAAGGAGATCGAACTCAACGATGAAATCATTGCTGATATCGTTATTGCTAACCTCAAGGCTGTTTCCCAACATAAAAAAATCACCATTTATGTCAATAAGAGAGAACTTGACGCTTTAGAAAAAAATAAAAACCGCCTTAAGGAGGTTTTTGAAAATTTAGAAAGCTTAAGTATTCGGGAAAGGGGCGATGTGGCCGCAGGCGGCTGCATCATCGAAACGGAGGTCGGAATCATCAATGCTCAAATGGATCACCGATGGAATATCCTTGAAAAAGCTTTTGAGAACCTAATAAAAACAAATCCATCCGCCATTATGGGAGGGTAGTCTCTATGCAGAGAAAAAAAATTCGATTTCCTATCAAATCCATTCTTGCGCTCGTTTTTTTGATGGCCCTCTCGTATTTTATTCCTGAAAGCGCCTACTCACAACCCCCTTCAAACACCTCCAAAAGCCAGCCGTCAACGGCACAACCCACAGGAACAACCGGCACAGGCGATCAGATTTTTATGAATCCAGTACCGCCGCCTGTCCATCCGCAAATCACCCCTGCCTACCCCCCTTCTCGATCAGTCACTACGACACATAAAACAGCGCCAACATTGACAGAATCTCAAAAGGAGTATCAAGCAGAAGAAAAGGCATTGGAGAATGTAAAAACACCTGGCCTTGTCTCTCAAGGTATTGCTCTCAGCCTACTTTCGCTTCTTCCCTTTATCATTATGAACCTCACCTCTTTTATGAAGGTTGTGGTGGTTCTTTCTCTGTTAAGAACAGCCTTGGGAGTGCAGCAGGCACCTCCAAACCAAATCATCAACGGTGTTGCCTTTCTTATTAGCCTATTTATCATGTATCCTACGGGGATAAAAATGTATGAAGCCGCACAAGGAAGCCTCAAAAACACTCATATGCCCGAATCCATGTTCTCTCCAGGCTCATCTACCTACTTTCTCCAAGCCGCAGCTGCCGCAGGAG
>Ga0206862_1239_pt1 | contig 12518 bp, 9 predicted proteins | sample Alteio_BWOrgCont_43_FD_152625 | JGI IMG/M metagenome (GOLD analysis project Ga0206862, IMG submission 152625) | Enriched cells from forest soil in Barre Woods Harvard Forest LTER site, Petersham, Massachusetts, United States -... | ecosystem: Environmental > Terrestrial > Soil > Temperate forest > O... | reverse complement strand
TCGGCCGCTCGTTAAAACATCTAATCGAGCTGATGTCGGAGTTGGAAACACAGAGCATCGGATTCCAGAGCCTTCAGGAATCCATCGACACGACGACGCCAGGCGGCAAGCTGGTGTTTCACATCTTCGGCGCGCTGGCGGAGTTTGAGCGCAATCTTATCAGCGACCGCACCAAAGCAGGACTTGAAGCGGCTAGAGCGCGGGGGAGGCGAGGGGGCCGCCCCAAGAAGCTCGACGCTCAGCAGCGCGAGCTGGCCATTGACCTTTATAGCCAGAAAAAGCATGGGATCGATGAAATCTGCCGCTCACTCGGTATCTCCAAGCCGACGCTGTACGCTTATATTTCCGAGCCGAAGGCACAAATGCCTTCGGAATAATGAGCGTCGCTGCGAAAAGACCACGGAAGCAACGGAGGACCTTCATGCCGGACTTTGGTTATGTTCTCGATCTTTTGGAAGCGAAGGGCTGGTATCTCTACAAGGGCATCCCGCGCGCGAGCCTGCCCGAGGTTATATCGGGCGGAAAGGCGCTATCGCTTATTCCTGGCACTTACTACCACCTGATACCGGCAACGACCCGCGACGCTCTTGTTGAAGAGGTGCTCGCCGCCGTGGCCCACGCCATCCAGACCAACGCCATGCCAATTTACAACGACCAAGTAAATCAGGGGCGCGTTGATGGCATATTTGTCACTGACAGCGAATTTGCCTTTGTATCGAAGCCGGACTCGTTTACGTTCGACCCCGGATCGCGGCCGGTCATCCAAGATGCGATCAAGTTCAATCTTTCAAACTACAACACGTTCTTTTTTAACTCTATCGACGAAATCGGGTCATTTCTGGACAAACGAGGGATAGCGCCGCAATTGCCGCCCGTGCTTCCTTCGCAACTCCGCTGGACATTTGTGCATCGTTCTGAAGACCCCGAGTGGACGGCGATTTATCCCGAGAATCCGGGAAGTATTTTGTTTAGAGGCCAGGGAAAACGATTCATGCCCTGCGTTCCAACTGCCACCAGGGGCATCGGCATCGAAGCCAGGGCCTTGCATGAGCTGAGTCCGGTTAATCAGGCCCGGTTGGTTTTGAACTTCATAAGGACCGAGTGGTTTATCGAACTCCTACAGGAATCGGCGGCGGTCAAGTGGCTCAAGGAGAGACGAATCTTTCTGGACGAAATGGCCGTGGCACAACATTACGGACTTCCGACTGGATATATCGATCTCACTCAGTCGTTTGAAGTCGCCGCTTTCTTCGCCTGTTGCCGGTATGACCCCGCCATTAAATCATGGGCTCCCGTGGCCGATGGAGAAGGAGTCGTCTATGCCGTTGATTGGCGCGAATTGCCTCCCGGCGAATTCATCAGACCTATCAACCTTCAAGTCTTTCCGAGGCCGAGCGAGCAATGGGGATGGACATGTGAACTGCGCCTTGGCGACGATTTTGACAAACTTCCCTTTGTACGAAAATTTGTCTTCAAGCACGACTTGCAAATATCCCGGCGCATTCTGGCAATGTTTTCACAGGGCAAGGATTTGTTTCCCGATGATCCTTTGGCAGAACTTGCGGACGAGATCGTGAGCGCGCCGGTCCTGCCCGTCGATATCGCCGAGCGAATTGCGGCAAATGTCATCAATGACCCTCAGGGCAAGCCCGGATCTACCGTGGAGGAAGTCCTGTCTCTGGTGCAACAATTCACCGCCATCAAGTTATCGCCGCATGTTGGGATTGCAGACATCGCGAGGATCAATGCTGCGCTGGATGATGTCTGGGGTCGAAAAAAAGAAGGCTTTTTCAGGGGCATCGGATTCCGCCTTGTTCGCCAACGAAAGGACGAGCTGCCAAACGAATAAGGCCTGCGCGTCTGACATCGCGGATTGCGCTTGTATCGGCAGAGCATGGTACGCACAGAAGGCCGTGGATTTCCTTCACGGCCTTAACGCAAGGGCCGAAGCCGTCGCCGCCTGATCTGGCGTAGCGCCTATCGCAACGTCACACACGAGAAATCTACGACGGAGCAAAACCCGCGCTTTCAAAAGAGCGCCGAAGGGTTTTGCGGAGTCGCCGTCGCCAGACGGTCCTTTAGTCCGCGCAAGCGGCGAGTCCTCTGTCCTCGTAATAGCGCACCTGCCCGCAGCGCAGCGCCTTGCCTTCAATCAGCAGCATCTGCTCGTCCGGGGCGAGGTTCTGGAGTTCCTCCGGGGCAACGCCGCCCACAAGATTCGCAAAATCCTGAGCCATGCGGCGGTTCCTCGCGCCGAAGACCTGAATCACCCCGGCATTATCGACGAGCGTATTGGCCTGGGCTCCGTAGATCTGGAGCTGCGCCGCGTTCTGCCAGAAGGTCCATAAGGTAAGTCCCCAGGACCTGAGCAGCGTCGCCGCAGTGAGGAAGGCGTCGATACGGCCGAGATTGCCGATTTCATCGCAGAGCATGAGCGTGCGCTCCTTCGGCCTGGTCTTGCGCAGCGTCAGGGCGAGAATCAGGCCCGACAACCACATCCGGAGCACGGGGCGGTAGGCGGTAAGCCTCGTCGGCGGCACGATGATATAGAGCGAAACCGGCTTTCCTGCGATAAAGGCGTCGATATCAATCGTCGTCGTGTCCGTGAGCCTGCGCACGAGATCGCTGTCAAAAAGCCTCAGGTGCGTTTGCACCGTGCCCAGCACGCTCGGTCTCGTCCCATTATCGGAGAGCTGCAGGAAGGAGGCGAAAGCCACTTTCGCGGCACGGTTCACCACTTTTTTTTCGTCCAGGAGCACGGCCATGCTATAGGGGACATCGTCGCCCCCGAAGAGGTCGAACAGCGCGCTGAGCTTGCGTTTTTCCGGGGGACAATCCGCCATCAGCCAGGCGCAGCCCCCCGCTATCATCGTCTCGGCCCAGTCATTCCAGAATCTGTCTCGCTCGCCGTCACCGCGTTCGATAAGTTCGGCGGCGAAGCTCCGCGCGACGGCGGCGATGTCGGTGCCGCAGCAGAGCGCAAGGTCAAGCGGATTGAGCGAGCCGGACACACCGTCGTCCCTTAAATCCAGCACGCACACTTCCTGTCCCATGGCGCGTCTTGCCTCGGCCGTGGCCGCGAACACTTCGCCCTTCATGTCGAGCACGATGAGCTGGCCTGGATGCTTCAGGGCATTGGTGATGACCGGCCCGGAGGTCTTGCCTGTGCCGGTGGGAGCGAAGGTGATGAGGTGGCCGTCGCCCGAATAGGTGACGAGTTCCGTTGATTCCCTCTGCTGTCTTGCGACAAAGCCGATGGATCTCGACTTGGGAGTACCGCGCCTGCCGAGGATGAGCGTGGACATCGCAATTTCTCCGGGACTTTGAACTGCGTCCGCGACGCCCCGCGCGCGAAGGCCCTTGTTTTTGGGAGAGAGAAGGAAAAAATCGCCACGCGGTGATCCACTATAGATCAAACTTTTGCGGGAGAACATCGTGGCGTTCCGATCAACGCCCAAGGAGCGTTGCGTCCTGGATCTATTCTTACTGCCGCTGGCCCCCGCTCTGCATGAGCATCTGGACCACCTGCGCAGAGATTTCCTTGCCCGTCACCGTATTGTCGGCCAGCACGTTGAACATCATGGCCTTGCCTCCGCTTTCCATCGCCAACCACGTGCCCGCAACGCCCGTCACTTGCGGCGCGTTCGCCATGAATGCGGGACGCACTACCGTGTAGGGCTTCGATCTGGCGCCGTCCGCCAGGGTGAAAGTAAGGACGCCTCCCCGGACGGATGCGTTTTTTCCGGCGATATCGGCAGAAGACCCGGCAGCAGGCGCGAGGCCCTGGAGCGCTTTTTGCGGATTGTCGCCAAAAACCCCACCGCTCTTATCGGGATTCTGAGGAGGCTGCTGGCGGGGAGGATTCGGCGTCACGGGCTGCTTAGGCATAGGCCCTCTGCCATTCATCGCCAGTCTTTCTCTAATTACATTGCTGGGGTTTTGCAGAGCCGCAAGCGTATCCAGCGAAACATCCTGAACACTCTTGGCAGCCTCCGTCAGGGTGCCCGACCTGATATCGGATGTTTTCAATTTCCAGTAGTAGATTTTTCCATTCCCTGCATTACGGATCATGGAACCGTTTTCGTTATAACCCAGGTATGTGCCCTGGTCGGGAGGATTTTTGAACTGCACCGACGGTATGGTGCCTTGGTCGCCGTAGGTCCAGTAAATCGGCGCGGCAGTGTTGTACATGATCTGCGGCAAGTTGGGATCTCTTTGCGGCCCGTGGTTGATCTGCCCCGCCGCCACAGGTGAACTGCTTGAACCCTGCCCGCCCTGCTGCGCGGGAGCGCAGGCCGACACGATAAGTACAAACGCCACGACAATCGCATACCTGGCAATCAGGTCTCTCAAGCTCATAGTTGGTCCCCCCTCCGTTGCGCGCTTCTCGAACCACCCGCCCCGCCGCGCTTCGCGCGTCTCGCGATCAGAGAATCTCATGAGTTGGTTATAATAATCAAGTAGTTGGTTATGATGTTGCTGTTGTTGGGGTTAGGGAGCGGCCTATGCTAGCGTCACGTTTTAGTGAGACTCGTCAACGGAAGACAATTGCGGGCTGCGCGCGTTCTCCTGGGTTGGAACCAGGCGCGGCTTGCCGCGTCCGCGCGGGTGGCCATCGGCACCATCCGCCGTATGGAATCCTTTGAAGGCGACATCGGCTCGCAGACGGGCACGCTGCATAGAGTCCAGACAGCGCTGGAAAAGGGCGGCATTGAATTTCTGGACGACGACCGTCCCGGCGTGCGCTTGAAAGAGCGTCCACGTAAGCGGGGACGCTGAGCGTCGGGAGCAATACACCCGGCCGTGCTTCCAGATTTGATTCTCACGCTTGACAGGGTTTCTTTCGTGGCTAGGATGAATTCGCGCACAAGACCTGCGAAGCCTTGTGCTCTTCTGAAGACAAATAGCGCCACGTCCTGTTAACGTGGCGCTATTTTCATGCTTTTTTGCTAATCCGATGCGCGCACTTCAACGTGGGACAAGGCCCACATTGCTCGCATCGTTTTTGTTCGCGCATACAGTCTTAACTGCTGCTCCATCCTTATATTCAAAATAGACGTTGCATGTGCTGCCATCACTCCTTTGCACTACTTTCTTTCCTATGTCACTGGCAGCAAAAAACTCGCTCAACGATGTACTTCCGTCATCATTCCAGTCCATTTCTTTCCACGAATAATGTTGGCCTAGACTCGCAATTACGCGAAGCGCACAGTACACAGCGAGCAAACAGCCAAGAGTGGCGGCTACGCCTAACAGTATCGATTTAACTCTTGGTCTTACCAAGCCCACGGAGCCATTTTCCACAGTTGTCTGGGCTGTTGTGAAGGGAAATAGAGCACATTCTGCACCATCCCCATGTTTAACAGTTGCATGCCTAAATCTTGAGGAAGAAGCTGGTCACCTAAATCAAGACCAATACTCTTGAAACATGCCTGAACTGGCGTCGCGCAGTTATTTGAAGTTGCTTTATATTTACCCCACGCCTTTGCAAGGCACTGCCCCATTGCCTCCTCTTCATGGGGAAGTTGAAGAACCAATTCAAAATTATCTCTAAAGATGTTTCTGCTGAGATAATCGTCGGTGCCCATAATGCTCAATCCTCCGGGACCGTAAGAAAATACAGTTCCGTTTATGTCCACTCCAACGTGTCCAAACGAGGACTCTCCCCAACCTGCTGGGTCCGAAATAATAACGCCAAAGAAAAGCCCCCACGGATCCCTCAAGCTCATGGGCCTCCCCCCAACGTACAAATATGTGTTCATGCCGCTGGTGGGCGCTCCGTCGTAGATGCCGATGGGATCGGATTCGAGGTAGCGTCCAAGTACGGGGGCGTAATCGCGGAAGCCGTTGTAGTTGAAGCCGGACTCGGCATCGTAATACTGGCCGGGCAAGCGCAGATTCTCCACGAAGGAACCACTGGTGCTGTAAACCTCGCCATTAGGCCAGTAGTTGCCATGCCACACCACGGCCTGCGTGCTGCTCGTCGCCGCATAGGGGGTGCCAAGGTTGTTGCCGTGCAGGTACGTGAAAGTGCTGCCCGTGAGCATCGCGATGGGGCGGCCGTTAAGGTAGATATAGTCCGTGGCTGTGCCGCCGGTGGTCTCCTCCAGCGGCGTCTTCACTGGGCTGTACTGATAGAGCGTGGTGGTGGTGCCGACGGTCTTGCTGAAACGGTTGCCGAAGGCGTCATAGACGTAACTGCCCAGCGTGCCCGATGACCCCGAGACGGAGGCGAGCCGCCCCGCGTTGTTGTAGCTCAAGCCTGTCACGCCCTGTGTGCCAAAAGCCGGACTGAAACCCGTGATACTGCCATTGGCGTTTGTAGTGACCGTCGTGGTGACGCTGCCAATCGTGATGGTCGCCAGCCGGTTGGTGTTTGCGGTGTAGGTGAAGCTCTTGCTGCCATAGGTCCAGCTCAGGCGGTTGCCGTTATTGTCGTAGCTTTGGGGGAATGATGGGGAGTCTATGGTGGCCGAACGGTACAGTGCGTCGTAACTTAAAGTCATGTAGTTGGCAGGGACGAGGTTGTCGGTGTAGCTCGTGACCTGGTCCTCCTGCGCATAGGCATAGGCGATGCTTTGTACCGTTGCCGTGCCGATGTCCTTGAGCGTGAGCAGCGCGTAGTCCGCATCGCGCGTCACCGTCTCCGCGATGCCATTGCCGTAGGTGAACGAGAGCCACGGCCCCAGCGGCTCATACGTCACCGATGAGGCAAGCGTCGTCGCCGAGGATGCCCCGGAGGGCTTGTCCGTCACCGAGGTGACGCGCCCCATCGCATCGCGCACATAAGTCACGAGCGCTCCGGACGGATAGGTGATGGTGGCAACCCGCGAGGCCGCGTCGTAGCCGTAGGTCGTGGTGAGGGTGTTCGTGCCGTTCACCCGCTTCTCGGTGATCAGGTTGCCGCGCTCATCGTAGGTGCGGGTCAGGCTCCCCGCCATGTCGGTGAGGCTGGTGAGCCGCCCTATGCCGAAGGCAAAGCCGGTGCCCGTCTGGTCGTAGGTGGCGGAGACATTCTCCGATGTGTCCGCCGGATAGCTGGTGGTCAGCATCCGGTCGAGCGCGTCGTAGGTATAGTTGGCAGTGATGCTGAGAGCGTCCACTTTGCTCGTTAGGTTGGCGTCGGCGTCGTAGTAATAGACGGTCGTGCCACGGTCGGCGCTCGTCTCCTGGATCACGTCGCCGAAGCCGTCATAGACATAGGACGTGACGCTGCCGTTGCGGCTGGTAACGGTGAGCGGCCGGTCGTGCGCGTCGTAAGTGAGGGTGTTGTTGCCGTAGGGATAAACATTCTCGGTGAGCCTGCGGTTAAGCGCATCGAAGGTGTAGACGAAGTCGGACGAGGGAGGCACATATCCGTTGCGGTTGCCGTTGGCGTCATAGCTGAGGCCGGTTGACCAACTCGTGCCGTTGACATCCGTGATCCGGCGGCGCAGGGTGTCGAAGGTCGCGGTATGCCCGCGCGTCACCGTGCCCGACGGGTTCTTAATGTTGGAGGCCGTCGCATCCCCTGCCGCGTCGAGCGTGTAGTTCATGCTGTTGCCGAAACTGTCGGCCACCTCGGTGAGCCGGTGCGCCGTATCGTAGCTGGCGGTAAAGTACGAGCCGTCGGGCTGCGTCACTTTCGTGAGGTTCCCTGCCGCGTCGAACACATTGGTCGTAGTGAGGTTGCCTGCTGAGGTGGCCACCGTCTTCGTGAGCGGCCAGTTGCGCGGGCTATAGGTGTAAGTGGTCGTCACGCTGTTGGGGTCGATGGCGGTAAGCGGTCGCCCGCCTCCGGTGTGAGACGTTACCTGCCAGGCCTGGCTCAGCGCATCCGTGACAGCGGTGAGCGCGCCGGTCGCGTCGAAGGTGATGGTGGTCCCGAAGCCGGTGCCCTTGGGGGGCGTTATCGAAGCGGGCAGAAAGTTGCTCCAGGTGAGCGTCCAGGTGCGGGTCTGGCCGTTGGTGGAATACGGCACCGTCTGGCTCGTCGTGTCCGTTTCCGTCTCCGTCAGCATATTGCCGTTGGCATCGTAGGTGAAGCCGGTGGTGAGCAGCGGCGTCACAACCGTTTTGGGCTGATGCACCCAGGTGGTGTCGTAGGTGATGGTGGTCGTGCGCGCGATCGGCTGGCCAGTGGCCTCGACAATCGTCGTGGGATCGCCGTGAGAGTCGTTGGTGTAGGTGGTGATGTTACCGTTCCAGTCGGTGATGCTCGCAACAAAGCTGTTGCTGTCATAGAGCGGTGTAAGGCTCGCGCCACCGCTGACGCGGACGACTTCCAGCGGCCGGGGCACCGCACCGTAATTGAGGAACGTGTATTTTTCCTGTAACCCCAGCGCGTTGGTCACCGTGCGCGAGCCGTCGGTGCTGTCGTTGTAGACGATGGTCGTGACATCCGCGTTCGTGCCCGTGCCAAGCTGGCTGGTAAGCGCACGACCGTAGGTGTCGTAGGTCCAGCTTCGGTAGGTATTACCGTTCTCGTCGGTCACTGAGGTCAGCACATTCGGAAAGGACGTATTGGTATAGTTATAGGTCTGGCTGGTAACCGGCGAGGTGTTGTAGGACACCGAGGTGAGCAGGCCGCTCGTATAGCCATAAGTGAGCACCAGGCTGTCGGGGGTCGTCACCTGTGTAAGCAGGCCGCCAGTGTACGTAAAAGTAAGCTTGCGGCCGTAACTGTCGGTGACGGTTGAAAGCTGGCCGCTGCCGTTATAGGCGAGCGTCTCGGTGTAGCCGCCGCGATATTTGATCGAGCTGAGCACCCCCTTGCCGCCGGTTGCCGTATAGGTCTCGACCGTGTCGTCGTGGAGCGTAAGGGTATAGGTCGAGCCTGAGATGGTGAGCGTAGCGTCGTCAGTAGGGTCGGAGGCTGTATAAACGCTGCCCGACTGAAAGAAGATCATCTGGCTGCCGTCCGGCCGCTCGGCGATGAGGTTGGACGTTGCGCCGCCGCTGACATAACCCGCAAGATAGGTTGGGGCGATATTGAGGTATCGGTCGTAACTCGTGCGCCATTGCGGCCCCAGCGTTGTGGCATAGGTCGAAACCGGCGGCTGGCTGTTGTAATAGCGGTTGAGCGCAAGCACGTTCGGCCCCGCCGTCGCGTAGTCATTCACCGCCTCAAGCACGTTGCCCGTTGCCACATCGATGGGGTCGCCGACTACCCCTATGCCTGCTCCCGCCGTCTGGTCGCCGTTACCGGGCAGGTTAGCCAGGAAATTGGACGGGTTCGCAGGTAGATTCTCGGACATTTTGGGGCAGAGAGGGCATGGCTGCTGGGGATTGCCCTGCGTCGCGCCGGTGACATTGAAAAGCTGGAGCACGGCGGTAGTGGTTCCGCAACTCCCGCTGCCGCCGCCGCTTCCCGAGAAACTGATGCTGGTGGAGCTTATGCTTTCCGTACCGCCGACGCTGCAAGGCGTATCCCCAAAGGGAAGATTGTCTGCATGTGCGCTGCCCGTATACCTGTAGAGGCCGCCTGAGATCGTGCCGCCCGAGGTGTAGTTAATAAAGTACTGGGGCTGGGAAGATGATTGGATGGTTCCGTTTACGGTTGAAGCGCCTCCCAATGCCGTGACGCGCACCTCCGTGACGTTCCAGACTCCGCTGGTGAAGCCGGGCGGGGGAGGAGTTTGGGTAATCGTGCCCTGCCAGGTGGTGGTGCCCACCAGTCCAGAAGGTACCTGCGCCGATGCGATCCCAGCCTCGCCGATCAGGCAGGCGGCTGCAAGGAACGCAATGCACGCATTCCGCGCAAGGGAAAAAAGGCAACCGTGGCGTTCTGCGCGCATAGGATGCTCCCTTTACTCAGGCACAAACTTGAGGTCGGTGCCGGTCTTGCAGGGAACCACCTTGCCGGATTTGGTCTTGGTGGAAACCGCAATCGTCACGGTCTTTGTGTCCGCCTTGCTCTCGGGGTAATCCGAGTTGCAAAACGTCGCACCTGTTGCGAACGCCTTTGTCGAGCTTCCGCAATACAAATCGACCTTGCCATAGGCCTTGAATTTTTTCGGGTGATTGCCACGCGGGAGCGTCAAGCTCTTCGAGGAAGAACATTCCGGCGGCACAGGTAACACGCCTGCCATCTGTGCGAGAGCGTTTGAAGAGATGCACGCTGATAACGCAAACGCAAGCATCATCCGGCGTGGTGCCGTGAATCCCGTCATGCGCATCGGTGTCTCCCCTTCTTAGGTAACTCCCGATCTAAACCCGCTTTCTGGGTTTGTCACCAAGAAATGCGGCCCTTCATCTGCGTGACACGCTGTTCTTCTCTGCCTCTCCAAATCCCTAACGTATTCACATGCCCGCCACCACTCGGGTCCGCAAACGCCCACTTCTCACCGCAAGCGCCTCGATACGCTCTACTTTTCGCGCCTGCGTTTGCCCACTTTCCACCACAAGAGCCCGTTTGCTTTCCCGGCCGTCACCTGCGAGTTACTGCAAATCGCCATCTCGGCCTCACCGCCGCACAGACCGTTCTCATCCCGGAGGCGCGATGGGCGCGGCGCACATCCCTCCTGCAGGCTTGTTGAAGACACAGAGAAACGATGACGATGGACGCGCATGGCGGCAGTCGCCACCGCGCTTGTATCCGAAAGCCACTGGGCGCACCGCATCGCGAAGAAGAAGGAAGAATGCGCGAGGGAACGCGCAACCTCCTGACCCAGCTATTGCACGCTCGTCCTGTCAATGGAAGTAATCACCGGATTCTCGCCGGAATCAACTCCCGGCTCGCGCTCCGACTTAAACACCATCCCCTGAGCGCGGCCAGGACCCGTCTTCTGAACCAGCTTGAACCCGATGTAATCTCCCCACTCTCCGGGAATGCGCGCAAGCGTGTATTCCCAGTCGCGGGCGTTCATATCCACGGCAAGAAAATACTTAAGCACCCACAAAAACTGCTGGCGGATATCCGGATAGTCCATGTCCGAGCGGCGGAAGGTGACGGCGAGTCCGTCAAGAAACTCGAACAGCACGTATCCTGCTTCCACATCGGTCATCATCATCCGGCTTTTACTACAGCCGCTCCCTTAGTGCCGCCGTTTGGGCGCGCCTTCACCGGCCTGCCGCGCGCGCCGCCGATGGCGACGCGGACGCCGACCGTCCCGGCCAGCTCCTTAATGCGCGCAATCGTCTCCTGTTTTTTGCGTTCGGCGCGCGCTTTTTGCTCGTCCTTTCCCGCCTCGACGAACCGCGCCAGCTCGTCGTCGGACAGACTCTTAATCACTTCCGCCGTTATGGACATAGTCCTCCTTTATGACCTTCGCGATTTCCGCGAGGTCCTTGTCGTGTTCCAGCACGCTTTCAAAGCTGGGCGATGTCACCACGCGGGAGACGATGGGCTCCTTGTCTTCCTGCTTGCGCACGTCCGCATTGCGGGCTTTTATCAGCGCGATTTCGCTACTGTCCTGTTCCTGTATACGCTTGAGCTTGCCTTCCTCCAGCGCATCGAGGCCACGCTGCAGGTGCTGCCCTTCGACGTAGATTCCGCCGTGGCTGAACAGCAACACCAGCCGCTCCAGCTTCCCGCTCCGATCCATCCACCGGTGCCGCATATAGAACCCCATCGCGAAGCCGTCCACGTCGCGGCCGCCCCTGAAGCGCACCGACACGCTGGCGCTTTGCGCCGCGCCCTCGCGCTCCACGATAAACGCCCTGCGCCACTCGGGCTCCAGATGCTCGTGCGCGGCGCGGCCCACAAACTTTTGGAGTGCGCTCTCAGCCACGTTGCAATCCCTCCCTCTTTCCGAGTCTCTGCACGAACGTCCTCGCCGATTCGCGTAGCGCCTCGGCGCGGCCCTTGAGATACCGCCCGACGCGGTTCCTCTCCAGCAGCTTTTGCAGGCTGAAGCGCCGATGCGTGATTTTCTCGACGCCGATATCGTCCTTCATGAGTTCCAGCGCCGAGAGCCGCTCGCCGCCCTGTTTCACGGCCTCCATCGCGCTCTTTTTGTCGGCGACGACGGCGAGGCCCATGTCGCGCCCGCGCGACCAGGAGACATACCACTGCGTGCGGTTTGTGGCCTTCTGCGCGTGCTCATCGACCGCGATGAACACACGGTCCACGTTCTTACTCTGGCTGCGATAGGAGGTATCGGTGTACCCGAGCGTGAAATGCCCGTAGTCCTTGGGCAGGAGCTTGCCGCCGGGCAGCCTGATATCGCCTTCCTTGGTGTAGCCCTCGACTCTCAATATGTCGCCGTTGTTGACGCGCGTGCCTTTGGCTTGGCCTTTCACCTTGAGCATGCCGTTTTTGGTGATGCGAATCTGGTCGCCTCTCGCGATATTCTGCTGCCCTGCCCGGTAAACCTGGAACCGCTCCGCAAATGCTGCGGGAAGGGCGGAGGTTGTGCCATCCGTGCGCGCGAGAACCACGTCCGAGCCGCCCTGCAGCACGATGGCTACGTCGCCCTGCTGAAAGCCGCCCTCCGTATCGCGCTTGCCCTTGACGCTTCTTCTCACGCCCGGCGTGGCCTTGTGAAACTCCACCACCATGCCCGGTTCGTAGTTCCGGCTGTCGCGCTTCTGCGGAT
>Ga0206862_1238_pt1 | contig 12524 bp, 10 predicted proteins | sample Alteio_BWOrgCont_43_FD_152625 | JGI IMG/M metagenome (GOLD analysis project Ga0206862, IMG submission 152625) | Enriched cells from forest soil in Barre Woods Harvard Forest LTER site, Petersham, Massachusetts, United States -... | ecosystem: Environmental > Terrestrial > Soil > Temperate forest >... | reverse complement strand
GGAGTAAGCCTCCAGGTTTTGCAGGGAGAGGTAGTTGGTCTTCTGGGGCCAAACGGTGCCGGAAAGACCACTTCTTTTTATTCCATCGTAGGTCTGGTTCCGCCCGACACCGGCAGAGTGATGTATGACGACGAAGATATCACCAGCGTTCCCATGTACTTACGGGCGCGGCAGTACGGTATCAGCTATCTTCCGCAGGAGGCTTCGGTCTTTCGCAAGCTGACCGTCGAAGAGAACATCCTTGCAGTGCTGGAAGTTCAGCCAATTTCCTGGCATGAGCGTCGCGAGAAGACGGAGAAGCTGATCGACCAGCTCGGCCTGGAGCATATCCGGCAGAATCGTGGGTATGCACTGTCAGGCGGGGAGCGCCGGCGCGTCGAAATCGCCCGCTCGCTGTGCATCAATCCAACTTTTATTTTGCTCGACGAGCCGTTTTCAGGGATTGATCCAATCGCTGTTCTGGATCTGCAGAAGATCATCTCCGATCTGCGAGCCAGCGGGATTGGAATCCTAATTACCGACCACAATGTCCGCGAGACATTGTCGGTTACCGATCGGGCCTACATCATTAACGAGGGCCGCATCTTCCGCTCCGGTACGCCGGAGGAGTTAGGCAGCGATCCGGAAGTAAGGCGAGTTTATTTGGGAGAAAGTTTCTCCCTGGTTTAAGTGGAGCGACGGGTGCCTCGCCCGTCCGGCAGAATGATAGCCGGAAGAGGACGCCCGACAAGCCACCACCACGACAACTAGCAACTGTAAGCTGCGAACTGGCACCTGATTCAGGTTACCAAGGCGTGGGCACATTGTCCTTTCGTGCCCACCCGTTCTACCTAGGTGCATGAGAAGCTAAATTTTCCACATCCCGGCGCGCCAGACAATCAGGGCGCAACCGGGTAGGTGGGAAATATAAATTTTTGGGGAGAAAGAGTGCTTCTTCAGCACAAACTGAACGTCAAGTTATCCCAGCGTCAGATTCTGACGCCGGGTCTCGTGCAAATGGTCTCCGTGCTCGCGCTCAACAAGCTCGAGCTGAAAGACATGATCAATGCCGAGATGGTCGAGAACCCTGTCCTTGAAGAGCTGGAAGATGCCGTCCCCATGCTCGATGACGTCGGCCGCCAAGAAGAAGAACGCGACCGCATCGCCGCCAAAGCCACGTCGGAAGAGGCTCCCGCCGTCGCGGATGAGAAGAAGGATCCATTCGAGGAGATCGACTTCGGTTCATTCTTCCAGGAATATCTCGATCCCGGCTATCGCAGCTCGGGAGAAATGGAGGAGATCGAGAAGCCGTCGTTCGAGAACTTCCTGTCGAAGCCGGGCAACCTGAGCGATCACCTGCTCTGGCAACTGGGCGCAATTTCCGTGCGGCCGCCAGTCCATCAAGCCGCTGAGCTGATTATTGGCAACCTGAACGAAGAGGGATACCTCATCGCCAGCGACGAAGAGTTGTTAGGAATCGCTCCAGTAGCGGCTCCCGAAGCCGACGTAGAAGCGGCCGCCAAAATCATAGGAGAAGCAGAGGCGCTAGGCCTCGCCGTCGCAGAACCCAACACCGAATCGAACTCGGACACGAACTCCGAAAGTTCCGACGTCGAGACTGCAAGTCTCGATGCTTCCGTTACCTCTTCCGATCAAGCGTCATATCTCGAATCGGATCTTGGACCAGATCTCGAGTCAGCTCTCGAACCAAATCTCGAACCAGATTTCGAACAGAAACCCGTCGTCTCGGGAGATGCCCCGTTTTCGCATTCACACGCCGAAGCTGCCGGGTCCGAGCCGTATCTCGACCGTGATATTACGCTCGACGTCGATCACGCAATTAACGATCACGCAATTAACGATCGCCCCATTAACGATCGCCCCATTAACGATGGCGAAGTCGAACTCCGCGAAGCCAAGTCGGACGTGCAAGCCGCTCAAACACCGCTATCGAGCGCGTCGAGCCATGCAACCACGGCTGCAGGAGCATCAGGTTCAACCGGAGCGGCCACAGCGCCAGCCCGCGTACCATCCGTAAATTTCAACGTTGCCGATCTGCACGAAGCGTTGGAAGTTGTGCGCCAGTTCGATCCCCAAGGTATCGCCTGTCGCGACCTGCGGGAGTGCCTGCTCTATCAGTTGCGTTACCACATCGAGCAGTTGCACCTGCACAGCAATGGCAATGCCAATACGGAGCCCATTGTCAGGGATGCGATCGCCGTAGTCGACCAGCATTTGCGCGCGGTGACGCTGAAGCAATTCAAGGAAATCGCGCGTGCCATGGGACGCCCTGTCGAGGCAGTGCAAGCCGCGCTTGAATATGTCCGTACTCTCGATCCCCGCCCCGGTCTGCGTTACAACAAAGTTCCTGCCCGTCTGATTGAGCCCGATGTTGCGTTCGTAAAGCATGGCGACGAATGGCTGGTCATCATGAACGATGAAGACATGCCGCAATTGCGCTTGAATCCAGCTTACAAACGCCTGCTGACTCGCGACGGCAATGATCGCGATACCCGCAATTACGTCAAAGATCGCTACAAGTCCGCCATCCAGCTCATCAAAAACATCGAACAGCGCAAGCAGACGATCACCAAAGTCTGCTATTCCATCGTGGCGCGCCAGGAAGATTTTCTCGAGCGCGGAATCGATCAGCTGAAGCCGATGATGATCAAGGAAGTCGCCGAAGAAATCGGTGTACATCCTTCCACCGTCAGCCGCGCGGTCGCCAACAAATACGTGCACACGCCACAGGGCGTATTCGAGTTGCGCTATTTCTTTTCCGAAAGCGTGCAAGGACCCGAGGGCGGCGGCACATCGCTTTTGATCCTGAAACGCCGCGTCAAGAAGCTGATCGAAGAGGAAGATCCCAGCCGTCCGCTCACCGACGAACAAATCACCCGTATTCTGCAATCCCAGGGCATTCAGGTAACCCGCCGTACCGTAGCAAAATATCGTGAGGACATGAAGATTCCCAGCACGCATCAAAGAAGAGTCAAAAAATAATTGCAGAGGTCCGAGGTCAGATTGAAGAGGTGAACCCAGTATTTGGCAGGGCTTTCACCTCTTCAATCTGACGTCGAACCTCTGACCTTGTCCCCGGAGGCTGCTGCATGAACGTGGAATATACCGCGCGCAAGTATGAAATCACTCCCACCATCCGCAAGGAAGTTGAAACTGGCCTTAATAAGATCCGCAAAATTCTGGGCGACCGATTCGAGACCAAGGTAACTCTCGCGGTCGAAAAGCGCCGTCACAAAGCCGAAATCACCATCGACCCGCCGAACGGCCCCATCGTAGGCATCGCCCAGACCGCCGACATGATGTCGGCCGTCGGCGAAGCTCTCGACCATCTGCAAAAGCAGGCGCTCAAATACAAAACCAAGTGGCTGAGCAAGAAGCGTAAAGCGGTCAAGAAATTCGACGGCCAGTCGCTCGAAGAAAATATCGAGGCATCAATCGGACTAACCGAAAGCACCACCGTCTCCGTTCTAGTCCACAAATTTCCCTCCGTAGCGCGAACCACAGAAGTCCACCTGGTCCACGCCAAGGATTCAGTCGCGCTTCGTCCCATGACGTTGGAAGAAGCGATCAAAGAAGCCCACTTCCGCGACCGCGACGTCTTCGTATTCCGCGATCCCAAAGGCAGACTGCTGATTCTGCACCGCACAAGGGAAGGCAAAATGGAGCTGATCGAAGCGCCATAAGCCTCCGGAGGAACAGGGGATTACCCGTGGCTAGAGTCATTCTGGCGTTTTGTCTAATCGTGAGTCTGGTTGTTTGTGTCGAGTGCTTCGGACAATCAATCGAAGAAACACGATCTGTGTCCTCCACTCAACTTGCATCCCACGCAATTCCGCTCCAGGAGCGGCAGGCACTCGTAACGCTCTATCAAAGCACTGACGGTGGCCACTGGAAGAATCATGACGGCTGGCTGGGACCAGCAGGCACGGAGTGCACATGGCATGGGGTCGAATGCATCCCCGATTCCGATGGTTTCCAGACAGTTATCGGTATCGAGCTTGATGAAAACAATCTTGTTGGATCGATGCCAACGAATATCAGTCAACTAGCGCATCTTAGGTGGCTGAACATTTCCCGAAATCAGTTGAAGGGGTCTCTTCCAAATGCTGTCGGCGAGTTGACACAGTTAGAAGACTTTATGGTCTTCGGCAATCAGCTTTCGGGCGGCATCCCTGATCCATTGATCCACCGCTGGTTGTCCGGATCGTTGTGGATACATGCGGAGGCATCTCTCCTGACCGATGTGTCAGAAATCGACTTTGAATCGAACCCATCGATGTTGCTCTGCGGACGACGTCGAATTGTTCTCCGATCCGACGGCGACGTGATGTTTTCCACTGTGCGTTGCCGCAACGCGACGCCCAACGATCGGAGAACCTTCTGCGAGGTCAAGCAAGGTCATATTAGTTCTAGTGGGTTCGCGACGCTCTCATGGCTGTTGAGGAAGAATGGTTTCTATTCCCTTCAAGCTGAATATAGTCGGAACATTTCGGAAGGTACGTTCGAATCGACTCGTGTGAGTCGTGATGGTAAGGCTTACGAGGTAGTAAATTACGCGGATGGCGGTCCTTTTGAATTGTGGACTATCGAACGAGCGATCGAAGGCGTGGCATTATCAACTGAGTGGGAGAAAACGAGGACCGAGGGCAAGTGCTCTCGGTGGCGTGACGAGAAGGCACCCCAACATCCGCAATCCGGAAATTCTAATTAATCAAATATTCTCTACACTCCTCCCGTCGCTTCCTGCGCCCACTGCATAGCCTCCCACCACGTCTTGGCCACTTCCGCATCGGTCAGCTTTAATTGTTTGGCGAGTGCGCTAGACTCGGCCCACTCCCCCGATTCCTGTGCCAGCATCAGTCGATACAAAGGTCGGAGATTGCTATCCTGCGCCAGCAGAGCCAACTTAGTCTCTCGCTCCACCGGCAACTGCTCGAGCAACACATCCATGCCAACCTCAAGAATGGCGTCCATGACCGAGAGCAGCCCCATCAGGAAAAGATCGCCATTCGACTGCACCCGATCCGAGAGCAACTCGCAAAAACGGGCTCGTGCCAATCCCATCAGCACCAGTTCACTGCATTTCTGCTCGGCCGCGCCCACGGCAACCACGAGACGAATCCAACGCCGCATCTCGCGTTCTCCCAGAACAGCAATGGCGTGTCGGATGGATTTGATTTCAAGCGCAAATCCAAAGACCGGAGAATTTAGATATCGCAGCAGGCGATAAGAAATCGAGGTTTCCTGCTTAAGCATCGTCTCGAGTTCCCGCATGTCGATTTCTCGTCGCGAAACCATCTCTAGAAGCCGAATGTAGTGCAATTGGCTGGCGGGCACCTCGCGGCCGATCACCAGTTCGGGGCGGCAGAAAAAATATCCCTGAAAATAAGTGAAGCCCATCTCGTGAGCCCTATGAAACTCGTGCGGCGTTTCAAGTTTTTCAGCCAGCATCTTGCATTGTGGAGTTCCGAAGCGGCGCATCATCCCCGCCCGCTCTACCTCGCTCGTTGCCCGTATGTCCACTTTGATGATGTCCGCAAACTCAACCAGTGGTATCCGTGGATCGTTGGGCAAGAAATCATCGAGCGCGATCAGATAACCGGCTGTTTTCAGCCGCTTGCAGGCAGCAACCACGCGATCCTCAGGCTCAACTGTTTCCAGAATCTCGGCCACGGTCTGGCTCGGAGGCAGCAGCGTAATCAGGTCCTTGAACAAGGTCTCGCTGGTGCAGTTCACAAAGGCGCGGCGGTTATCGCAAAGCGTGCTCATACCGAAAAGCAATGAGCTATCCAGAGTGGAGCGCGCCGCCAGTTCCGGATCGGCGTTGAAATAGTCTTCGACACCATTGCGGAAAAGAATTTCGTATCCGAAGACGCTTTGTGCGCGGTCAAAAATGGGCTGGCGCGCCACAAAACGCTGCCCAGGCAGTGCAAGCGAGCGTTCGGAAGAGACTTTATCTGTTTTGTTCTTGGCGGGTGTGGGTTCCACTCTTTGTCTATCGGCGCCGCGTTTGCGGAACTTCACCCCAAAAACGAAGCCATTGTCAGCTGACGAGATCGTGACGATTCGGCCCCGGTGCGACAAGACATTCATCCGAATTTGCCATGACGCTTGTCTGGAAGGAAGTCCCGGTCAACCTCGGTAATGCCCGAATGTGGAAAACTAAAGGCACTCCCCCCTTGCGCTGTCGGCGGTTTCATGAGTAACATCAAGATGTTCCCAATGGCCATGCTTCCAGGCTGGCCGTTCGCGCCAAACAAAACTCCAGGCGCCTAGATACTTGAACGATACTTTGAACGATACTTTGTACAACGATTGAACATCTATAGTTTGAATATCGTTCTCAGATCACATCCAGCCGATGTGGAGTTTGGTCTGCCGGTAGTCGGATTGCCGTGAGCCATGCGCGTTCAGTCACGCACTGAGCCACACTTTTAAGTTGTTGACTAACGTGTCGACCGCAAGGGAAGACGAAACAACTTGGCCTGTGATCCGGACCAGGAGTATTAACGTCGGGGATTAACTTCAAAGTTTAACAAGAGAAAAAATATGAATGCAGGACCCGGACATTCCTCCGCAGGCGGAGGAAGACACAAACGGCGCCGTGGAAGGCGTCCACCGAAGCGCGGCGCGGGTGGCCCGATGGGCCGCCAACGTCAGGAGCAGCAAGGCATCTTCACCGCTCCCATGGATCATAGCTACCGCGCCAATATGGGCGACAACGGCAACGGAAGCAGAGGGCCGCGACGCCCTGGTTTTTCCGCCTCCTACCCGGTGGTCGATCCCGAGCCGCTGCCCGCTCCACGAGAAGACGCGGCTTCGCGCGTGTTCGCCTTTGTCGAAGACCTGTTCTTCCTGAGCAAGATTCAGGAAACCGGCCGCAAGATGAATGTAAAGGTGGAGTTCGTGAAGAACGAGAAGGAACTCGCCGAACGTATGAAGAGCAACGGCGTAGAAAAGCCTTCCCTCATCATCTTCGACTTGAACAACGCCAACGCCAAGCCTTTGACGCTCATCCCAAAATTAAAAAGTAAGCTGAAAAAGGAAACGTCGATCATCGGCTTCCTCTCGCATGTGCAAGGCGACTTGAAGCAGAAGGCGCACGAAGCAGGCTGTGACATGGTATTGCCGCGCTCGGCATTTTCGCAGAATCTGCCGCAGTTGCTGCGTCGCCATGGCGCCGCCATCGAGGTCGACTCGGGAGCAGCCGACTAGCGACTGACGCTCATTCTCGTTTCGTTTCAGGGTGTCGTTTCAGCGCTACCGTATCTCGTCAGAATCCAATGCTCCTTTAGGAAACTGATTCAGTGCCTTGTGAACCCCTGTGTCCTCGTCGTGTCCTCTGTGGTTCAAGCTTTCCTTGGACCCTTAATCAGAGTTTCCGTAGGAATGCGGGATCAAGTAGCCGTCGACGAACCATCCAGCGAAGTGCCATCGGAGTGCGAGCTAGTGGAGCCTGATACAATTTCGCCGTGTTCTCTCACAAAATTCTGATCATGATGGCGGCCGTGGCCGTCCTCGCATCCGCCCAGCAACCTCCCGCAAATGCCCCGCAGACGCCTCCGGTAAAAGTTCACGTCCTCAATGTGTGTGCACCTTCGGCCGCCGAACAAAAAGAACTATCATCGGCGCTGGCCAAGGTGCCGGAGAAGCCGGCATTCAGCAAAGATTACGAAGTAGCTCGTGGGCATTCCACACTCGACCCGAGCACTCCAATTCCTGGTATGCAATCCATGCCCCCCGGGACGGTCTCCGCAGCCGATTGGGTGAGAGTTCGGCGCGAGTTCCCCGATGCTGCCCTGTTCAGCAACGTCCAATATTCGTTCAGTGTCGATTCCGCGAATATGGTGGAGACGCTCGTCCTGCGCGTGCGCGATCAAAAGGATCTGCTGGAAGTTGCGATCGAAGATAGTGCTTCTGCGGTGACATCCGCGGCTGCCATGCTATCCACCACCACGCCGGTTACGCGCGTCAAACTGGAGCGCTTCGGAAAATCATCAGTGGTATTGGCACGCTGTTCAGGAGAAGGTTCGGGACAAGACGGAGCTCCTCCTCCAACGAGGGATCAGACCGTGTACGAACCGATCTTCCGCGCCGCCGCTTCGATCATGGAGCGTTATCGCGACGCTCTCGGAGCCCGCAAAATGGTGCCCGAGGAACTGGCTCGCCTGGGCGTAGGATCGGCGGCTAAAACGGGTGTCAAGAAGAAGCCGTAATAGCTAATGTAGAGACGGGCGTCCTCGCCCGTCCAATACGAACTCGAGAGTAACGTTGCGGGCAGTCTGCCGGGCCGAAAAACTCCGGCTTCGTATCAGGGTATCGCTTTAGCGATACCATAAGTTTGCAGGATCAGACGCCCCGTTAGGGGCTGTCTAATTGTCATGGGATGTGGCCCAGTCGCGGTCTGAAGCGAAATCTGTTTTTCAGAATCTATCTACTAGCACTGTTTAAATTCTATGGATATCCGCAATGTAGTAATCATGGGCTCCGGATGCGCCGGCCACACCGCTGCCCTCTACTCCGCTCGCGCCAACCTCAAACCCCTCGTCATCGAAGGTCATGAGCCGGGCGGCCAATTGTCCATGACAACCTTGGTCGAAAATTTCCCCGGCTTCCCCGATGGCATCCAGGGACCGGAACTGATCGAGAATATGCGCAAGCAAGCCAAGCGCTTCGGCGCCGACTATCGCATCGGACACTTGGTCAAGGCTGACTTGAGCAAGCATCCATTCGAGCTCACCCTCGGCAAAGAAACCATTCACACGCGCACCCTAATCATCGCCAGCGGAGCCTCTGCCCGCTGGCTAGGCCTGCCGAACGAGCACGCGCTCATAGGGCACGGCGTTTCGTCCTGCGCCACCTGCGATGGCTTCTTTTTCTCGGGCAAGGAAATCGCCGTCATCGGCGGCGGCGACTCCGCCATGGAAGAAGCAACATTTCTGACGCGCTTCGCCAGCAAAGTGACCCTCATCCACCGTCGCGATACTTTTCGCGCGTCGAAAATCATGCTCGATCGCGCCCGTGCGAATCCCAAAGTCGCGTTCCTCAACGACACCGTCGTGGAGGATGTTCTAGACGTCAGCAAGAAAGAAGTCACCGCGCTGCGTCTGCGAAATCTAAAGACCGGCGAGACTTGGGAGTTCCCCACCAGCGCCATGTTTCTAGGCATAGGCCACATCCCAAACGCCAAGATTTTCGAGGGCCAACTAGAAACCGACGCGGACGGCTATCTGGTCACGCACAAGAATGTCTTTACCAAAATACCCGGCGTCTTCGCCTGCGGAGACGTGCAGGACCGCCGCTACCGCCAGGCCATCACCGCCGCCGGCTCTGGCTGCATGGCTGCGCTGGAAGTAGAAAAGCATCTGGAAGACGAGGGGTTATGAGGTTCAGTTGAGGGCGTGCCCGGCGCCGGTCTTCCCCGAGGAACGCCTGGGAGTTGCCGGTAGGCTGGACTACTCTTGATTCGACCGAAACGTGTACGTCCTAATTCGGATGCTTCGCCAAAACCCGCTTTCGGACGGCGAGCGGCAGCGTCTCACACGCAGTGCGAAGAACCAATCGCGGAGCTTCTTTACGTATCTTCATTAGACACGGCACCGTGCGCTTGGGATCGGCTTTGGCGGTCTCACGCAATAGCCAGCCGAGTCCTTTTTGGACCATATCGTCGTCATCGTCTAGCAATTGATTCGACAGGCGGACAACTTGTGCGAAGAACTGGAGCCGGCGTGTTCCGCGGATCAGGGCCACACAGGCGGCGCGTCTTCGCCACCGGTTCGGTGATTTTGCCCAGCGGCACACCTCGTTGCTGCGCTCTGGCTTGGCGGCGACCATGGGTGCAATCAGGTCGTGGACCAGGGCATCATGATCGGCCCAACTTGACACCCGGTCGAGCCATGAATCGAAGAGACGGAATTCATCGTCGCCAAAATTCTTGGTTCGTTTTTCGAGCAGGAAAACCGCCAGCACCTTTTCTTCGAGATTCTTGCCGGAGAAAAGTTTGTCAGCTACCTCTTTCAAGAAATCAATGCTGTGGTCGCGGGTTATCTCACGCACAAATTGCGATGCAGCTTTCCTCAAGGCGGCCGTGTACCACCCGTGCGATTTGATTTCTTCCTTGAAGAACCACTGCACGCCCTCCGCGTGTTCGGTCGATCCGCCGTCTTTTAGTATGCGGCGGATCTCATCCGCGACAGCATTCGGTGTGATTGTTCGCGGAGGCATAACCTCTCATTTCACCGGAATTTGTCCACTCGTTCTTAGCGTCTTGTCATAAATCCAAAGCAACGCCGCAGTGCCCACGCCCACGCCGGTCACCGCCCACCAAATTCGCTCCGGCTGATGTGTCACCTCACCAAAATGGTGGATCAGCATGCCGCCAAACTTACCAGCGATCAGCGAGCCGATTCCGATAGGCAGAAATGCGAAGCCCATATAGGTGCCCTGCTGTCCCGGAGGCGCAAGCCGCGAAACATATTCGTAATACCGTGGAGACTGAATGATCTCGCCGAGCGCTACTGTCATCAGTGCTACGACCGCGGTCCAGACGTGTGGGTGCCATGCCAGAATAAGCCACGCCAGGGCGGTAATCAGCGTTCCGAGCGTGATCGTCGGGAGGGGTGAAATTCGTCGCGTCAGAGTATTGACCGCAACCGTCAGCGTGATCACGATCAGCGGATCAGCAATCAGGATCAGTTCCGTGTTCGCCGAAGCGTTTACGTAGTCATGGATATAGACAGGGAGAATGAGGTACTGCTGCCAGAACACAATCCAGTAGCCTGAAAAAATCAGCAGGAATAGAACGAACCGCCAGTTACCAAGCACGGTCAAAAAGTTGCGTCCCACTTGCGCGAGTGAAGCGGTCGCTTGCCCGTCTGTTCTCCGCGGTTCACGGAAAAAGATTAGAACGGCAATAAACATGAGGAAGACGCTCAGCGCTGCGAGACGAAAAACATTCTCGACTCGCATCCGCGAATGCACCCAGCCCGCAAGAAACGGTCCCATGAAACTGCCAATATTCACCAGCGTGTAGTAGATGGAATATCCGATCGAACGCACATTCTCCTTCGAGCAGCGCGCCGTCGTACCCACCACGCTCGGTTTGACCATCGCCACGCCGAGGGCGGGCAGAAACAACACCACACCGACTAATAGTCCAAGCGGAACGACCGAACGCACCGGTTCCAGCCACGGAGCAGCGATAGAGCCGACCAGAAAGTAAGAGCAGCTCAAAATAAAGTAAGCCAGCGAAAGCGCCCGTCGGAAGCCGATGCGATCCGCGACCGCGCCTCCAAATATCGCCATCACCCAGACGCCAGCGCCGAAAAATCCACCCAGACTCGAGGCCTGAGCGACAGGGAACCCCAGCGCCTCATGCAGGTAACGCACCAGAACCGCAAAAACTGCATAGTAGGAAAGACGCTCAAAAATCTCGCTGATGTTAGCGACCCAGAAAGGCCGTTCAAATCCGGTGCGGATTTCCTCAAAGCGTTGGGAAAAGGTCAAAAATCTCTCCTGCTGGGCAAGTGTGGCGCGGGCGCCCTCGCCCGCGATCATCCATTACCAAAATCAACAGCCAAGGCGGTCAAGCACTTCCTCCGCCGACATCCCCGCCACGCAAATCACTTTATTCCGGCTGCCATGGCCGGCTGCAATAGTAACGGACGAACGCGATACCTTCAAAAGTTTTGCAAAGAAATTGATGCAAGCCTGATTGGCCTTGCCATCCACAGGAGGGGCCGTGAGAGACAGTTTCAAAGCGTCGCCAACCTCGCCAGTGATGGCATTCTTCTTAGCACGCGAATGGACTTTGACCGCGAAGGTTGCGCCGCCGATCGAGTTTTGAATTGCTGCCATCGAAAAGCTTTACCACAGAGGACACGGAGGTACCAGAGAGGAACACAGGGGAATTCGATCACATCTTTGGTGTATTTTTCTCCGTGTTTCTCTGTGCACCCTGTGGTTAAGCCTTTGATCTTTCCCCAAAAATCGCCGTCCCCACCCGCACACAAGTCGATCCCTCCTCAATCGCAACTTCAAAATCATGCGACATGCCCATCGAAAGCACGGCCATCCCAATTTTCGGAAGTCCACGCGCGGCAATGCCATCGCGAATCTGACGCAGTTGACGAAAGTAAGCTCGCGAGCCTTTAGGATCTTCCGTATAAGGCGGGACAGTCATCAAACCCCGTATCGTCAGATTCCCCCACCGTGGTGCGCCTTGAAGAAGCAGCTCCAGCTCATCCGAACTGAGCGCGACTCCACTCTTCGCGCTCTCGCCCCCAACATTGATCTCGATCAACACCGGCAATGTTTTGCCAGCGCCCGCAGCCATCGAATTCAGTTTCTCGGCCGCCCGCACCGAGTCAACGGAATCCACTGCGTGGAATAACTCGACTGCCTTCGCAGCTTTATTCGTCTGCAGATGTCCAATCAAGTGCCATTCGGAGTCGCTCAGATCACGCAGAGCCGTCGCCTTCCCAGAAAATTCCTGCACCCGATTTTCACCGAAGACACGCAGCCCG
>Ga0206862_1236_pt1 | contig 12577 bp, 5 predicted proteins | sample Alteio_BWOrgCont_43_FD_152625 | JGI IMG/M metagenome (GOLD analysis project Ga0206862, IMG submission 152625) | Enriched cells from forest soil in Barre Woods Harvard Forest LTER site, Petersham, Massachusetts, United States -... | ecosystem: Environmental > Terrestrial > Soil > Temperate forest > O... | reverse complement strand
ATGCCGGGGTGCAACAACTGGCCGCAGAACTCGGCGTGCAGTACACACTCGATCCCACGATCACGCCGATGATGGACGGCGACACTTCGGTCCTCTCGCTGCGCATTCCAGGAGAAGAATTGCCGGAGATTTTCCACAATCCGGCGCTGGTCGACAACCAGGAAGAGTTCTGTGCCCCTCCCAAACCGCCTACGGCGGACGATCTTGAAGGTTACTCGTGCAGCGCGGGCCATTCTTTCTGCTACATTTCGCCATACGGCGATGTCTTTCCCTGCGTACAATTTCCGCTTCCCACGGGAAATATTCGTCAACAGAAGTTCTTGGACATCTGGAACTTTTCCCCACAGATGACCGAGGTTCGCTCGATCAAGGCCAAAGATCTCACCGTCTGCTCGTCTTGCTCGCATGTCGGCACTTGCACCCGTTGCCCGGGCTTAGCTTATATGGAAGGAAGTATGCGGGGACCATCCACCGCGGATTGCGAGAAGTCGTTCTATCGAACCGGCGGCTTGCCGACAGCTAACATGTTGAAGCACGGCCTGACGAAACCGCGCACTACCGTTCCATTGATCCAGATTCGCCCCGCTGCACTTCCTGCCTAGGTCATTACAATGGAGCGGCGGGCGTTCTCGCCCGTCCAGCACCAAATCAGGATTGCTATCGATTCCCGTTTATAACTTGCTCGCCGCCGCAGCATTTTGGCCGCGCTTTAAATCAATGACAGCCTCCGCGCTGGCCAACTGCTCTAGAATCCGCTGCAGTGCGGCTCGCACCTCGTGAGTCGCTTCATTGAACTTCAATGCCGCTCCAATGCCCATGTCCATGCGTACAACTTCGCTCTGAATCGAGACATTCGTATGTTCGTGCGAGAAAGTAAGTTTCAGTTCGGATCCAGGCAAGAGGAGTCCGCTCGTTTCAATGTAGCAACCGCCCAGGCTCAAATTGGTCACAATGCCAAGTGTCGCCAGCGCCTGATCGTTTCCAGAAATTTCCGTGGTGAGCCGGCCTCGCACTCGCGGGTACAGACGCCGATTCTTCTGTGTCACCTGACTCTGCTTCTGCAGATACATCCGCTTGTCGGCTTCCGACAGCAATTTCTCGGCATCCATCCCATCCTCAGGAAACATGGACCTACCGACGCTCAGCGATAAAATATCCTCGTTGCAGATGTCTTTTCCAGCTTGCTTTGCCAAGTCCCGCATCTGTTCCGCCTTACGAGCAGTAGCTTCGGCCGTAAGTCCGGGAGCGATGACTACAAATTCGTCTCCGCCCATGCGCGCCACATAATCGTACTCACGGCTGGTTTCCTTGAGGGAGTGGGCAAAGAGACGCAGTACGCGATTCCCTTCCAGGTGTCCAAAGCGGTCGTTAATTTGCTTGAAGCCGTCCATGTCAGCGACCATCACAGTCAGCGTTTTGTTGTCGCGTTTGCAGCGCGCCAATTCCCGGTCGAGCTGCAGGAACAGCGACCGCGCATTGGGGAGACCGGTGAGGTAATCGGTAACCGCCGAACTCTCCGCCTGCTCATACTTCATCGCATTCTCAATCGCGAGCGCCATCTTGGAACTTACCGCCAGCAAAATGCGCAGGTGATCGGAGGTAAAAAAATCCTTTTCCGCGTGATACAAAGCGACCACGCCGACTACACCCTGCAAGCCTTCGAGTGGAACGGCAAGCGCCGAGTTCAACGTGCTGTACTTTGAAGAATCGTTCAGATAGCCGGGCTCGACCGAAGGATTGCCGTTGAGAATCGGTTTAAGATTTTGCGCCACCCATCCCGAAAGCCCTTGTCCCATCGGAATCCGCAACGAAGCAAACAGCCGGAAGTTATCGCCATTCACATATTCCGGCACCAGTTCATCGCCATGACGCACATAGATTGCAATCGCATCGTAGGGCATTGCCCGGCGCAGCTTTACCGCAAATACCGAGAGCGTTTCACCCAGGCTGAGCGAAGCTCCCAGATCTTGGCTGAGTTCGAAGAGCGTCTGGGCTTCCTGCCGTGCCGCCGCAATCGAACCGAGGAAGCTGCGTTCGGGTACTTGCCGCCGGCCTTCCGTCTCAAACCCGGCCGCCGGTTTGATGGTCGGTTCAACTTTCTTCGCATTTTCGTCTTTGACTTCAACTTCCGTGGATAGCTTCTGCTTGCCGAGGCTGTCCGTTCGTTGATGGACAAGCTGCTCCAACTCCACATATCTTCGTTCGAGCACCTTGACCACTTGCGGATCGAAGGACTTTCCCGACTCATCCGACAGCCGCTTCATCGCTTCATGTAGCGGGAGTGCGCGTCGATATTGGCGATCCGACGCCAGCGCGTCCAGGAAATCCACAGCTGCCAGAATTCTGGCTCCAATCGGAATCTGCGTTCCACGTAGCCCCAACGGATAGCCTGTCCCGTCGAATTTTTCGTGATGCGCCCGGACGATCGGTACAACCGGATATGGAAAGCGCACCCGCTCCAGAATTTCCGCTCCCACCAGCGGATGAATTTTCATCTTTTCGAATTCTTCCGGAGTCAGGCGTCCCGGCTTCGAAATGATGTGCTCAGGAATCGCGAGCTTGCCAATATCATGCAGCAAGGCGGCGGCCTGCAATGCCTCCATTCCATCCTTGTCAACATTAAGATCCTTCGCCACTTCAACTGCATAAACGCGGACTCTCTGCAAATGGTCGTGGGTCGTCTGATCCTTGGCTTCAATGGCCAGTGCCAGGGCTTCGATGGTCCGCATATGCAAGTCAGCCATCTCTTCCACGTGCCGCTTCTCGTCTTCCAACTTCCCAAGGTAAAGCCGGTAAGAACGGTAGATGAGGTAGACCACCGGAAGCGTCAGCAACGATGTCTGCCAGTCGGTAAAACCGTGTAGCCAGCTCATCATGCCAGCTACGCCAGCACCCACCAGGTAATACGGGAAGCTCCAGAAATAACAGTCCGCCCAGATCTTTCGCAGCGATCTTCGCTCTGTCAGTGAGATAACCGCTGCCACGGGAAGCGTGTTCGCAACGAAATACACGCACGCTGCAAGAAACAGCAATGTTGAGGGATTATTCACGGCGCGATGCGCCAGGGAAAAACGGTACGCGGCAAAAGTCACGGCAATGGCGAGGGCCGTCGAGCAGACGTTAAATGCAACCTGTATGGGGATCGGGCGGTCGCGGTCGAAGCACTGCACGACTACGGCGGCGCATCCGAGCGCCATAGCTTCCGATAAGCTAAGTTCCAGCACGCCCAACAACAGAAACAGAAAGTTTACCGACATCGTCCCAGTGATGCCGGGCAGATTCACCTTGAGCCGCGAGGCGGCCAAAGCGATCACCAGATAACAGAAAAATTTGAGCGGATTTTCGCTCTTCCCATGCAATACCGAATAAGTAAGCACGGCCGTCCCGCAAACAACCACCACGGCAATAAAAAAGCGTGGCGCTGCGCTCATGTCCCTCCAGGATTGAGGGCGAGTTTTCATTTCGGACGCACTCCTGCCCAGGAAGCCAGGGTTGCCACTCCCAGGCGCAAATACACGGCAACACTCCCAACATCCATTGATAACAGGCACCGAACAGGCGGGGAAGCATTCGGCTATTTGGAGGTAAACTTACGTAATGAGGAGGAGTGACCTTTCGGCTTTACCTAAGCTTTCCAATCGCTGAAATAGGACCCTTAAACCGAAGAAAATAAGGCTCTAAATATCACTTTGCCAAACTGTGAACTTGTTGCCCCGCCGCTTCGTATAACCCCTAGAGACTGCCGGTTTGACTTGCCAGAAACCCCGGCCTAACATGAATGACTCTCTCCCAGGAGTGTTCTCAGGAATGATCGGCCAGACCGTCTCGCACTACCGTGTCCTCTCCCAGTTGGGCGGCGGAGGGATGGGCGTTGTCTATGAGGCCGAGGACATCAACCTGGGTCGCCATGTCGCGCTCAAGTTCCTGCCTCCCGCGACCGAGACGGATCCGCTGGCGCTCGAGCGTTTTCAGCGCGAAGCCCGCGCCGCCTCCGCCCTGAACCACCCCAATATCTGCACCATCTACGAAGTCGGCGATGACAACGGACGCCACTTCATCGCCATGGAGCTGTTGGAAGGCGAGACGCTCAAAAAAAAGATCCACGATCAGCCCCATCAGCAACCGATGGAACTCGAGCAATTGCTCGATCTTGGCACTCAGATCGCTGACGCCCTCGATGCCGCTCATGCCAAGGGGATCATTCACCGCGACATCAAACCGGCCAACATTTTTGTGACCACCCGTAACCAGGCCAAGATTCTTGATTTCGGCCTAGCCAAACGCACTGCCAAGGCTTCCATCCTATCTGACGCCACCATCAGTAATTCGGCTGCGACCGTCGACGACCCATTTCTAACGAGCCCGGGATCGACCGTTGGCACTGTCGCCTATATGTCTCCGGAGCAAGCACGCGGCAAGGATCTCGACACGCGTACCGATCTATTCTCATTTGGCGCTGTGCTCTATGAAATGTCTACTGGCGCAGGGCCCTTCCGCGGAGATACATCCGCCGTTATTTTTGATGCGATTTTGAATCGTCCTCCATCGCCGCCTCTTCGCCTAAACCCCGACCTACCTCCGAAGTTTGAAGAAATTCTCAACAAGCTGCTGGAAAAAGACCGCGACCTGCGCTATCAGAGCGCGGCCGATGTGCGCTCTGACCTGAAGCGCCTCAGGCGCGACACGGAATCGGGCAGCATCCTGGCCGCAACCTCTTCCAGTTCTGCCATACACAGTGTCCCCGTTGGTCTGCCCATTCGCAAAACTCCGGCGCCAGGTCGCAAATTGCCATTGTGGCTGATCCCGGCTCTAATCGTCGCGGTCGTCGCAGCTGGCATAGGCTTCGTGTTTCTCAAGCGCGGCCACGCGCTCACCGAAAAAGATTCGATCCTGGTCACCGACTTCGTGAACACCACTGCCGATCCGGTCTTTGATGGCACTCTCAAGAAAGCACTTGCCGTCGATCTGGAGCAGTCTCCATACCTCAATGTCTATCCAGAACAGAAAATCCGCCAGACCTTGCAGTTCATGGGACGGAGCCCGGGCGACCGCATCACCACCGACGTCGGCCGCGAAATTTGCCAACGCGATGGCATCAAAGCCATGCTCAACGGCAGTATTGATAGCGTCGGAGGCCAGTACGTCATCAATCTAGAAGCAACCAACGCTGCATCGGGCGACTCCCTCGGACGCCAGCAGACTCAGGCCAACCGGAAAGAAGATGTGTTGAATGCTTTGCATAGCGCCGCCACTAAACTCCGTGGTCAGCTCGGCGAGTCGTTGGCCATGGTGCAGAAATATGACATGTCTCTGTCCCAGGCAACAACTTCCTCGCTCGACGCGCTGAAGGCGTTCAGCCTGGGCGACGCCAAGCACAACGTGGGCGACGAACTCGGTGCGCTTCCCGACTACCAGCGAGCGGTGGAGATCGATCCCAATTTCGCTATGGCCTATGCCCGCCTCGGCACCGTCTACAACAACCTGGGACAGACCGACTTATCGGAGCAAAATCGCCAGAAGGCATTCGAGCTTCGCGATCGTGCCAGCGAGCGCGAGAAGCTTTACATCATGTCGCATTATTACGCCGATAGCGGTCAGCTCGACAAAGGTATTACAGCTTACGAACTCTATTGCCAGACCTACCCTCGGGATTCCACCCCGTTTAGCAATCTGGCGGGCATCTATAACACGCTGGGACAATTCGATAACGCCTTGGAGAAGGCAAAGCGTTCGGTGGAACTCGATCCAGACGGAGTGGTCGGTTATTCAAACGAGGCCCAAGCTTACGCTGGATTGAACCGAGTTGAGGAAGCGCGCGCCACTATCAACACCGTTCTACAGCACAAGGGCTCTACTGCGAGCTTCCATACAGTATTGGCTAATTTGGACTGGGCCCAAGGCAAAGATGCCGACATAGAAAAGGAACTGCAGAGCGCCTCCGTAACCCCTGACGGGCAGTTGAATGCTCTCGGGTTCCGCTTCGCTCTTGCCAGCAACCGGGGACAAATACGTCAGGCACGGGAATTTGCGCATCAGGTTGATGATGTATTCAGTAGCCTGCACCTGCAAGGCCGCGCCGATGTCGAGGCGCAGCTTGCAGGAATCGAAGTATTGGTGGGCAATCACGACGAGGCCAACAGCGACGCCAGCGAAGCGCTCAAGTTATCTCGAACTCTTTCCGTGACGGGGAATGTCGCTTACACGTTCGCTATCCTACGTCAGGATCAGAAAGCGATCGCGTTGGCCGACGAAATTCAGCGCGACCATCCGAACAACACCATCGCGATAAATGTGACCGTCCCCATGATTCGCGCGATCACCCTCTTGCGGCCGGCCAATCCCGCTAAGGCTGACCCGGCAAAGGCCATCGATCTCCTTAACTCCGCTGCTGTCTACGCTCGCACCGACACCGGCGTCTTTTACACCCGAGGCATTGCGTATGAGCAGGCGGGTCGTTACGCTGAAGCGCAGCAGGATCTCCAGAAGATCATGGACATGAAATCACATAGCGGCCCCGACATGATGTTCGTGGTAGCCCAACTGGAATTGGGCCGAGTCTTCCAGAAGCAGGGCGACAAACCGAAGGCTCGTATCGCCTATCAAAACTTCCTCGCCGATTGGAAAGGTGCCGATCCCGATCTTCCAATCCTCCACGAAGCCAAAGCGGAATACGCCAGACTGCAGTAATCCGGAAAAAACTAGAGCAAAAAGTAAGGGCAGCACAGTCGAAACCATGCTGCCTTCGCCCGGGGAAGAGTATTCGTTAGAAGTGGAACCCCAACTGAGCCGTCAGCGCGCGGGGCGTCACAAAGTGCGTCCCACTAAAGGTCGAAAGGAAGTTATACAGCGCTACTTTGTTGGCAATATTGATGGCCGTAAGCGTCAGGCTCCATTTGTAGTGGTCGCCCTTGAACAAGTTGTCGTCGCCAACCGAAGCATCAAACAGGTTACGTGACGCGATGCGCGGCGGGTTGCGGTCGTCGTTCTCGCTATTGGGCGCTGGCACCTTTATTCGTGTCGACCCAAATTGAGAGGCTAAGCAAGTGGAAGGCAACGGAACGGTGGGAGTTGCGTGCGCGCCGTCGCAGGTGAACCCGGCTACAAACTCCTGATCCGCGCTCAAGGGATTTCCAAAAGAATCCTGCATCATAACGGCCGGCTGCCCGCCAATTGTAGTTGACTGCGGACAATTGCTCTGCGGACTTCCGAACTCTGCACCCCCGAAACACGGCGCATTGCCCGCCACCAGGCCGCTGTCGTACCGCCAGTTGAAACCGAACCATGGACCACGCTTCCCCAGCTGATATTGCAAGTGAGTTGTCTGGTTGAACTTCTCGTCGTGGTCAATACGGAACGGGAGTCCTGCGCCAGCCGCACCGGTCGTTACCGTTGCACCAGCGCCGCCAATCTGCGGAGTAAAGAATCGCGCCGCCACACTGGAGAAGACCATTTGCGCCGAGAAGCCATGCAGGTTCGGTACTTTTAACGTGCCGGCATATCCAGGAATTTTGGCATTGTGCCATTCAATCGGGAAAGTAATCGGCGTATTGCCAAGCACGCTGAAATCATAGCCATTGTGCGTGTACTTCGTGATCCACTCGCCGGAAAAAACCAGGTAGCGTCCGAAAGCTTGCTCGAGTCCGGCGTGGAATTCATTGCGAAAGCCGGGACTCAACGGGTTGGACACAAAAACACCAGGTTGAGGCTGCGAACACGCAAGGAGTGGGGCCAAAACTGGGTTACTGCATCCAACGCTGGAAAGTATCAGATTCTCATTGAATGGAGATTCCAGCGTCCGTGCGTAGGAAACACGAAGAACGGTTCCTGTTTTTTTGACGTTGTACGAAATCCCAATCCGAGGCTCGGCCTGGCTTGCGATGGTGAGACCGTTGTACATATCCCCGCGCATGCCCAGATTCATCGACCAGTGGCCGACCGTGATTGCATCCTGAATGTAGAGAGCAAGCTCCTTTACATCTGTGTGGCCGTTGAAGACATACGAACTGCCGCCACGGGTTAAGTCGTAAGGAGCCAACGTCGGATTGAAGTAAGGATAAAAAGCCGTGCCCGGCGCGTTCGGGTTGCCTGGAAACGGCGGGTCTGTGTTATTACCTGTATTTGTTTGGTAGCCGGCGGCGGCGCATTGCGAAGGATCAGTCAACCCCGGAACAGGAACATACGGATTCGGATTCAGCGGCGTTACTGGTGACTGGGTAATGCATGGTGCGTTGTAAGCCGGATCGACAATTCCGATCGTGTCGTTCTCATCAAGAAACGTCTGTTCGTAGGTTACGCCAGCCTTAATATTATTAATCCCTCGAACATAGGAGATATCCGATCGAATTCCCGTGTTGGTGAGCGTACGGTTCTGGCCCACCGACTGCCTCTGCAAACTGGGTGGTCCAAGGTCCGCAAAAGGATTATCGCTGGGGTAGTAGTTGTAATCGTCGCGGCGCACAAACGCCCCCAGGGTAAACACGGAGTGCGTGCTGATGAGACGCGTCCACGAAGGCGCGATATTAAATGTCCCAATCTTGGAGCGTTGATCCGCTGCGCCGACCGTAATGAGTGTGCCAGGAACGACGCCTCCATAATTCTGGGCCGCTGGAAGAACTCCATTCAGTCCGCTCCATGCCGTCGCGTTTTCGGCATCCAATGAGTTCGGCGTTTGGAACCAGCTCCGGCTATAACCGAAGTTCAGGTGAATCGAATCAGCAGATGAGAGTTGGAGGTCGACGCGGTCGAACACATTCTGTTCGTTGCCCTTGTCGTGGATCACAGCAAATTCCGGAGCGTCCAGAAACCGTCCGCTATTCAAGCCGCCAACCGATATGAAGTTTCCCCAGTTCTTACCCCCATAAGAAACATCGGCGGCCACGCTCGATGACCCAAATGACCCGTAAGAAGTGGTGATGCTGCCGTGGGGCGTAGTTATACCTTGTCCCGAGCGTGTCGCTGCCACAATCACAACGCTAGTCTTGCCGCCGTATTCCGCAGGCGGCGCGCCAGCGATCACTTCCATCGACTGAATCGAATCAACCGGAACCTGATTGGAAAAGGTCTTACTTGACTGGTCGGTCATAGGCTGGCCATCGATGGAGAACGAATTCTCCGCATGGTCCCCGTATCCGTGGATTTGCCCATCGGAATCGGAGGCAACCCCAGGCGTCGCCAGCCCCACCAGCGTGCTCATCGACGACGATCCGCTTCCCATGGGGAGTTTGTCGATCAACTCCCGGTCTACGTCCTGATGAGACGTCGGATCATTCTCCACCAGATCTCCAGCAGCCTCGACCGAAACCGTAGTGGTCGATGCCGATACCTGAAGATTGACCTGCACGTTGGCCGGCACTACTGACCGCACCTCGACGTCCTGCGCCGTCTTATCGAATCCCCCTGCCGTCACCGTCATGTGATAGTTATTGAACGGAACATTTACAAAACTGAAACCGCCCTTGCTGTCAGTCGTCGTAGTCCGGTCATAGCCAGTCACCGGGTTATGAATCTCAACCCCTGCATTCGCAACTACCGCGCCTGACGGGTCCAGGACAGTCCCGTTAATCGACCCCGAACTTCCGCCCGACTGCGCATTCACGGACCCAACACAGAAGGCCAAAGCAAAGGCCATAGCCCCGGCGCGCCAATTTTTATGAAATAAATGCATGATTCCTCCAAAAACGGTTCTGGAGCGAGTTCAATCCCATTTGAGCTCCCATTTAGGATCGAAGATCGCAATATCCTGTGGATGTATTGAATCTGGCGCAGGATCAGAGCGCAGGAGGAGGACGAATAAACTGCGTGATGGCAGGACGAACGATCAGGGAAACTTCTGCAACCGGACTCGCCAGGACAGCCGTAACCAAAATCGGTGCTGACGTGGCTGTTTGGGTATTAACTCCGGCATGAGCTGTAGCACAAATCGAGCAGGTGTGATGGGCTGTGGCCGACTCGTCCGAATGTGAGTGCGTCGCCTGTATCGACCCCATGACGCATATCAAGGCGACGCAAAGCACACAGACAGCCCTGGCCAATACGCCCCGATTTGCCAATACCTTCAACATGAAATCCCAGTGATCCCTGCTAGGAACTTACTTTTGGCGAACAAACCCTTATGCAAACTAGTCTTAGACGATTCTATCCTGAGATGGTCAACCACGGGAATTCCAAGTGCAAGAATTTGACAATAATGCGCCGAGCACACGCTCTGCGGACCATGACCTTCAGATGCGAATCGTACCTCAATCGTAATCCAGCCATAAATCCCCAGATGATTCGTTTCCGGACACCGACTACCCCGTAGGCGACGCCGGAGGATTCGAATCGGGCAGAAGATTCGTACCAGGATATCGCTTCAGCAATACCACACTCTCAAATCAAGCCCGCTGTTCCTCCATCCTCAAATCTTTCCCATCAACGCGCTAAATAGGTTGGGACGAGAACCAACAAAAACACTATTGCTGGCGCCGCCATTCTCCGACAATCATTTCAGGTATCACCGACACTCGTCTGTTGCAGCGCCACCTGCGTCTCAATTTGATTTCCTCCGCCATCCCTGCCCAATGGGGACTCGGCGGATCGGGCTCAGGAGAAGTATTTATGTCGGGACAAGTCATTTTGTACTTTGAGGACCAAGCAGACGCTCTCCGCTTTGCTCTAGCCGCAGGTTCGGTAATGGCAGGTGGTGAGCCCCGCGCCACCGACGATTTGGTCCAGGAGACATCGCGAGTCACGCGCATACGCCTGGATGCCGCAAACAAAGGAAAAGGTCGTCAGCCCAATCCTCCCGACCGCGCTGCGTGAGCTCTCAAAGAGATTCGAGCTTGTGTGGAGACGGGCGTCTCGCCGTCCAAGAGCGCTGCCCAGCATAGTGCTACATGCCGTCAAGAAAAATGCTCTAGAATGTCCGCTATGCCGACTGCTGAACGGATTACATCTTCAGCTTCATCCATTTCGCTCGACCTAGCCTGGGTTCGCTCGCAGTTCCCCGCGCTAGCTCAAAGCATCAACGGAAACCCCGCAGTTTTTATGGATGGCCCCGGCGGCACGCAGGTACCGCAGCGTGTGATTGACGCCATCGCAGACTATCTCGCGCACAACAACGCCAACACTGGAGGCGCTTTCCAGACCAGCCGCAACACCGACCGCATGATCGCAGAAGCACGCTCAGCGATGAGCGATTTTCTAAATTGCGATGCGGACGAAATTGTCTTCGGCGCAAACATGACCACGTTGACCTTCGGCATGAGCCGTGCAATAGGACGCGAACTCGGTCCTGGCGACGAGATCGTGCTAACCCTCCTCGACCACGACGCGAATTTCTCGCCCTGGAAAGCGCTGGAAGAAAAAGGGATAGTCATCCGCCCCGTCGCATTCAACGAAAAAGACTGCACCTTAGACATGCATGACCTGAAGGCCAAAATTGGCGGCCGTACCCGCCTGGTGGCCGTAGGCTATGCGTCGAATGCTGTTGGCACAATCAACGACGTAGCCGAAGTCGTCCGTCTGGCAAAGCAAGCCGGAGCGCTCAGCTACATCGATGCCGTCCACTACGCTCCGCACGGCTCCATCGACGTACGCCAGCTAGATTGCGATTTTCTGGCTTGCTCCACCTACAAATTCTTCGGACCGCACATGGGTGTTCTCTACGGCAAGCGCGAGCACCTGAAGAGGCTGCGTCCCTATAAAGTCCGCCCAAATACCAATGACATTCCAAATTGCTGGGAGTGGGGAACCCTAAACCACGAATGCATAGCCGGAATTAAATCCTGCATAGATTACTGGGAAGAGCTAGGCCGCCGAGCCAAACCCGCAGTCACTACCCGCCGAGCCGCGATTCTAGCCGCGCATGAAGCGATTCATGCCCACGAACAACAGATGACAGCGAAGATGCTCGCAGGCTTGCAAGCAATCCCCGGACTGAAGCTCTACGGCATCATCAATTCGCAACAGTTCGACAATCGCTGCGCAACCTTCGTAGTCCGAATCGAAGGCCACACGCCGCTGGAACTGGCAACGAAACTAGGCGAGCGAGGCTTCTTCACTTGGGATGGCAACTACTATGCGATGAACCTGACCGAACAATTGAAAGTCGAGCAAGTAGGAGGATTCCTGCGCATCGGGCTGGTCCACTACAATACGATGGAAGAAGTGGAAGGTCTGATCGGGTCGCTGCGTGAGATTGTCTGAAGCAAAGCTTCTCTGCTCGTACATTTCCTTAAACATTCCCATCGTGAATTGCACCAGATGCTGCTCAATTCTTCGGGAGGATCTCCTGTACCGAATTCCCGCGTCCCACCAGCGCCACCTTTGCCAGCCCAATAAAAAGCCCGTGCTCAACAATGCCCGGAGTATCGCTCAGTACCTGCGCCAGTCCTGGTGGATCTACTATCTTTCCAAAGCTGCAATCAAGAATCTGATTCCCATTGTCTGTAAGAAAAGGGCTGCCATCCGCTTTCAGGCGCAATTTGGGCGACCCACCGAGCGTTACGATCTTCCTCTCGACCACAGTCCGAGCAAACGCAATAACCTCGACTGGCAAAGGAAACTTTCCCAGCGTCGCAACCACTTTGCTCGAATC
>Ga0206862_1218_pt2 | contig 12731 bp, 12 predicted proteins | sample Alteio_BWOrgCont_43_FD_152625 | JGI IMG/M metagenome (GOLD analysis project Ga0206862, IMG submission 152625) | Enriched cells from forest soil in Barre Woods Harvard Forest LTER site, Petersham, Massachusetts, United States -... | ecosystem: Environmental > Terrestrial > Soil > Temperate forest >... | reverse complement strand
GCACAATAGGCGTTCCTTTTCCTTCCCGAGCTTCCTCTCGTTCATAAACGATCTGCCTGGAAATGCCGACAACTCTGGCCATTCCAAAGAGGACCGTGAAGTATTCAGGGTAACTGAACCCTGCCGCCTTGAGAAGGATGCCGGAAATCGCATCGACATTAGGATATGGATCCGATACTTTCTCATTCTCTTTTAGGACTTTTGACCCAACACTTCGCAAAATAGTCGCAAGCTTCACAAGAGGAGCATTGGGATAATGCTTCTGAGCGACTTGATAGAGCAAAGTTGCGCGGGGATCTTCGACACGCAGGACAGCATGGCCAAATCCAAATATCAGCTCTTTATTCTCCAACCGCTTCCTTAAATAAGTTTCGACTTGATCATCTGAGGGATTATTGCCTAATTCTTTTTGCATCATTTCTACATATTCTAAGCAGTCTTGATTTGCTTTTCCATGGCGTGGACCCGCTAAAGCACACATGGCAGCAGCAAGGGAGCCATACATATCTTCCAAGCCTGAAGCAACAGCTTTGCCTACGAAAGCAGATAGATTGCCTCCTCCATGGTCATAGTGAAGGATATTAAAAAGTTTGAAGACGCGAGTCAGTTCATCCGTTTTGGCATTAGGAACATTGAGAAGGTTGACAAAATTTTCGATGTAGCCGAGTGCGGGTTGTGATTGATGGATTGTCTTCCAGCCGGCATGATGATTAATCACAGTGGCTGCAATAATAGGAATCTTGGCAATGATATTAAAACAATCCTCTGTGTAATTATTTTTTAATTCATACACTCCCGCTAGCAATAAGGCAGCTGCGAAGAGTTTCATCGGGTGGCCTTCTTTTGGCAGTTTTCTTATGCTTTCAATGAGTTCTGGTCTGCACGTGGATCGCTTTTGTAATTCCTTTTTAAAAGCCATGATCTCGTCCTGGCTTCCCTCCTTACCGTTAAGAAGCAGGTAGATGACCTGCTCGGGATCCCACTGATCAATTTGCGAAACAGGATGGCCCGAGTAGTAGAGACCAAGATTGGGATCTACTGTGGAGGTGGTGCAATAGCCAACAGGATAGCCTCTTAGGCCTGTTTCGAGATTGTCTTTCGTGATTTCAAATAGTACATCACTCATCTTAGCCTCCTTATAAGGTCTTTTGCTACCTGGAATGGATTGATTGCTTTTCCAGTAAATGTTTGATCATTTCGCGTTCTTCTTGAAGTTCTTTTTCTGTAATTTTAATCAACTTTTCAAGTTCAGGATTAAAGGAGAGGTCGTTAACGATCTGACGTTCTCCATTACCATTCAATCTGCAAGGGAAAGAGAACAGCAGGTTTTGGTCGATGCCATAGGAGTTGCCTTTGGAATGGATGGCAACTGAAAACCAGTTTTGAGGAGGCGTTGGTCGATTTAAATCTTTAACCGAGTCAATAATTGCACTTGCTGCTGAGGCTGCAGAGGACTTTCCTCTTGCTTGAATAATTTTTGCTCCTCTCTGTTGAACGAGCTGTAAGAAATCGTTTTGCAGCCAACCATGATCTTTAATGACTTCAGGAACCGGCTTTCCGGAAATACATGCATGAAAGTAATCGGGAACCTGAGTGGCGGAATGGTTTCCCCAGATGGTCACACGTGTCAGTTCAGATTTTGGAACTCCTGCTTTCTGTGCGAGAAAATGGGTAGCTCGATTTTGATCTAAGCGAGTGAGCGCAAAAAAGTTCTTTTTAGGCAATCGTTCCGCATGGGTCATGGCTATCAGGCAGTTAGTGTTACAGGGATTGCCGACAACCAGAATTTTGGCGTTGGGGTCGGCTGTTTCATTTAATGCGTTCCCCTGTTCGACAAAGATCTTACCATTATCAAGAAGAAGATCTTTTCGCTCCATTCCTGGACCGCGCGGCTTAGCGCCAATTAAAAGGGCATAATGAACATCTTTGAATGCCTCGTAGGCATTGCTGGAAATTAAAATATAGGAAAGAAGGGGGAAATCGCAATCTTCGAGCTCCATCTTTACAGCTTCTAAAACCGGTTTCGTTTCAGGCAAATCAAGCAGATGCAATCCAACCGGTTGATTGGGTCCGAACAGATCCCCATTAGCTATTCTAAAGAGAAGGTTATAGGCAATTTGCCCTGCTGAACCTGTGACAGCGATTTTTTTTGTTTCTGTTGCCATAGCGTTCCCTTTGGATAGAAAATTCAAGAGAGAATGAACCCTCTTGAATCGTAATATAGATTGCGTTCAATTAATTAGCAAATCTAGAGGAACTGGTGCAGCTGCTCATGCTATTTCACCACTGAGCCACTGAGATCTCTGAGAATTGGGAGGAATTTGAAAGAGGAATTATAACCAAATCTCTCAAGCTCATCCCTCCTCAGTGATCTCAGTGCCTCAGTGGTAAAAAATATTAGCCGGACTAACTGGTACTGTCTCTCGACTTAAAAGGCGATATCCAATCCAAGGGTCACACCTTGCATCATCAGGTCTCCTTGCGGGGAAGATCCTCCACCAAGCAGACTATTTTGGATGGAAGTGGGGGCTTGCCATTGATTCCACCAGTATTGCATTTCGTAGTAGATTCCAATGTCAATGTCAACATTACAGAAGTAGTTAGGAGTCCAGTCGATACCAATTGTAGCATCAATCATGGGTCTCATCCGACTTTTTTTGGAATCCTTCAATTTGATTGTAACCGAGTTAGAAGCTTCCATGATAGAGGATGTTTCTTTTACATTTACCTTTCCAACCAAAAAGCATCCGGAAACAATGCTTGTGAAGTTCACAGTGGGCATAAATTCCCAAGTTGAGCAGAGGCCAAATAAGCTTCCAATGCCGTCAAAGTCATTCTTTTTAAGGTTTTGAATCCAAACAGGTACGTCATCGATTGAAAATCCATAGTAATTCGTGTGCTGTTTTTGCTTGATCGAAGCAAATTTTAATCCGCAATAGGGACGGACGTTAAAGACGTCCATCAATGTAAAAGTCGTGCCGATTTCAATATCTATGGTGTTAAAATCAAATCTCCAACTATCCGTTGCTTTATTTCCAAAGGAAAATTCATCAGCGTCTCTGTTGACAAACTCAAATATGGAGCTTGCAGGAAGCGTCAAAGGAATCACTCCGTAATCGGGATCAAAAACATTGGAGGAAACTTTCTCGCTGAGATGATCCCACGCAATTAGGGCGTCCCAATTAGTACAAGGCACATGATAGGCTGCCCCAATTCTAAAGCCGGAAATATAGTCAAATTTGGGTTCCTTAATGATAATCTTTTCGCAAATATCAAATTCGCTTCCAGAGTTGATCTCGTCGATAATGGGCTGAATTCCTCCAGGAAGAACCGCAGCATATTGCATTTGATCTTGGGTGACCTTCCAATATAAATATTCGCCAAAAACCTCTACGCCATATGTAGTATTGCTCGCATCAATTGCACAAAGTTGTGAAGAGAAAAGCGCGCTAGATAGGGTGAGGGAGAAAAAAAATGTTTTAATCTTTTTCATGATTTTCCTTTTAAAAAAAAATTTTGTTTTTTTACATATGACATAGTCATAAAATTGGCGTCAATGGAATTGTCTAGGAATCTCAAATTTGGTATGTTTGACGAATGATTTTATAAACCTGAGTTCTAGGTAGGGGATTTGGTGGACGAAGTGAGACAAGTCCACTACGTCCACTAAACCAATTCTCAGGTTAAAAGAGGAGAATATGACATTAACACAACGCCCGTTTAAGCAGCAGCTCTACCTGACGGAAATCTTTGCAAGCGTGCAAGGGGAAACTACCTTTGCAGGATTGCCCACAACATTCATTCGGCTTTCAGGTTGTAATTTACGTTGCAGCTGGTGCGACACCTCCTATTCTTTTAAAAGAGGCGATCTCTGGACTATCGATGCAATCATTGATAAAGTTGACTCTCATGGTCTCTCGCACGTATGCATTACAGGCGGCGAGCCGCTGCTTCAGACTGCTGTCCATCATTTAATGGAGCGATTGTGCGAAAAGAAGTTTATCCTGAATTTAGAGACAGGTGGCTCTCTTACAATTGAAGAGGTCGACCCGCGCGTTATGATTGTTTTGGATGTGAAGTGCCCAGGAAGTTTGATGGCAAAAAAAAATTATTGGGATAATTTCCTCTTTTTAAAACATAGTGACGAAGTAAAATTTGTCATTAAAGATCGATTAGATTACAATTTTGCAGTTAAAATTTGCGAAGATTTCCAGATCTTTTCTCGTGTGCGCACTGTCCTCTTTCAGCCCGTTTTTGATGTTCTTCCTGCCAAGGAGCTAGCGAGCTGGATTATTGCAGATCGACTGCCTGTACGTTTCAGTCTTCAAGTTCATAAATACATCTGGGATCCATTGACCAAAGGAGTCTAATGCGTAAAAAAGCAATCATCCTATTTAGCGGCGGCGTCGACTCTACTGTCGTTTTAGCTTTAGCTCTAGCACAACAAAGAGACTGCCTGACAATCAGCTTTGACTACGGGCAAAAGCATCGAATCGAATTATCACATGCTGAAGCCATTGCTGAGCATTTTCATGTGCCTAATAGATGCATCAAAATCGACCCCTCTGTTTTTGGGAAGTCCTCCCTGACTTCATCAATGAAGGTGCCAAAGGATCGGTCGCTCGAAGATATTGGCGATCAGTCGATTCCTTCCACATATGTCCCTGCGCGTAATACGCTTTTTCTCTCTTTCGCTCTTGGGATTTGCGAAACGCATGGGGCGCATGAGATCCATTTCGGACCAAATTTGATGGATCAAGCCTCTTATCCGGATTGCAGGCCCGCCTATTTGAATGCATTTCAAAATCTGATTGATCTAGGCACAAAACAGGCGGTGGAGTCCACTCCGCCTCAACTGATCACACCTTTGGTCAAGCTTGTGAAGGCAGAGATTATCTCTTTGGGATTGGCTTTGAAGGCGCCTTTAGAGCTGACTTTTAGCTGCTATTCTCCCTTGACGGATAATAAACCATGCAAACGTTGCGACGCCTGTACCATACGCGCTCAGGGATTCAAATTGGCGGGCTTAGCTTGACAGTCCATGAATAGTGCTTGTTTTGCGGGTCTAGAACATAAGCGATCAAGAAATTAGCTCCCCAGAAACTGTTACGGCCTTCGAGCGGGATGACTTCCAAATGGTGGAATGCATCTTTGGCTGTGAACTCCAGCCTGCTTTTTTCACCTAACAACTTCAAATTGCTTACAGGACCATTATATTTTTCAAAAGAGCTCTTATTTATTCTTTTTTGGCCGTCGATGAGGCAGCTGTTTGCTTTGACAAAAAAGCTGAAAGCGATATTTTCCCAGGAGTCAAGGCCTAATAAAGAAAGAGAAATTTTAAGTTGAGGCGCTTTAAATTCTTGAGCTAGCTCTAGCCAGATGCCCTTAAAGCTACCTAAGTGATGGATGGGAAAAAATGGAGAGGAGGAGACCGGTTGGTCGACAAGACGCGCACAGCCCTTGATTGTAAATCCTTCTTTGCTGGTTTCTATAATCGTTTTACGGAGATCGTGATCCGCCAAGTAGTTTCCTTCAATGCCGAACCCTTTGCAATCATCAAGGGGGAAATATTGAGGACCATAATTAATCAATTCCACATCATGATTTCCCATACAACCCAGACCTGTGTAGCCTCCGTGCAGGGTTGCCACAGCAAAGCAGTCATTGGATCGATGACCCGCTAAAGCTGTCGATGGATCATATATGCGTTGAGGCAGCTTTAGGTGATTACTCACCTCCATCAAGGGAGGGGCAAACATTTTCTCTATTAAAACCCATAGAGGGGAGATCTGCATTTCATGGGCATAGTCTGCAATTTGCCGTGCAATCAAAGCTGCAGCTTGCGAAAAAAGAGCATTGTTGATCAGGGATGCGCTTGAATAGAAAAAAAGATAGCTGATAATCAGTCGACTGATTGGAGAGCCCTTTTGTTCAGTTGAGTAGAGAGAAGGGAAGGGGATGAAATTATCTTTTAAGGTGTTCAATTGCCAGTTGGCTAGTTTTGTAAGAATGTCGTTATAGGCCTGTTTTTGTGTGAGTTTTGCGAGCAAAGCCAAAAAAACGCCAAACTCCAAATGTTCAGGATGATAGGGAAGTGATAGCCAGGGTGTGTATTCGGAAATATCCATTAAAGCAGCACCGCTTTCGAGTAAACTAGGGGCTATTTCCGGTGTCGGCATCTTAGCTAGAAGATGATTTAAGCAAACAAGAATGCGTAATTGTTGCGAGTTTTGATTCCAAGGCTGCTTTTCTAATTCTCGAATTCTTAAGGCAAGAGCATTCTCAGGGCCGTTAATGAAAGAATTTAGAAGATTTAGCTCAAGCAGACTCTTCCAATTTTTAAAGGTAACTTCCAAAGAGCCATTGGCTTGAGGACACTTAAACTGTTCTATTGTCTCATCTAGATTATGAGAGCTTAATTCATTGTGAGAAAGAAGCTGAAACAGGCTTATCCCTACATCCTGGAGGTCGGGCTGGGTGCGCTTTAAAAAGAGAGAGTGCAGGAGGGGGATATCTGTCATTTTTATCTTTTATGAGCTGGAGATAGGTCATTCGTCGTCATCTAAATCAATTAAAAAGCTATCAATACCATCACCTTCCAATTCAACCACCTGTCTCATTCTCTTTCCGGGAGTAAATTTAACAGCTTGCCGAGCAGGAATGACGATGGGAATGGCGGCATTTTTAGGATTTCTCCCAATTTTTTGCTTTCTTTCGACAACCTCAAATACACCGAACTCTCTAAATTCCAATCTTTCACCTTGAGAGAGGCAGTCAGTAATTTTATCTAAAAAAGCTTGAACAACATGTCTAACATCGTTTGGATGGATGTTTTTGTCTTGAGATATTAAATTAATCAGCTTTTTTTTGGTCATCGTGCGTTTTTTCATACTAGTCGTCATATCACAGGGTTCCTCCATTACTTGTTTGCCAATAGATAAATCTATGGGAGTATTCTTATATCCTTTTGATTTTCAATCAAGTGAATTTATTTAAGGAGATCTAACACGTATCAAGAGTTTATTTTTTTTTCCAGCAGATAATAAAATAAGACGATTAGAAATGAGATTTTCAGAGGTGAGAATGGTATTTTCATCATCGATTCTTTGATTGTTGAGATAGACGCCCCCATTTCGGATCAGCTTTCTTGCATCGCCCTTACTCGATTGTAAACGTGTTTCAACCATAAGATCAATCAGTTTGACATTCAAAATCTGTGCGATAGGCAACTCAATTGAGGGCATATCTGCAGCTAAACCTTCTAACATTTCAGCATCCAAGCGTGTTTCTGAACCGGGTGAGATGCTTTCTGTTACTTTTATTGCTTTGTTTAAAGCCTCTTCGCCATGAACGATACGCGTCACCTCTGCTGCTAATCGCTTCTGAGCAGTTCTTGGACTATAATCAGCTTGCCTCATCATCTTTTCATACTCGTAAATTTCTTGAATATCCATGAACGTGAGCATTTTCATTAGTTTGATGACATCGGCATCTTCAACGCGAATGAGATATTGGTAGAACTCATAGGGCGAGAGCTTTTCAGGAGAGAGCCATAACGCCCCTTTTTCAGATTTTCCAAATTTACTTCCATCGCTTTTTGTCAACAATGGGAAAGTGATTCCAAAAGCGGTCTGTCCATGCACGCGCCGGATCAGATCAATGCCTGAAGTAATATTACCCCACTGGTCGCTTCCTCCAAGCTGGATTTTCACTTCATATTTATCATAAAGATAAAGGAAATCATAGCCTTGAAGTGTTTGATAACAAAATTCTGTAAAGCTTAAACCCTCTTCTGATTCCAAACGGGTCTTTACGCTTTCTTTTGACAGCATTGGACCCATGCGAAAAAATTTTCCGATATCGCGCAAAAAAGCAATAAAAGAGAAATCCTTAAACCAATCTAAATTATTGAGAATGATGGGGTGTACGGCGGTCTGAGGAGTATCTAAAATAGCGTTAAGATTGCTTGTAATGCCTTTTAGGTTAACTTGTATCGTGCTTTCATCCAGCAGATTTCTTTCAGCGCTTTTTCCGGAAGGATCACCAATCATTCCTGTGGCTCCTCCAACGATTGCTACCGGAGTGTGTCCATAGCGTTGAAACCAGGCTAAACCCATAATTGCAATAAGATTTCCTAAATGCAGACTGTCAGCAGAAGGGTCGAAGCCGCAATAAACCTTGCAAGGGCTTTGCGTAACCTTCCTGATTTCTTCGCTGGTTAACGAATCAATAAATCCTCTTTCCTGCAATGCGTCGACAACATTTTCTTTCATAACTCATCCTAATCAGTTAGGGCTACATTCTTTCAAATCCCCATAATAAAAGTCAAGGGACGTCACCTCTTTTCGTGCCCGTGTGCGTGCCCGTGCCCGTGCCCGAATAACAGGTTTGAAGAATTCACCATGATTCACCACTGAGCCACGGAGATCACTGAGAAAGCATGAGAGAATTGAGATCTGTTATTTTATCAACCTGAGTTTAGGGTTTTTTCTCTCTGAATATCATACTCCAAATCTATACGTTAAAGGTTGAACAATAGAAACCTACCTCTGTCACTTCTCTCATCCCTCCTCAGTGACCTCAGCGACTCAGTTGTGAAATGAATTTGCGGAAATAGCTGAACACAGCCCAAAAATGTTGCGCAAATCTTTTATTCCTAGTAAAACTCAAAGTAAGCCATTTTGCATCTCTAATGTAAGGAGAAATTATGAAAAAACAGCTATTTGCTCTTTCAGTAATCTTATGTGCATTGACAAGTTGCGAGAATTCTAAAAACCCTACGTCACCTGCCGGTGAACAAAGTGTTGGACGGGTGGATCTGGAATCAGATCGAATCAATGCTCAGAAAATCCGTCAGGCTTTAGCCGAAGATCCCTCGTTATCCGATGTCGCTAAGGAAGTCAAAGTGATCTCTGTAAATGGTGTGGTTACACTCAGAGGAACTGTTCCAAGCGAGTCCGAAAAAAGACGCATTAGCAAATTAATCAAAGGCATTACCTCTGTACGCAGTATCGATAATCAGCTCAAAGTATCCTCTCCAGAAAATGAAAATTCTGCCGGGATTCAAGAAGGACAATAGTATAATGCGGGTATGATGCGATTGACATGAGCGAATGTATGTTTCGCATTCAGGCTTCGCGGAGCGTTTGGAGTGCGCAAGGCCTCTTGCGCTTTGTTATGAGGAATGCAGTGATGAATCTCAAAAAACATCATGAGCTCGTAACAAAGCGCAAGAGGCCTTGCGCACTCCAAACGCTCCGCGAAATTGGGTTAGGATGACATCCGGACATTATCCTTGTACACCCTTTAAGACTGATTAGCCGAAATGCTCCGATCAAAGCTTTTATCCAGATCCTTAGAATGGATTAGCGTCTTCAATGAAAATGGATGGTATACCGAAAGTTTCTTGGAGGAATGCATTTAAGGCTAAGGGACCAATCCTTTCTGTGGCTGAATGTCCCATTGCATAGAAGTTGATGCCGGATTCATGGGCTTGATGCCAAGTGGGCTCATCAAAGCTTCCAGTAATGAAGGCATCCACACCTATATCGATGGCTTCTTCGATGCTTTTATGAGCGCCGCCCGAAATAAGAGCTGCGCGTTTGATCTCCTGTTTTCCGCCGAATACGACCGTAGCTGGATGGTTATAATAGGTCTCCAGCTGTTTTTTAAAATGAGCAGGTGAGGTTGGTGCGACATTGCCTTTCACGCCTATTAAGATGCCGTTATAATTCCCAAAGGGTTTTAAATCCTCCCAACCTAAATCTCTAGCGGCTTTCCAATTATTTCCTACTTCAAGATGTTTATCTAAAGGGAGATGGTAGCCAAGAAGAGAGATGCCGTTTTCCATCAACAGCTGGAGCTTTTTTCTTTTTGCTCCTGATATGACATAATTATCTCCTTTCCAGAAAAGCCCATGATGGACGACTAAGGCGTCTACTCCTTTTTCGACAGCTTGCTGAATTGTGTTGAAACTAGCGCTTACTGCCGTTCCGATTTTATAAATCGACTCCTTGCCTTCAACCTGAAGCCCATTCGGACAATAGTCATTAATAGGCGGCATATTGAGAGTGCTTTCCAGAAATTGACAAAGTTGAGAAAGCGTGATCATAATCACCGACTCCTTGGAAGGTTAATGGTTTCTTGTGAGTTTTATCCCTACTCGATATAGTAGGTAATTATAACGATCTTTTCAACAGCAGTGTATGTAATGATGGTTTTAGATAAAAAGAAGATAGATCAGGCAAAGATAGCCGCAGCAAAAGCAGCGATGCAATTTGTGAAAGATGGCATGATCCTCGGATTAGGTTCTGGCTCTACAGCTGAGCACTTTATCGAGATTTTAAGCTCCTATCACCAAGATGGGTTGAGGATTGAATGCGTCCCCACATCTACACGCTCGGAAACGAAAGCAAGACAGCTCGGGCTTCCGGTTATCTCAGGCAATGATATCATTGAAATCGATCTAACCATCGATGGCGCGGATGAAGTCGATCAACAAAAAAGTTTGATCAAAGGAGGGGGAGGAGCCCTTTTAAGAGAAAAAATTATTGCCGAGACAAGTCAGCAATTTATTGTTATTGTAGATGAAACAAAGCTGGTAAAACAACTTGGAAAATTTCCTTTGCCTCTTGAAATCTCTTCCTTTGCCCATCACTCTACCCTGCGCCGGTTGAAAGAACAAGGGTATCTACCGACTCTGCGTATGAAAGATGCCTCTTCCCCTTACCTGACGGATAACGGTAATTTTATCGTCGACCTAAAATTTAAAGAGGGGATAGCGGATCCCATTAAAGAAAATAGCCGACTGAAAGAAATCGCAGGGGTATTGGAGACGGGGCTATTTTGCCGCTTGGCAAAATTGATTGTAATCGGCTATGTAAATGGCGAAAGCGCATTAATGGAATAAGAAGCCGGAGCAATTACTTATGCTCGACTCCTAAAACCAATCTTTTAATCAAAGGTTATCCATGACTTCAGAACTTATCCAGCTCTCTTTTGATAAAATTATGCAGACCCGCTCCTATACCGTTGTCATTCTACTCGCCCAGGATAAACGTTTCGCAATTTACACCGAGCCTGGCGCAGGACGTATTTTGCAAATGTTTCTTACTGAAGTGGAAAGCCCGCGCCCCTTAACGCATGATCTGATCGATATGATTTTTGAGGGATTCGAAATTCGGGTAAAACAGGTGGTCATCAACGACGTTCATGATACTGTCTACTATGCGAGGTTATTTTTAGAGCAGGAGGAAGGAGAAGGAAGACATATCGTCGAAATTGATGCGCGTCCCAGCGATTGCCTGACCTTGGCGCTTATGAATAATGCACCTGTTTATTGTACTCGAGAAGTGCTTGAGAAGGTGATTCCAATAGAGGAGTGAGTAAAGAGGCCGAGAACGGCCTCTGGATACGAACTTTAATACCTGAGATGAAAATTATTTTGTGCGAGATCAAGGATGGATTGTACGGCTTCCTCTGCATCTTCACCGATTGCTTCAACGCCAATTTTTGCTCCCTTTGCGGCTGCAAGCATCAATACCCCAAGTAAAGATTTAGCATTGACGGCATGTTTCTGATATTTCAGAGAGACTTGGGATTTAAATCCACTGGCGCATCTGACCAGTTCCGTTGAGGGTCTAGTGTGCAGGCCATGATCATTGCGTACAACAAATTTACCTTTGGCAGTTTGCTGATTTCCTTGTGACATGGTTATTTCCTAAGTATAGGTGTTCTGTGGTGTATTTGTCTGATTATTCATACCTGGTTTCATAATTGAGAAAAATCAATTTGACACAGCTTTTGTGATACGATTTTTTAGACCACCTTTTCTCGTATAGCATTTATGATAAATAAATGAAAGATATGCTGTGATTTGATGGATATATCTTTTTCTATTTGACTCTTTTTTGCTATGATCGGCGGCAGAGAAAAAAAATTTTAATTCGAAGAAAGGGGAGCCCTTTATGCTTAAATTACGCAATGAGATTCCTAAAGAAGACCAATGGAATGTGGAAGCGCTATACCCTTCCCTGGAAGCATGGGAGATAGATTTGGCCTCATTTTTGAAGGAGAGGCAAGGCGAGATCATCTGGCCTTCATTAGAAAAATATAAGGGCAGTTTAAGCGGGGGCGCAGCCCAGTTGAAAACGGCACTAGATGAGATGATGGAAATCGATCGCCGATTAACAAAGCTCTATACTTATGCCCATCTTAGGCATGATGAAGACATTACAAGCCACCCAGAGAAAATCGCTTACGAAAAGATTCTCACTTTAGCGCATCGTTTTGCCCAGGAATCATCTTGGTTTCAACCTGAGCTGCTTTCATTGCCGGAAGAGAAGCTGAAAAATCTTCTAGCCTCCCCGGATTTGCAGGGCTATTCTTTCTATCTTGAAAAGCTCATTCGCCTTAAACCTCATACTCTTTCAAAAGAATGCGAGGAACTGTTTGCTTTAGCTGGAGAAGCTTTACAAACCTCTGGCAAGGCGTTTAGCGCCATTAATGATGCAGACTTTAAATTCGGCTCAGTTCTAAACTCCAATGGAGAAAGCTGCCCTCTTACACACGCTACATATAGCATATATATTAGGGATCATGATAGATTACTTAGAGAAAATGCATTTAAAACATATCATCAGACCTATGCGAATTATGAGAATACTTTATGCGAGTTATTGAGCGGGCAAATTCAGACGCATATTTTGAATGCCCGAGCACGCCGCTACCCC
>Ga0206862_1233_pt1 | contig 12873 bp, 8 predicted proteins | sample Alteio_BWOrgCont_43_FD_152625 | JGI IMG/M metagenome (GOLD analysis project Ga0206862, IMG submission 152625) | Enriched cells from forest soil in Barre Woods Harvard Forest LTER site, Petersham, Massachusetts, United States -... | ecosystem: Environmental > Terrestrial > Soil > Temperate forest > O... | reverse complement strand
TGCTTTAATTCCGCGGCTGTTAAGGTAAGCTTGCGGCGTGAAGCAAGCAAATTCACCTCTTTTTTAGCTGGCACAATCGTGGCTATCGTCACGAGCTTATCTTTGGGAAGATGCATGAATCGAGCCCCTTTCCCTTTTAACATTTCGGGGATACTGCTCAAGGGGAACAGCAATAGACGTCCATCTTCGCTACCCACTAACATCGATAAAGTTTTTGGATCGGTCTCTTTAGGCAATAGCACCGGCGATAATAAAGATTTTCCTTCCGGCACTTTTACGATGGCCTTTCCGTTTTTATTCTTAACAATCAATTCATTCACGGGAATGATAAACCCATACCCTGCATTTGAAAGTAATACACAACGATCTTCGGGATCAGCCATTAAAACCCCTACAAAGGTAGCGCCTGGCGGAGGATTGACTTGACTGGTCAGCGGTTCGCCATAACCGCGCGCCGAAGGCAGTGTTTGTGCATTTAAGGTGTAGGCTCGACCGGTAGAATCCAAAAATACTACGGGCTGATTGGTTTTTCCTTTCACCGCCATTTTAAATTCATCACCGGTTTTATAGCTTAAGGTTTCAGGATTAATCTCATGTCCCTTGGCCGCTCTCACCCAACCTTTTGCAGATAAAATAACGGTCGTAGGTTCTTCCGGTATTTCGATTAACGGTGCAGAAACAAGAGTCACACGTTCTACTAAAGGTGAGCGTCTTTTGTCGGCTATCGTTTCTTTTATTTGTTGCAATTCTTTTTTGATCAATGTTTTTAACCGTTGAGCAGAACCTAAAGTTTTTTCTAACATATCTCTTTCTTCGGAGAGACTTTTTTGTTCTCCTCGGATCTTGATTTCTTCCAGTTTAGCGAGCTGGCGCAATTTTAATTCTAAAATCGCTTCTGCTTGAATTTCGGTTAATTTAAATTTTTTGATTAATTTGGCTTTGGGATCATCTTCATGGCGAATGATGTGAATGACTTCATCAATATTTAAAAACGCGACCAACATGCCTTCCAGAATATGCAATCGCGCGAGAATTTTTTCCAGACGATGTTTTAATCTTCTTTGAACTGTTTGACTACGAAATTCTAACCATTCTGAGAGAATTTGTTTCAAACTTTTTACTTTTGGACGTCCATCTAGGCCAATCATGTTTAGATTAATGCGATAGTTTTTTTCTAAATCTGTCGCTGTAAACAAGTAGTTCATGACGGCTTCAATATCGACACGGTTTGAACGCGGTGTAATCACAAGTCTGACAGGATTTTCGTGATCCGATTCGTCTCGCAAATCAGAGATCATGGGTAATTTTTTAGCTTGCATTAATTTTGCAATGTCTTCTAATACTTTGCTGCCCGACACCATGTGCGGCAGAGCCGTAACGACAATATCCCCTTCTTCTTCAGTATAAACGGCACGCATCCGCAAGCTACCATTGCCTGTCTCATACATTTTAAGAATTTCTTCACGAGGGGTAATAATTTCCGCTTCGGTTGGGAAATCGGGGCCTTGAATAAATTTGCAAATATCAGGAATAGAGGCATTTGGATTATCAATTAAATGTTCACAGGCATCAATCACTTCTCCCATATTATGTGGGGGAATGTCCGTCGCCATACCCACCGCTATCCCGGTGGTACCATTTAATAAGACATTCGGAACTCGAGCAGGCAATAATTTGGGTTCCTCGAGGGATCCATCAAAATTAGGCGTCCAGTCTACCGTGCCTTGTTCTAATTCTGATAATAGCAGATCAGCATATCTAGAAAGCTTTGATTCCGTGTAACGCATCGCGGCAAATGATTTTGGATCGTCCATCGAACCAAAATTGCCTTGTCCATCAATTAAGGCGTAGCGATAAGAAAAAGGTTGCGCCATTAATACCATGGCTTCATAGCACGCGGTCTCTCCGTGCGGATGAAATTTACCTAAAACATCTCCGACAGTTCTTGCAGATTTTTTATGTTTTGCTTGATAACTCAAACTCAATTCAGACATTGCATAAACAATTCGGCGTTGTACAGGTTTCAAACCATCGCTGATATGGGGTAAGGCACGATCTAAAATCACATACATGGAATAATCTAAATACGCACGTTCCGTAAATTTTTTAAGCGGTTCACGTTCTACGTTTTCAAAAGCGACGCCGGATTTTGTTTTAGACATCAGCTAAATCACCTTTACTTTCCAACCAGGTGCGACGATCCGACGCACGTTTTTTGGCAAGCAACATATCCATCATTGAATGGGTGTCTGCCTCGGAATCTATCATCAATTGCACCAGACGGCGAGTGTCCGGTGCCATCGTGGTTTCACGGAGTTGAATAGGATTCATTTCACCTAAGCCTTTGAAGCGTTGAATCGAAATTTTCGACTTTATCTTTTCACCTGAAATGTGATCTAGAATGCCTTTCTTTTCATCTTCATCCAATGCGTAATAGACTTCTTTACCGCAATCGATTCGGAAAAGGGGCGGCATGGCTACAAAGAGATGCCCTTCTTTCACCAAAGTTGGAAAATGACGCAAAAACAGCGCACATAACAACGTTGCGATGTGTTGTCCGTCGGAATCGGCGTCTGCCAAAATGCACACTTTTCCGTAACGTAATTTTTCAACGGTGGGTTCTTGTGGATCGAGCCCAATGGCGACTGCGATATCATGTACGGTTTCTGAACTTAATACTTCACTTGAATTCACTTCCCAAGTATTGAGGATCTTCCCTCTGAGTGCCATCACCGCTTGGAAATCTTTATCGCGGGCTTGTTTTGCCGATCCGCCCGCGGATTCTCCCTCAACTAAAAAGAGTTCACAGCGTTTAGGATCTTGTGAAATGCAGTCGGCCAATTTACCCGGTAATTGGGGACCCGAAGTGATTTTTTTGCGGGCAACCATTTTGCCTGCACGCATGCGTTTTTCAGCAAAACTAATGATTAATTCCGCTATAGGCGTTGCCGCTTGAACGTGTTGATTCAACCAAAGGCTGAAAGCATCCCGAACGACTCCCGTGACAAAAGCGGCTGCTTGTCGAGAAGATAATCTTTCTTTGGTCTGCCCTGAAAACTGAGGTTCATTCAATTTAAGTGATAACACATAATGCAGGTTCTGAAATACATCTTCCGGTGTTAATTTAACTCCACGCGCTAACATATTACGCAATTCACAAAAATCTCTGATGGCTTCTAATAAACCGGTTCTTAAGCCATTCACATGGGTCCCCCCTTCCGCCGTCGGGACTAGATTCACATAGCTTTCCTGAAATACTTCGGGTTGATCGGGGGTCCACATCACTGCAAAATTGACCATTTCCTGTTCTGATTCAAAATGGCCTTCGAAGGGTTCTTCGGGAAGTCGATTGTTCTCATTGACTTGCTCTACAAGATAATCTTTCAGTCCAGCTTGGTAATACCATTCCTCTATTTCTTTTGTGTGTTTATCTTCGAACCGGACTTTTAATCCTGGACATAACACGGCTTTTGCGCGCAGTAAGTGTTTTAGCGATTTGACTTGAATTTTAGGGTGATCGAAATATTTAGGTTCTGGCCAAAACTTAACCGTTGTGCCGGTTTCATTACTTTTTATTTTTTCAATCACTTTTAATTTTGTGACCGGTTCACCCTGCTCAAAAGCCATATAATATTTTTTGCCATCACGATTAATCCACACTTCCAATCGCTTTGCCAAGGCGTTGACAACCGACACGCCAACCCCATGTAATCCGCCTGAAAAGCGATAATCTTTTTGTGAAAATTTAGCACCCGCATGTAGTCGCGTGAGGATTAGTTCGACACCAGATAATTTGTGTTCTGGATGAATATCAACCGGCATACCTCGACCATTATCTGTCACCTCGAGTGAGCCATCGGTATGGAGTATCACATCGATAAAATTGGCATGGCCGCTGATGGCTTCATCCACACTATTATCTATCACTTCCTGAGCCAAATGGTTGGGCCGTGTGGTATCGGTATACATGCCTGGTCTTTTACGAACAGGCTCCAAGCCACTCAAAACTTCAATAGACTCAGCTGTATAACTTTTGTTCGCCATTGATACCTCAATATTTTAGTTGTCGACATTTCACCCTATCGCGTATACTCGTGCAAATCAAATGTTAAATCAAGTTTAGATCAAAAGTTAGGGGTGGCCATGTTTGATACACAAACTTTAATAGTGTTAAGCAGCTTACTAGCATTAGGGTACGGTGTCTTCGCAGCAAAAACTGTCTTCCAAGCAGACACAGGCACTGAAAGAATGCGCGAAATCGCTTTAGCCATTCAGGAAGGCGCGGGCGCATTTTTGAACAGACAATATAAAACGATAGGCATCGTGGGCATTTTTGTGGTCATTGGACTTTACTGGGTGCTCGGACAATATGCGGCACTTGGATTTGTCATCGGTGCCCTACTCTCTGGGCTCGCAGGTTATGTTGGCATGGGGGTTTCTGTTCGTGCGAATGTCCGCACTGCTTGGGCCGCAAAAACAGGTTTAAAACCCGCCTTGAATATTGCGTTTAAAGCAGGCGCTGTCACCGGGCTTTTGGTGGTCGGTTTAGCTTTACTTGGCGTCTCACTGTATTTCTTCACTTTAAAATACTTAAATTTACCAGAACGTACCATCATGGAAGGGCTTCTCTCTTTAAGTTTTGGGGCCTCGTTAATTTCCATTTTCGCTCGCTTGGGTGGCGGTATCTTTACCAAAGGCGCTGATGTCGGCGCTGATTTAGTCGGAAAAATTGAAGCCGGTATTCCAGAAGATGATCCACGTAATCCCGCTGTGATTGCCGATAACGTCGGTGATAATGTCGGGGATTGTGCCGGCATGGCCGCAGATTTGTTTGAAACCTATGCGGTGACGATTGTGGCGACGATGTTGTTGGCAGGCATTTTAGCGCCTTATTCCTTAAAAGATATTTTGATGCTCTATCCTTTGAGTATCGGCGGGGCGTGTATTCTAGGCTCGATAATCGGTACTTTTTTCGTTCGTCTCGGCAAAAGCGACAATATCATGCGTGCACTTTATAAAGGATTATTTGCTGCAAGCATTATTTCTGCTCTGCTTATTATTGGTGTCACCGAATGGCAGATTGGCATCGATAGAACTTTCTTTATCGCTGATCAAGAACTGTCCGGGTTAAAACTCTTGTATTGTGCTTTGGCCGGATTAATGGTCACTGGATTGCTGGTATGGATTACGGAATACTATACTTCCACCAGTTTCCGACCCGTCAAGAGTGTGGCACAAGCTTCTCTCACAGGACACGCAACAAACATTATCCAAGGATTGGCTGTCTCTATGGAATCGACCGCACTTCCTGTCTTGGTCATCTCCGCAGGCATTCTGTTTACCTATTTAACGGCTGGATTATTTGGTATCGCTGTCGCAGCCACCACCATGCTTGCTTTGGCAGGTATGATAGTGGCGTTAGATGCGTATGGTCCTGTCACCGATAATGCCGGTGGTATCGCTGAAATGTCGAGCTTAGATCAAAGTGTTCGTCAAGTCACCGATGCTTTGGATGCCGTTGGCAACACCACCAAAGCAGTAACCAAAGGTTATGCCATTGGTTCCGCCGGTTTGGCCGCATTGGTGTTATTTGCAGCCTACACAGAAGATCTCAAACATTATTTTCCAAATTTGGATATTTCCTTCAATCTTCAAGATCCATTTGTCGTCGTCGGGTTATTTATTGGGGGTTTGTTACCGTATTTGTTTTCCTCTTTTGGAATGATGGCGGTCGGTCGCGCAGGTGGTCAGGTCGTTGTCGAAGTTCGACGTCAGTTCCGTGAAATTGAAGGAATCATGAGTGGCAAGGCGCGTCCTCAATACGGTGCCGCAGTCGATTTACTCACCCGTGCCGCGATTCGTGAAATGATTATTCCTTCCCTCTTACCCGTACTTGCACCGGTTGCTTTATATGGCATCGTCACATTCATTGCAGGCCAAAGAGAAGCCTTTACTTCTCTGGGTGCTATGTTACTCGGTACCATCGTGACCGGATTATTTGTAGCTCTCTCGATGACTTCAGGCGGTGGCGCTTGGGACAATGCTAAAAAATATATTGAAGATGGGCATCATGGTGGAAAAGGTTCTGATGCACACAAAGCTTCCGTCACGGGAGACACAGTCGGCGATCCGTACAAGGATACAGCGGGTCCAGCGATTAATCCTATGATCAAAATCATTAATATTGTCGCCTTATTGTTACTCGCGGTGATGTCACACGGAAATTAACTTCGTAGGATTTTTCATAACAGGGTTTTTCATATCAAAGCGAAACTGGGTAAACCTTTAAAAGTAGGCAAAAGTTTATTAGTAGGACACCCATTAAAACCCACGAAGCTCATGGTGGGTTGGCAAGAATGGTGTGTGTTACCAAAACTTCACATTCCCGCAATTAAAGCAAAAATAGATACGGGCGCAAAAACTTCCGTATTGCACGCCTGGGACGTTGTCCCCTTTCACAGACATGGGGAACAATTTGTCCATTTTATTGTGCACCCACTTCAAAGAAACGATGAAGTGATAGTGCGTTGTTCTGCGAAAGTAGTCGATAAGCGTAGTATTATGAGTTCTATTGGACATAAACAAATGCGGTACGTGATACGTACTCCCCTATTGTTGGGAGAAATGTCTTGGGAAATTGAAGTCACTTTAACCAATCGAGACGCCATGACTTTCCGTATGTTGTTGGGAAGGGATGCTTTGAAAGGTCATTCTATCGTGGATCCTCAAAAATCCTTATGCCAAGGCAAATTAAGTAAAGGCGAATTGATACAGCTTTATATTCCGGAGTAAATTGCTTTCATGAAAATAGGGGTGTTATCACATAAATTTTCCACCTATTTACATAAGAGACTAGAAGAAGTCGGTCGAAACTTTGGATTTCAGATTTGTTTTATTCAATTATCTTATTGTTATATGAATATTTCTGCACGTTCACCCACGGTATACTATCGAAGCAATGAAACATTTCAAGATCTCTCTGCCATCATTCCCCGAATCATGCACACGCACACTTCCTATGGCGCTTCTGTATTAAGGCAATTTGAACGCATGGGCGTTTATACGCTGAATAGTGCATTGTCGATTATCTGGACACGAGATAAACTGCGTGCTCTACAACATCTCGCACGAAAAAATCTACCGATGCCCATCACAGGATTTGCAGATTCTCCCCAAGAAACTGAAAAATTGATTGAATTGGTCGGAGGCGCACCCTTGGTTGTTCGTTTACTCGAAGGCTCTCAAGGGAAAGGGACCATTTTTGCCGAAACCCAGCAAGCCGCAGTGAGTGTCGTGAATGCATTCAAACAATTAAAAACCGGTATTTTAGTTCAAGAATATATTAAAGAGGCAGAAGGTTCAGATATCCGTTGCATCGTGGTTGGAAACAAGGTGATTTTCTCTATTTTAAGGACCGCCGATGATACAGGATTTCTATCCTCCTCTGCACCCAACATCAAATGCGACTTTAAACATGACGCTCACGAAAAAAAGCTCTCGGCTAACCTTGAGCGATGCTTCACTCCCGTCAAAATTACTGCAGAAGAAAAAAAAATAGCCATTGCTGCAGCTAAAGCTATGAAATTAAACTTCGCATCCGTAGATATTCTCCGTTCTCATCGTGGACCCTTGGTATTGGATATTGATTGTTTTCCAAACATAGAAATCCTTGAACAATTTACTGGAAAAGACATCGTTACTCCGTTGTTACAATTTATAGAGATGAATTTAAAAAAGTCCGATTGAGTGCCAGCCATTGTAAGGCAATGATGGCAGAGGCACTATTGATGATGCCTTGATTCAAAAGCGCGAACGCCTCATCGCTGGATAAAATATGGCTTTTGATATCTTCACCATCCTCTAACAACCCATGATGAGAGGTGGTTTGAATAGACGAGTTTGGAAGACGAATCAAACCACAGTAAACATAGGTTATTTCATTTGATATGCCAGGACTCGCATAATACTCCATGATAGGGCGGAGCGAGAGGATATCGCAATTCGCTTCCTCTTTCGCTTCTCTCTGTGCTGTGCTTTCTGGTGTTTCGCCTGGATCAATCACGCCAGCAACAATTTCTAATAGCCAAGGACTTTTACTATCATTTAAAGCGCCACTGCGGATCTGTTCAATCATCACCACTTTATCCTGGATAAGATCGTAGAGTAATACAGCAACGGCGGCTGGACGACAGAGGATGTCACGAATCACAGGTCCACTGATGCCGCCACGAAATAAACGAAAACGATAACGACATTGTTTAACGGCACAATATCCTGAATACATGTTTGTTTCTGATAAAATTTCGATGTCTTGATGCTTGAATCGTGGTAACCAACTGTTTATCATGGTATACTTTCCTATATAGCAAGTAAACTAAGAATCACTATGGATTTCAAAATAGCTCGCCATAATATGGTATACCAACAAGTGCGCCCTTGGGATGTTTCCAATCTAAAAATCTTATCCGTGCTCGATAATTTACCTCGTGAACGTTTCGTGTTAGAACATTTTAAACATCTAGCCTATAGCGATACTTCATTACCAATTGGTCAAGATCAGTACATGCTTTCCCCCAAAATGGTCGGAAAAATACTTCAAGCTTTACAGCTGAATAAGGAAGATGCCGTACTAGAAATAGGCACAGGAACAGGATACCTGACTGCTGCCCTCGCAGAACTTGCAAAGCGAGTGGTAACAATAGAGTCGCAACCTGAATTATTAGAAAAGGCGAAAGAAAACCTAGCGAATTTACATATTACGAATGTACAGTTTGAGCTCGGGGATGGGTTACAAGGGTATAAAGCTTTAGCACCTTTCAGTGTCATTGTGTTAACGGGGTCCCTGCCTTTTTTACCTCGAAACCTTCTAGAACAACTTTCAACCCATGGGCGATTATTTGCCATCGTAGGCAAAGAACCATTGATGTCAGCTGTGTTATTGACTAAAATCAAAGAGGAAGGGTGGCAGGAGGAAACCTTATTTGAAACTTTAATCCCACCCCTCAATACAGCGCTTAAAAAGGATAATTTCAAATTTTAAGGGATTATGAAAATTTATTGCGGCAGAAAGCCCTTATTATTGCAAAAAAAGGGCCTCATATCTAAAAAGATCTTTATCGCATGGATAATATTATCTTTCGCTTTTAGTGGCGTTCCTTCACATGCGGCCTGTCCAGTCTCAGGCTTTCCCGACGAATCTATTTGCAAAACGCCTTGTTTCCCCTGCACATCGATGAAGAATGATCATTCGCCTTTTGCATTTGATCTCTGCAGCATTTATGAAATGGCACGTTGCCACGATCCGACCATTTTGGCGGCTAAACAAGCGCAGTTAGCCGCTCAAGAAGCTTTGCCGCAGGCTGCTGCTTCATTTTTACCGGTGCTCGCCGCCCAAGCGACTCATCAAAATGCTTACGACAACGGCGCAAGTTTTTTTTCGCCGCCCACGACGCCTGGAGGCATTGAGACGGAAAATCCAAAGGTAGGATCTTATGTCAGTAATGTTTTTACTGTCACTTTAGAACAACCGATTTTGCATTTCGAACATTGGAGAAAATATGAACAAGCTTGCGATCAGGTAAAGCAAGCCAACGCCACCTTTGCTGCCGCCGAACAAGATTTAATGATTCGGGTTTCGAACGCGTATTTCGGTGTTTTACAAGGGGTTGATCAAGTCTATTATGCAACCGCACAACTGACAGCACTTAAGAAGTTTTACGATCAAACCAACGAACGCTTTAAGGTCGGGTTAATTGCAATCACAGATGTGCAAATTGCAAAAGCAAGACACGATTCCTCAGTCGCATTAGTCATTGCTGCAAAAACCGAACTTTCAAATCAATTACAAAAATTGCGAGAACTGGTGGGATATTATGTTGAACATTTATTGCCTCTGAAAGACAATATCTGTTTGCCTCCGCCAGAACCTCGCGATCCCGAACAATGGGTGGTGGTGGCCTTACAACAAAATTTTGCCTTGAAGGCACAACGTTATAAAACCCTGGTGGCTCGAGATGACATTAAAATTACAGAAATGGGACATTTACCTACGCTTGATCTTTTGGGACAATCTCAGCGGATCACACCCAGTAATCAAGTGCAACTGAAAGGCACAACTTCGCAACTCACGCTGCAAGTGAATTTCCCCATTTTTAGTGGTGGCTCCGTTATTTCAAAAACTCGTCAAGCAAGGCATCTCTTTTTACAAAGCGACAAAGAAACTGAAGCTCTTTTTCGTAGTGTCGAGAGTAATTCTCGTCAGTTTTTTCTGAATGTGTTGACGCAAATCAGTGAAGCGGCCGCTTACAAACAAGCCATCGCTTCGAATCAAAGTGCATTAGAAGCAACCTTGGCTTCATTCAATGTCGGCACGCGAACCATTGTGGATGTGTTAAACGCACAAACCGATTTAATTCAAGCGCAACTGAATTACGCAACTGCGCGGTATGCTTATATTTTACAAAGTTTTGAATTAAAACGAGCAGCGGGCACTTTAAGCCCAATCGATTTATGTGCCCTAAATTGTTGGATGAAAAGCACCCCAGCCGACGCCACTTTAAAAACCGGGGAGATGAGCCCAAGCGAAACTCTGAATTATTATAAACTTCCCAACACAAGTAGAGTGTCAAATGAGGAACAGAATAAAATCATGAAGAATATTAATACGGATCCAACAAACAACACGCCTCCAAATCCATCCGCACCCAACTCGCCATCCTCTTCTTTAGAGACACAAACGACAACGATAACACCACCATCCATGACAACACCGCCATCTGCGACAACGCCACCATCGGAGACAACGCCGACATCGGCGGCGACGCCACCACTCCCGACAACTCCATCATCAGCAACAACACCAGCGACAACGCCAACGAATAACAGTCCTGTACCCAATCTTCCTGAAACGAATGCTGCCCAACCCAATCAAAATAATCCATCAAAACCACTCCTGGATCCACCGGCAAATCAACCTTCAGATCCACAAACATCTACGACACCTAGTAACACATCGACCAACAACGTACCCGATCCTGAACCGGAACCCCCTAAAGTATTGCAATCAATTCCAGCCTCCCCCTTTGGCGCGGAACCTCCTATAAAGAATATTGAAAATCCATCCGAACAGGATCCAACGCAAAAACTGACGCCTCAATCAAAATTGGATACGCTCATGAATCGGGTTCGTTATAGAGTGACGAGTATGGCGATGGATGGCACATCCAATGTTGATCCAGCAGTAAAAGAAGATACAACGAGAGAGCAAATATCTGAACAACCGCAACACTCTGAACAACCCCCCCGATCAGAACTTCAAGAAGAAATAACAGAACACGTTTCTCACATGACAGAACAAGAATTAATGAATTTGGTACGGTACAGAGTGACCAGTATTGCGATGGAGTAAAAAATAATATTTGTGAGTGCTTGAACGTTTACAAAAAATAAGATTTTATGTGTGTAAAAATTTTGTCTACGGCCCCTTTGTTTTCTAAAACAACCTTTTTACCGCATGCCCCAATGTGCTTTGCAATGTCTGGCTCGCGTAACCATTTTTGAAGGCAGAAAAGTAGCGCATTTTTATCTGGGACTTGCTTCAATCCTCCGGCCTCGAGCATTAATTTAGTAATTTCATTAAAATTATAAGTGTATGGGCCAACAATGATCGGTAATCCTACACTGGCAGGTTCAAGGGTATTGTGTCCTCCAACAGGAACTAAGCTTCCCCCAACAAAAGCGATATGAGCGGCTTGATAGAACAGTGCCAATTCCCCCATGGAATCGCCCAAGAAAATCTCAGTTCTTGGGTCACAAACAGTGGCTTGGCTGCGGCGTACAAAGTTAAAATTTCTTTTTTTAATTTCGTTCGCAACCGAATTAAAACGATCTGGATGTCTAGGAACTAAAATGAGCAATAAATCTTTAAATTCTTTTTTAAGTTCGGAATATGCCCCTAAAATCTCGATTTCTTCGCCTGCATGCGTACTCGCTGCGACAATGACGGGACGCTCCCTGCCCCATTGTATTTGTAACCCGCTTAATTCATCTTCAACCACTTCTAGAAGCTTGCAATCGAATTTTACATTACCCCCGATGGTGAGTCGATTTTTATCCAGTCCCAAGTCAACGAATCGTCTTCCATCCTCCTCCGATTGCGCGACAACGTGTTGAATGTTGTGAAACATATCTCGCGTTATCATCGCTATTTTTTTGTAGCCTTGCATAGATTTTTGGGAAAGTCTGCCATTCACTACGATACAAGGGATTTGGTATTGCTTCATGCTTCGTAGTGCATTTATCCAAAGTTCAGTTTCCATCAATACGCATAATTTGGGTTGAATCTTCTTTAAGAAGGTCGCAAATGCTAAGGGGAGATCGTAAGGAAAATACACATGAAATACCGTATCGCCAAAACGTCTTTTGATTTCAGCTTTACCTGTGGGAGTCGTCGTTGTAACCGTTACGGATAGATGAGGAAATTGTTGTTGAAAAGCTTGAATTAAAGGGACTGCGGCAATACTCTCCCCCACTGAAACCGCGTGGATCCAAAGACCGTGCTTATTTAAAGAAGGAGGCACTTGAAAGATGCCCAAACGTTGAAGCCAGTGATGGCGATATTCAGGATTCTTCCGGGACCGATACCATAAGCGCAAAAATAAAAAGGGCAAACATATTGTAAAAATGATGCTATAAATCCAGATAACTAAATTTACTGGAAAATTGGCTGGTTTTCTCATCCTGGGAGTTTATCATGTCAATATACTGATTGACAGCTTCTCTCATCGTTATCGAAGCCGCTTCCAGTGTTTTTGCTTGAAAAACAATCACATCCCCACCGTTTTCCGCCTCACCGTAAAATATATCTGCACTCGA
>Ga0206862_1229_pt2 | contig 12928 bp, 13 predicted proteins | sample Alteio_BWOrgCont_43_FD_152625 | JGI IMG/M metagenome (GOLD analysis project Ga0206862, IMG submission 152625) | Enriched cells from forest soil in Barre Woods Harvard Forest LTER site, Petersham, Massachusetts, United States -... | ecosystem: Environmental > Terrestrial > Soil > Temperate forest >... | reverse complement strand
AGCGGCCATCGACATCCGCGAAATCTCCGGTGCGGGGGTTCCACCGCAGATCGCCGGTCATTTTGACGGCCGGTTTTTCGGGATGATCGGGCGAGGTGATCGTGCCGCCGACCAGCCCCGCGGCGAAATAAATCCAGCCGTCCGGGCCAAGCGTGGGACAGTTTTCGCGAAGCTGCGTGCTATGGGTGGAATCGAAGCCGGTGAGAAGGACTTTTCGCACGTCGGCATGGCCGTCTCCGTGGGTGTCCTTGAGGAACAGAACGTCCGGCGAGCAGGTGACGATCAAGCCGCCATTCCAGGGCAGGACGCCGTTTGGAAACGTGAGTCCTTCCGCGAAGACGGTGCGCTTGTCCATGTGCCCGTCTCCCTTGGTATCTTCGAGCATGATGATGCGGCCTTGCGGAGGCTCGCTGGTGTGGGGATAGCCCCGGTTCTCCGTCACGAAGAGGCGTCCGCGTTCATCGAAGACCATCGCGCAAGGAGACTCGACCACCGGATCGGCGGCCACGAGTTCCGCTCGCAGCGGCGGTTCCAGTTGAAAGGTGGCGAGTTCCTTTTCGGGTGAGAACTGCGCGCGGGAGGACAGGGGCGGGATGGCCAGGAGAATGCCGAGGACCAGGAGACGGAAATGAGGCGTGCGTTTCATTGGGGTGGCGAGGGATCTTTGTTCCTTGAGGCGGGCGTCATTTCAACTGCGGCGGCAGATTGCCATAGGTCCATCCTTGTTTGAAAGGCGGCGCGAGCGGGACCTCGGGAAGTTTCGATGGCGTCATTTGCCGGGCGAGTTCGAGGCCCACATCCCGGAACTGGCGGCCGGCGGTGATGTCGAGGTTACTATAGCTGGTGAGGCGGGTTTCGTAGCCGCCGCCGTGCGGACCAAAAGCCTCCTCGGTGGGCACGTAGCCGGCGCAGCCGTTGGAGAGTTCGCAAGGGAACGTCATGGGAAAGCCGCTGCCGGCTTTCAGATCGAGGCCATACTGGCAGAAGTATTCGGCGGGATCGGAGATGCACACCACGGGGCCCACCTGGATCGACTGCACTTCGACTTCCACGCTCGGATGTTTCGCGATCATCGTGTCGAGCAAGACCGTCTCCTTGGCCCAGACCCAATCGGGTCCGGCGGCCTTCGGATCTTGTTTCGCCAGTTCCAGCGCCGCCGTCACGCGCTCCGGAGAAGGGACTCGACGGGGAATGCTCCACGTCTTTTGCAACGCGGCCACCGGCGCTTCGGCCACGCGCGTCTGCGACATGCCGACCAGCACTTTCACCGCTTCCGCGCCGACCCGGCCTCCCACGAGTTGCGACCAGGAGTCGCCGTCGGGATTTGCGTGGAGATCGAGGTTATTTACCTGCGTCACATCGCCGCAGGCGCCCTGGAGATAGACCACTTTCGTGTCCGGGCCGTAGAAACCCTGGATCGCGCGCTCCAGGTAGTAGATCCAATTGGCGGTGATCCAGGGGCCATTGGCGGTCCCGTGGCAGCAGAAGTTCACCACGCAGCCCACCAGTTTGCCTTCCGGATTCCAGAAGCCGATCACTCCCACTTCGGGATCGGTGGGGCCGGCGAATTCGACGTTGTCCGGATTTCCCTTGCCGGGATGGGAGAAGCTCAGCCCATTTTTCATGCGGATTCGCCGGTTAAAGGCGACCGTGTCCTCGCGGCCCCGGCCAAAACTTACGGTTCCTTGGGAGCGCAGTTTATCCGCCTCCACCACGGCATCGGCAATGGCGTCGGTCACCCGCTTCACGTAACCGACGTCGGCGAGCGAGGATTTGTTGTAGGCGAGATCCTTGACGAGGTCCGAGGCATCGTCGAATTCGCCCGGCTGAACCATGACGAGCGGCCCCGAGGAATGCGAATGCGAGGCGCAGACAAGGACGGCTTTCGGCTCGATGCCGCAGCGTTCGGCGATCTTTGCGCGCGCTTCCAGGACCACGGCGCGCGGCACCGCGAGCGCGTCGAGGCCCACCAGTGCGACTCTTTCCCTGCCATCGCCGAAAACGGCGGCGCGGACTTTGCAGGGATCGTGAATTCGTTTGGAGAACGATTTGCCGTAGTTGCCGGGGACTTCCATGCCGATCTCCGGCGTGATATCGCGCTCGGCGAAGCCGGCCTCGATTTTCGCGTGGGCAAGGAGAGGCAGCATGCAGACCAGAGCGGCAAGGGGGAGTTTTTGCATAATGGAGACGCTGACGGCAAAATAGCTGGGCGGACAATTGACGCGGCCCAATGGGGATGCGCAAGCACGAATATCATCACTTCGGAAGGAAAATGTTAGAAACTGCTCTATTTCGATTGTTTGGGCTGGAAACCGCAGATTTCACAGATGGCCGCAGATCGGGAGAAACCGGAAAGGAGGGAATGTGGAATGGCCGCAAAGAGGCGCAAGGAACGCAAAAAGGGAAGGGAGGAGGTGGTTGGAGTGGGCGCGTTTAGGAGGGATGGACGTGGGTTTGGTCATGCCGAATCAAAGTGAATCCGACCAAATCCGACCGTTTTCCGGGAATCGAGGTGGAGCAGGTGTTGGCTCGTTGGTTAATTAGGAAAGCAGCTCGCCCCTTGCCAAGACCACCACCAGCACCTTCCCCGATAAGCTCGCCTCTTGCCATGCACACCGCCAGCACCTCCCCCGATAGGCTCGGACCTGATCCGGGTAAATCAGGGTGAACCGGGATGGGATGGGAACGGCCGCAAAGAGGCACCGTTTCGACGCACTTCGCTTGCTCAAGGAAGGCAAAAAGGGAAGGGAGCGGTGCTTGGAGTGGAGGGAGGGACGTGGGTTTGGTCATACCGAATCAAAGTGAATCAAAGTAAACAGAATGGGGAATGGCCGCGAAGAAGCGCCTTTTCGACTCGCTTCTCTCGCTCAAGGCCCTGAGCCCTCGGCATGCCCCCCGACAAGCTCTGGGCCTTGAGCCTATCGAAACGGCCAGTCGAAGGGCAAAGGGCGCAAAGATGAAGAAGGGATTTCATATTCGGGGCGGCGAGAATTTCGGGGGCTGAATCCAACTGAATCCGAGTGAATCAAGGTAAACAGAATGAGGAATGGCCGCAAAAGAGCGCCGTTTCGACAAGCTCAAGGCCCCTGAGCCAGTCGAAGGGCAAGAGGCACAAAAGAATCTCATGCGACGGGTTTTGGCGGGTGAGTCAGGGTCAGTCCGGGTGAATCAAACCGATCTTGCAGAGAACCGGGGGGGAGGAAGTGTGGGTGACAACGGGGTTTGAGTTCAGCCATTCGACGAGGCGATTGTCTGGCTCGCCGTCGGCGAGGCGGGTGTTGAGTTGGTCTCGAATTTCGAGCGGGAGACGGGCGCTTTTGAGGCTCCGGGTTGAGGCCCCGGCCTCCATGCTGTGAGCGCTCCGCGACAGGTTACGGAGCGCTTCCGCGCGGTGCATTCTATGCGGTAAGCGCTCCGCGATGCTGGAAGTAGCGGTTGCGGCTCCTGCCGCCATGCGGTTTCCGCTCCGCGTTTTGGGAATACGCGCTTGCGCGCAGGGCATTCGGCGCGGTGCATTACCGTTGCGTGCGCGCTTGTCTTCTTCGCGGACGGGCTCCGGGGCTGCGCCGTGCCGCGGTTCCCGCCAGATCTGGTCGTGCGCGGGAGATCGTCGGGTTCGGCGAGCTGTCTGTGGCTTCCCGAATGGATATTTTTCTGATTCACGAACGCGGCCCATGCCGAAACGGATTTATTTGTCGAGAATCAAATTTGAAGAATTGTCGGAGAGTGAAAATGTGCAGGATTTCTCAACGGTTGGGCGAAACGGGGCTCGGGTCGGCGGCCCTCTTCCGAAAGCAAAAAATCAAAAAGCCAACGCCGCTCCAGGAATTTCCGCTCGAATCTACAGAACTGGCCCCCTTTCCCCTTCCTCGCGGCGTTCGAGGAGTTGGGCCTCCCATCGCTTAATCCGGCTATTTCCTGACGAAGCAGAATTCCCTTTAGTACCGCCACCTTTCATCCGAAGATTTGAGACCGCACGCAATCTTTTCGCATCTCGCTTTATGAAATGGGAGACCCTCCTCAATCCGCACAGACCTCGAAAATCAACGGTTATTGCTGACTTCCGCGAAGAATTCGAACGCGATTTCGACCGCTCAATTTTCTCGACTCCGGTCAAGCGCCTCCAGGACAAGGCGCAAGTATTCCCGCTCGATCCGTGTGATGCTGTCCGAACACGCCTTACGCATTCCCTTGAAGTCTCGTCCGTCGCGCGAGGTTTGGCCGCGAAACTTGGGAAATGGCTCCTGGAAAAAGGCGAAATCAAACCGGGAATGGAACGCCAACTGGAAGCGGTCTCGGGCACTTCTGCTCTCATTCACGATTTGGGCAATCCTCCGTTCGGTCATGCTGGAGAGGACGCAATACGAGACTGGTTTGAAAAGCACGCTTCCTCTAGTCACCCGGAATTATCTCCCACGGAATTCTTTAAAAGGGAGTTCGACGGGGCCGACCAACGCAGCCAGGATTTACTCAAGTTCGAAGGAAACGCGCAAACGCTTCGCTTAGTAACAAAACTCCAACTTTTAGCTGACTTCAACGGGCTCAACCTGACGTTCGCCACGCTGTCAGCCGCATGCAAGTATACCGCTGCCTCACACCAAGCAGACAGATCGCATCCAAATAAAGCAATGAGGAAGCCAGGGTATTTCGCCTCCGAGAATGATATCGTGCGTCGAGTTCGCGATGAAACCGGGACGGGGGACTCTCGGAACCCAATTACTTACCTAGTCGAAGCAGCGGACGATATTGTATATTCGGTGGCCGATATCGAGGATGGAATTAAGAAAGGGGTAATATCGTGGCGAGAAATTGAAGAACGCCTCAAGAAGCAGGGCAGCGAGGTGACCGAGAAACTAGCCAGCGTACTAGGGATTAAGGACGGTATCCTCAAAGCGGGACGTCCCGAGATACCGAACTATTTGCCCGATGATACGCACGGCTCTGCCTTTCGCACCGCCTCGATCAGTGTCTGCGTGAAAGATGCATTCTCGGCGTTCACCACCCATTACCAAGAGATTAAAGATGGGACATATCAGGGTGATCTCATGACCGGTTGCGAATCTTCGCAATTCATCGAAGCACTTAAACAAATCGGTGTCGATCGAATCTATTGCACGCCTTCGACGCTGAAACTTGAGCTAATGGGCCGTCAAATAATTGGCGACCTTATGACGCTATTTTGGGAGGGAGCCGAAGCCCTGCCGCTTGACCGCGATCCGAAGACGAATAGCTTTCCGGGCAGAATAGGAGCCCTCCTCTCAAGGAACTATCGGGAGGTGTTCAAAGATGCTAGAAAAACAGATCCGTCTGCTCCCGAGCGATACCACCGCTACCAACTCGTTACCGATTACGTGTGTGGCATGACCGACTCCTTTGCTTGCAGAATTCATCATGAGCTTTTCGACGCCGCCTGAGACATGCACTGCGCTAGAAGCAAACCTTCGTGACAACTTGGGTCGGGCTCTTCGCCGTGACAGTTCTTGGGGATCAATATACGGGGAAGTCTTCCATTTACTTCGCGAGAATGCAATTAGCGCATTCCTTTTTGGCGGCACGGTTCGTGACGTCCTACTAAAAGGCGTTACGCACCGGCCGCGTGACCTCGACATCGTCTTTGATGTGGAGGGTTTCGATTGCTTTTCTTCCCTATTCTCGAAGAAAATTCGAAGGCGAAATCGCTTTGGAGGATTAAAATGCTCCTACAAGGGTGTCGAAATCGACGCATGGCCGCTTCATCGCACGTGGGCGATCGCTCAAGGACTCAAAAGTGGGGCCGGATTCGAGGTTCTGCCGGAGACGGCGTTTTTCAATCTTGATGCAATAGTCGCTGAGATCGCTCCGGCGCAGGGATTGCAGCGGCGCATTTTCGATCGGGGATTTTTCGAAGGAGTAGCCCGAAAGCAGATCGAGTGCAATTTTGAGCCCACTAATTTCCCGGAACTAAATATCATTCGAGGTTTCGTTCTCGCACGTTCGACTGGATTCGAGTTCAGCAATGCGTTCTGTCGCTTTATCGTCGAACATCTTGACGGCGTTACTGCCAACGAAATTGAAACGTGCCAATTGGAGCATTACCGGCGAATTCGACTACCTCCCGATTTCATCAGGACAACGGTTGAGCAAATTAAGGTTTCTCTGGCCCGTCTCCCTGAGGGCGCCTTTCCCATAACGTTTCCGCCGAGTCCTCGCGCGGCGCAGCTTAGGTTTGAGATGGATCCGGATCCGAAATGGTTGGCTTTCACGAGTCCCGAAGATGTCTCTTCACAGGCTGAAGAACCAAAACATCTCTTTATCAGTTACGCCTCAGAGGATGAACGACTCGCAACCTGGCTAGCTCGAAAGCTCAGCGCGCGTGGCCATCCAGTATGGTTTGATCGTCTGAAACTCTTGGGCGGTGAACCTTGGCCTCAAACGATAGACGACGCCATAAAGAGTAACACATTCCGAATGCTTGCGCTTATGTCTAGGCATTCAGTTAAAAAGCCCAAGGCCACAGCTGAACGGACATTAGCCTTGAGCCTCGGAGAAAGCTTGGGGATTCCAGATTTTCTTATACCATTAAAAATCGATGATTGTGAGCTTGATTGGTTGACCTCCGCCGTTTCATGTATTGCGTTTCATCAGAGTTGGGCAGATGGTTGGCGGGCCCTCTTGAAAAAATTGGATTCGATCGGAGCAGAACGCGCTTTGGCCCATGCGGCGCCCTTGGCTGCGTCTACGTTCCCCCGTGGGAAGGACCTCTTGAATCGAAACGGGGAGACACTCTTTACAAACCTGATCCCCGTAAAGGAGTTTCCACAAATTCTACGCGTGTGTGAAACGTCGCAAACACTTGCGCAACACGATTGGGAGTGGCTGAACGCCAATTGGGCATTTTACAGAGTTTCAGATGACGTTCTATTAACGTTTAAAGAACCGCCGCCGGAGTTTTCAGATCGCATCAAAATGACACAGGAGCGATGTCTCTGGAGCGATTGCGAATTCTTTCGCAATGTACGTACAAAAGATGTCGCTGCTCGCCTCATCCGGTCGACCTTGGAGAGAAAGTTACAGCAGGCGGGTTGTCTCCCGCATCCGAATCCTAAGCTTGCTTCCACGTTTTATTTGCCTGCTTCCCATAGCGACGGAGGAAAACTGACATTTGTTGGCTTCACGGGGAGAAGAACCTGGCTCTTGATCCGAGGGAGAGTGACATTCCGCCGCGGCCCAAACGCTAAGGAAATCAATTTTCACAACTTTGCCTTCCGATTGCGACTGGCGCGTGGAATTGGAAGGGCTTTTTGTATTCAAATTACCCCCACTCTTGTCTTTTTCGATGAGATGGACCGGCCGATTTTGGATAAATCGGTTGGCGTTCGTAGGAGACGAATGACGAAGATGTGGTGGAACGATAAATGGCTGAACCGTTTACTCGCCGCGAAACATATAATCTCGGGCCTGCCGACGACCCACGAAGGAGACGTGGTTCTTGAACCGAATCTTCTTACGTTGTCGGCTCCAATTGGGATTCGGGAGGAAGTGTTCGATGTCGATGATGGGACCCAGTTGAACGAGGAAGATATCCGAGATTCAGAGTTCATATTGGATGTGGATGAAGAAGGAGAGATTGATGAATAGCGTTACCATTTTTGAAGAACCTCAGCTCGAATTTGCATCTGGGGAGAGGCTCGAACATCCACGGGATGGGTTGACTCTATTTGGCCCAGTTGACTCGAAAGGGATCGAGAAGCCATCGCATATTCGCTATGGTGTGATCGGCACAAAGGGGGGCATTCGCGCTTTGAAAGAATTTATATTTGCGGTTAACCGCGAAATTCCCACAGGTGACGGATTTGACGACATTCTATGGCCTCATTTTCCTGGTTTCGAGGAAGCCTTTCATTCGGTGTTGCCCGTGGAACCAGCGTGGGTTGAGGAAATTGACGAAGTTACGGTGCGGAGTGCCGCTAGCAATCGCGATGATCATCAGAGGGTCTTTGGCCTAGTATCCCTTTATTTATCGCGAATTCGAGCGGCCAAGAAATCGGACGAAGCCTTCGATTTTTTTGTGATTGTCATTCCTGACCTCATTTACACAAATTGTAGGCCCTTGTCGCGTTTGCATGGCGGTCATGGCAGTCGCGTGGGCAAACGAGAGCAGCAACTGAGGGCACAAATGGGAGATTTTTTTGAATCATACGAGCCTGAGCAATACTCGTTCTCCATTGATTTTCGTCGCCAGATCAAAGCTCGAGTAATGGAGTTGGAAATGCCAATTCAGATAATACGCGAATCTACTCTTGCGCTCGAGGCGACGGAGAGGCGATTTGGATCTCGACCTTTGACGCCACTATCCGACAGAGCATGGAATCTGTGTACAGCGCTTTATTACAAATCGGGAGGGAAACCCTGGAAGTTGGCCGATGTTCGAAATGGAGTTTGCTATGTCGGAGTTTCATTTAAAAATACCGAAACCAATCACAATGCATGCAGCGCTGCGCAGATGTTCTTGAATGACGGGGATGGTGTGGTCTTTCTGGGCGATGAGGGCCGTTGGTATTCGGAGAAGAGAGGTGAATATCACCTCAATCGCGAAAGTGCATTTCGATTGTTGTCGGGGGTTTTGAACACTTACAAAGCGCTCCACGGCAAAGAACTAAAGGAAGTTTTCCTACATTGCCAATCGGCGGTAAATGATGAGGAGTTCGCGGGGTATCAAATGGCGTGTCCGAAAGAGGTGAAGTTGGTCGTCATTCGAGTCGCTCCCGAGCGTCTTGGTCTTCGCCTTTACCGTGCGGGCACTCGGCCCGTCCTTCGCGGCACATGGTGGCAGGCGACACCCAGACGTGGATTTTTGTGGTGTTCGGGATTTAAACCGCGGCTTCGAACCTACGATGGCTCCGAGGTTCCGCAGCCTCTATGCATCGATGTCCAGCACGGCGAGGCAGACGTTGCCCAAGTTGCTAGCGATATACTCGGACTGACTAAGCTGAATTACAACTGCTGTAAGCTTGGTGAGAACCGACCGGTTACGATCCACTTCTCCAGTGCCGTTGGCGAGATCCTAGTGAGCAATCGCCTCACTCGCGATCATAAGCCGAACTTTAAGTACTACATATGATTTTATCTCGTAAACCGTCGTCGACGAAAAGGGTCGCAAAGGGCGGCTCTTGATTTCGCAAACGCCTCGAGGCGGATGCCAAGTTCACGACAGATCCGGTCGACTTCAATAAAGTCGAGTCGCCGCTCTCCCATTTCATATTTGCTCACGAAGCTTTGGGACATTCCGAGGGCCGTTGAAAGCTGCGCTTGCGTCGCACCCTTCCGAACGCGCAGGTCACGCAACAACTCGCGAAAAATGCGATATTCGGCTGAGAAAACGGATTTGGACATTTGCCGATTGTGAACCCAGAATAGAATTTTCCAAAATGGGGAATTTAGTCGCCAAACCCAATCACCCGATCGCCTCAGAACGGGATCTGCTTTCCGCAAGTGTGGAGACGCTGGCGAGCAGACTAAAGTTGCCGAGGCACCTGCTGGCGGCGCACTGCATTCGCTTTCCAGACGGCTCGCTGCACTACACGCCCAGGTTCCGATGGTGCCTACTGATGAAGGCGATTATCGAACATTTCTGCCCGACCTTCGCCGCCGGCAGCGTGGTGCTCTACATCGGCGACACCGAGAACAAATTCGTCCACCTGGAAGCAGGAGGGCTGGCTGCGCTCGGAGTCACCCTAGATTCTGCCGCCAAGATTCCCGACGTTGTAGTCCATCACATCGCCAGGAATTGGCTCCTGCTCATCGAGGCAGTCACCAGCGCCGGGCCAGTGGATGGCAAGCGCCGCAAGGAACTCAAAGGCCTTTTTGCCGGCTGCACGGCGGGTTTGGTCTTCGTCACCGCATTCGAGAACCGTCGAACAATGCAGTCCTTCATCTCGCACATCGCCTGGGAGTCCGAGGTGTGGATTGCCGAAGACCCCGACCACATGATCCACTTCAACGGCGAGCGCTTTCTAGGGCCGTATCCAGACGTGATGCCGAAAAGCTAATCTTGCGTGAAAGCACAAACGACGCGTGTCAGAGGCGTCGTGAAACGGAGTTTGCCGAGCGCCTCCGCGCTCGTTAAGGGAATGACGAGTCGGGTTGCGCGTGGTGGGAACTGTCCCAGTGCGGCGCTGGATCCTCGCTGCTTGCCCGAAGGGCGCCTGCTGCTGCTTCTCGCCCAAAGGCACGTGCTGCCGCTTGTCCCGGGCATTGCCGCCTCTTTCTCGCCCGAGGTCACCTGCCGCCGCTTGTCCCGTGCGCCGCCGCCTCGCTGGGCTATCGACTGGCGGGCCATTGGCCCTCCCTGCTGAAACGCAGGGAAGGGGATTGCCGCCCGCCATGAAACGGAGTTTTACCGGGGCTTGCATTCCCAAAGCCTCCACTTTGGGAATGAGGAGCGGAATTGGGATTTGAGGAATGGGACCGATGGGACGAAGGGGACTTATGGGCGCGCGCACTTGCCGGCTGGCGCTTCGCCTCTTCGACCCAGGCTCGAAATTCGTCCGAGGTCAGGCTTTTCCAGGGGGCGCTTGTTTTCTTCGCGGATGCGGTTCGGGCGGCGCCGTGCAGCGGCTCCCCCGATCCGCTCGCGCGCGGGAGATGGATAAATTGGATTGATGATTCTTCTCGAAAATTGCTTTGCCGTTATACAGAAAGCTTGTTCCCCATCGATCCATCATGTCCGCGTCCACCCCTTCGCTCGTGAATCCATCCACTCCTCGCAATCCGCCATCGGCAAATCCTTCCTCTTTCGCGACTTCGCTTTTCGACCTTCAGGTGAATGGTTTTGCGGGAGTGGATTTTCAGACGGTGGAGCTGACGCTTCCGGATCTGCGGCGCGCCGTGGAGGCGTTGCGCGCCTGTCAAACGCACCGGATTCTCCTGACGCTGATCACGGACGAAATCGAGGCGCTGGCCGCGAAATTCAGGCACATCCAGGAACTCCGCGCGCAGGATGCGCTCATCGCGGAAACGATCTGCGGCTATCATTTGGAAGGGCCGTTTCTCAGCGCCGAAGACGGCTATCGCGGCGCGCATCCCGCCGGGGCGCAATTGGCCCCGGATTGGGAGGCGTTTCGAGAGCTGCAAACCGCGGCGGGCGGACGGATCAAGCTGCTGACGATTGCGCCGGAATTGCCCGGCAGCGCGGAATTTATCGCGGAGGCGGCGCAGGCGGGAGTCGTCGTTTCCCTCGGGCATACGAACGCGAGCGACGCCCAGATCGATGCCGCGATCCGGGCCGGCGCCAAGCTTTGCACGCATCTGGGCAATGGCGTGCCCCAGACGTTGCACCGGCATGATAACGTGGTGCAACGCTTGCTGGCGCGCGATGAATTGACGGCATGCTTTATTCCCGATGGCGTGCATCTGCCCCCGGCGGTGCTGAAGAATTTCTTCCGGGCGAAGCCGCGCGGCAAGGTCCTCTTCACGACGGACGCCGTGTCCGCCGCAGGAGCGCCTCCCGGGCGCTATACGGTGGGGAGCCTCAAGGTGGAGTCGAAGGATGGCGTGGTCCGCCAGCCCGGGCGAAAGAACTTCGCGGGCTCCTGCCTGACTCCCGACCAGGGTGTCACGAACGCGGCGCGCTGGCTGGGAATTCCCGCGACCGAAGCGCGCGGGATGTTCTCGACGCAAGCGGCGGCGCATTTCGGCGTCGGATTGCCGATCATTCCGATGACCTAGAATCGCTGGACGGCAACCGCAGCCATTTCCTTTATGATTACCACGCAATTCGACTCTCTCACGGTCCGCGAATATCCGGAGCTTCGCTGGTATCTTTGATGACCGTGACTTCCTTCGAGAAGAGGTGTGTTTCCACGAGACCGGAGGAGCCGTGGATGAGCAGATGCCAGTAGTGGGGAAGCTGGTAACCCAGCCGGTCCGGGGCAAGGTAGGAGAAATCCGCCATCACGCCGGCGCCGTTCTCCAGCACGGCCATGACTTGCGCGCTATCCTCGAAGTGAGGCGCCTGCCGCGCCTTCTGGTTCCAGGAACGCGCGGCCACGATGTTCTTCCAATCGATCCCGGTGAGCCAGGGAACCAGATCGAAGGCGTGGATGCCAATGTCATTGATCGTGCCGCCATGCTTGCCGGGTTCAAAATACCATGCGGGACGCGTCCCCGGGATGAGCGGGTGCTGGCCATCGATGCGGATCGTGCAAACCTCGCCGATTTCGCCGGACCGAATGATTTCGCGCACCGCGCGAAATGCGCCATATCCCCGGCTGTCCAATTGCAGGCCCACCGCCAGCCCTTTCTCGGCGGCGAGTTTTTCGATGGCTGACTGCTCCTCCAGCGTAATGCAAAGCGGCTTGTCGCCCAGCACATGCCGCCCCGCTCGAAGCGCCGCCAGGGCGAGCGCGCCGCGCCGTCCATAATAGTCGCCGATCGCAATGACATCGCACTCCACTTCGGCCAGCATCTTCGCAAAATCGGTATGCGTTATCGCCACGCGGCCTTTGGCCGCCAGCTCGGCGCGGGCGCCGGCGTCTTCTTCGCAACAAGCCGCCACCTCCGTGTCCGGGTTTTCTTCCACACCGGCCAAGAGATCGAGAATGTGGGAGTGCCGGAAACCGGCAAAGGCGAATCGGGTTTTCACGCGGTTTTGGGGAGAAGCGATGCGGAGTCGGGATCCAGGTGCAGGACGGCATCCGGATGACCGCGCAGGATGGACGCGGGGCAACCGGGGTCCACCGGGCCGAGCAGCGCGTCCCATACAGCCGCCGCCTTTCGCGCGCCGGGAACCACGCACGAGATGCGCCGCGCGCCAATCAGGGCGGGAATCGTCAGCGTCAGCGCGAACGGCGGCACGGCATCCACCGACGGAAAGCAGCCGTCGTTCACCTGCTGCCGTTTGCACGTGTCGTCCAGTTGGACCTTCTTGACGAGTTGCGGGTCCTTGAAA
>Ga0206862_1231_pt1 | contig 12968 bp, 12 predicted proteins | sample Alteio_BWOrgCont_43_FD_152625 | JGI IMG/M metagenome (GOLD analysis project Ga0206862, IMG submission 152625) | Enriched cells from forest soil in Barre Woods Harvard Forest LTER site, Petersham, Massachusetts, United States -... | ecosystem: Environmental > Terrestrial > Soil > Temperate forest >... | reverse complement strand
AGGACTCAAAATTGTCGTCCAAGAACTTAAGAAAAGAAGCAAGAAAGTGGAAGACCGCAACGAGATTGCGCAGGTGGCCACGATTTCCGCTAATAACGACATCTCTATCGGTGAAATTATCGCTCAACGATGGCGATGATCTCATCGGCGCGTAAAATCACAAACTCCTCATCGTTTAAAGTTACTTCCTGACCGGAGTATTTCTCCATTAAAATGCGGTCTTTAATTTTCACTGGGAAAGGAATTGCCTCTCCGTTTTTATCTTTTGTCCCGGTACCAATCGCGATGACTTCCGCTTGTTCTTGCTTCTTTTTAGCTGTGTCTGGCAAAATGATACCACCCTTTAGCTTTTCTTCAGCAGCTAGGCGTTTGACTAGAACTCGATTGCCAAGAGGTTTCAACTGCTGTTGTTTTTTTGTAGATTGGGTAGGGGCCGGTTGTGTTTGTGTCATAAGAGTCTCTCCTCATTTTTAGGTTAATTAGAGTTTTCCTCACTCTCATGAGTGGGTGTTAGCTGTAGAATAACTGGCATCACTATAGCAATCAGTCAGTTTTTTTGCAAGAGAATTAGCAGACATCAAATCAGATTGCTAAAAATATTAGGAGATTGGAATGCATCCCGTTCAAAATATTCAATTCAGCGCAATCGATATAATAGCTGATCACTATGAGGGAATCCTTCTAGACGCATACGGAGTGTTCTGGGGTGGAAATGCCTGCGGCGCTTTGCCGGGAGCTATTGAGGTCATGAAGCGGCTTGTGGAGAGAAATAAAATCGTAGGCATTTTATCCAACACCACGGCGCTTCCGCATAAAGAAATCGACAAACTTGCAAAACATGAAATTCGACAAAACGAGCATTTCCATTTCTTTTTAACATCGGGGTTAGTAGCAAGACAAATGTTCCAACAAGAAATCCTTCCATTTCCAACCCCAAAAGGACACTACTGGCTTTTTGGAGGCGTTCATCCTCAGTTTCCGAATCATTTACCTATTTTTGAGAATTCCCGCTATCGCGAGGCTGAGTCAATTCAGGATGCAGATTTTATTTACCTGGCTGTTCCCCATATTCAAGGGCAAGATCAGACTGATCCTGAATTATTTCGAGAAGCTATTCGAGCTGTAATTCCCTACAAACTTCCAATGTTCTGCTCTAACCCCGACCAATTTGCGCATGAAGGAAACCCTCCGCGGCTTGTCGTGAGGCAAGGGTCCATCGCAGCGCTTTACACTGAAATGGGGGGAAAGGTATTTTATGTAGGCAAACCTGATGTTAAGGTGTTTGAAGCTGCAATGAAAGAGTTTAGTCATCACAATGTAATCGATAAGAAAAAAGTAATAATGATCGGAGATAACCCTGAAACAGATATTCGAGGAGCCAATGTTTTTGGCATCGATTCGGCCCTTGTTTTGGAAACCGGCATGATGCATGAACGCGCGAAGGCAGGATCAATGCAAGAATTAATCGGACGGCTGCCTCAGGATGATCAACCTAATTATTTTTTAAGGAGTTTGAGCCATGTCATTTGAACTGCACCCGAATCTTTCCAAAAAAATTGCAATCACTACTCTCCCACTCTGTTCTGTATTTCAAGAAGATGAGAGGCATTATCCCTGGTTTATTTTAGTTCCTCGAGTAGCGGGCGCCTCAAAATTGATTGATCTGTCCGAAATCGATCAGATTCAGCTCTATCGAGAACTTAATTTTATCCAAAAAATTATTTGGAAAGAAGTTAATCCCAAGCAATTAAATGTTGCTGCAATTGGGAATAAAACGCCTCAACTGCACATTCATGTGATTGCGAGAGACACGGATGATCCAGCTTGGCCGAATACTGTTTGGGACCATCCCATTCGTGCCCGCTTCAGCGATGAAGAGAAGCAGCAAGCAGTCGAGCGCTGGAGGCAGGCTTTCTCGCACTTCGAGACGGTCAAGATCACCCTCTAATTTTTTTCACCACCGTTTTAAGCATATGTGAAAAATTATTAAACACAAAGGCGCTAAGACACAAAGACAGAAAGGTTGAAATAAAATAAATGTTGCTCTCTTAGTCTCTTAGTCTCTTAGTGCCTTTGTGTCTTTGTGTTTAATTTGGCTGTGAAGTGATACGACAGATGATGCAAGAGGTGACGCGAGAACTTGAATTTTAATCACAGCAGCGTTATGGTGATGCAAAATCAATTTGAGGTTGAGGAGTGGAGCAAAGTTATTCCAAAAAGTATGAAATTATCAGATTTCTCTCAATTATCTGTGCGGCCATTTTGGGAGCGGGAATCCTAACCGGAACGATGCTGTATTACTATAATCCTTCCGGACGATATGCAGCCGGCAATGTCATCCTTTCACCGGCAGCTATTCAACAAATGCAAATCAAAGATCCGCATTCACGTACAAATCATTCTCAGCTTATCATTGATAGGACTCTTTTTATCTATTCTAAAGAGGGCCGTTTGCAGCAAAAATTAGTCGGATTCGATGAATATCAAAAATTTTATGATTTCGTTTCCGGTGATAAGAGTTTAGAGGAGAAACCTGAAGAGCTAGAGCGTCCCTATCAAAGAGAAAGAAAGGGGGTTTTAACGACCTTCATTAAGGATTCCTTGAAGGGAGAAAAATCCACACCTTTTCAAATTATTGAATTTGGCGATGAGGATCACTACCGCGTGAAATTGCATGACTCACACGAAATAGAGGAGCATGGAATGTGGGCCTACTTTTATCATACAGGGCTTGAAAATAGGATTGCTGGGTTCTATGAAAGCTGAATTCCTTTTCTTAGGAACCGGAGCCTCATTAGGGGTTCCTGTATTGGGGTGCGACTGTTCAGTTTGCAGTGAGCGACTCCCTCTAAATGTGAGAACACGGCCCTCGGCATTGGTGACTTTTCCGAATCAACGCTTTCTGATTGATCCTGGTCCAGATTTTCGGCAACAGGCCCTGCGGCACCAAATTTACTCTTTAAATGGAGTCATTTTAACTCATGCCCATCATGACCATACAGCCGGAATTGATGATTTAAGGCCAATATATTATCCTTTAAATGAGCCTCTTAAAATGCTTCTTTCCAAAAGTACCGCTGAAGAGGTCTTGATGCGCTACCACTATATCTTTAAGTCGGAAAAGGGGATGGAGAGCCATTTTATTGAGAGGATTAAATTGCAATATTTGCCTGATGATTATGGTCAAGTCGATTTCCTAGGAATGAATCTGAGTTATGTCTCCTATCGTCAAGGGGGCATGAAAGTGAATGGCTTTCGTTTTGGTTCTCTAGCCTATATTTCCGATATTAAAGATTATGATGAAAAAATATTTGATTATCTGAAAGGGATCAAGATATTAGTTTTGAGTGCCTTGAGATATACTCCCGCACCTCTTCACATCTCCATCGATGAGGCTATTATTTTTGCAGAGAAGGCGGGCGCTTCTCAGGTCTGGTTAACCCATCTTTCTCATGCGATTGATTACGAAAAGGGAAATGCCTACCTTCCCTCTTGGGCACGATTAGCCTATGATGGCTTAACGATTGAATTCACAGTTTAGAGGTTAAATTATGTTTGGTGACGGTAGAATTGTACGCGATGGCGATCAGTTGATTCCTAATGAGCAGGGGTCTGTAGAATCGGCTCTTCTCGTTTCGGTATATCAAGGATCGAATAATCTGAAAAGTTGTCAAGAGCACCTGGATGAGCTAGCTTTATTAGTGAAAACCTACGGGATGAGCGTAGCGGATAAACAGGCCTGCCCGATAAGAAAGTTTGATGCCTCCACCTATTTAGGAAAAGGAAAGGTCGAGGAGCTGATAAAAACAGCTCAAGAACTAGATGTGGACCGTATCATTTTCGATGATGAGATCTCGCCCGCGCAGCAAAGAAACCTAGAGAAACTATTTTCTCGCCGCGTGATGGATCGCACCGAGCTCATTATAGGCGTTTTTGCTCAAAGAGCCAAAACCAAGGAGGCACACCTGCAAATTGACTTAGCAGAGCTGAGATACCTGGCTCCTCGATTAAAGCGTATGTGGACACATTTGTCGAGGCAGGCAGGAACATCCGGATCTGGTGCCGGGGGAGCTTATCTCAAAGGAGTGGGTGAAACTCAAATTGAAATCGATAGAAGAATACTGAAAAAGAAAATCGAAGAGCTGAACATAGAAATTGCAGAGGTAAAATCCATACGAGCCACTCAAAGACTCTCTAGGCAACGTTCTGAAATCCCCATCTTTGCCATTGTCGGCTATACGAACGCAGGTAAATCAACACTGCTCAACGCCCTGACCGATGCAGGCGTTTTTGTCGAAGATAAATTATTTGCTACCCTAGACACGACAACCCGCAAATTTACTTTAAAGAACCATCAGGAAATCCTGCTTATTGATACTGTAGGTTTTATTCGCAAGCTGCCGCATTTGCTTGTAGCGGCTTTTAAAAGCACCTTAGAGGAATCGATCGATGCGGACATCCTTCTCCACCTAATCGATGCAAGCCATCCTCAGGCAGAAGAGCAAGCTCAAGCTACCCATGATCTTCTGAAGGAGTTAGGAGCTGAAAATAAGCCCATTATTCATGTGTTTAATAAAATCGACAAATTGACTGATCCAAGCGCTCTCATTCGTTTGCGGATGAATCATCCAAAAAATGTGTGCATCTCCGCATTGACACGCGAGGGTTTTGATGAACTAGAACAGAAGATGATAGAGGAGATCTCCAAACAGAGAAAAATTGTCGATTTGCGCATTCCTCAAGAGGACTATGCCTATGTCAGTGAAATTAGAAGGCTCGGCAAGGTTCTTTCTCAGGAATATGAAGAAAATGATGTGATTCTCAAAGCCGACCTGCCTTTTCTTATCGCAAATAAATTTAAATCCTTCATCATTCCAAAACAATGAAGCCCTACTCGCTGCAACAGATGCCTTTGGATGAGCGACCGCGAGAAAGGCTTGTGAGGGATGGAGCTGACGCTCTTTCTTCAGCGGAGCTTCTTGCTATTATTCTGGGAAGTGGGACAAAATCTAAGCATGTTTTACAGCTTGCTGAAGAACTTTTAGTCGCTTTTGGATCCCTTGAAAACCTCTCTCAGGCTACTTTATCGGAGCTATCGGAAATAAAAGGAATCGGATTAATCAAAGCTATTCAATTGCAAGCGGCTTTTCGACTCGGAATTCGCGCTTCCAAGCAAGCTGCAACGCCTCGCTGCAAAATCATCCATCCCAAACAGGCCTATGACCTGTTGCGCTATGAATTAGAAAATGAGATGAGGGAGCATTTTATTTCTGTTCTTCTAGATGCAAAAAGCTATCTCATTGCCTATGAGATCATCTCTATTGGAACTCTCTCCCAAACATTAGTGCATCCGCGGGAAGTATTTTACCCTGCCATACGGCATAAAGCCGCCAGCTTCCTGGTTGTCCACAATCATCCCAGCGGAGACCTTACCCCTTCCAAAGAGGATCTGCACCTCACCGACTTATTGATCGATGCAAGTGTTCTATTGGGTATTCCACTCCGCGATCATCTCATCATCAGCAAGCACGGGTATGTTTCCTTCCGTGAGCAAGGTCTCTCCTTCAAAACAGCAAATAACTCTCTAGCATAACCTCATTTCGTGCCCATGATTAGTGTGCAAGGATAATGTCCGGATATCAGCCTGACCAAATATCGCGGGGCGTTTGAGGAACCGTCGGATAAGGGACATAAATACAAACATATTTTACAGTATACGTCGAGCCAAAAACAGGCTAGATTAGCCAGCCAAGGCCCGTAAGGCCGTCATACACTTCTAAATTTTCTAATTAAAAGCCACTGAGAGTTTAAGCGAGCATATGCTAACACCAAATGCATTAACAATAGTAGTTCCCGCTGGAATCATTATACCCCCTACAAGCCCTTTCAAAATAAGAAAAATGCAAAGAAGGGGAGTTGGGAAGACGCAGAGATGATTTATTTTCTTTACTTGCCCTTCTCTCTGTTCTCTGTGCTTCTCTGTGCCTCTGTGTTTCAAAAATAAGATGCGACCGTAATATCTGTTAAGTATTTGAAACACAGAGGCACAGAGAAGCACAGAGAACAGAGAGAAGGGCAAGTAAAGAAAATAAATCATCTCTGCGTCTTCCCAAATCTCCTTCTCTGCGTTTATCCTTTTAAATGCTATTTGAGAGCATTATTTTTCCCAGCGGGAATTGCTGCATTAACAATAACAATTCAACAAAAAAGCAAATTATATTTAATGAAAATTTATTGAAATTAATATAATCATTACTATATAATCATTATTATAGTAATTTTATTTTGAGTCTGTAGTAATTTAAATAAAAATTAAGGGTGGATATGGATTTATCAACAGTTAGTAATAGGGTTAAAATCAATCAAGGTGTGAATGAAATAGAACTTGATCCATTCAACTTCCTGCCTGATGAGATAGTCTTAAATATTTTCTCTTACTTACCCTTTCGTGAACTTTCAAAAATTTGCCTGATGAGCAGAAGATGGGATCGATTAGCCAATGATCTTCCTCTATTAAAGAAAGCTATCTATAACGATCATCAATTAGCTTTTGGTAACAAGGCATGGGCTAAATGTTCTGGATTAGAGAGCATAGGTGAAAGTGATACAGAAGAATTTGAATCTTTAGCAAAAGATATTGGTAAGATTTTGAAAAGTCCTTGCCCTGCATTTCCAGGAAAAAGGGTTGGTGAGACGCATATGTTAGTAAGAATTCCTAAAACATTTGATGGAAAACCTTTTAGCTTAAAAACTCTTGGAGAGATTGCAAAAAAACATTTTCCAAAAACTGAGAATGGTTATCGATATATGTGGTCTGAAGTTATGAATAAGATTGGAAATCAATCTGTAGATGAATCTAGTTGGGTGTTGATGACAAAGAAGGTTCTTGAGGGAAGCAGAAGTAAAAGTTATGCTGACCAAGGCATCATGCTCGCTGATCTTGCCAAAAAAGCTAGGGTTGCTTATGAAGTCCCTGAAACATTAATGGCTGTTGCTTGCATTTTCGCACAATATTTTGGATCTGGGATACGCTTATTTAACGATGATCCGCTGACATATATACGCTGTAAGGAGGATGTTCAAGGCAAAAAAGTGGTTGTTGGGGGCTTCAGTGGCTTCGAGGAGGAGGATGCCCGGGCTGGCCTTGACGTCAACTACTTCGGCAACTATGACAGCGGCATTATTGGCGTTGCGGCCCTGCGGAAGTAAGGCCATTGAACTCATCAATCCTTTCTTGATGGTAAAAAGCATCGTTTAGCTCGGAGCCTCCAACCAACCACAATTTATTTACGTTGCGCTTCTCTAAACAATGGATAAATCCAGGGCATCCGCGCCCTAATCCGCAATGGAGGAAAGAACAAAGAAGCATTAGAATTCGAATGAAAAATATACAGGTAACGCGATTTAAAGGACTAAATGAAATCAGAAATAGGGGAGTGAGGCGCAGTTATAGCAGGCATGAAGGAAAGTTGTTGATCGACTTGCAAATGACATAAGAGCACCTTTTCCAAACAGAACTAGAGCAAGGGCATTCAATTCCTAAAAAGCGGTTTCGGCAGACAGAAAGACTCGGAGGAAAACTATCGCTTAAACAGCACTTCCCAGTGAGATACATTTAAAATAATCTCATAAGATTGACATTTGTTATTCATATGAGGTAATATAAGCTCTTAATTTTACCTCATAAGAATAACATGAAATTCATTGGACGTAAGAAAGAACTAGAGTCATTAGAGCTTCTCTTAAAGAAGAAATCGGCCAGCATGGTTGTGATCCGAGGGAGAAGAAGGGTTGGGAAAAGTAGATTAATCAAGGAATTTGTATCAGATAAAAAGAGCTGGGTATTTTCTGGACTCCCGCCTGTTCCTGGTATCACTAAACAGCGTCAATTAGATGCATTTTCCGTTCAAGTATCACAAAATCTGAGCATGCCTAAAATACAAGTGTCCGAGTGGATCGAGCACTTCACATTTGTTGCAAATCAAGCCAAAGGCAAGAAAATCGTCATTGTGTTGGATGAAATCTCATGGATGGGGTCGGAAGACCCTGATTTTTTAGGGCAGCTAAAGACAGTATGGGATTTACATTTTTCTGAGAATCCAGATCTAATTCTCATTCTTTGTGGATCTGTGTCGAGCTGGATTGAGGAGAACATCCTTAAGAGTACTGGATTTGTTGGACGGGTATCTGTAGATATGGTTTTAGATGAGCTTTCAATAGATGAAAGCGGGGAATTCTGGGGAAATCAAAGAAACAAGATCAGCGCATATGAGAAATTCAAAGTACTATCTGTAACAGGAGGAATTCCTAAATACCTTGAGGAAATCATCAGTTCTCAATCTGCGGAAGATAACATTCACAGGCTTTGCTTTCAGTCTGAGGGATTGTTATTCCGTGAGTTCGAACAAATCTTCTCAGACCTATTTTCTAAAAGAGCACAGACGTATAGCAATATAGTAAAAACTCTTGCAAATGCTCCTCTTTCTCTCGATGAGGTCTGCAAAAAACTGAATCTGGAAAAGAGCGGGTCTATTTCTCGATGTTTAGATGATTTAGCACTAGCTGGATTCGTTCAGGAGGACTCTACGTGGAATCTATTTACCAAGTCAGAGTCACGCCTCAAGAAATTTAGATTAAAGGATAACTACCTCAGATTTTATTTACGTTACATCGAGCCGAATAAAGACAGGATTGCTAAAGATATTTTTGAGTCGAAGTCATTCATGCATATGCCTGGATGGGAATCTGTAATGGGTTTACAGTTCGAAAATCTTGTTGTAAACAACATGAAAAGTTTGTGCAAGATATTGCGCATCGATTTGCTTGAGGTTACTAATACAGGCCCGTTCTTCCAAAGATCTACGAAACGCCAAAAAGGTTGTCAAATCGACCTGATGATTCAGACCAGACACAATACTCTTTATGTATGCGAAATAAAATTCAGCACATCTGAAATCAAAAGCTCCGTGATCGAAGAGATGGGGAAGAAAATTAAAAGCCTTTCGGCCCCTAAGGGTTTTTCAATCAGACCTGTTCTCGTTCACGTCAATGGAGTTAGTCAGTCTGTGAAGGAAAGCGAAATATTCAACGATATTATCGACTTCTCTCAGTTTTTCGAGATTTAAAACGAAACTCATTTGAGTTCAGATCAGAGGGTAGGGGCAGGCTTCTCACTTCACAGTTTGGAATGTGAAGCCTGCCCCATATTCTTCCTGTTTTCATGCGCAGCCGTGATTATTTTTGTTATTATGTTTATTATGTATCCTGCTTGGAGTTGCAATAAAACATATCATGCATCGAAATTTCATTAGGGTTTCTTTCTGTGAGCTCTCGCAGCTTTAATTGAGTTATCTCTTTTTGTCTATCCAACTCTTCTTCTATTTGCTCTCTTTGCCCGATCATGGAATTGTATATATGATCTAAATAGCCTATAATAAATGAATTAATTGATCTTTGATTGCGAACATCGCTTGCAAAATTTACGCGATCCTGCATTTCCTCTAGCCATTGAGCTTCTGAAAGGACATGGGCTTCAGAACCTTCAATAGGAGCCTCATTTTTCTTCATCAAGGCTTGATTTTCTAGTGTTCTTAATTTGTTAATCGCATAATTATTGACAGAAGACAATTTTTCACCTTCAGTCATTGTTGGAATTTCTTTAATTTTGAACTTAACTTGATTAAGAACTGTTTCCTTGAATAATTCATAATTTTCTTTTTTTGCAAAATGCATTTCAGGATCAAGAACTTCTTGTAGATCGTTGATTTTGTCAATTATCTCTTGATATTCAAATTATATATATTGTATGTTATAATAACTGTTGTATAATTAATATATAAATCTAAACTTCGTTTAAAATAATTAGGTTATTATATGGAAAATGAAATAAAACCAGGAGGGTTGAATCAACAAGAAAATATGGAGATTGAGAATAGGGGTGATTTACAGCCAACTAAAAAAATTGCTCAATCTGAATCCGAATTAGAAGCAAAAGTAAAAAAACAGTTGAGTCAGCTACCAGAATCAAAAGAATCAGTAAAAAGTGATTTAAGTCAGACTACTTCATTCCCACTTTTTAAAAAAAATAGAGCAGATGATAAAGATGATGCAATGGATGCAAATAATGAGAGTGGTTCATCTATAGAAGAAATTATGAGGGAATTAGGAGATTTATCCTCACCTGGTAAAATATTGGTTGTTCTTTCAAAATTAATAAAAAATCAAAAAATTGATACATATCAGAAGATTCTTGTAATTAGATCTAATATAGATAAATTTAGCCTTGTGAGCGGCTCTTTGCAAACAATTATTCCATTCAAAGGTAATGAGGATTTTTATGAAAAATTTTTAGAATTATTACTGGAGAAGAATAAAGGCAATGAGTACTTTAAAATGTTTTATGGTATTAATTTTAGTGAGGACAATATAGAAGTTTTTGATCGAATCACAAAGAAATTGTTTTCATCTTTGAACAAATCAACTAATGTGCGTGGATATTTTGATAAGGGTTTACAGTTTAATTATATGATAAGAGATTATAAAAATATTGATTTTTTAAAAATCTTAATAAAAAATAAAAAGGAAGATATTCCATTCACTACAGAGGATTTGCTTGCAATGCGACCCGAACTCTCTTCTTTCAGAGAACATTTAAATGATGAGATCTTAAAATCTAGTTTTAAAAATGTTGGGAGCAGCTTCAATGCTCGTTTAAAACTTTATGTAGAGGTTTGGGATGAGCTTTCAGATGAAAAAAAAGGAGAAATCTTAGAAAAGATTCCAACAGAAAATTTGATTCTCCTGTTAATCAATGAACCTATCTCTGATTCCCCAATTTTGACAAAAATGATAGAAAGTTTAAGAAAAAGAGATCCAGGCGAGATTTCAAGTGAAATGCGCTATATGCCTAACACTGCATGTGATAGTTTTCTCTCAAAAGCACCCGAGTGCATTAATAATTTATCAATTGATGTTTTAGTTGATTTGGTTGCTTATTCAAAAAAATTCAGAGATAATGCAAAAGATGTGTTGTTAACTAGAAATGAAGACGATGTATATAAAGCCATGAAAAGATCATATAATAGTGATGATTTATTAAATTTAAATGACATAAAGGAAATTTTCAAGGGAACCAGTTTAGATAAAATAATAGATGATATTACGGGATTTAGAGAGAGTATGATTGAAGATGATTCAGATTATGATTCAGAGACTGAGTCTGAAGCAGAGGAATCAATGCACTCTGAAGTTAACCCGATGGATGTTGAATTAGATTTTGATAAGAAGTTTGGAGAGCTTAATCTAAAAAGAAGGCGTAGCATTGATGAATAACGGATTTGGATCGCTAATTGATTAATAAATCAAAGTTTAGGTTGTTTTATAATGAAATAATTTAAATTACAATGATATAATTAAGTTAACGATAATTGTTTTGTGTGTTAGAAATAATTATTTTCTGTTAGGAGGATTTCTATATGGAAAGCAGCAGATCATTATTTGATGGGGGAGCTGATCCTTTGCAATTGAATGAGCAATTTAAATTATTATATGATGGGGAAGGTGCTCCTTTACAATTGAATGAGCAACTCAAAATACTTGATAGCATATCAAATACCATGAAAGAGAAATATCTCTTATGTACTAGACTATTCAAAGATAAAGTACTCCGAGATGATGGTAACAGAGTTGTCACAGGAGGCGAGATACATGATTTAAGCATACATACAAGAAGATTTGATAGAATAATTTCTGATATTCCACGGCAATATAGTTCGCTCGGTCGTGATCGGATTAAGGAGTTAAATATCGAATATGTTGCTTTTAAGAAAATCATGGATGAAATTGAGGGCAACATGCAAATTGAAGAGAAATAAAGTTGACGACAACATACAGAAAACTAATGAAGAGGGCTAACTTATTCCGGATCTAGGGTATTCGCACAGGCTGCCTGAGCTGTGCGATTTCGTCCCTTCGGGACTTAGCTCAGTTTGTTTAGTCCCGAAGGGACGAGATCTCACAGCCCCGGCCGAGCGAAGCGGAGGCCTGAAGAGGCTGTGAAAAAATGAGCCCTTGTCTTGTTTCTGGATCTGGAGATTCCTCTAGGCTGCGCAACGCGTTTGGAGTACGCAAGGCCTCTTGCGCTTTGTTATAAAGCCATGATGTATTTTGTAAATTCATCAGCGCATTCCTCATAACAAAGCGCAAGAGGCCTTGCGCACTCCAAACGCGTTGCGCAGCCTAGATAAATTTTGAGCCAGAAACAAGACAAGGGCTCATTTTTTCACAGCCTGTAAGGCCGACATATTTTATCAAATCTTTTTAATTAAAAGCCCCTGGGTATTCGCAGCTCCTTTCAGCGATAAGCGACTATTTAGATAGAAACCTCTTCCCCCATAGATTTTCCTGCTATCCATCCGGTTGTCCAAGCATTTTGGAAGTTAAACCCTCCTGTGATGCCATCGATATCAAGAATTTCGCCGGCAAAAAACAAGCCAGGGACTAATTTACTCTCCATTTTTTTAAAATTAATCTCGCGTAAACAGACTCCTCCAGCGGTGACAAACTCCTGCTTGTAAGTCGTTTTCCCATCGATTTTTAATTTTGTTTGTATCAAATTGCTCTGCAAGCTGAGGAGTTGGGGTTGAGTCAAAAATGCCCAACGCATTTCTTCATCAATTCCGCTCAGTAAAACCAGTCGCTTCCAAAGCTGCTTAGGCAGCTCATAGAGAGCTTCAGAGCTCACTTTTTTACCTCCGGCGGAATGTTTTTTCCCTTGTAAATCCGATTCGATCTCTTTAGCAGACAAAGATGGAATCCAGTTGATGTAGAGGTCAGACTGATAATTTTTGGTGTAAAGAAGTCGTGCGGCCCAGGCGGAAAGCTTTAAAACAGCAGGTCCGCTCACGCCCCAATGAGTGAGAAGCAAGGGCCCTTCATAGGCAAGAGCAAACTGAGGCAAGGAAACCGCG
>Ga0206862_1191_pt1 | contig 13024 bp, 13 predicted proteins | sample Alteio_BWOrgCont_43_FD_152625 | JGI IMG/M metagenome (GOLD analysis project Ga0206862, IMG submission 152625) | Enriched cells from forest soil in Barre Woods Harvard Forest LTER site, Petersham, Massachusetts, United States -... | ecosystem: Environmental > Terrestrial > Soil > Temperate forest >... | reverse complement strand
GATCTGGTGAACACAGGCTTCTCGCGGGTCGCCTTCGAGAGGCAGGAAATCGACAAATTTCTTCGGCAGAATAATGGCCAGCTTGCTTATCCGACGAGCCTGGTCGTATTTACGGACACAGGAACGGAGATTCAGCCCCAGCCATCGCGTGATGGAAATCAGATGGCTGATCTGCTGGAGTCGAGCAATTCTTCGCTGCGGATTATCGGGAGATCGACGGGCTTCTATGGGGCCGAGGAACGGCTGGGGACTTCGTTTACTGCACTGAGCCGGCTGATCAGTTATGAAGGCACCAAACCGGGTCGAAAGATGGTGCTCTGGATCAGTCCGGGATGGCCGTTGCTGGAGGGACCGAATGTTCAGACCAGCTCCAAACAGCAGCAGGCTTTCTTTAGCTGGATTGCAGAGTACAGCAACTCGTTACGCACGTCGCGGATCACGTTGTACGCTGTCGATCCGCTGGGGACGGGCGAGAATCTATTGCATGAATTCTATTACCAGAGCTTTTTGAAGGGCGTAAAAAATGCAGGGCAAGCCAATTCGGGGAATCTGGCGCTTCAGGTCCTGGCAGTGCAGAGTGGTGGACGTGCGCTAACCGCCAACAACGATCTGACGGCCCAGATCAACAGCTGTGTTGCGGATGCGAGCGCGTTCTATGTGATGTCATTTGACGCCGCGCCGTCGGATCGCGTGAAGGAGTATCACGCGCTGACGGTGAAGGTTGACAAGGCTGGAGTGAAGGCTCGCACGAACGCTGCTTATTATGGGCAGCCTTAGGTTTGCAGAATTCCCGCGTTAAATTTTGCCACGTCGGGGTTGAGTGAGGCGGCTTCGAGGGCCGTCATCAGGGCCTCGCGTGTCTTTGCCGGGTCGATGATGGCGTCGACCCAGAGACGGGCGGCAGCGTAGCGGCAGTCGGTTTGTTCTTCGTACGTCGCTTTGATCGAGGCGAGAAGTTCTTCCTTTTCCTTGTCGCTTAGTTGCTTGCCGCCACGTTCGAGCTGGCGGATTTTGATTTCTACCAATGTGTTTGCGGCGGATGCTCCGCTCATGACGGCGTAGCGCGCGGTGGGCCACGCGAAGATGAAGCGCGGGTCGTAGGCCTTGCCGCACATGGCGTAGTTGCCTGCGCCGAATGATCCTCCGATGATGACGCTGATTTTGGGAACAGTGGAGTTGGAGACGGCGGTGACCATCTTGGCGCCGGCGCGGATGATGCCGCTCCATTCGGCGTCGCGGCCTACCATGAAGCCGTTGACGTCGTGCAGGAAGATGAGGGGGACGAGGTTCTGGTTACAGTCCATGATGAAGCGCGCGGCCTTTTCGGCGCTCTCGGAATAGATGACGCCGCCGAACTCGATGCGCTTTTCGCCGGTATGGCTAGTTTGGGGCTGCGAGGTTTTCTGGTTGGCGACGATGCCGACGGCGGTGCCTCCGATGCGCGCGTAGCCGCAGATGAGGGTGCGGCCGTAGTCGGGGCGGTACTCGTCGAACTCGCTGCGGTCTACGATGCGGGCGATGAGTTCGTGGGTGTCGTAGCTGTTGACCGCAGCTTTTGCGGGATCGGGGTCTAGCAGGGAGTAGAGATCGCTGGCTCCGTATTTTGGGGCGTCTTTGTCTGCGTGGTAGGGGATTTTGCTGAATGGTGCTTGCTGGCTCTGGCCTATTTTTGCGACGAGCGAGCGCAGGCGGGCGATGCAGAGGTGGTCGTTCGGCTCCTTGAAGTCTACTGTTCCGGAGATTTCGGCGTGCATGGATGCGCCGCCTAATTCTTCGGCTGAATATTTCTGTCCGATGGCGGCTTGTACCAGCGCGGGTCCGGCGAGGAAGAGGCCGCTGCCTTCGGTCATCAGAACGTGGTCGGTCATGACGGGGAGATAAGCGCCTCCGGCGACGCACATGCCCATGATGGCGGTGATCTGCGGGATGCCCATCGCGGACATGACGGCGTTGTTGCGGAAGATGCGGCCGAAGTCGTCCTGATCGGGGAAGACGTCTTCCTGCAGAGGGAGGAAGACTCCGGCGGAATCGACAAGGTAGAGCGTGGGGATGCGGTTCTCCATCGCGATGGTTTGTGCGCGGATGACCTTCTTGGCGGTCATGGGGAAGAAGGCTCCGGCTTTGACCGTGGCGTCGTTGGCGATGATCATGCAGAGGCGTCCGGCGACGCGGCCCAGGCCGGTAACTGCTCCTGCTGACGGTGCGCCGCCCCATTCTTCGTACATTTTGAAGGCGGCGAAGAGGGCGAGTTCGAATAATTCCGTTCCGGGGTCGAGGAGCAGTGCGACGCGCTCGCGGGCGGTGAGGCGTTTCTTGGCGTGCTGCGCTTCGATGGACTTTGCGCCGCCGCCTTCGCGGATCTGCGCTTCCTGCTCGTGGATGCTGGTGACTAGGGCCATCATGCCCATGGCGTTGTTGCGGGCGCGGTGATTGTTTGGGTCGAGTTTCGAGGCGAGGGTGTTGTTTAGTTTCTGGTCGGCCTTCTGGTCGGGATTCGTTCTTGGGAGGTTCATAGCAAACTCGTCAGCATAGCATTTTCATGATGATTGCGGGTTGATGGGGCAGGAGCATTATCGGGTTCCTATAGACTGCTATGATTGTCTTTCTGCATTTCGGGGACGCTTTTGAATGATGGCCGGCTCACCCTCGACTCAGCAACAACCCAAGAAGGTCCTACTTGTTGGCACGGGCGCTGTCGTGGCGAACACGGTTTCGAGTGTTCTGCCTGGATGGACCTTGATACGGGTGAGCGACAACAAAGCGGCGCTTTCTCTGCTGCAAAAGGAATGTGCCGATCTCGTTGTTACTGGAGAGCATAGCAACGGTCGCGAGGATGTTGAGCTGCTCCGGAAGATTCGGCGGGTCTGGCCGCATACGCGGCTCATTATTCTCACCGACGAAAGCACTCCAGCCGATGTGATTGCCGCCATTCGGTTTCGGGCGTTCAGCTATTTCTCAAAACCATATACGCAGGAGGCCTTCGCAGATATGCTGCGGCTTGCGTCCGAGGCTCCGGCGTGGGATGACGGCATCGAATTGATTTCCGCGACGCCCGCCTGGATTGTTTTGACGGCCCGGTGCGATCTGGGTACGGCTGAGCGCCTGTTTCAATTTGGCCACGAAGTCGCCGATCTGCCCGAAGAGGAACAGGAGAAGGTCGCGCTGGCATTCCGCGAGATGCTACTGAATGCCATGGAGCACGGCGGCCGCTTCGATCCGAGCAAGCACGTCGAGATTTCGTACACACGCGCGCGGCATGTGGTGATGTGCCGGATCAAGGATCCTGGTGAAGGGTTTTCCTTGCAGGAGAACCTCCGCGCTGTCAGCAGCAATCCTCCGGATGACCCTCTGCGCCATCTCGAATACCGGCAGGCTCAAGGTGTGCGCCCGGGTGGATACGGCGTGTCGATCGCGCAGACGATGGTGGACGAGGTGATTTACGGGGAAAAGGGGAATGACGTGCTGCTGATCAAGTATCTCGATGTGACGCCTGAGACAAAAACCGGCGATCCGAAGTAATCCTCCCTACTATCGCGTGAAAATTGCCTTTGGGCAGATGGCGTGGACGCCTACTTTGCCATCGACGAGCTGTGTGATGTCTACGTCGACGGCGACGCTGGTGAGGGCGTACGCTTCGTCGCGGGTGAGGTGCTTTTCCGTTACGAGGAAGTCGATCATGTTGCGGACGGCCATCTCGGTGGCGGCTTTCAGGTCTTCGTTGAAGCCCATGGCGATGTAGGCGGTGGGCGTTTCGGCACGCGGCCAGAGCAGGTGCTGGTCCTTGTGCACGATGAACTGGAAAGTGCCGGTGAGGAAGGTTTCCATTGCGGTGATGTCGACCTCGCCGTTGCCTTGTCCGGCGTGGCCATCGCCCACTTCAAAGAGCGCGCCCTTGGCGTGGACGGGGATGTAGAGCGTGGTTCCGGCGACCAGCTCCTTGTTGTCCATGTTGCCGGCGTGCATCCATGGCGGGGCGCTGTTGTAGCGTCCTGCTGATTCGGGCGGCGCTACGCCCATGCTGCCGAAGAACGGGTGCAGAGGGATTTCGATGCCCGGGGCGAAGTGCGCGACCATCTTTTCCCGGTCGAACGGGATGACGCGGTTCTTGCCATAGGGGAAGTCGTCGGGCAGGAAGCCGCGGCCTGCGCCGAAGGAGTTCACGGCGTATGGGGTGTTCATCTCGATTTTGAGGACGCGGACTTCGAGGAGGTCTCCGGGCTCGGCCTCGTCGATGGCGATGGGTCCGGTGAGGATGTGGCCGCCGGGACCTTTGTCGGTGACCTTTTCGTACACGTCACGGTAGAACTGCGGAATGTCGGATGGCTTGATGCCAATTTGTTCGAGGCGCTCAGGGGGTGGGCAGGCGCAGGAGGTTTCAACGCGCACCGTATCGCCGGAGTGGATGGTCAAGACCGGCTTGGCCTTTGCCGAGTAGTATCCCCAAACCACGGTCGACGGGCTCGCGTTCAGGGTGTAATCGGCTGCGTAGCAGGGCGAAGTTAAAGCGATAGCTAAACAGGCGAAGATCAGCGGGCGCATTTCCATGCGCCATCCTAGCATGGGTATGTAGTAAACTATACAGCGGTGATTGGAGAGCGGCTCTCATCCGTGTCAGGAATGGGTGATTGCCGCGAAAGTGAGGTGCCGTGAGGCTCAATCGCTGCTGGATCATTGCCGTTTGTCTTCTCGATGCAAATGCAGATGCGCAGATGACTACGTCGCAATATGACAATATGCGCACCGGCGCCTATCTGAACGAAACCGCGCTGACTCCGCAGAATGTCAATCCACAACAGTTCGGAAAGATTTTCACTATGAAGGTGGATGGAGATGTGTATGCTCAGCCGCTCTTTCTGTCTGGTGTGGAGATTCCGGGCAAGGGCAGGCACGATGTGTTGTTCATCGCGACGGAGCACGACAGCGTCTATGCGTTCGATGCCTACGGAAATCCATCCACGCCGCTGTGGCAGGTCAGCTTCCTGAAGAATGGCGCATCGACGGTTGCGGCGTGGGCTGTCCAATGCCCTTTCATCGTGCCGGAAGTCGGAATCACATCGACCCCGGTGATGGATGCGAAGTCAGGAACACTCTATGTACTGGCGCGCACCGCGGTGACACACACGATCGCTGCCCCGGAATATCATCAGCAGCTGCACGCACTGGCCGTAACCACCGGGGTAGAAAAGTTCGGTGGCCCGGTGGAGATACGCGCCACTGTGCACGGGCGCGGCGCCGGCAGTGTAAGCGGCAATCTGGTATTTGATCCATTGCATGAGAATCCGCGCGCGGCCCTGCTGCTTGCAAACGGCACTGTGTATCTAACCTGGGCATCTTCCTGCGATGTAGGCCCCTACCACGGCTGGGTGATGGCATACGACGCACAGAGCCTGAAGCAGAAAGCAGTGTTCAATACCTCTCCCGACGATGACGACAGTGGGATATGGGCCAGCGACACCGGTCCCGCAGCCGATAAGGAAGGGAATGTTTTCGTCGCAACCGGCAATGGAGCCTTTGACGTAGCCAAGGGTGGCCGCGACTATGGGGATGCGCTGCTGAAGCTGAATTTAGATGGCCAGAATCTTAGGCCTGCCGATTACTTTGCGCCTTTCAACGTGGATGAATTGGACGCGAATGATGGTGATCTCGGTTCCGGCGGCCCAATGCTTTTGCCAGACCAGCCTGGTCCGCATCCGCGTCTCGCCGTTGTCGGCGGCAAAGGGCCGCTGCTCTATGTGCTGGATCGCGATCACCTGGGCCACTATCGCCCGGGGAGCAATCTGCATGCCGTGCAGACCATTGCAACCGTCGGAGGCATCTACGGGTCGATGGCGTATTGGAACCGTCATGTCTACGTGCTGAGCGACGGGGATGCGCTGCGCGACTACAAGGTGGTCAACGGAAGGCTCACGCCGAATGCAGCCAGCAGTTTCAAATTTGCCGACAATTCAGCGACGCCTACGGTTTCGGCAAATGGCGACAAAGACGGCATCGTCTGGGTCATGAGCTCCAAAGGCTGGAATTCTGCGGACAGGACGGCGGTATTGCACGCATGCGATGCCGCGAACATCGCGCATGAGCTCTATAACAGCAATCAGAATGCTGCTCGCGACCAGGCCGGCAAGGCCCTTCGATTCAACATACCCACCGTCGTGAATGGGCATGTTTATGTCGGCGCTAAAAAGGAAGTGGATGTGTATGGGCTGCTTCCGCTGAAGCGATAATTCTAAGACTTCGGCGCTGAACTCCACCGGTTTGGCGATTCTTTCGCGGAATTCTGCATCCGCCAATACATGTATATACATCGAATTTGCATGAATGAGTCCGGATTGCCTCCGCTTCCATGCTTGTGTGCCAGTTTTCGCCGGGCTGCGCGGGCCTTGACCCAGCATTATGACGAGGCGGTCCGGCCGCTGGGGCTGCGTGTGACCCAGTTCACGGTGTTGCAGGCGCTCTCGATCACCGGGGAAGTGTCTCAGGTCAGACTCGGAGAAGTCCTGGCGATGGACAGCACTACTCTTACGCGGACGCTGGACATTATGCGGCGGTCGGGCTGGGTTTCCAGGCGCAGGGGTGAAGACCGCCGGGAGTGGCGGCTAAGACTGTCTGCTTTGGGCAGCGATCAACTCAGACGTGCGCTTCCTGCCTGGAAGAAAGCGCAACAGCAGATGGCCAGCAAGTTTGGCGACAAGCGCTGGCATGACCTTTTTCAACTCACCGATCAGGTAACAGCTTTTGCATCTAACACAGGAGACTTGTCATGAACAACGAGAAGTATCGCAAGCTCACTTCGTGGCTGATTGCGGCGTGGTTCGTTTTTGCGCTATCAGCTTCGGCGCTTCACCTATTTCAGACTTCGCCGACCGCTCCTCCGCTGGCGTTCGGACTCTCAGTGCTGGCACCTATCCTTGTTTTCCTCGCATGGTTCAGGATTTCGCCGGGATTTCGGGCATTTGTGCTGGGTCTGAATCCCCGCATGCTGACCCTGGTCCACTCATGGCGGGTTGGCGGGTTTGTTTTCCTCGTCCTTTACACGTATGGGATTCTGCCGGGCATGTTTGCATTGCCGGCAGGATGGGGCGATATCGCTATCGGCGCAACGGCGGCTTTTGTAGCGACGAAGCTCGCCGACCGCGCGCATCGTACGAGTTTTATCGTCTGGCAGATATTAGGAATGTTTGATCTGGCGACCGCTATCGCTATGGGGACCTTGTCGCGAATCATCAGCCCGAATGGTGTCACGGCTGCGCCTATGACCCTTCTGCCTTTGAGTCTGATCCCAACGTTTGCCGTGCCGCTGCTGTTCATTCTTCACATCATCTGTGTTGCCCAGGCGCGGCTGTGGCGTGAGCCGGTGCATGCGCTTGGTGGAGAGCCGCTGCCGAGTTCTGCGGCCTAGACAAACTCATGCCGGAGGGTTCGCGGACGAACCCTCCAGTCCGAGCGTATCTGCGTTTTTCTGCATCGCCGCGATGCAGAAGGCAATGTGGTCGTCGAGCGGGACGCCAAGTTCTTCCGTGCCTTTGATGATGTCTTCACGGTGGACGCCTTTGGCGAAGGCTTTGTCCTTCATCTTTTTGCGGACTCCTGCGACCTCGACGTCGTGGATGGATTTGGTTGGCTTCACCAGCGAGCAGGCGGTGAGGAATCCGGCCAGCTCATCACAGGCGAAGAGTGTTTTGTCCAGGTGCGTTACACGCGGCACGCCGGAGTATTCGGCATGACCGAGGATGGCGGTGCGGATCTCTTCGGGCCAGCCTTGGTCGGTGAGGATTTTGTTGCCGACGAAGGGGTGCTCCTGCTGGGACGGATGTTTTTCGTAGTCGAAATCGTGCAGCAGTCCGGTTACAGAATATTGCTCGATGAATGCGGCGCGTACTTCGCCTGTCAGGCCCTGTGCGTCGGCCTCGCGCTCACCGTAGGCGTGCACGCACGTCTCAACTGCAAGCGCGTGTTTCAGCAGGCTGATGGATTGCGTATGTTCGTTCAGCAGAGACCATGCGCGTTCACGCGAGTAACCATTCGGGTTCGACATAGGTTCGTCCTTCTTCGGGTTTCTTCCCATTATCTTCGGGTTTTCTAGGCTGGACTCACAGTTTTCACTTGACAACAAAGGTACCTTCCCTGCATCGTATACGAGAGTTGGCAAGATTCCGGAATACAATGCCGGGCGCTTGGCGACCGGGATGCCTTGCTCTGGCCTCCGTAAAACAGATTATGGCAACAACCCTAGCTACCGTTGAGGCACGCGAGGTTTTACGTTGCGAACACTGCAGTCTGGTGCAATTCCGCACGTCGAACTCACTCTGCAGGCGCTGCCACAAACCCCTCGAAATTGAAGAGCCGGAACCCATCGTCCCACAACTGGTGACGGAGACGACCCCGTCCACTTCTGGCGGAGGAGCGGGTGTTGAAGTTGCGCGCGCTGTGCGTGATATTCGTCGTTCGCACCAGCTCAGCCAGCGGCAGCTTGCAGGACGCATGCAGGTGCCACGCACCTACATTTCAAAGATTGAGAATGGCAAGGCAGTGCCGACGCTTTCTTCGCTGGAGCGCCTCGCCGTTGCGCTGGAGATCGACATCTGCGATCTGCTTCGCGATGCGCGCAGCCGCCAGCATGAAGAGGCAACGGCGATTCTGGCCAATCCATTCCTGAAGGAAATTGCTCCGTATGTGACCCGGATGGATGCTTATCAGCGGTCGATTTTTCTGAACCAGGTGCGCGACATGGCAATGGGACGGCGGCGGCTCGCCTAAGTCCTTTGTCCATTACAGATTGCAGTCTCCTTTTTGAGGGAAACTTCGGCGGGGAATTCGGGTTCTTACCTTTGTAAGGCGACATTGCCTGTTGGGGGATGTCGTAAGGTGAGAAGAGAATGATCCCCAGATCGGCGTTTTTCAAACTATGGGCGCATTTCAGGACGCCCGCACGTATCTTTCAGGCCCGGTTACGGCCCGTGATGGCCGCAACTGTGATAGCTGGCCTGACTCTCGCTGGCAGCGGAAAGTTGCTGGCGCAGGATGTTCCCCCGCCTCCGCCAGACCAGCAGGACCAGCAGCAGGCTCCGCAAGATAACCAGCAGCTGCCGCAGTATGGGGCACCTCTGCCGCAGGATCAGCAGGCGGCTCCGAATTCCTATCCCCAACAACAAGCTGACTATCCACAACAACAGCAGCAGCAGGTGCCGGCTCCGCAGGGACAGCCTCTCGCGGCGGATCAGCTGAATCAGCTGGTTGCGCCGATTGCGCTTTATCCCGATGCGCTGGTCGCGCAGATCCTTGCCGCGTCGACTTACCCGATGCAGGTTGTGGAAGCAGACCGCTGGGTGCAGGCGCAGGGCAATGCTCCGGCAGACCAGATTGCCGCCGCCGCAAATGCGCAGCAGTGGGACCCGAGCGTGAAGGCGCTGACGGCGTTTCCTTCGGTGCTGTCCCAGATGGATCGCAACATGCAGTGGACGACCGATCTCGGCAATGCCTACTACAACCAACCGCAGGACGTGATGGACGCCGTGCAGCAGATGCGTCAGCGCGCGCAGCAGGCGGGTACGTTGCAGTCGACCCCGCAGCAGCAGGTGACGACCTATGACGATCAGGTTGCCATTGCTCCGGCCAACCCGGAAGTTGTTTACGTCCCGGTGTATAACCCCTGGGTGGTGTATGGGCCGGCGGTTGTCGCTTTTCCGGGCTATTACTACGCGCCGCCTCCGGGAATCTTTATCGGTGTTGGATTCGGCTTTCGCATCGGTTTTGGCTGGGGCATTCCGGTTCGGCCGTGGGCTCCGTGGGGCTGGGGATGGCATAGCTGGGGCTGCGGCTGGGCGAACCGCACCGTTGTCTACAACCGGACGACCTACATTACGCGCAGCACGACTGTTATCAACCGGGGCTACAACCGCCCGGGTGCGCCTCCAGTGCAGCTTGCGGGCCAGCGCGGGTCGTTCATGAATCGCCCGCAATATGCCTCATATGCAAGCCGTGTGGCAACGGGCGCGCGGCCTGTGCCGAACGGATTTAACGGACGTCCGGGCTATAACGCTCCGGGAAACTTCAACAATCATCCGGTTGCGCAGCCCACTTATAACCATGTTCAGCCGGGCTATAACCGGCCTGCTCCGCCAACGAATGGATATGTGAATGGCAACCGGCCGGCTCCGGCTGTGCCTGGTAATGTGCAGCGGCCCTATACTCCAGCGCCAACGTACAGCCGTCCTGCTCCTGCTGCGCCGACATATAGGCCTTCGGCTCCGCAGAACTACAGCAGGCCGAGCGCGCCGAGCAGGCCAGAACCTGCTCCGCACCAGATGTCCGCTCCGCATTCGGAGCCAGCCCCACACGGTGAGCCACATGCTGAGCACGGAGGCGGGGGCGATCATCGCCACTGACTCGCCTTCAGCCAGGATTCACATAGGCACACTACAATTAGGCTGTGACCATTGCTTGATTGCGATGGTCGCAGCCCTGTGCTACGGTCGGACTAGAGGATTGATTTGAGCCGTATTCATGAGTTGCCACCGGAGGAGTTGGCGATTTACCGCCGGCTGGACCCGGAGCGCCTGCCAAAACACGTTGCCATCATCATGGATGGCAATGGGCGCTGGGCGGGAAAGCGCAGGCTCAAGCGCTTTCTAGGGCACCAGCAGGGCGCGGAAGCGGTGCATTTCGTCGTGGAGACGGCGTCGCGCATCGATCTGCCGTGGCTCACGCTCTACGCGTTTTCGCTGGAAAACAATCTGCGGCGGCCCAAGACGGAAATCAGCTTTCTGATGCGCCTGCTGAGCGCGTACCTCACCAACAATGTGCAGCGGATGAACGACAATAATGTGCGCATCCAGTACATCGGGCGAACACATGAGCTTCCGAACGAGGTGCAGGAGCGCATGCAGTGGGCGGCTGAGGCGACGCAGCGGAATACGGGGACCGTGCTGACGCTGGCGCTCAATTATGGCGCGCGGTCAGAGCTGGTCGATGCGTTCAAGCGGCTGCACACGGAGATTCAGCAGAAGCACATTCGTCTTGATGACATTACCGAGCAGGATATTCAGCGGCATCTGTATACGGCGCACATGCCCGATCCTGATCTGCTGATCCGAACCTCAGGCGAGATGCGGATCTCAAATTACCTGCTCTGGCAGATTGCATATACCGAGATTTTTGTCACGAATCGGCTGTGGCCGGATTTTCGCGGTCTCCACATGCTGGAGGCGATTGAAGACTTTCAGCGCCGCGAGCGCCGTTATGGCGGGCTGTCTGACGGTAGCGAATCGGATGATGTGGCTTCGCTGCCAGCCAATCAGCTTGTGAATAGTTAGAAATCGATGGTGCGTCAGTAACTTTCCTTCAATCAGTCATCCCCGTCTGAGTACCTTCACGAGTAACTAAAGGCATAGTGTCTATCCGGATTCAAGCCCATATCATGGGCTAGTGAGTACTGTTGCGACACTTCCGGTTGAGCCGCGGCAAGCCGCCAGCCTCTCGTCGCGAATTCCTGAGCTGGATGGAATCCGCGCGATCGCAATTGCGCTCGTGATTGGCTGCCACTATCAAGCCTTCGCCGGCAGTTTTCACGGGTTGCCGGAATTCGGGTGGGCGGGTGTCGAAATATTTTTCGTGCTCTCGGGCTATCTAATTACTACAAACTTGCTTGCGCTGCGGGGGACCTCGGGTGCTTATCGGAAGTTCTATCTCCGCCGTTTCAGACGCATCTTCCCACCTTATTTCCTGACAGTCGCCGCCTGCGCCTTGTTCTTTTTGGCCTTTACCTTTCGTCTCGATCTAAAGACGATCCTGCTGCACGCAGGCTTTCTGCCATCTTTCGTGCACACGGGAGAGATATTGCGTCGCGCCGCGACGGGCCTCCGCGATCTCGACTTTCCACCGTTGTTTCATTCGAGCGCGCCTCTTTCCACCGTTACTCCCGGAGTAGAGCCTCATAGCATGAACAATGCTCTCTTAGCGATGTGGTCGCTCTCGGTTGAGGAATGGTTTTATATTTTGTGGGCGCCGATCGTGCTTCTATTCGGGCGTACGGGCATCATTTTTGCCGCAATACCCGCCCTTCTGGTCGGACTCGTTCTCCGTTGGTTTAACCATGCCCAGGGACGCATCTGGTATACGGAATTCTTTTGCCGCTTCGATCTTCTGGCGCTGGGCGCGCTTGTGGCTCTCTGGCTCTACTTTCGAAAAAGCTCCTCGTCACTGCATGGCAAACGCAACGAGCGTATTCTGTGGAGCTTCGGATTGCTCTCTTTTCTATGCCTGATAGTTCTGGTCTTTTACATTCGGCCAGTCACGGGGCGGGAGATTCGCGATTCCGCGCTGTTTGCTGCATTCGGCACGACATTGATTGGGATAACCGTGGCCAGCATCATCGCCTTTCTGGTCCTCCACGGAAGCCAGATTCGCTTTCTGTCGCGCATCCTGGGATCACAGGCTGCTGTGTGGGTGGGCCGCCGCAGTTACATGATCTACTTAGCGCATATTCCGTGGTATTGGGTCATCTGCGCGATTCTGGGAAGTGCCAGTTACTCCGGATGGACTGCGGCGACCTGCGCACTCGCTCTCACACTGGTTACAGCGGCGCTTTCCTGGCGATATGTGGAAGCGCCGCTGCTGAGTCGTTAGCCTCCGTGCATCTTTACTGCACTGGCACTCTCTCCGGAGCGTCGAGGCTTACATGCGATATGTCGGTCTTCACTTTCAGCTCGACCAGTTCCGGCTTTGACTTCGCCCGGGCGGTGAAGGCAAGCTCGTACTGGTTCTCCAGCCGTTTGCTCACGTCTGCGAGATACGGCTGGAAGCTGACTGGATTGCCCAGTCCTTGCCAGTAAAGCTGGCCTCCGGTGGCCTGCGCCAGCTGCGTCAGCAGATTCTGCCCCGCATTGGTTTCATAGCCGCTGCGATCAAGCCGTCCGTTATCGCGGAAGTAGATCGAGTAGACGATGAGTCCCGCCTTCTGCGAGTCGGTGATAGCGGCTTGCAGGTACGGGTCGTCTGGATCGTAGCGAAGGTCGTAACGGTCGATGCC
>Ga0206862_1230_pt1 | contig 13157 bp, 9 predicted proteins | sample Alteio_BWOrgCont_43_FD_152625 | JGI IMG/M metagenome (GOLD analysis project Ga0206862, IMG submission 152625) | Enriched cells from forest soil in Barre Woods Harvard Forest LTER site, Petersham, Massachusetts, United States -... | ecosystem: Environmental > Terrestrial > Soil > Temperate forest > O... | reverse complement strand
CAAGCCGAGCTGCATGTCGCGGTTGCCGCCCGATCCGAGGATCGGGTTGGAACTGGCCGCATCCGGAGTTTGGAGGACGTACCCGAGGCCCGTGGCTCCGCCCGCCTTCGAGGGATTGATATCGTTGGCGGTGCCGGATCCTCCGGGGCCTCCGAACGGGTTAACGAAATTGACGTGGTTGAGAATGTTGAAGAACTCCACGCGGAACTGAGCGGACAGCCTTTCGTTGAACTTGAAGGCCTTGCTGATGGAGAAATCCCAGTTGCGGAAGCCTTGATCGCGCCAGGGGTTCCTTGCCATCGTGCCAAAGCTCCCGTAAGCGGGAGGAACAAGCACGGAGCTGCGCAGCGCGTAGCAACCAAGCACGTCAAGGGATGCCGTGGCAAGCGGCCCCATGGCTGCAGCCTTTTGGTTACAGGTCGCGTTTGCCGTCGGAGCCGCTAAGGTGCCGCCGCCAGGGAAGAAGGGGATACCCGTATTGTTTGCAACGCAACCGCTCGTGACGACTTTGGTACAAAGCTTATAGGTTCCGCCGGAGGTGGGGTCCACAGCAGTGAAGTTATGGACAGCCTCAAAATCAGAGGGGTTGCCGAAGAAATTCCATTGCACGCCTTCATTGGCTTCTGGGTTGCGGCCGTTGGCTTCACCGACACCGGCAAAGTCGGTGGTGGTGTCGTTTACGCCCCAGGGCGTGCCGGTCTGAACGACGGCTGCCGTATTAATGGACCAGCCTTCGAGCATCTGAACAAAGCCCTTCCTTCCGGGAATCGCATACGTTCCGGAGATAGTGAGGCGTTGGCGCATGTCGAAGGCCGTACTGGTGTAAAGCTGGCAGCGGAAGCAGCCGTAGCTGTCCTGCGGTATCACGAGACCGCCGCTGGTGCCCTGGTCGGAGGATTCACCGAGGGCGTGGGCAAAAGTGTAACCGCCGGTGAGCGTCAGCCCGTGATAGTTACGGGCAGTCAAAACAGCCTGGAGCCCGTTATAACTGGAGGTATCCGTGTTTCCGAAATAATCGATGTACTTCAAGTAGGGGAACGCAGCGTTGAGGGGACGGCCCGTCTGTTCGTTCCCTGCGCTTGGTTTGCAGTTTCCGGAGGTAGGAGTGGCGGCGCACTTTGTTAGGCTCGCCACAGACCAACCGGGGCCGGTGACCACTGTGCCGACGCCAGGGACGGCCAGCGTAACAGGCGTGTCTTGATTGATGTCTAGTGAACCGATCAGCTTGGCGCCATGGTTGCCGACATAGCCGATATCCAGCGAGATGTTGCTGGTGAGCTGCCTTTGCAGATCGAGCGTCCAGGTCTCAACGTATGGTGTGCGCAGGTTCGGATCCACCTGGATGGCGTTGCATTGAGAGGGGACGAGTCCGGCCGTTCCTGGTACCACGGTAGCGCCGTCACCACACGCGGTCACGAACGGGAAAATGCTACCACCAGGAGTATTAGCGCCCCAGTTAGCAGCAAGACTTCCGGCGGCTGCTCCCGTAAAAGTGGCGGGTGCAGTCGCGCCGCCGTCAAGAGCCAAGCCAGGGCTGAGGCTGACGTTGGCAACGGCAATGCTGCCAGGACCCGCTTTACAGGTCCCGGAGCAGAGTTGATCGCCGGTGGGCTCTACACGCAGGCCAAAGGAGTTGCCGATGCCCTGGAAGACATCCAGGCTCAACTGTTCGTAAAGGAGACCGCCGCCACCGCGGAGGACGGTCTTACCGTTCCCAAACACGTCCCAAGCGAAGCCCAGGCGCGGGGAGAAGTTATTGTGGTCTCCACCATACGGCGTGTTTGTCTGAAACAATCCCTGGGTGGGACTGAAATTGCCTTGCAGACCGTTCGCTTCCTTTGGCACGGTGGTGATTTCGTAGCGGAGTCCGAGGTTGAGCGTCAGCCTGGGCTTTATGCGCCAATCGTCCTGCACAAATGCGGCGTAGCCCGTATAGGTGAAGCGGCGGACGAGATTGCCGGCAAGGATCGCGGCGCTGCCACCGCCCCCGCCAGCATCAATGGAGGAATCCGGCACTCCTGAGAAAAAGTCGGTAATCGAGCCGAAGGCCAGCGTGCCTCGCCCGTTCGATGTTACGTCGGAGTTGCTGCGGTTGTAGAGGACCTCGGCCCCGAATTTGAAAGCGTGTTTGCCCCTCAAGTAAGAGACGTGATCCATGAGCTGCAACACGCCATTTGGACCCACCACCTTAGGCCAGTTTGCGCCCCCGAGTTGGCCGGACAGATTGGCGATGCTGATGACTGGGAAGCCAAAATATAAGGGATTCGCTTGACCGGTGTTGACGTGATAGGTGGCGCCGTTGAAGGAGTAATTTGCAGGATTCTGGGAATTGTCGGAGGTCTCGAAATCCTGGAAATAGTGGGAATAGCCGACACGCGCCTCGTTGACCCAGGTTGAATTCGGGGTCCACGTCCAGTTGGAAGCAAATACTTGAGAGCGGGCGTATTGATTCGTCAGCCAGATATTGTTGGTCTGGGTTCCGGGGCCGTCATTGAGAAAGCCCTGGCCAGGGCTGATCTCATACATGCCGTTGAGGGAGTGTTTTTGGTTGATGTGATAGTCGATCTTGGCGATGCCCGAATCGATTTTGTTCCTATTGTTCAACGTATTCGGTATGGTGGCGTTACTCGAATTGACGATTGGGAAGAGGCCTGGATAGTTCGCCGCTTTGGAGCAATCGGGGTTCAATCCCGCCAATTGCAAGCTGAGTGGCGCTCGCTGTCCAGCGGGGACGGAAAGGCAGGAATCAATCATGTTATTGGCCGCCGAGCCAATCCCCGAGCCCGCGGTAATCGGGTCCGTAATCTGGCCGGTACTTCCTACCGAATAGCGCTGGTCCTCGAAGCTTGCGAAATAGAAGAGCTTGTCCTTGATGATCGGCCCGCCGACCGTGGCGCCGAACTGCTCCAACGCTAATGGCGGCGCCGGCTGTGCCACTCCATTATTTAGCCCCGCAGTATCGAAGTAGGGAAGGGCGTCCCAGGAGCCATCGCGGCCATATGCAAAGGCCGTACCGTGGATGGCGTTGGTCCCGGACTTGATTCCTACGTTGACGATGGCGCCAGGCTTCCAGCCGTATTCCGCGCGGGGATTTTCTTCGGTTTTAAATTCGTCAATGGCGTCGATGGAGACCAATGTGCCGGCATCGCCGGCGCCCATGACCGCGCTGATGATCGGCTGAGCCATCCAGGGGTCGCTACCATTTACGCCTTCGAACAGATAAACGTTGTCATGCGCGCGCTGTCCGTTCGTGCTCTGCGTCCAGCCGGAGCCGCCAGGATAGATCGTGACGCCGGGACGGAGTTGCAGCAGGTTCGCGAAATTACGGCCGTTCATAGGGAGATCCGCGATAATCGCGCTCTGCAAAGTTCCGCCGAGCTCGGCGTTGGTGGTTTCCACCATGGGCAAGGCTTCGGTGACGATGATCTTTTGGGCCTGCTCGCCGGGCTGCAGGGTCAGATCGACGCGCAATTCCTGATTGACCTCAAGGATAACGCCCGAGCGCTCGGCGGTCTTAAAACCCTGGAATGCGGCGCTGACAGTGTAGGTGCTAGGCAGGAGGTTCGGAGCGTTGTATTCGCCGGACTGGTCGGTGGTGAGACTGCGGGTTGTTCCTCGGGCTGTATCGAGGATCGCGACCGTAGCCCCAACGACTGCGCCGCCGCTCTGGTCAGTGACGGCGCCCAGAATACGGCCGGCATTACCCTGCGCAAAAGTCGGCGAGGAGCCAAATAATACTAGGGCAAAGGCTAGAAACAGCCACCCTATGCCTTTCGCCATACGACAATACGAACGTCCCCCAAGAGATATACCAGCGCACATAGACGCACCTCCACCTTGGTTTTGTCTGTTAAACGCCTGAAATCCCTATGAAGCGCCCGCTTCTGTGGCACTGACTACTATCTGCAACGTTAAGGGAACCTTAAAACAAGCTTAAGTCTTCAAATATCACATTCGCCGATCGCTGAGAATTCGGAGTCTGCACTCCATAGGAGGGCGCGGGAAAGAGTGGCTTCGACGGCGTGGGAAGGGATTAGTTTCCGGTGAAAAATGCGGGATAATGAATGTCCAGGTTGTGTTGGGAGGCGAGACTATGACTTGCACGCAGTGCCACAGAGAAATAGACGAGCACTCCAATTTTTGTTCCTACTGCGGAGCGCGATTGCGTCCGGCTTTTCCCCATCGGCGGCTGATGCGGTCGTCGACGGACGTGAAGATCGCCGGTGTGTGCGGCGGGCTGGCGGAATATCTGAATGTGGATCCCACGGTTGTGCGGCTCTTCTGGGCGATTCTGGCGGTAGTGCCGGGCGGGATCGTGGGAGGAATCGTGGCCTACGTGGCGGCGTGGCTGATCGTGCCCAAGGCGCCGCTGCCGGTCTCAGCGCCGATCGAAGCGAAGCCGACGCCGGCAGGCTGAATCTTAAGACGCGAGGGTGATCTCTTCGTCCGCCAGTTTGGGAAGTGGAATCGCCGCGGCTCCTGCTTACTCAGGTGCGGGTGCGAAGCGCGGCGAGAGCGCGACGCTCTTCGCCGTGAGGATCGTTGGCGACTTTGCAGTCGTCGTTGAGGATCATGGTGGCGCGCTCGGAAGTATTGAAAGCGGGCCAGTTCGCTAGCTGTTTGTGATTGGGATTGCCGGTGCGTGCGAAAGCCACCCAGGCGGCACTGATCTTATCGGCCAAGGCTTGGCGATCTTTCCCTGTGCCGGTCATGGCTTCATCCAAAGCCACATTGTCGAAGACGAAGGGAATCTCCAGGGTGTGGAACGTGCGAAGCTTGCCATCCCGCACGGGCGATCTCCAGGTGAAGTAATACGTATAGACGGGAGCTGCGTGGGCGTCGGCTTTGAATTCGGCCTGCGCGACAGTATCCCCGCGGAAATTATCGGACGCCACAGTCAAGAATAAATCGACGTCGCTGATGCCGGGCCGGCCCTTGCGATAAACGTCGATCAGCGAGTCCACATCCGCGTCGGAGGCGCCGACGATCTGCTTCACGCGCGCGTGCAGATCGGCATTGTCAATGGGATCGAGCTGTTGATTGGGGAAGAAGGTCACTTCAGTCTCGACGCTGCCCGTGAGCAAGGGGACCTTGGCGGACAGTTGCGGAGCCGAAGAGTAAGGATTCGCAGGCAGAGAGGCGCCATCGACGACCGGCGCGAGGCGCAAGGAGTTTCCGGCAGCCCGCATGGCGCCGAGTAACTGGTCGGCAGGAAGCTTTTGCAGTTGATCGAGGTCGGCGGGTTTTAGGCCGAGCTTGGAGAGAAAAACTTCGGCCGATTGCGTGGCGGCTTCGCGAGGAACGCCGGTGACGGCGGCGCCGCTTTCAGCGATGGCGCGGTGAAATAGCCCCTTGGCAGCGGGCATGGCGAGCAAGGTGCCGACCTTCCCCCCGCCCCCGGACTGGCCGAAGATCGTGACGTTCCCCGGATCGCCCCCGAAGGAGGAGATATTGTCGCGCACCCATTCGAGGGCCAGGACGATATCGCGCATGCCAACGTTGCCGCTGTCGGCGTATTTTTCACCGCCGAGCGCGCCGAGGTAGGTAAAACCAAAAACATTGAGGCGATGGTTGAGCGTGACGATGACAACGTCATGTTTGCGCGCGAGATTGGTGCCATCGTACATGATGAAGCTGCCCGAGGCGCCGCTATATCCTCCTCCGTGCAGCCAGACCATCACGGGGCGTTTGCCGGAGCTCTCTAGGCTGTTCGTCCAGACGTTCAAAACCAGGCAGTCTTCGCCTGCGGGCTCGTGGCGATCCATGGCCGCTACTTCAGGAATCAGCGTCGAAGGGCCTTGGGGCGAGCGATGGCCGTACTCGAAAGCTTCAAATACGCTCGTCCAGCGCTGCGGCGGAAGCGCAGGGAGGAATCGGCGTGAGCCTTCGGTGGAGGCGCCATAAGGGATTCCTTTGAAGGCGTGAACTTTGCCGGCAGTGATGCCGCGGACTTTACCCGCGGTAGTGACAACGGTAGGGCTGACGGCGCCGCGACCGGAGTAAAGTGAACTATCGTCAAGCAGGAGGCCCGCTACAGCGAGCGTGCCGCAGCCGAGGAACGTACGCCGGTGAATCATCTGTCCGCCTCCTCTGAGAAAGACGTGGGTATGCGGCGGAGTATAGCATTTCGGTTTGGGGACGGGGCGGCGAGCCTACACTGCATCGACCGCGGGCGTACAGCAAGCTGCCCATTCGCGATTAATGAGCTGAGGTCGAGATTCCTGGGCGCGAAATCCGCAAAGCGGTCCAAGGGGCGCACGGCAGAGGAAGCGGCGCTTCCGACGCCTTGAAAGCCGCCGCGGCCATTGCCAGTCGGTGATGGCGTGAACCCAAGCAAGGCGAACGGTTGTTCCGTTACTACTCCCTTTACCGTATTCTCTCCTAGACGCCGCACTGGTAGCTTGGCCCTGGCAATACCTTGGTTCCCAAGAAAAGTGACAGGCAGGGGGAAGAAGTTGTATCGGCGTCAGCCGGGCCGGTTTGTGGCAGGTCGGAGCCTGTCGGAAACTTCCAGGTCGAAGCGATGAAAATTACCACACAGGTACAAGAGCGACTTATCTGTCCGCACTGCCGGTCGCCGCTGCATTCTCGCGGCGAATGGTTTCTATGCGAAGGCTGCGGAAATCATTACCCGGTGATCGCGGGCATTCCGATCCTCATCGACGAGTCCGCGAGCGCGTTTCGCATCCACAGTTACGAACGCCCGCAGCCGCTGAGCCGCGCCGAGCGCGCCAAGCGGGCGGCGCGAGATCTGCTTCCGCGAATCAGTCTGAACGTGGCGGCGCGCCGGAATTATCAGAAGTTTCGCGAACTGCTCTTGACGCAGAGCGCGCGGCCGCGCGTTCTGATCGTGGGCGGAGCGACCGCGGGCGCGGGCACCGGCGAACTGCTGGCGGACCAACGCATCGAGTTCGTGGAATCGGATGTGGCCATCGACGAACGGACAACGCTCGTCTGCGACGCCCAGAACTTGCCGTTTGCCAATGAGACATTCGACGGCATAGTCATCCAGGCGGTGCTGTTCTATCTGCCGGAGTACGGGCGCTGCATCGGGGAAATGTTTCGGGTGCTCAAGCCGGGCGGGATTATCTATTCGGAATCGCCTTTCATGGAACAGGTGGTAGGCGGGGCGTACGACTTCTATCGGTTCACGCTGCGCGGGCACGAATACCAATTCCGGCAATTCGAGAAGGTGTCGAGCGGCGTGAGCGGCGGGCCGGCCATGGCGACGGCGTGGTCGATACAATACCTGATGCTCAGCTTCGTCCAAAACGCAGCCTTGCGCGCGGCCATGCGCGTGTTTTGCAAGTGCACGCTATTCTGGATGAAGTATCTCGATCTGTTGCTGGCTAATAAACCTGGGGCCGTGGATGCGGCTGCAGGAACATATTTCATGGGGCGGCGTTCGGCCGAGGCGCGAGCCGCCGAGCTGCTTCCAGCCGGGGAAGCACAACCTGCGAAGGAGCGCGTCGCCGAGTATCAGGGACTGATCCAGTCCGACGTGCGCGCCTTCCGGTAAAAGCCTGACCGCATAATCGCAAACTGTCGGAAAAGCGATGAATTATTGCGAGCGCTCGCCGATAAGCGGCCGAGGGACGTGATAACATCGAAGCGGTATGGGGTTATCGATTCACGTCCCGCTCTCGTCGCTTCTTCGCGGCGTGGCCGCGTCAACAAAAGAAAATTCACTGGCTTCAAACCCACCGGCTTCACCTGGCCGCACTTTTTACATCGAGACCTTCGGCTGCCAGATGAACGAGCACGATTCGGAGAAAGTAGCCGGCGTTCTCCTGCGACGCGGATACCGTCAGGTGGCTTCGCCCGAGGATGCGAGCCTGGTTTTTTACAATACCTGCAGTATTCGCGAGAAAGCCGCGCACAAGGTCTTCTCGCGCCTGGGCAAGTTTAATCCCAAGAACAATGCGGGCCGCGATTCCGGCAAGGTGATTGGCGTGCTCGGCTGCGTGGCGCAGCAGGAGGGCGAAGAGATTTTCGAGCGGGCGCCGTGGGTCAGCCTTGTGTGCGGCTCGGCCAGCTACCGCAAGCTTCCGCTCCTGCTGGCGCGGCTCGAGTCGGGCGAGCGGCGCGTGAGCGGCCTGGAAACGGATACGGACGAGACTTTCGAAACGGAATTGACGCGGCGCGACCACCCCTTCCGCGCCTATCTGACGATCATCGAGGGTTGCGACAAGGCCTGCTCGTATTGCGTGGTGCCGTACACGCGGGGGCCGGAACGCAGCCGGGCCAGCGACTCGATCCTGCGGGAAGTTCGCGAGCTTGCCGGCGTCGGCTATACGGAGATCCAACTCCTCGGCCAGACCGTCAATTCCTATCGCGATCCATCGAACCGGCATTTAGCTTTTTCGGAGCTCCTTTTGGCCGTGGCGGAAATTCCGGGGATTCGGCGGGTCCGGTTTATGACCTCGCATCCGCGGGATTTGGGCGGAGATATTGTGGACGCGATCGACGCTTCCGCAACGCTTTGCGATCACGTGCACCTGCCTGTGCAGTCGGGTTCGACACGCGTGCTTCGCGCCATGAAGCGCACCTACACGCGGGAGGAGTATCTCGAAAAGATCGGCCTCATCCGCGGGGCGCGCCGTCCGATCAGCATCACCACGGATATTATTGTGGGTTTCCCCGGCGAAACCGATGAAGATTTCGAGGAGACCCTGAGCCTTTTGGACGTGGCGCAGTTTGACGGCACGTTCTCATTTCAGTACTCGCCGCGGCCGCACACGGAGGCGGCGCTGATGGCCGATCCGGTGCCGGAGAGCGAAAAGGTGCGGCGCCTGCAGGCGCTGCTGGAGCGACAGCGCGGTATTCAGGTGCAGCGCAATCAGAGTTTGGTGGGACAGACGTTTGAGGCGCTGGTAGAAGGCGCGACGCGGAAAGAGTCGCACTGGATGGGTCGCACATCGAGCAACCGAGTTCTAGATTTTACTTCGTCGCGCACAGACCTTTTGGGAGAATACGTACGAGTTCGCGTAACGGGTGCTGGTCCCAATAGCCTGACGGGCGAGCAGTGCATCGAATAAGTGCCAAGGGAGGCAGCCGATGGAAGTCGAGATGAAGATCCGCGGCTTGATGATGGACCCCGTCACGAACATGCCCATCGTCGTGCTCAAGGATGCCAACGGCAGCGCCGTCCTCCCGATTTGGGTGGGCGTTTACGAAGCCAACGCCATCGCGTTGGAAATCGAAAAAGTTCAGACGCCGCGCCCGATGACCCACGATCTGCTGAAGAACGTGCTGTTCGGGCTGAACGTGCAAGTGCAAAAAGTGGTGGTGAACGAACTGCGCGACGACACCTTCTACGCGCTGATCTGGGTGGAGCGCAACGGCGAGCGTATGTCTATCGATTCGCGTCCGAGCGACGCCCTGGCGCTGGCTCTGCGTGTGGACTGCCCCATCTTCGTCGAAGAGACGGTGCTCAAGAGCTCCAAGATTTCCAGCGCCGTGAACGAGAAGTCCACCAGCGAAGAGCTGCGCAAGTGGCTCGAAGGCCTCTCCGACGACGATCTCGGCCGCTACAAGATGTAACCTCGGTAGTTCGGTAGTTTGAGTGCGCTCCTGCCGGAGATAACCCGGCATAACCCACATTCCGCGGAAATAATTACCTCCGGATTTCGTCAGCATCCAAAGTCCACATCCGATTCGGGTGGCCGGGGTGTTCTTCCAATGACGATGCGGTTTCTTGGGCGAGCAAGGAAGAAGTCTGCCGGAACGTGTGGCTACGAGGCCCGACTGGGAGATCGGGGCTGACAGGTTGTTTATCCTTTGCGCATTTTTTGCTTGCGTTGAGGAGCGCAGCCAGTTAGATTTCTGGCACCCAAAGGGTTTGGGCCGAAGTTAACGTGCTATGCGAGGAGGGCGCGAAGGTAAATTGCAAAGTTCGCAGCCTATCGGCCCGGGGAGGCGCGGGCCCTGCCGCTCAGACGCGCAGGGCATGCTATGACAGCCATCCTGACTGTAGCCAATCAGAAAGGCGGCGTAGGGAAGACTACCACCGCCATCAATCTCGCCGCCGCTATCGCCCAACGCAATAAGAAGACTCTGCTGATCGATCTCGACCCGCAAGCCAACGCCACTATCGCTTTCTTCGATCCGGCCGACGTGCAGATTTCCATGTTCGACGTTCTCGGCGATCACCGCGCGGAACTGGCTGCGGCCATCAAGCCCAGCAAAGATCCCATGCTTTTCGTGGCGCCGGCCAAACTGGCGCTGGCCAAGCTCGAACAGCAGCTCGCCGGCCAGTTCGACGCGCCTTTCAAGTTGAAGGACGTGATGGCGCCGGTGGTCAAGGATTACGACTACGTGGTCATCGATACGCCTCCGGCGCTGGGGATTCTGACCGTGAACGCGATGGTTTCGTCCACGCATCTGGTGGTGCCGATCCAGGCCGCGTATTTCGCCATCGAGGGCACCGACGACCTGCTGGAGACCTACGAGCGCATTCGCGCGCGTCCCAATCCGGCGCTAAAAGTGCTGGGCGTGGTGATCACGCTTTTCGACAAGCGCACGAACATTTCGCGCGATACGCACGAGCAGATTCGTTCGGTTTTCGGGCCGGTCTTGTTCAAAACGCGCATCGGCAAGAACGTGCGGCTGGAAGAAAGTCCCGCCTACAAAGAGACCATCCTTACATTCGCGCCCAAATCGCCGGGCGCACAGGATTACCGAAAGCTTGCCTTGGAGGTCATTCAACGTGTCGAAGAGGATCGGATTGCCAGTCACACTGAAGATGCGGCATGACGCCCACTACGTCGAGCAACTGACCAGCTTCAGCGGCGCGGCGGTGGGCCGGATGGTCCCCATCGATAAGATTCGCCCTAATCCCGAACAACCCCGCAAATACATCGGCGACATCGGCGAGCTCTCCGAATCGATCAAGGAAAAGGGCGTCCTCGAGCCGCTGTTGGTCCGCTATATGCCGCGCGAAGACACCTATCACATCATCTCCGGGGAGCGCCGTTATCACGCCTCACGCGCGGCGGGGCTCAAGGAACTGCCCTGCATCGAAAAGATCGCGGACGACGCGGAAACCTTGGAACTGGCCCTGATTGAGAATTTGCAGCGCAAGGACCTCACGGCCTTTGAAGAGGCCGACGGCCTGTATCGACTGGCGGAGCAGTTCGCCTATACGCACGAAGATATCGCCCGCAAGATCGCCAAGGCGCGCTCGTCGGTGACGGAAACACTTTCGCTGCGGAACATTCCCGAAGCCATCCGGCGGCAGTGCGTGGAACACGGCATCGTCTCCAAGTCCCTGCTCTTGCAGATCGCCCGCCAGCCCAACGAAAAGAAGATGGCCGAAGCGCTGGTCCGCATCATTCAGGGCGGACTCACTCGCGACGAAGCGCGGCGCGAGCGCCGGGACGAGAAGTCCGCCGGGCCGAGGCCGCAGCCCTTCATTTTTAATTTTCAGCCGGACAACGAAGCCTTCCGCGTGCGCATTCAATTCCGCAAGAGCAATGTCTCGCGCCAGGAACTGATCTATACGCTGCGCGCTATTCTCGACTCTTTGGAGCGCGACACAGCCGAGGCTGCCAGCGATCCCGCCGTCGCTTAGAGTGCGGTTGCGGCCCTAAGTAGGGGGTGGGATTTCAAAGGCCACCCAGCGGGCGTTTTGAAAATCCGCACAAGCTCTTCTCAATCTGCGCCTCTACCGCCTAAATACACGACTTAAGGTGTTTGCGTCAGGCGCGTAACCTCTTTGGGGTATCGACTGAGAACGGCGCATGCGATTAGCTGGAAGTCACAGTAGAAGAGGTGTATCCACGGAGGAACAAAATGAAACGACTTTCGCTGATCGTAGCGTTATGCGGACTATTTGCATTGGGCGCTTATCAAGTTCAAGCCAGGCCGCCACAGGACGATGGTCAGCAACAGACCACTGGCCAGAAGGCCAAGGACGGTGTCAAGGAGGCTGGGCACGACACGAAGAATGCCGCCAAGAAAACCGGCAGCGCGGTGAAGAAGGGAAGCAAGAAGGCGGCGAACGAAAGCGCCAAGGGCGTCAAGAAGGGGGCGCAAAAGACCGAGGAGGGCGCCGGTAAGTTGGAGGATAAGACGCAGGACAAATAATTCACAGCCAAAGTAGTTTGGGCGCGGTGTCGGTCGCCCCGAAATCGAGGCACCTCGACGCGCCGAGACTCGACAAATGTGGCGAAGTAACAAGTAGAGCCGCAGAAGAGGAGCCAGTGCGCAATCCGCTCAGCGCGCTTGCATCGACTGCGGAATTGAGATGACCTAGAAACGGAGGGGAAGATGGCGACGATGGCGATGGAGTTTTTGCCGAGGCCGGCGAGACGGTGGTTACACCGCAATCAGCGCAGCGTGTGGAAGGGTTTGGTGGCGGGAGCGGCGGGAGGACTAGCGGGCACGATCGCGATGACACAGTTCCAAAAAGTTTGGCAGCAGACGGCCGAGAAGAAGCAGCTTGGCGACAACCTCCAGCAAAGGGATTCCCGGAGCCGCGAGCACGCCGCAGAGAAACAGCACGAGGAGAAAGAAGATGCCACCATGAAGGCCGCCGGGAAGCTCGCGCGCGCGGCCGGCACAGAGCTCACCCGCGAGCAGCGCGGCGCGGCCTCGCCCTTGATCCACTATGGATTCGGTACCGCCATGGGCGCGCTGTGGGGCGTGGCCATGGAGACATCGCCGCGGGCCATCCGCAAGCAGCGCTCGCCCTTTTTCGGGAGCGTTTTCGGCTCAGCGCTCTTCCTGGGCGCGGACGAGCTGGCCGTTCCGGCGCTGGGTTTAGCCGAGGTCCCGGAGAAGCCTTCGTCGCATTTGTACGCGTGGGCGTCGCATCTGGTGTATGGCTTGACGGCGGAGTTCGTCAGGCGGCAGTTGCGGAGCCGGCTGTAGCGAAATCGATGCATGAGGACGAAGGCAATCAGAGGCCGAGGGCGTCCATTTTAGGTTTTTCGTACGTATCGTCTTCGTCAGGGTAGCGCAGGCGGTCGTTATAGCGGCCGGTTTCCTTGGCCAGGGCCCAGACGAGGCTTTCGCCGGCGGGAAGAGTCTGCGGCTGCTTCTTGAAAACCTGGTCGTCGAAAGCCCGCTTGGCGTCGATCCATTGCCATCCCTTGTCCGCGAACGCGGCCAGCACATCCTCCAGATAGAGTGCGTTGATCGTTCTGTAGTGCAGC
>Ga0206862_1228_pt1 | contig 13189 bp, 10 predicted proteins | sample Alteio_BWOrgCont_43_FD_152625 | JGI IMG/M metagenome (GOLD analysis project Ga0206862, IMG submission 152625) | Enriched cells from forest soil in Barre Woods Harvard Forest LTER site, Petersham, Massachusetts, United States -... | ecosystem: Environmental > Terrestrial > Soil > Temperate forest >... | reverse complement strand
GGATCAGCGAGATTGCTTACGAGGTGGGCTTCCAATCCCTGACGCATTTCAACCGCGTGTTCAAACGCATTCTTGGCCAGTCGCCCACGGATTACCGCAGCCGGCTGGCGGGAACCGCAATTTAAAAGGAACGGGCCGCCGGCCAATTTCTATGCGAGCCTTATCCTTGGAAGAGTCGGCGCAGCAAGCTGTTCCTCTTTGTTCCCGCGAGGGGATTTGTTATTCTGGCGGCGATGAAAGACATCTCCCGTTTGAAGCGCGCGGATCTGATGGATTTGGTGCGGGATTTGCAAAAAAAGGTCATGCTGAACACCGCGCAAAAAACTGAGCATCGCGAAACGCGGTTGGCTTTGCGCGATAGCGCCGAAAGGCTGCGCGCTATTTTGGAGACCGCGGTTGAGGGCATCATCACGATTGACGAGCGGGGCATGATTGAATCGTTCAACCCTTCTGCGGAGAAACTTTTTGGTTACGGCGCGGGCGAAGTGATCAGGCAAAATGTCAAAATGCTTATGCCGGAACCCTTCCGGCAGGAGCACGACGGCTACCTGAAAAATTACCGGGAAACCGGCCACGCTCAAATCATGGGGATCGGGCGCGAAGTGATCGGACGGTGCAAGGACGGCTCGCTTTTTCCGATGGATCTGTCCGTGAGCGAGGTAAAGTTGGCCAATCGCCGGCTGTTCACCGGATTTGTGAGGGACATCACCGAGCGCAAAGCGGCGGAGAAGGCTTTGTTGCATTATGCGGTGATGGTCGAATCGTCGGACGACGCGATCATTGGCAAAACTTTGGACGGCGACATCACCAGTTGGAACCGGGGCGCGGAACATATCTTCGGCTATTCAAAGGAGGAAGTGATCGGCAAACCTGTTGCCATCCTCATTCCCGGAGACCGCCAGGACGAGGAACCGGGTATTCTGGCAAAAATCAAACGCGGCGAATCGATGGACCATTACGAAACCATCCGGCGGCGCAAAGACGGAAGGTTGATTGACATTTCTGTGACGGTTTCGCCGATCCGTGACCGCGATGGCAAAATTATCGGAGCATCTAAAGTGGCGCGCGATATCACCGAGCGCAAACGTCTCGAAACCGAAATCACCGAAATTAGCAATCGCGAACAACAGCGCATCGGCCAGGATTTGCACGACGGTTTATGCCAGGAACTTGCCGGTATCGAACTGATGTGCCAGGTCGTCGAACAAAAGCTCACCGCTAAATCCAAAGCCGAAGCCCGCCAGATTGGAGAAATCGGCGAACACGTCCGCCGGGCCATCGCCCACACGCGCAAACTGGCTCGCGGGCTTTTTCCCGTGGAACTCGAAACGAATGGCTTTATGTCTGCATTGCACGAATTGACGGACCACGCGGAGAAATTGTTTCACGTTGAATGCCGTTTTGAGTGCAGGGGACAGGTTTCCATTCAAAACAATGTCGCCGCGACTCACTTGTATCGCATCGCCCAGGAAGCCATCGCCAACGCCGCCAGGCACGGCAAGGCAAAGCGCATCGTGGTTTCTTTAAAACCCGCCGGCGACAAAGTCGAGCTTGCCGTCACCGACGATGGCCGGGGCTTTTCAAACAGATCGCAAAAGCATTCGGGGATGGGATTGCACACCATGAAATATCGCGCGGGCGTCATGGGTGCGGCGCTGCAAATCCAGTCCGGCAAGGGAAAGGGAGTGACAGTCTCCTGCCTTTTCAACAAAAATTTATGAGCAAAAAATCCGCGCAAAAACAAAAGCGCATTTTGATCGTGGACGACCACCCGATGATGCGCCAGGGGTTGGCCCAACTCATCGGCGTGGAAGCCGACCTGTCCGTATGTGGCGAGGCGGAAAATGCGGGAAGCGCGCTCGACGCGATCAGCGCCTTGAAACCCGACTTCGTGCTTGTGGACATTTCTTTGCCGGGCAAAAACGGCCTCGAACTGATCAAAGATTTTCAGGCGCTCCAGCCTGGTTTGCCCGTGCTCGTTATTTCCATGCACGATGAATCGCTCTTTGCCGAGCGCGTGTTGCGGGCAGGTGGACGGGGCTACATCATGAAACAGGAAGGCGGGAAAAAGCTGATGCAGGCCATCCGGCAGGTGCTGGAAGGAAAAATTTACGTCAGCGAAAAAATATCCGCGGGAATACTGGAAACGCTTTCCGGACGCCATGGCGGCGCTGAAAGTTCGCCGATGGAAAAACTCACCGACCGCGAATTGGAAGTCTTCCAACTCATCGGGCAGGGCAAAGGCACGCGGGACATCGCCGAAAAACTTCATTTGAGCGTCAAAACGGTTGACGTTCACCGGGCGAACATAAAAGCGAAGTTGAAGCTCAATTCGTTGTCCGAATTGGTTCACCACGCCATTCGCTGGACCGAATCACAAGGCGCGGGAATGTAGCGGTTATTCATCCTGGATCGCTTGTTGGTCGGATACAGGACAAGATTGGCATCCCAGGGGCAAATTAGGGTTGGTCTTTGCCAATGGACGCAAAGCGAACGGGCCGGTCTTTGCGGAAATTAGAACAGGAATATATGAACTGGATGTCTGCCGATGAAGCCCTCTCGCATTTGCGCAGTGGCATGCGTGTCTTTATTGGTTCCGGCTGCGCCGCGCCGCAAAAACTTGTCACCGCCCTCGCTGCGCGCGGACGTGAATTATTTGATGTCGAAGTCATCCACATTCTTACCTTTGGCGCGGCAGAATACGCCCGATCTGAACTGCTCGCCAACTTTCGCCATAATGCCTTTTTCATCGGCCCAAATGTGCGCGACGCGGTGAATGAAGGCGTAGCGGATTACACGCCCATTTTTTTGAGCGACGTGCCCGCGCTATTTCGTCGGAAAAAAATTCACCTGGACCTGGCACTTATCCAGGTCAGTCCGCCGGACGCGCACGGCTTTTGCAGTTATGGCGTTTCCGTGGACGTGGTGAAAGCCGCCGTTGAAAGCGCGGACTTTGTTATTGCCGAAGTGAACTCGAACATGCCGCGAACGCTCGGCGACAGTTTTGTCCACGTTTCCATGCTGGACGCACTTGTGCGAAGCGATCTGCCGATCCTGGAATTCTCGCTTCAGCCGCCGTCGGCGGAGGCGAAAAAAATCGGGGAACTCGTCGCGTCCCTGGTGGAGGACGGCGCGACGCTCCAGACCGGTATCGGCGAAATTCCCAGTGCGGTCATGGCGTGCCTTGGGGACCGGCACGATTTGGGGATGCACACGGAAATGTTCACTGAAGCCGTGATCCCGTTGATTGAAAGCGGCGCAATGAATTGCCGGCGCAAGACGCTGCTGCCGGGCAAAATAGTCACGTCATTTTGTTTCGGCACCCGCAAACTTTATGATTACATCCACGACAATCCGCTTTTTGAATTTCGCCCGACTGAATTCACCAACGATCCCTTTCAGATTGCGCAAAACAACAAAATGGTCGCCATCAGTTCGGCGATTGAGGTGGATCTGACCGGCCAGAGCAGCGCCGATTCGATTGGCGATAGATTTTATAGCGGTTTTGGCGGACAGACCGATTTCATGCGCGGCGCGGCGCGCAGCGATGGTGGCAAGCCGATTCTTGCCCTGCCATCCACAACGCGGGAGGGGACGATTTCCCGGATCTCTGCCAGGCTCAAGCCCGGCAGCGGCGTGGTGACCACCCGTGCTGATGCGCATTATATTGTCACCGAATTTGGAATCGCTGATCTGCATGGCAAAAGCGTGCGCGAACGGACGCTCGCGCTGATTCACATTGCCCATCCCAAGTTTCGTGACAGATTGATGCGCGAGGCGCGCGAGCGAAATTTGCTTCACCCAAACCAAATTGCCTTGCCGCCGGGCCTGCTGCCTTATCCCAAAAAATACGAAGCGGACTCGGCCTTTCAAGGCGGATTAAAGGTCCATTTTCGTCCGATTCAGCCGACCGATGAAATGCTGCTGAAGGAATTGTTTTACTCTCATTCGGAGCAAACCATCTTGAACCGGTATTTTGCCCCGATCCGCCATTTATCGCATGAACAAGTCCAAAAATTCGTGACCTTGGACTATCGCAACGACTTTGCCCTGGTCGGGGTCGTGCCGCATGAGGGCCGTGAGCGGATGATTTGCGTCGGGCGTTATTTTCGCAATCCCGCCGGCAGCGATGCGGAAATCGCGGTCACAGTGCATGACGATTTTCAAAATCACGGCATTGGAATTTTTCTTGTTCAAACTCTTGCAAAAATTGCCTCGGAGAATGGGATTACTGCCTTCACCGCCGATCTCCGCGCAGATAATCATGCCATGCTTCACATCTTTCAAAAGGCGGCCGGAAAACTTGAGATGAAACTGGAATCAAACATTTGCCACGTCCGTTTCGAGCTTGGCAATTTATAAACAGCAAAAAAGTCGCTGTTTGATAAAGAACGTGGAGCGAAAATATAAGAAACGACGTGCGCCAAAATGGGTGTCCAGCTTTAGGATCGGGTCACATTGTCACATAAAAGTCACACTGGAAATAGCTCGACAAGCCTCTCAAAATGTGGAGAATGTCAGGTGAATCTCAGCAGAAGCAGTCGAAAGAATTTATATGAAATCACGAATCAACTGGTTTATTTATAGCATCTCAGCCCTGTTTCTTGGGTTTTCAATACACGTTGGCGCGCAAACATATTCTGATATTTATGATTTCCAGGATACTCCCGACGGTGCCACTCCGGATGCGGGACTGGTCGCATCAGGCGGCATGTTGTATGGAGCGACAGAATCGGGCGGCACAAATAATGTCGGCACCATTTTTTCCCTCACTGACGATGGCTCGGTCCTGACCGTCCTTCATACCTTTCATGGGGCAGCGGATGGCAGCTCGCCCTTCAACAGATTGCTTCTTTCCGGCAACACATTGTACGGCGTTTGTGTCGGCGGCGGCGCCAATAGCGCAGGAACCGTTTTCAGGGTCAATACCGACGGCACCGATTTCACCAATCTTCATAATTTTACAGCCATTAATGATAGTGGCCCACAAGGGCTTGGCGGAAATGGCGAAGGTTCAAATGGTGACGGCGCCGTTCCCCATACGACGCTGGTATTATCCGGCACCAATCTATTTGGCGTGGCGTATGAAGGCGGAGCCAACGGCAACGGGACGATTTTCCGGGTCTCCACCGATGGTTCGAGTTCCGGTGTTATCCATACTTTTTCAGCGGCTCCCACTACCTTTGGTACTACCAATACTGACGGGGGGTTCCCGGAGGGAAATCTGGTGTTGATCAACAACGTTCTCTACGGAACAACATCGGCGGGCGGTAGCCAGGGTGATGGGACCGTCTATGCCGCCGCCGCCGATAGTTCAACCTTTACCACCCTGCATCATTTTGGAACAACCCCTTCCGGCGCGCCTTTCTCAGGCGATGGCATGGTGCCCGTTTGTGGAATGGTGTTGTCGGGGACCAATTTGTTTGGGACCGCGCAGGAAGGCGGGACCTTCAGTGATGGAACGATATTCAAGATCAGCACCAATGGCGCGGGTTACGCCACATTTTACAGTTTTACCAACGGCGTTTCCAGCGGCAAGTTGCCGACGAGCGGTTTGACCCTGTTGGGCACAAACCTGTTTGGGACCACTTATCAGGGTGGAGCCTATTCTTCGGGAACAATCTTTGGCATCTCCACCTCCAGCGCCAATACGTTCTCCAATTATTATAATTTTGCGATTCTCATCAACAACGGAAGCCCCGACCCTGCCAATTCCGGAGGCGCGGGGCCTTATGGCGGCCTGGCTTTTTCGGGCAGTAGCCTTTACGGGGCCGCCGCAGAAGGCGGCGCCTATGGTTATGGCGCCGTCTTTCAATTCACCGTGCCTTCCCAAATCCTGTCGTCTATCCCGCCGCAACTCCAGACGGATGTGCAGACGCCGTTTTATGCTTATATCGGCGGCTCCACTTCCAATTCCGTCTCTGTCACCGGCTCGAATCTTGGTTATCACTGGCAGTTCAATGGCACAAACCTGACGGATGGCGCGAACATCACCGGTTCCCAAACCAATGTCCTGACCTTGTCCGATGTGCAGACCGGTGAAGCCGGAAACTATCAAGTCGTCATCACCAACGCCGCCGGTTCGATCACCAGCAGCGTGGCGGCATTGACAGTGGTCGGCGGTTATCCGGTCGGTTTCGTTTCTTCCGGCTTTGGCTGGACCGGCAACCAGTCGGGCACCTTCACAACCTCGATCTTTTCGGGAAATGTGCTGGCCCTGACAGATGGCGGCAGCTCACAAGCGCGGAGCTACTTTTTCGATGTCCCGGAATATATCGGTGGGTTTGAAGCGTCGTTCACCTATCAGGATGTGAACGAAGGCAGTGCGGATGGCGTGGCCTTTGTGATGCAGAATGATCCGCGCGGAACTGCCGCTTTGGGGTCTAATGGCGGCTATTTTGGAGTCGGCGGCACGAGCCCCATCACTCCGAGCGCCGAACTGGAGCTGAATCTATACAACGGAAACGGCGAAAATGCGGGTTATACCTTTTTGACCAATGGTCTTACCGGGATCAACGGCGGCAATGGTAATTATTATTCGACCGGCAGCGTCAATTTGGCCAGCGGCGACCCCATCAACGTCATGCTCTATTGCGCGATGGGACATTTGGCCCTGACCTTCACCGATACCGTGTCGCATGTGACGTTTAGCACCAACCTCTACGTCGGCAATCTTACCAACATCGTGGGTGGCGCGACGGCTTACATCGGGTTTACCGGTGGAGATGGCGGCAGCAGTTCCAGCCAGGCCATCTCCAATTTTTCGTTCACCAGCCTGCCGCCGGCGGGGATCAACATCAGTTCCAAAAATACGGTTATTTCGTGGCCGACATCGGTCACCGGCTACACCTTGGAGGAGAACACCAATCTGCTCACAGGCACCTGGGTGAACGTGACGAACCAGCAAACGGTCGTTAACGGACAAAACACCGTCACCGTGCCGATGACGACCAGTAACCAGTTTTATCGCCTGATCCTGCAGTAGAGCCGGCGTATACTGTTTTCAAATCTCATCCAAAGGCCGAATGCCAGTTCGGCCTTTTTTCTTTTTGCAACAAACTGAAGAATATTACGGCTCCTCAAGAACGCGATAGAAGCGCTGGCTGTTGGTGGCATTGCTGTCCTCAATGAACATTGAATCACCCGGAAAATTGGAGATGGTCGTGAGGGTGAACCAGTTGGAGGTTAGATTGGTGCTGGCTTGAACGGTATAGTTGAATCCCTCCGAACCGGTCAAATTGAAGCCGAATTCCGTCGATGAAATGTGTTCAATCTGACTCAGGAGCGGCGTGCCGATGGGATAAACGGTGATGTTGACGACGGGATTGGCCGGCGGAATGGTCACCACGTGATTAGACGCCGGGTCGTAATATCCCTGATCTTCCAGAGTGTCGCTACCACCGTTATTATTGGCATTCACATACCACTGGCCATTGATGGCCCCGAAGGAATAATAACCGTTGGTATCGGTATCCGGAAAAGACGTCACAAATTGGTTGCCGTCGATGGTCGCACTGCCACCGACGCTGACACTGGAAACAGGAATCCCCTGGTTGTTCAACAAATGGCCGGAAATGGTCGCAGTGATGGGCAAGCCGATGAGGTTTTGAAGGGAGGCCTGGCCGTTGGTCAGAACAATATTTTCAGCCTGGTCAAAGATATAATCAGCGTACGCATCGGCGGTGATGCTGTCCTTGACGTTCGGCGAACAATACCAGGCAGAATCATTCGTACCGAGGACATTGGTATCCTCCAGGGCAACGTCAGCGTAATCCCCATTGGCATCGGTGTAACTCTTGCCATGCAAGATTGCATTTTGGTCGTTGCACACAATGGTCATATTTGGAACTGGCAGATTATTAATGGTAAGCTGCCCGTAAAAGAGGGCGTTGCCCTTGTACAAGCCGATATCGGCGTTGGCCACATCACCGAGCGTGGCATTGACCGTGAGTGAGTTGCCTTGCAGGGTGACATAACCGCGACGTGACAGGCGCTCCGGATCGATTTGGATTTTCCAATTGTTCGAGGCGACTTCGGCGGTGTAGTTGCCGTTCGTATCGGTAAAAGCGACCTCAAACAGACTGCCCGACTGGATCTGCATGAACACGCCGCCGAGGGCGCTGCTGCTGGATGCGTCGTAAACCTGTCCCGAAATGGCGACCGTTCCGTTGGTCACCGACAAGTCATTGGTTGCCGACACCCCATTGGTGAGTGTCACCACCGGCAGAAGGCTTTGGTCTGCATAAAATCCCGGGAACGCAGGCATTACCGCGTAAGTGCCCGGATTGAGCGTGAGAAAATAATGGCCGGAACTGTCCGCGATGGCCGAACCGGCATAATTCTGGTCCGGTTCCCCCAACGCCACAACGACGGCGTATGGCAGGGGAGTGATGCCATTGCTATAAACGGTGCCGCTGACGGATTGCCCCAGGGCCGCATTGGTCACGGCAAAGGTTGCCGTGACGGGTGTGAAGGCGCCGGATGGATTGCTGATGACGCGATAAATTCTCTGGCCGACGATATTTTCAAGGGTGGGCGCGAAACTCAGCGAGGCGGTGATCGCGCCGGTGGCGGAATTACTGTCGAAGGGCACACTGATGTTGGTGATACCGCCGATGATGCTGGCGCCGCCGTCCGTGAGATTGAACGCATCGATCAAGGGTTCGCCGGGATCAACGACCCCATTGCTGTTGAGGTCAAGATAGGTTTGCACCTTGACCTGCTCGCCATTGGTCAGGCCGGTGATATTCAACGTGATGACGCCGGCGTAGGTGTTACTGACCACCGAGGGGGTGACGGTGAAGGAAACGGCCGCGCGGCAGATGTTTGCGCCGCAAAAGCATGCGGCAAAAATCACGGACGAAATCATCAACGGTTTTGTGCAGATTCTCATGTCATCACTTTCTTTTTAAAAAATTAAACGTCTTCCAGAATAGCATCATCTTATCATAACTCCCCTTCGGAAACAAGGTTTAGATTTTTTGATTAACGATCAATAGCTTCTTCTTCCTGCGCACATTTCTCAATGACGACGTCCGGAAACGATTCGTTTTCGTTGGCAAGTTGTCACAAATTCGGACTTGCAGCCATTCGCGCCGTGGTTCAGCTTCGGGGGCGTTGGGAAGTAAGACTATTCCGCACCGCGAAATGATCGCGAGAAGTTGCGGTGTGAATTGATTAAACGCCATGTTTTGATGATATTTTCCCCAGCGGCAGTTTTTGTCCAGTGAACTGACCCTGGCTACAACCAAATGAAAAACATATCGTTGGAACAACTTACGGTCGAAACTTTTAGCCGGCTGTTGAATTTTCGGTTTCGGATTTACGCGGACACCGTCAAAACCCTGGAGGCGGAATTGACTGAAGTGACACGAGGCCATGCCGTGGCAAATACGAAAGGCGAATATTTTTCGCTGCTTTTTAATGTTCCGGGCCATCCCATTTTGCCGCAGGGTATTTATTGCTTCGAACTTGAAGAACTTGGACGTTTCGAGCTCTTCATCGTTCCCGTGGGACAGAATCAAAGCGGGACACAATATCAGGCTGTCTTCAACCGCCTGGTCAAATCGAGCTGACACCGGCAAGCCGCCGTTCCATTTCCTCGTAAAAACCAGTTTGGCCAATGATTGAAAACCCAAGCCGTTGATACCATGAAACCGGCCGCGTGTTTTTCAAAACGGAAAGCGTCACCGTCTTTTTTGACTGTTCCGCTTCCCGGCAAATGTGCTGCATTAACAGCGTGCCGATTCCCTGATTTCTAACTTCCGGCAGCAAGGCCAGGTCAACGACGCGAATCTCCATGTCTGTTCGGTCTATCACCATTCGTCCCATTTTTCCTTCATCACGGAGAATGATTGAGAATTCTGCCGCGGGAAACATCGTGCGGTAACCCTGTCGCATGGCCTTGAATTGCATGTCCAGGAATGCAGCGCGCATGTCGGCATTCCAGCCTGTCAAATCCAACTCCTCCTGCCGGGTGCTGGCATAAACCTTGAAGAGAAAGTCCTCATCGCCAGTTTGTTCCGGCCTGATGGTTATCCCTTTGTCTATGAAGGCATTCATTGAACGGATCATTTAATTCACGTAATTGTTACATCAAAAAATTTGACTGCGCAATAAGTTGAACTAGTTTAGCTAGAATGTTGACTCGGCGTGACTTTTTGAAAGGTTGTTCCACTTTGACATTGGCGGCAAGCCTCGCGCCGATTTCTCTTGTCCCAAAATCCTCCCGAACTGGGGATCTCTCGCTCGATCAAATCAGCTTTGACACTTTTTTGGGTCAACAGGGAACCATTTTTAGAGCATGGCCCGGATCCGCACCGGCGGTAAGATTAAAATTGATTGAAGTTCAGGAGTACCGGGTCAATTGCTCTCGAGCACATATGGCGGAAGATGCGGCAAATGAAAAGTTTTCACTGCTCTTCCGCGGCAGCGACAGTCGGAAATTGGAACAGAACACTTATGTTTTTGAGCATGATAACATCGGGCGTTTTTCCATGTTCATCGTTCCGCTTCGAGCGGGTAAAGATCAGCACAATTATTATCAGGCGATTTTCAACCGGTTGCCTTGTTGATATATGAGCGAACCTTACGTTGGAGAAATTAGAATTTTTGCCGGCAATTTCGCCCCCGCCGGCTGGATGTTCTGTAACGGCCAATTGCTGCCGATTTCAGAATACGAAACAGTTTTCAATCTGATTGGCACAACTTACGGCGGTGACGGGCAAACCACTTTCGCCCTGCCGGACCTGCGCGGTCGCGTTCCCGTTCATCAAGGCAGTAGTTTTGTCATTGGTCAATTTGGCGGCGCGGAAACGGTCACCTTGCTCACAAATCAAATCCCCTCTCACACGCATGTGGCACAGGCGAACGCCAACAGCGGCAGTTCCAACAATCCCGTGAACAATGTCTGGGCGAATTGGACGGGCAGCCAATTCAGCGATCAAGGGACTGATTCACAAATGAACGCCGGTGCGCTCGCTTCAGTTGGCGGCAATCAACCGCATGAAAATCGCATGCCGTATTTGGGACTTAGTTTCATTATTTCTCTCTTCGGCGTTTATCCCTCTCCAGATTAGCTATGGGAACCCCCTACCTTTCAGAAATCCGGATTGTTTCTTTCGCCTTTGCGCCCAAGGGCTGGGCGCTTTGCAACGGGCAGATATTGCCCATCAATCAAAATCAGGCCCTTTTTTCGCTTATAGGTACGACTTACGGTGGAGATGGGGAAACTAATTTTGCACTGCCAAATTTGCAGGGATGCACGCCGATTCATTTCGGCAACGGTTTCTCTCTGGGACAAATCGGCGGTGAATCCAATCACACTTTGATCATTTCTGAAATACCACAACACACACATTTGCCGGTGGTCAGTTCAAATCCGGCCAATCAAGGCTCTCCGCAAAGTAATTATTTTGCGAATGGAAACCAGCCGGCCTTCAATCCGAATCCGACCGGAGCATTGAATCCCTCAGTCGTCGGTTTCCTCGGGGGCGGTCTGGCGCATAACAATACACCGCCGTATTTGACTTTGAATTTTGTCATCGCCCTGCAGGGAATTTTCCCATCCCGAAGCTAATTTATTTATGTCCGACCAATTTGTCGCTGAAATCAGGATCGTTCCGTTCAATTTTGCTCCGGTTGACTGGGCATTCTGCGACGGCCAGATCATGGCTATTTCCCAAAACACGGCGCTGTTCTCGCTTTTGGGAACGACCTATGGCGGAGACGGCGTTACGAATTTTGCCCTGCCCAACCTTCAAGGCTCGGCGCCGCTTCATTTTGGCCAAGGCAACGGCTTGTCCAATTATGATCTCGGCCAGGTCGGCGGGGAAGTGAGTGTGACATTGACCCAGGCTCAATTGCCCTCGCACACGCATAGCGTATCAGTTAAGTCGCTTAATAATGTCGGCGGCGATGTGAACACCCCTGTTAATAATGTTCTGTCAAAAGCGCACATGGGCAAAACGCCAATGGATATGTATGCCGACGCTGTGGGGGGTAATCCATCGGCGATGAGTTCCGAGGCGATTACTACGGCCGGCGGTAATCTACCGCACAACAATATGCCTCCCTATTTGACTTTGAATTTTATCATCGCCCTACAGGGAATTTTCCCATCGAGAGGATAAATGACTTTGCTAAAAAACGTAGCGCTCCTGGTTATTTTGCTCGCCTGGTTGCCCATTCAACCATTGCTCGCGCAGGAAACGTACACTGTCAATACCAGAAGCGACACTCATGCCTCTAATCCCGCGATTTCGCCAAATGACAGCAACGGGAATATTTCCCTGCGCTCGGCAATAGAAGCAGCCAACGCCCAGGCGGGCGCCACCACAATTTTACTTCCGCACGGAGTTTATAATTTGACCCTGGGAGAACTGGATATCGCCCCCAACGGCGACGAGACAAACACCATCATTTCAACCGGGAGCGCTGCCAACTCCTTTGTCATTCAAACCGACAATTCAAACCGCGTCTTCAATATTGACGTTAATTCCGTCGGGGGCGCAAATGTCGCGCTTTCGGGCATTTCGATTCGCGACGGACATGATGAAGCGGATAATTTGGGTGGCGCAGGGATCCTGGCCGGCAGTATTACCAGCACACAACTCGATAATTTGGCCCTGACGAATTGCGTCTTCTTCAATAATAATTGCACCCCGCCAAACACAAATTACACCGCGCAACCCGGTGGTGGCATTCAAATGGCTGGCGGGAATTTGACGGTCATCGGCTGCACTTTTCAAAACAACTCGTCAGCCGCAAGCTTTGGAGGCGCCATTGCCTTCATTGCTCCGACCACAGTGCAGGGAGGCAGTGGTGGAACGTTGACGATCACCAATTCCACGTTCGAGAATAATAGCCTGACCAATACCAGTGGCAGCGGCCCGGACGGCGGTGGCGCCATTTATATCAACACAACTACCAACGCCATTCATAGCATCATCAGTTCGACCTTTTCCATTAATTCAACGCTTGGAACATATGTTGGCAACGTCGCCGGCGGCGCAATTTATCTGAATACTGGTACGTTGAATGTAAATGCTTCCACTTTTGTCAGCAATTCCGTCAGCGGCCCTCTTCAGGAAGGCGGCGCTATCTATGTGGATTCGGGATCGTTGAATATCGGCTTTTCCCGGCTTCTGGGCAACACTGGCGCGGGTGGCGGCAACGCGATTTTCAATCA
>Ga0206862_1227_pt1 | contig 13201 bp, 13 predicted proteins | sample Alteio_BWOrgCont_43_FD_152625 | JGI IMG/M metagenome (GOLD analysis project Ga0206862, IMG submission 152625) | Enriched cells from forest soil in Barre Woods Harvard Forest LTER site, Petersham, Massachusetts, United States -... | ecosystem: Environmental > Terrestrial > Soil > Temperate forest >... | reverse complement strand
CTGCTACCAAAAGCCAAAATCAGCATATGGGTTAACGGGACTAAAGCTAAGACATCAAAATACTTCGGATCATAAAGGGAGATCAATGAGACAGATGCTACTGTAGCAGCTTCTCTCATATTGTTTACTTCGAGCATAAGCGTTGAAATAGAGACATGAATCCCAATCAGCATCAACCCAAGGAAACTTAGTGCCCAGATTTCTTTTTTAAATGAAATTAGAAACAATATCGTTGAAGTTAAAAGAAGCAAAAACCACATATGATACATACTTTGGAGGTGTGGCCCAAACAGAAAGAAAGATGCAATTACGTAGTCTACGAAACCACGATCATCTGCCACCCAATAATAAGTTCCTGGATCACTAATAATCTCTTGCGCCACTGCATTTCTAATTAATGTTTTTAGATCACCCTTTCCTTGAAATGGCATCGCTATTCCTCGTATTCCTGTATAATCGTGAGGATGTTTGTGGTATAAAACAGAAATTGCCACTGGCAAGGCATGGAACCTAATTCGATCCGTTACCTTGGTCACTAAGTGTAGTTGAAAACCTCGAATAAATAATAACAAAATTATTCCAAATATTAAGAACATCAGAACTCTTTTTCTATTTTTTATCGATATATGCATCAAAATATTCTCACTTACAAAATACTACTTATTATTCCCATATAATCCATTCGTTGTGATTCCTAAAATCTTTCGAATGGTTCTAATCCTTTGAGCTAGCAAAATTCCGGCTTCAGAAATAGCGTAACCGTTACCAATTCTACCAACCAGGCCAAGCTTACATAAAAGCTCTGCACGTTCTGAAAAGCTTGCTTGTGTCACATTGCTATCGAGCAGATCCAACGAAATTCGTCCCCCATTCATATTTGTGATTAGAAGTTGTCGAATAGAAAGAGATTTATAGAGTGCTCCAAACAGAAAAAGCACAGATGCGCACCCAAAGGTTAGAATTGAAATAGATAACCATAAATTCAAAGGTATACCTATATCTTTTAAAATTAAAAGAACCACTAAATTTACACCACTCGAAACAAAATGAATTATCATCGGAGATAATAAATTGGTCTTGCGGAGAAGATTTGCAACAAAAATGATATGTAAAATTACCAAAGCACCGCTTACTAAAAGAGAACCGATTACTTGCGTCATATTTTTATCCCAAAAAAACGACTCATTATTTGAATAATCCTCCCCCAACTTCTCCCTCTTTTAGACAAAACTAAATAATTTCCTTCAATCGAAGAAAAACCAAATGAAATTAGGATTGAAGCTCTATCTAAGGATAACCCGCGGATACCTATTGCCCCCGCATATTCAACTTGCCAGCTTTGCAAGCTTTCGACGTTTTTTCGTTTTTCTAAGCATAACAACATTGAAAGAGTGAATCCCCAGCAGAGTACCGACCAAAACATGAATCCCACTAGAATCGCAGAAAGAATGTATAGATCACCCGCAATCCAGATCCAAACCCAGTCAATATCTCCTTTATTTGATCCAGAGTAAATCAAACAAAATGAGCACCAAAAAGCTAAAATTAAAAGTGAAAATAACTTAAATCTTTCACCCGGAGGATTCCAGTAAGACAGATAAAATTTATTGAAAATGTTATAAATTTTCATTTTTATAGCCCACTTGAAAACCAGCTTTGAGCCACAATAACCCTCCTAATAACGAAACTAATAAAACGGACATACCAATGGTTAACGAAATCAGAACAGCGGTGGTAGCTCCTATACCTAATAGCCCAAAAGTAACCACCATAGAAGCTTCTCGAACTCCCCATCCAGCAATGGAAAACGGCAAATATCCAACGAAAATTGCGGGAGGTACTACAGCTAGACATTTTGAGAGAGTTATTGAATCTAGACCTAAAGAATACCCGACTATAAACGATTGTAGCACTACAATCAGATGTGTTAATAAACTTATCATTATCAGAGATGAAGTTAGCCTTACTTCCTGTTGGATTAAACTTGTACGAATTGAAACTACCCACCTCAATATATTTTGTAGCCATGAGGGAAGAATTCTAAACCTCGATTTAAAAAATAAAGGAATTTTTATTTTCGATGATAGGATGAACCCCCCAAACATTGAGGCAAGTGTCACGATAACAAGAAGAAGCATAATAATTCGTATTGATTTGCCAAGAAAATGGATGAGCATAAAAGAACTTATTAAAGTTAGAATAAGTAAAGATAAAAAACCATACAATCGGTCAAAAAAAATAATTTTTACGGCTGCATTCGTAGAAATGGCGTTTTTTTTATGCCACCATATCCGAAATGCATCGCTCCCCAAGGATGCAGGAAGACCTTGAGAAAAAAAGAAACTAAGAACTGTTCCCAACATCGCATTCGATAGCAACATTTCCTTTCCCTCGATGTTAACGAGTAACCGCCATCTCAATGCTAAGAAAAATATCTGGATTACTACTAAAAAACATATGCTTATAATCAATCTTAGCGAGATTTGACTGAATGCGTCCTTGTAATTTTGAACAGGAATTGAAGATATCACGAAAAAGAGGATCGAGAAAGTGATTAATAATTTAGCGAACCAAATGTAATTTTTTTGTAAAATTGAAAAAGTTCTATTAATTGATGTTTGCATTATTATTTTCTCTTTGTTCTAAATAACAAGCAACCTGCCTCTTTAAAATCGATAAATAATCTTGACAATCCACATTTTCACTCTCAACTGAAAATTCTGCAAATTCAGATGCTTTGTTATCAAAGGGTCCATTAGTTATTTCATGAATTACCAAAACAGGTGAATGCACAATAAGAGTATGAAACCGTGGGGTATCTAGTCGATAATAAAAAGCATGTTCAGATCCCAACTTTACCACTTTCTCGATTGATCCCTGATCGTCAAAAATAACGACATCAGCTCTCCCTTCGATTAAATGAAAAGATTCTATTTTGTGAGGATGACGATGAGGTCTGACATAGCTGTCAGATCGAATTGCGATGATCATTTCATGAAGATTATCCTCATTAGTTTTGTGAGTACAGATCCGAGCGCGTCCTTTGGAATTACAAATAGCCATTTCTTTAACAAATTGAATGAATTTATAATCAAGCTGCACTATACTTTCCGTTGCAATAAAAACTTCATCATTTATTTTATGTAAAGGAAGATTTTTCATTTGGAATTTTCACTCGTCGAAAATGCAGAAATCAAAACTCCTCCACGCTGAAAATAGGAAGCTAGTTTCTCCTTCACTTTTACTTCGCTTTCAGGACTTAAAGTTGAAATACAAATTTTAATATCTCTCTCATCTAAAGCTGTGGATGATAAAATTGGGAGTGAAGAACCTGCCATCTTCATGCCTACTTTATTCGGATTATCGTCAATTACACAATTGAATAAATCAGAAATCTGTAAAAAATTGATGAACTTCGCGGCCAGATGTCCTGCTCCAAAAACAGCAATCCTGTACCCTTTGTTAAGATATTGAGTAAGTTTCGTTCGCCAAAATTCCTTCGCTTCTTCCAAACTTTGACCAAAATTGTGAAGTCTTTCACCAACTTTTGAAATTTCATTTGAAGATTTTTCTATAATCTTAGATTTTGAATTAGGTAAAAATTTAAATGCAGTGACTAACGAATCTTCGTAGGGATAAGCGTATTGGCCAGACCAAGAAAGTTCCGCATCAACAAAGTTGCATATAGTTTTAATGGAATGTTTGGTAAAATAACTAATATGTTCTTCCCAAATAAAAGCATGGTTATTTGATATAAAAATTTTATCGCTATCGGGAAATTCCATGATCAAATAACCCTCTGGCTTGATTAATTCACGTAAAGATCGGATTAGACTCGCAGCATCTTCAGAGTGTTCTACGATATGTCTTGCTAGGAGGAGATCAACTTTGCCATATTTCGCTTTAAGTTTTTTAATGATAATGGGGTCGCGAAGTTGTTTTTGCACAGTCTCAAGACCATAAGGTTTATTAGCAGTAATCTCCAAATCTTCTTGAGTGATCACTTTACCCGGTTTCACCCCTTTGCAAGTAAAACGATCAATTGTGCTTTTATCTTTATAAGTGACTCCTAATATTAATGATTCTGTTCCTATCCCGGGCAATTCGAACAGTTTTTCAACAGTATCATCCAAATGTCCTTCAGGTTCATTATAATTTAACCAATCATACTTAGGGACTATCATATCCATTGGCATCCGTGTAGAAAGTTGAATAGTGCAACATTCTTCACAAAAACCTAAAGAGAGTGGATGTTTGTCTTCAGTACAACTATTCATTGTCGAGTTATCCAAGATAAAACGATTAGAAGGTGGCTGTGGGCCAAAGTGAATTGCATGCCGCAACGTATAAGCACCACATACTGTACAGGAAACATCGCTGATTTTGGTGTTAGTACTCATTCACTTTCAATCCCTTTTGGCCCAACCCCTATTGCAAATAAATACTGCGCCATAGGTTGAAATCCGGTGTGAACTACTTCATCATTCATTGACAACATGAAGACATTATCAAAATAATCTTGCATTAGAGATTTTAGATCAGAACCGGATTTACAATTAATATGTCCAATTTTACTTAATGGGGAAGCATAGGTTTGCGATTCCAACGAAGGCATGCCTATAATTAAAACACCGCTTTTATTTAAACATTTGACAATATTGTTGATAAAGATACGTTCATCTTTTTTCTCTATGTGTTCAAGCACATCGAGAGAATAAGCGGCATCAAACTTGCTGGGCACCGGGGCGGACAATATGTTATGCACTTCGCAAGTAAAGGGCCATTGATCATCAAAGCGCTCTAAAGCATCTTGAATAAAAAGTGGATCAATATCAATTGCATGAATGGAACCCACTTCTTGAAGAACTATTCTAACCGGAAAGGCATCCCCACACCCTACTTCTAAAACTTTTTGTTTGTCTGACAGCATCTTTGCAACAAATTTATAGCGTGAAAGAACAAAAGCTAATCGTTTTGGATCAGAATGCCAGTTTGCATTTTTTTCCACGCCAAGTTTAGTAAGTCCTTGCTTTTGTTTCAATTCGATGTGACCAGCATACTGCTTTTCGACGGTTTTAATAGATTCGAACATTGGTCATTTCCTTCTGTGCTAGGTGAAAAAAGTTCGATGTGATTCTTAACAAAGGAAGCGGATAATTTGCTCCCAATATATGTTCCATGTTTAGTTGCCAAATGTGTGTAGTGATCTTGGATTAAATTCGTCGTCCCTAGCTTTTCAACTAGTTTACCATCCATGCTGAAACTTTCTAATATCTCCAATGTAAATAATCGGATATCTTCAGAAGAATTTGGCACCAGTTCTATATCGGAAGGGAGATCACTCCAATTTTGAATAAAGGCCATACCTTTGTTAAATATTTCTTCTAAAGTTAAAAAACGTTTTGTTGATTTTTCTCGAAATAATTTCGGCATAATAATGCTTTTACTTTGCCAAAGCGGCCAACCTATTGGGATCCAATTAGTTAGAGCGCAAGGTACTCCGTAAATAATCGGAACAGTCGCATAACCTGAATTTGTCCCCAGAAAAAATCTACATCCAAGTGTTATGATGATATCAGCCAGCGGACTTTTAAAATTAGAATGCGCATAATCAATGACATTTTTCATCGGTGGAAGAGGTTTCATTCCAGAATCCCCCATGCGCAATACCCATCCCCCTGCATTCACAATCTCTTCAATTGCTGGAAAATAATCTTCAATGTTTGCATCACGCATGGTAGGATAGATTGAATTCCATTGTTTATGATAATTTGCTTCTCGAACATGCAAACATACATACCATTTATCCAAAGGCAAACCTAAAGATCTAAGAAAACTATTGAGCCATTCCTTTTCAACTTGAGTGATGCTGAGCAGTGGTGGTAGATGTTGTCTTTCCCATTCTTTCTGAATTCTAGCTGCAGCATGTGTGTATCCTAAAATTCTTCCGTCAGGAAATTCAAATTCCCAAAAATCATCAATAAGCGCAGTTCTCTCGTCTTCAGTTAATTTTTGCCATTGTGGCGCGTCATTGTAGATTGCCCAATTGTTGTAATCATTTTCCAGAGCACCAGGTTGAAGTAAAGAAATGCCCAGCGAAGAAAATTTATATAAGAGATCGCTCCCTGGCACTGTACTAAAATTCCATTGCGCAACAATACGTTCAGAATTATTTCCATATAGTTTCTTATATTTAAGGTAAAAATCAAGCATTGCAACATGCCCAATTGCAGCAAACCATCCAGAACCCAGTATACGATATTGCCGAGGCGTATTGGGTTTAAAAAGAGTTCGTCGTATTTTCCCTGCCATTTCCCAATAATGATTGGCTTCATCATTTTTACCCAATAAAAAACAAGCAACACCCAGATCACGGAAAATTCGGAGTTGAGTAGAACGTGGAAAATCTGATATCATTTCTTCAGCCAACTTGATAAGCCCTGCTCGAGCTAAATCGAGTCTTCCAGCCGCTTGAAATCTATGAATTAATTGATACTGAGCTTGTGGGGAAGGTTCGGCCTTTGATAAAAGGAGGAGATACTCATCAGCAGAAATAATTTTATCTCCTAATAATACTTTGATTATCAATTTCCTTAATGCAGTTTTCGCATGACGGTTCATTGGCTTGAGTCTAGGTACATCATCATCTTTTTGAGCAAGAACAAGAATTGGATATATTTTTTCGTCCAGAATTAGACATATTACCCAAAAAGGAATTTTACCCATACATCGGACAATTATTGAATTTGAAACTTGTGTTTTAGCAACTAAGTAAACAATTTTATATCCACATCTAAGAATTTTTGTATGAGTTTCAAATCTCATCATTATGATAGATTTCAATTTATTAAATATACTCATGATGTCGACCTCATGAAAGATGCATATGAAGTTTCCCTACCAAATAAGGAATTAAAATATTTCATGTTTGCGACATTTTCGACCGTAATTTCTTTTGGATTATCTAATAATAACATAAATTCTTGCAACCCACGAATGGCCATAACAAAATCAATTGGAGCAGCGCTCAGAAAATTTTCTAATTCTTCTCTCACTTTCAATGATGCGTTAATAATATCTCCATTTTGAACATAAGTATTTTCATGATCTTCAATTGCTTTCAATAAAGCAACTGCTGCATGCTCTAATTCGACGTTTGAAAGGGGATCTCTTTTTGTTTGTTTTTCGCGATAATCCAAAAAATTATGGGCCTTCAACCAATATTCAGAAAGAAAATTTTCATTTAATTGACGATACTCACCATAAGCGCTCTTAAACCAGCGCCAATCTTCGGCTAGCGAAGGACAACTGCCCAAAATCTCAAAACGATCCCCCAATTGTTGTATGATTGTAGGAATATTAAGACAAACACCAAAAAAAGCAGGGTTCATCATATTATCATGAATCCAATCTGTGCAATTTCTGGTCATTGCGCTCATGGTGTTCAAATGAGTTTCATAAGCTTTAATCAATGAATTGGTTCGATCTTCAAAGTTACTTTCGAATGAGGTAATATAAGTCGTTAAATAGCGTCTTAACAAATTGGGAACGAATCCGATGGGAGAAACTGCTGTCAATACCAAAACACCCCGTTTGGATACCATATCGCTCAATTTTTGTAGAAGAGAAATTTCATGTTTTGAGGTTCCTAGCCAGTTTTCACAAATCACAATATCAAACGATTCTAAGGGGGTATATTCTTCTAAAGTAGAAAAAATGATTTGTGGCTTTGTATGTGGTTTTTCAAAATTCTGGTAAATATCACGGATTTTCTTTATACCAGTAGGATTTGGCTCTACTAAGGTAAGTTGTGATGGATTGAGCTGTGCTGGATATAAACTATTTTGTCCAGTCCCCGCAGCAACTTCCAATACTTTTGCCTCCTGAAATGCAATAGGAGGTAACCCCAATTTAGTGTATAAAAAGGAACGTCGACTTAAATGAGCATCTAAATCTTTTTGATCATAATGGACAGGCGCTATTTGATTTTCACAATAATATTCTAAGTGTGTCTGACGATATACTGTATTCATTGATGCTTTAAATCTGTATTCATTAAACCATAACTTCCATAGGGTGCGAAACTATTTTTAATTCTGGTAAAGGGACTACAAACTTCCCGCCAGCAGATATATAATTCGCGTGCTTTTTGATAATTGGATCAGCATATTGCCATGCTAAAACGATAACTACATCTGGCTTATCTGTATAGAGCACATCACTTGGCTTCACTTCAAGATGAATGCCAGGACTATATAACCCATGCTTTTTATCATTATCATCTATTAAATACTCCAATTTATCTTGTAATTCAAAGTGATACATCAATGTTGTCACCGTTGTAGATGCTCCATATCCAACAACGCGATTTCCCTGATTGATTGCTCCTTTAATAAAATCATGTAAAGCCTGTTTGCGAATCATAATTTGTCTTTCATATTCTCGAAAAATACCGGGTTTATGAAGTTCCCTATATTCTTCTTGATTAAGTAGGTCTTTAATAACAGGCATTTCCTTTTGAGGGCCGCCTATTTTCTGCACGAAGCCTCTGACAGATCCTCCTTTCGTTCCAATTCTCCTTACATCAAATAAATGCAACCCTAATGACTCAAAAAATTTAACGAGCGGTGCAAAAGAATGATAAGAAAGATGTTCATGATAAACTGTATCAAAAAGGAACTTATCAATAATATCGAGCAAATAAGAAACCTCAAATATAAATACACCATTATCTTCTAATAATAAGGCAATCCCCCTAGTAATATCTGATAGGTTGTCACTGTGCGCATAAACATTATTCGCAACAATAAGTTTTGCCTTTCCATGTTTGGTTCGTATTTCTTCTGCGAGCGATGAAGAAAAAAACTCACATAGCGTTGGAATTCCCAAATTATTGGCCTCTTTAGCGATTCCAATTGCAGGATCCACCCCTAAGACTCTCGGACCAAATTCTTTGAAAAAACCAAGCAAAGTACCATCATTACTCCCTATTTCTACAACCAAAGAATTTTTTTCTATAGTAAATCTTTGTACGTTATCTGCCGCATACTCTCGAAAGTGCTTAACTAGTCCGGCCGAATCACCTGTGTTAAAAAGATAATTTCTAAAGAGCAGTTCAGGATTGACAATGTCAAGATTTTGAAGATGTCCACACAGTTCACATTGATATAAATCAAGTGGGATTAGAGGTTGTATTTCATTTTTTTTATGCCCTTCTATAAACGCATCTGCGATAGGTGAAGGTTTAATAGGTAATACTAACGATAGATTAGAATCATTGCATAATCTACAAGATACACGTCTGCTGTATATATTGTTTTTCATTGATTACTTCCTAATACATTATACATTCTCGAGACTTCGAGCTAATGTTTCCGGCCAAATCAAAGAGAGCCCACCATCAACAAGGATGTTTTGGCCGGTGATAAAAGTTGCCAACGGACTGCAAAGAAAACTAATTATATTTGCAGAATCTTCTGTTGTGGGCATTCTTTTTAAAGGAACGATTTTTTCGTATAACTTCAATAAAGGTTCATTAGATAAATAAAAAGATTTAGATTCTTCTTTTAAAAAAGTGAAAGGAGTAATTCCATTGGCCCGGATTCCTTTTTTGGCTAAATTAACCGCATAAAATCGCATTAATTGATCTAATCCTGCTTTAGCTACATGATAACTTGCTAACTGACCTTCTCCTACATACCGCGCAAAGACAGAACTGACTGTCACAATGCCCTTATCACCTTCTTCGGAAAAATGAGGTGTCAAATAATCAATAATGTTTTTAGTAGCAGTTAATGTGGTCTGAAGTTCGCCTTCCCATTCGTCTTCTTTTCCGCGGTATCGTTGCAGGAAGACACAGTAATTAATTGTCCCCTGAGTATTAATTATTTTCTCTAGTGTCTCTAACAATAATTCTTTCTGAGAAATATCTGCCTTGAAGCCCTTAATGTTACCGATTTCTAAATCGGCAATGTTACAATCACTTCGACCCAAAACAGAGACAGTATCACCACGGCTCGCAAACTGTTGAGCCACTACACGTCCCAAACCTTTTGTCCCGCCAATTATCAAAGAATGAGCCATTTTTATTCCTTGCATTTAATCAAAGTGAATTAACTTCCCGAAGCTGCTCATTATAACTGTTTTTTATATTATTAGGTACTTTCGGCATCACCAGAGTAATTTCTGCACTCACGCGAGTCTTAGTTCCGAGATTTATTGCGCCACCATGTAAGATATTTTCGTGAAAAATTAGCAAGTTTCCTGGTTCAGTTGAAATCAAACAAGCCCCAACATTAGAGAGATCTTCATCAGGAATTGGTTTTGGAAGACCATCGAGGATCTCAATATGATATGGCCATTCTCTTAGGTGCGAACCTTCCAAAAGCGAAAGTCCACTTTTTCCGGCTTCACAATAAATTGGAATCCAAACTTTTAGAGTGACCACATCTTCCGTAAACATTCCGTAACCACCATTAAAGGCCCCATGAAACCATTTATCTTTGTGAAGAGGACCAATATCACTACTCACATTGGGGCGAACCAAGCGCCAATAAATTTCCTCGTGCCCATAATGTTGTTCAGTATCGTAGATATCCGATATAGTAAAATCACCAAATTCTTCTTTGAGTTTAAAGAAAAAAGGGAGTTTCTTAATTATATCTACGGAATGCTGCGGTAAAACACGACTCGTTTTAGGCCAAATTTTATTGTGTTCTACTTTTCCAGAAATTTGATGATAATTTTCTATACCTAACTTCTTAGCCTCCTCGCTTAGATTGGGATAAAATTTATGAATAGTAGTTAACCAATGATCGGTAATAAGTTCACGAAATATTTGCAGTTCTTCTTTTTCCATGTGCATATCACTTGAGAAACCCGCATCACCAAAAATTTGTTTCTTTATCTTATTTAATTGTTTCATATATTTCCCTAATTAATATTTTACATCTCAATCACACATCGTCCACGAGTTTGCCCAGTACGCATAGCTTCAAGAGCGGAATTTATTTCTTCTAATTTGAAAAAATCTGTTAGCAAATTCTGAAGCTTAATTTTACCTTGGCTAAACAATTTATAATAACGGGGAATATCCTGATGAGGTTCAGCTTCTCCCCCATGAGATCCGATCAAACCTTTGCCAAAATGCAATGGTAAAGAAAAAATAGAAATATCGTTACCTTTCGAGGGTACACCGACTAAAATAACACGTCCTTGAGGTTTGGTTATTTTATATCCAAATTCAATTACCTTTGTTTTTCCTGTGTTATCAATAAAGCAGTCAATCTCTTTTTCAGGGTAAATAATCTTATTTATCTCTTCTAGCGCATTTTCTTGTTTATTCAAAATAAGATGAGTGGCCCCCATTTCTCTGGCCAGTTCAAGTCTCTCTGGATAAATGTCAACTGCAATAATAGGATAAGCAGACACCAATGCTGCAGCTTGTACAATATTTAATCCAACGCCTCCAGCACCAAACACCACAACAGATTCCCCAATTTTTAGCTTAGCGTTATTTACAATTACACCGAACCCCGTTGTCACTGCGCACCCAAAAAGAGTTGCTATTTTGAGATCACTTTCCTCCGGAATAGGAGTCAGTCTATTTTCGGATACAATTGCATATTCATTAAAGGTAGTCACCCATCCAGCATTCAATTGCTTGCCGCGCCAGCGATAAATAGGGGGTGAAGATTCTATACCTAAACTTTTACGCCAATGAAGCACTACTTTGTCTTTAGGCTTGACGAAACGAACTCCTGGGCCAATAGCGACTACAATGCCAGAAGCCTCATGACCCAAGAGATGAGGTAAATATTTGTCTTCACCCTTAGCGCCATCAATTTCACCGAGTTGAGAACCACAAATCCCACTAAAATGAATTTTTACCAATACTTGGCCATAATCAAGAGAGGAGGGTAATTCAATTTCATCAACTAAAAGTGGTTTGCGTTGTTCAACTAAAATGGCGCCTTTCATCTTATGAGGAATCGTCATGGTTTTTTTACTCAAAGTAAATTAAGGAATGATCACCTGTATAACCCGTTGTTTTAAACCACCACTCCCATTCCAAAGGAGTACAAAAGGTTTCACACGTTACCTGCCAATAAAGAAGATTGGCTTTTTCGATCTCGTTACGATAAGACTCAACACAAATATACTTATTTCTTCTCCCAACCCTTTCTATTTCTTTTAGTGCCTTAGAGAGCTCATAGTTATATAGGTTATGTAAAGTATTAATGGAAATGACTAAATCAAAAGATGCATCAGCAAAAGGAAGAGACGTTGCGTTACCCACTCTAAGTTTATTTTGTATCTCGGCTTTAGCATTTTTTATCGCATACTCAGAGACATCTATACCTATCACCTCGACATTTGGAACAACCTTTGTAAAATCGTATAATAAAAAACCCTTACCGCACCCAACATCAAGGATTTTATCTCCCGGTTTAATTTGATAATGATCAACCAGAGCTTGGGCTACCTTCTCCCATCTCCCCTCGATATAATTATACCCGCCATAACAGATCCTGCGATCTCCATCCCAATAGTCATACCCCCATTTTTTAGAAAGCTCTGATGCCATGGGCTTTGGATAGTCCGGATCATTCACCCTAGCTAAATAATCACGTTTGGTGCTCTTGTGAAGCACCGACATAAAATCAATGTAAGCCATAATCTAAACATTCCAATGATTGTATTAAAGTCTCAGCTTTAATAAGCTGATCTTGTTTGAGTTTCGTCACATCTAATGACGGGTTTGCAAATTTGCGTCGATTGAGATGTGCTGGGAGAAAAATATTCAATGCGATGCAGCACCATTTTACTTGATATACTACACGCAAAAGTTCAGCACGTCTTATTAATATTTCAGGTTTCGGAAAAAAACGCATCACATTTTTAACAAAGTAATCGAAAAATTCTAAAGGGACAGGAATAGCCAGCTGAGCAAAAAAATCTCCCGTCATTTTTGCTGGATCATCCCAACCAGCGTACTCAAAATCTAAGAAACGAATTGCGCCATCAGACATTTTAAGCGCATTATGAAACCCAAAATCCGAAGGGGAAATACACCGCTCTGAAAAATTCAGAGGGGTGTTTAAATCTTCATCAACTGCTACTACAAGCTCGATGATATCAGTTAAAATTGTCATCCAGCATTCATTCAGGTTTTGAATTAATTTTTTTGCTTTTATATCTT
>Ga0206862_1226_pt1 | contig 13214 bp, 9 predicted proteins | sample Alteio_BWOrgCont_43_FD_152625 | JGI IMG/M metagenome (GOLD analysis project Ga0206862, IMG submission 152625) | Enriched cells from forest soil in Barre Woods Harvard Forest LTER site, Petersham, Massachusetts, United States -... | ecosystem: Environmental > Terrestrial > Soil > Temperate forest > O... | reverse complement strand
TGAGGACGGGCGCGACGACTATCTCTGCGCCGAGCACTATTACATGTTCGGCAATTTTGACAAAGATCCCGACCGTTTTCCGATTCTCCGCCAGTTGGCCCTGAATTTTCTGCGTGAGATTGGATACGGAGACGCGATTGACGATGAGCATCTGGAGCAGGCGCTGAATGTTCCCGAAAATGCACTCACGCTGGTAGGCGCGGGTAATGGCGAAGATTTGACGCCGGAAGATCGCAATCGACAAGACCGTCTCGATATATGGACCCGCGTGCTGCAGCGGGAAGGAATTCTTTCGCATGTGGTGGCTTCCTATGAAGCGGTTCCGCTGCTGGCGGAATATGCGCCGCGGGTGAATCCGCAGCAGCTAAAAAATGCGTTGATCTCTCGCGAAGAAGCGGCCCGGGTGGAGAGAATTATTGGCGAGAGCCGGCTGAGCGCTGACCGGCTGTTTGCCGCGGTCGGGCGTGTGGGCTCTTGTCGCGGTTCGGAACGCAACCGCTTTGCCGCGCGACTTCTGCAAGACTTATTTTGCTATCACCGCGACCTGCGCGGGCTGGAGGCGCTGACTGCGGGCTTTGACCGTATCAATCTGGTCAGCGACGAGAAGGTGCGCAAGCTCTCCACACTGAACGGCATGCTCTACGAGTTCTTGCCGCCGGAAGATCAGCGTCCTGCCGAGGATCGCGTGCTTCATCATGTGATTCTTAAGGCGGATGTGCGGGATTCTTCGCGGCTCACGCGTTCCATGATGGAAAAAGGCATGAACCCGGCGTCATATTTCAGCCTGAATTTTTATGACCCCGTAAATAAGTTGCTGGCGAAGTACGGCGCCACCAAAGTTTTTCTCGAAGGCGATGCCATTATCGTGGCGCTGCTGGAGCGCGAGGGCGAAGCGATGCTGGGCGTCGGACGGACCTGCGTTCTGGCATGGGAGATTGTGAATCTGCTGCGCGAGTACAACCAACTTCTGCAACGCTCGGGACTACCGCAGATGGAGGTTGGGCTCGGCATCGCTTATCAGGATTCGGCGCCTCTTTATCTAATGGATGGCGAGCATCGCATCATGATTTCCGACGCCATCAATGATAGTGATCGTCTATCTTCATGCAGTAAACCCGTCCGCAAGAAACTCGCACCCGATGCCGGAGTGTTTCAGGTGTATTCGGTTCTGGTCGGCGGCGCCGGTAATAATAATGACAGAGATAATGTGAGCGTTGAAGTCGGCGCGGAAGAGATGCGCCTCAACTATAACGTGGGTGGCATCTGCCTGAGTGAAGCGGCCTTCCAAAAATTACAGCAGGAGATTTCGCTTGCTTCCTGGACGGCGAATTCGCGGCTGCCGGGGTTTGCCGGGCCTTGGGTGGATGAACAGTGCGAATTCTTCATCGGCACCGTTCCGATTGCGAGCGGAATATTCCGCAAGATTGCCATCCGCAAGAGCCGCATTGCTCAAGTCGATGTTCGCGACCTGTCCATCTTGCACTGGACCGATAGGTACTACTATGAAGTCTGCGCGAATCCTGCTGTATATGCTGCCCTGCCGGGAGAAAAATCCGCGTCGGCTACCCGATAAATTGAAAATTTAGAAATTACTCGAGTGAACTCGGAACGGAATTATTACCACGGCCTCAAGCGCCACGGGCTTCCCGCCGCGGACTGCAGGTTGGAATTTGCAGCTGGCCAAGGCCTTGGCCGCATAGGAATCCAAACGGTCGTCAGGGCTGTTGAGCACGCGAACGCTGCCTACGTTTCCATCGGGCTTAATAACCGCGTAGAGCGTGACCATTCCGTGTACATTGGCTCGAATCAATGCCAGCGGATAACCGGGGTCAAGTTTTTCCATGGACTCAGGCGGCGTCAATGAGCCTTCTTTGTGTCCCTCGTCGAGTTCAGCAAACTTTATTACCCAGCTGCCGGTTGCGGAATTCAGATTCGGCATGTTCAATGTCATCGAATGGACCGGTTTGCCACCAAAAACCTGGCGATCTATATCGGTGAGTTTTTCGTCGGGAACGACGGACGCGTCATGCGCGCGAGCCGTGTTCTCACCCGCTGCGCCGACATGCAGCCCGGATGGCAATGATCCGTTGCGTGCGTAGAGACCGGTGCTGTCTCCCCGATTTCCCAAACCTTTTCCCTGCGATTTCGATCCGGTCAACTCCGGAGTTCCCGAAGCGCCAGGCTTACCCTGCGGAGTCGCGGCGAACGTTCCGCGGCGATTGCCCGCAGGAACAGCGACCGGTCCGGTCGCTGTTACCGGATGAATCCCTAACGCGATCAGCCGGCCTCCGGCATTGCCGCCGCCCGACGCCGCCACGCTTGGCGGAGGCGCGACTGGTTGGATGCTACCTCCAGGCAGACGTCCTTTGCCGCGCGCCAGCGTGTGTTGCTCAGTGAGTGTGAGCTGTGGGGCCGGCGCCACCACGTCACTGGGACTGATGTTCATGAGCCCAACATTTCCTTTTGTTGACTGCATCAGCTCAGGAGGCGGCGCGATCACATCCGATTTCATGGCGGTACGAACCACGCGGTCGGGCGCAAACTCCACCTCTGGAGCCGGCGCTACCACCTGCGTTTCTGGCGCGTTGATACGACTCAATGGAGTGCGGGTCGCATCCAGCGGGACGGCTGGAGCGATGGCTCCAGTAGCAACGATGTTGGGAAGGGGAACATCTTTGTTGAGCTTGAGATCGGGCGGCGCGACGATGGTTTGCTCGCGATTGTCGGCTTCGCGAGGAACGGAAATGATCGGCTGCTTCGCGTACACCGGGTCGCCCTTTTGTGTCTTCGGAGCTTCCGATGCGCCGGTATCGAGCGGCTTTAAATATTCCTGCGGCAAATAAGTTACCAGCGATGAACGATCAAAAGCCGCGCGTTCCAGAATCTTTTGCTGCCGTATCCATGCCAGTGAAATCGTCCAAATAAGAGCAACCGCGGCCGTGTGCAATACGGCGGATTGCACGAAGCGCCGCCACGGCAGTTCTTGCTCGACGAACACATCCTGCCACAGGGCGAATTTGTCTTTCTCTGCCAAATCCGGCGGGTGAAGAGCGTTACGAACTTCGCTGCGAAATTCCGCGCTCGCAGGATCGCGTTCCACCAACAGCTTCAACAGTCTTTTTCCTTTTTCCCACGGGGATTCCATCTATCTATGACTCCCAGTTGCGATCTGGCCAGCACTTCTTATTCTGTTTCGACGGTCCCCGGAAGGCGGGATCCGGGGCTTTGCTGGCACGCCTTCGGATGGCTGCTTCTATTAACAGCATTATAACTGACCTCGAAGTACTGGCCCTTGAGTACTGACCCTCGAGAACCGGGTTTCACCCACATCTCCAAGTCACGCCCGCTATACTGACTACTCCGAGGTGAGTATTGATTGAAATCGACACCATTCGTTGTCGTGCACTGCAAGTCGTTGGCGTCGTTCTCCTGACTTTGATGCTAGCCGGCGCGCAGGCGAGTCCGGATGGTCAAAACAAAGATGCTCAAAATAATAATCATCAGGGCAGCCAAAATCAGAGCAGCCAAGGTCAAGATAAAGCTAAAGATGGAAAGAATATCCCGAGTTCCATTGCAACCGAGTACTCGGGGATGTACAGCTTTTTGCGCGACGGCGAATTCGTGCAGCTCACCGTCGAAGACAATGCACGCGTGACCGGTTTCGTTTCGCGCTACGGTGATTCAGAAAGCGATCGCGATGTTTTTCTGGATCATTTTTTTAAGTCGGGTAAGCTCGAGGGCAATCAACTCGCTTTTACGACTGATACCGTCCACGGCGTCTCATTCGAATTCCATGGGACGATCAAGCGCGGCGAGGGCAAGAAGGCGGGCGACGAGGCCTATTACGTGCTGAAGGGAACTCTTGTCGAAAACAAAACCGATGAGGCGAACAAAGCCTCCGCTGCCTCCCGCGAGGTTACGTTGAAAAGTTTTCCGCAGGATATGAATTCGCCGCAGGACCAAAAGAAGTAGGCCGGCAGTCTTTACGTTTTGCAGGCTTCCATCGGAGGTCGTCACCCTGAACCTCCAGTTTGCAGTTCGGAAATGTCCGCGCGGGTACTTGACATCCATAGCCAAACCGCAGCAAAATATCGCCAATTCAAGACAAACGCGCATTCCCCGCTCGTGAGATGAACAGTTGCTAAGTTTATGACGCCTAGCCAGCCGTCGCAATCCCCTCAGAAGAAAGTCAGCCCCGAACAGTGCAAGCATCCTCGTGTGCAAATTGTCTCGCGCGATGAGGAATCCGAATATGTGGAATGCCAGGAATGCGGAGAGGTCTTCGAGTCCAGCGAGTTGAAGGACATGGCGATCGAAGAGAAGAAGGACCCCGACGAAGAGTGAGTGGCGACTTCAGCCTATCGTGCTCACTTTATTTTGATTATTAGATTTCCTGTCGTATCAACCCAAAATTTCTTTCTCGGCGGAATTACAGTGGTTGCGCTGTACTCCGTGATGATAGCGGGACCTTTCATTTGCCTGCCCATTTCCCGAGCGAAGTGAAGGTCTCCGCGTTCGAAGACGGGCGTGGTTAGTGCTTTATTTTGGAAGAACACTGGCGCGCGTTCAACGGGCGCCACGGTTGATGCTGGCTTTCGCGTTGTTTTCTTCTGGGTGGAGGTGGGATGGGATTTGACTTTTTCGGGGCGCAATCTGGCGCGTAGACGGACAGTTACTAGTTCGATGTCTCGTCCTGGATGGTGATATCCGTAGCGGCGCTGATGTTCTTTGTGGAAGCGCGCGATAACGGTGTCTTTATTAGCAGCATTATTATTGGCATTCGTTGCGCTAACGTTGAGTTCGTAGCCTTGGCCGCGATAGCGCAGATCGAGGCTTCTTTCCACCTCGAGACTTGTTCCGGAGCGAAGACTGCCTAGCCAGTGTTCTTCGTGGAATTCTTTTTGCGCGGCGGCTTCGAGCTTGCGAAATTCTTTTTCTAATTTTGCCTGCGGCAAAGTACCGGCTAGCCGCCACAGCAGCGTGCGCGAATAATCTTTGACCACATCGCTCACTAGGATTCCAAATGCCGACAGCGCACCCGGCCGCGCTGGAATCATCACTGTCGGAATCGACAGCGCTTCCGCCAGTTCGCAGGCGTGAAGACCTCCTGCTCCTCCGAAGGCAACCAGTGCAAATTCGCGGGGATCGTACCCGCGTTCGATGGAGACTACGCGGAGAGCGCGCTCTATGTTCGCATTTACTACGCGGACTATGCCGGCGGTAAATTGTTGGAGGCTCAGGCGTGAGCCTTGTTTCTTCAGCCATTCGGAGGTGATGCGCTGCGCGCGTTCGATGTCGAGGGTGAAGTCGCCCCCTAGAAACCGGTTGGGGCGAAGGCGTCCCATTAATAAATTCGCATCGGTTACGGTGGGTTCGATGCCGCGGCCATAGCAGATCGGTCCGGGATCGGCGCCAGCGGATTCCGGTCCCACGCGGAGCGAGCCGCCGGCATCGAAGCGCGCCAGCGATCCGCCGCCTGCACCCACAGTATGAATCTCAAGCATGGGAACTCCCACGGGAAGGCCGGCAACTTCGGATTGGCCGCCAGTCTGAACTCCATCCTGCACGGCTGCTACGTCAGTCGAGGTGCCTCCCATATCGAAGGAGAGAATCTTTGGAAACCCGCTCTGGGCGGCCATTGCGGCTGCGCCTACCAGTCCACCCGCGGGGCCCGAGAGCACGGTGCGGACCGGTTCGCGTGCGGCGGATTGCAGCGTGGTGATGCCGCCGCTTGATTGCATGACGAAGATTCGGGGCGAGTTCTTTCTTTGAGTTGTGGCCGCGTGTTCTTGGGCGCGCTCTGCCAATTTTTCCAGATAGCGCTGCATGAGCGGTTGCAGATATGCGTTCACTACCACAGTGCTGGTTCGTTCATATTCGCGGAACTCCGGCAGAATTCGATGAGATAAAGAGAGTGGTTTGCCCAGGTTGGCCAAGGTCGCTGCTATCGATAATTCGTTCTCTGGATTGGCGAATGAAAATAATAGGGAGATGGCGATGGCGTCTGCGTTGGTGCGGCGGATCGTATCGGCTAGTTGCGCCAACTCCGCGTTCGACGGGCGCTGCAAGATTTGGCCGTTGGCGTCGGTCCGCTCGTTGACGCCGAAGCGCAATTCCCGGTTGACTAACGGGGCGATCCGGTCGAAGAAGAAGTCGTAGAGCCGAGGGCGAGCTTGACGTCCTATCTCAATTACGTCTTCAAATCCTGCGGTTGTGACGAGGGCAACACTGGCGCCTTTTCTTTGCAGAAGGGCGTTGGTGCCCACGGTTGTGCCGTGGAGCAGCGTGAGAGTAGCTCCCGCGCGGCCTTTTTTCGTAGCTTCCGTGATTTTTTGCAAAGCTTCGGCGATGGCTCGCGAGGGATCGTCGGGTGTGGAAAATACCTTGAGAGTTTTGAGAGCGCCCGCGTCATCGAGCCAGACGCAATCTGTGAACGTGCCTCCGGTGTCGATGGCTATGCGGATTTCGGAACGAAGTTCGGAATGTGTTGTGCGCGGCATGAACAGGGAAGACTATCACTCCGCGCGTTCTCTGGAATAGCGATAGGGAATACGGCAGGCTGTGCCTGAAACATAATCGCCTCGCGGGCGTGACTGCCGTATTCTTAAAAAGTGAACGCTCGAACTTGGAAGGCGTGGCTGGTGCCCGGCGGCTTGTTATTGGCGTTGGCGGCGGCGCTTGTCGACAGTTCTCTGTTTGTGCAGGTGGCGCCATCGCTGGCCTTCTATTATGTGGGCGCGTTCGCTGCCGGATTGGTCCTGGCGTGGCGATTTAATTCCAGCCGCGTTTTGTTTTCTTTACTGACTCTGTTGCTGGCGCATCGCGCCGTCGATTTCTTTTCTGCCGGGCAGGTTCATGCGGGCGTCCTTCGTGCGGAACCGGGACGAACTGCGGTCGCGCTTGCCGCTTTGCTGGTCCCCCTGAATTTCATCGTGTTCGCGGTGATGAGGGAGCGCGGCCTGATTATCGCAGGAATCGCGCCGCGCTTTGGATTGCTCTTTTTCGAATCGGTCGTCTTTGCGGTGATGTGCCGCCCGGAAAACAGTCCGGCTACTCCGCTTCATGCGGGGGATTCTGCGATTCCGCTTTGGATCCTTTTGAGTTTTGTTGCGGCTATCGCGGTTTTTGTCCGGCGTTTTTTTCAGACGCGCAAGCCGGTTGAGCCAGGTTTTGTCTGGTCGGTGGCGGCGGTTTTTATGTGGCTGCAATTCTCTCCGGTTGGCAAGATGTCGGATGCCTATGTTGCGACCGCTGCTCTTATTCTCGCGGCCTCGCTAATTGAGACCTCGTATGTGCTTGCCTATCACGACGAACTCACAGGCATTCGCGGACGTCGGGCGTTCAATGAATCTCTACTTTCGCTCGATCAGCAATACGCCATTGCTATCGTCGATATTGACCACTTCAAGAAATTTAATGACACCTATGGCCACGACGTCGGCGACCAGGTGCTGTGCATGGTAGCTTCGCGTCTGTCAGAGGTGAGCGGCGGCGGACAGGCTTTTCGGTGTGGCGGGGAAGAGTTCGCCATTGTCTTTCGAAATGCTTCAGCCAAAGATGCGTTTGAGCATCTGGAGGCGTTGCGGCGAGTCATCGAGAAATCGAGTTTCCACCTTCGTGGTTCGGATAGGAGAGCTGCCAGAAGTGCGGAAATGAGTGCTGGGAAGTCCGGCGCTGTTCGGAAGGATCTTCGGACGGGCGGATCCGACCGGAGAAAATCAAGGAAGAAAAAATCTGACCGGGCTCAGGCCAGGCAATTGTCTGGTTACTTATTTGAAGATCAGGTGACTGATGATCGACCTCCTGATAGTTTCGCCGATCGCCCATCAGATCATTTATCGGTAACGGTCAGCATTGGCGTCGCGGAGCCGAGCACACGATATCGCCAGCCCGAGCAGGTGATTCAGGCCGCCGACCAGGCTCTCTATCGAGCTAAACATAAGGGACGGAACCGGGTGGAACCGGCGTCCACAGAGCCGCTGCGGTTAGCCGCGCGCAAAGGCGTGAAGGCTTCGCGCCTCTGATCCGGCGCCCGGGCGACATTTTGGAACTGTGATTTGGTCAAAAAAAAAGACCGCGATGAGTGAATCGCGATCTTTTTCTTGACCTCTTCTCAGCTTAGCCCTTGGGAGGTTTTGCCTCCGCGTGCGGTGCCGACTCATGTTCCGCTGGCGGCTTTGACTGGTGCGTAGTTGCGGGTCTTGATTGGTGCATAGCCGTAGGTTTTTCTGCCTTGGCTTCGGTCTGCGACTTCTGCTCGGCCTTTGCCTCAGACTTCTCTTCAGCCTGGGCAGACTTCTGCTGGGCCTTTGCCTGGGACTTCTGCTCAGCCTCTGCAGACTTCTGCTGTGCCTTTGCTTGGGATTTCTGCTCAGCCTCCGCAGACTTCTGCTGGGCCTTTGCCTGGGCCTTTGCCTGGGACTTCTGCTCGGCCTCTGCAGACTTCTGCTGTGCCCTAGCTTGGGATTTCTGCTCAGCCTCTGCAGACTTCTGCTGGGCCTTTGCCTGGGACTTCTGCTCAGCCTCCGCAGACTTCTGCTGTGCCTTTGCCTGGGACTTCTGCTCAGCCTCTGCAGACTTCTGCTGTGCCCTAGCCTGGGACTTCTGCTCGGCCTCTGCAGACTTCTGCTGTGCCCTAGCTTGGGATTTCTGCTCAGCCTCCGCAGACTTCTGCTGAGCCTTTGCAGCCGACTTCCGCTCAGCTTCTGCCGATTTCTCCTGGGTCTTCGCAGCTGACTTCTCTTCGGCCTTTTCTGTGGACTTCGCAGGTTTGCTCTCCTTAGGCGAAGTACTTTCGGCCTTCTCGGTACGCGGCTTGGCGGCTGGTTTCGCCGTGTGAGCGGCTGGCTTTGCCTCTGCCGATTTAGACTCGCGAGCGGCGGATTTTTCTTCAGAGCGCGCTTTGGCTGACGTCTTGGCCTCAGTTCGCGTTCTTGTTTTAGCCTCAGACTCCTTGGCGGTCTCATGATGGGCAGCCGCGCCGCGCGCTGCCGCTACTCCGGCACCTTTGAACTCGCCGGGCCTCGCGCTTGCGGCGATGGCTGGGTGTCCGTGGTTAACGGAGGCGAACTGGTTATGGTCGCCGCGAGCCGCAGTCTCATGCTCGCGCTGCATCGCCGTTGCGGGAGTATGGTTCTCGTGGGCGAATCTCTCCTGTGCTGCGGTGGGACGTGCGATCACGCCGCCACGACCTCCGTTGAAGCTGACGTGACTTCCATGTGCGACGACTGTCTTGGAATAGACATTGCGAAAGCCAGCGCCACGCACATTGCTTACCGTGGTGTTATAAAAAAAGCTGCCACCTTGCCAGTAGCCGCCGGCATACCCCACGCCGACGTATCCGAAACCATAGTTGATTCCGCCGTAAAAGCCGACTTGCGGACCCCAATATCCTGCATTCCAGAGATAGGCGCCATTGGCCCAGCCCCAATAGCCGGGCGTCCAGAGCAAACCGACCTCGGGTGCTTCCACCCATGTGCCAGGAACCCAGAAATAACCACCGTCATCGACATAGCTCCAGTAACCCGGCGTCCAGATATAACCTTCGCCTGGACAGAGAGGCTGCGTATAAATGGGGAGGGCAGGTGGAGCGATTGTGACCGAGAGCACGACCCCAGCCGATGCGGTCGAAGGAATCGCGACCATTGTGAACAGAATCGCGAACAGAGATATAGCAAGAAGCCTACTCAAGGATCCGAAAGATCGGAGCCGGCGGCTAATATTTAGAATTCGCATTGGTGTCATCACCTCGTAAGCACATCATCGCTTGCGCGGGAGAAGACAAAGCCCCGCAGTAAAAATCCTACGGGAGGCGCATCTCGGACGCGATGCCCTAAAGTCTGTAGCGGCGTAGGAACATTACGGTAGGCGGCAGAGCTGGGATAACCTAGTAGTCCGCTCGAAACGTTTGAATCCACAGGTAGTTATCTCTGCAAAAGGCCAACTCCCAGGCCGTTTCTGTCATCGTTGTCCGTCTGTCTTCATCACTATGACTTTAAGATCCCTGGACCCTCGGTGCACGCTCTAGCGCGCCCGATCAGGAGCTCCCGTTCGCGCGTGTTGCGCGTGAGTCCGGCTGCGCGCTCGAACTCTGCGCGTGCCTCATCCATGCGGCCCAGCTTCTTTAGGAGGTCGCCGCGCACGCTGGGCAACAGGTGGTAATTTTCAAGCGATGGTTCGGAAGTGAGAGCGTCGACGAGTTCGAGGCCGGCAGCCGGACCGAACGCCATGGCGATCGCGACCGCACGGTTTAATTCCACCACGGGTGATGGCATTAGCCGAGAGAGCTCGTCGTAGAGCGCGACGATTTGTGGCCAATCTGTTTCTTCCGAAGTCAGCGCTCGTGCGTGGCATGCGGCGATCGCAGCCTGCAACACGTAGGTGCCACGTGCGCCACCGTCTTCTTCAGGATTGAATTTTTCCGCACGGACATTATCCGCACGAGCAAGCGCCGCGAGTCCACGACGAATCAAAAGTTGATCCCAGCGTCCGCGATTTTGATCGAGCAGCAAAATAGGCTCTCCCGACGCACTCACCCGAGCAGTCGCGCGTGACGCCTGAATTTCCATGAGCGCGACTAGGCCATGAACTTCCGACTCCTGCGGTGCGAGTTCGGCCAGAATGCGCCCCAGACGCAGCGCGTCTTCGCAGAGTGCAGGCCGCATCCAATCGTCCCCAGCAGTGGCGGAGTAGCCCTCATTGAAGATCAGATAAATCACCTCAAGCACCGACGACAACCGGGCGGCGAGCTCCACACCTCGCGGGATCTCGAAGGGAACCCGCTTTTCAGCAAGTGTTCGCTTAGCGCGGACGATGCGCTGCGCGATAGTCGGTTCGGGGACGAGAAACGCGCGAGCAATCTCCGGGGTGGTCAAACCTCCAAGCAACCGGAGAGTGAGCGCAAGCCGCGCTTCCGTCGAAAGCACGGGATGACACGAGATGAAGACAAGGCGCAGCAGATCGTCGCCGACTTCGTCATCCAGATTTGCATTGAAATCCGGCACAGCCATCTCTCTGGTCGCTAATTCGCGGCCGAGTTCCTCGTGCTTGCGCTCGAGCAGGGCATTTCGGCGGAAGTAATCAATTGCACGATGCTTGGCTGCGGCCATAAGCCAGGCTCCCGGATTGTCCGGGACGCCCGACTTCGGCCACTGCTCGAGCGCGGCGACAAGAGCATCCTGCGCGAGGTCCTCGGCAACTCCGATGTCGTGCACAATTCGAGTGAGACCGGCGATGAGCCTGGGAGATTCAATCCTCCAGACTGCGTCAATTACGCCGCTAGTCGAATTACCGATTGAACTATTGGTGTCGGTCGCCACTGCTACCGATCACATCATGCTTCAATCAGTCGGCGCAAGTTGATGCGATCGGCGGGCGTGAAAGTTTGCTGAAAAACTCGAGGTTCGTATCAGGGTATCGCTTTAGCGATACCGTAAGTCGTTCAAAATCAGACCCCCTTTAGGGGTTGGACATCAGAATTCGAGTTCTTCAGCAAACTAGTCAGCCCGCCTCCGGACCCGAGTAACTCTATCCGGCCTTGCGTGTCTCCGAAAGTTCCTTTGCGCAATAAGCGAGGTCCTCCGGCCCGAATATCTGGCGAATCTCGGTTTCGCCTTCCCATCCCGGCCAGTGTTTCTTGTGGAGTTCCATGAAACGCACCGCCCCTTCGATCGCCTCCTCTTTCGACTTCAGTTCAAACTGCGCATAGCCGCCGATAATCTCCTTGGCCTCGGTGAAGGGACCATCCGTTACGGTCAGTTGTCCCTTCGAAACCCGGACGCGCGTGCTCTGCGTCATTGGAGCAAGGCCGCCGTTCCCGAGCATCGTGCCATTCTTGACTGCTTCTTCGCCGAGGATCGCAATAGCGTCCATAAGTTCCTTAGGCGGAGGGCCCTGATTCTCCGCGTGCTTGACCAACATTAAGAATTTCATCGTCGTATCTCCTTTTAATCTCTGGTTTGATTAGTTTCTGATCTACCTTCAGTGAGACGTCGATCGAGGCGCGGTGAAATCGACAAACTCTAGAATTATTTCTGTCGATCGTAGCCTCACGATACCTTACGCCCAGCTTTCCCCGGCAATTCGGAAAATCCAGCCGCAGCCTCTCGCACCTCAGCCGGGAATTCCGAAATATCCTGCACCTGGCGAAGTTCGATTGTTTCATTCTCCGATGCGGGGCAGCGGGATGCCCATGCCACCGCCTCTTCCTTCGACTTCACTTGGATCATCCAATATCCGCCGATCACCTCCTTCGCCTCGGTGAACGGGCCATCCGTCACCTTGGGCTTGCCTCCGGAGAATGTGACCCTCGCGCCCATCGAAGGCGGGTGGAGTCCATCGAGCGCCAGTAGCACGCCGGCCTTCTGCAGAGCTTCGTTGTACTTCATCATTGCCGAAACGGCTTTGGCGTCCGGCATCGTGCCCGGTCGCGCTTTCTCGTATCCTTTGGGGATCATCAACATCATGAATCGCATCGCAATTCTCTCCTTCTGATCATTGGGATCGAGCAGGGTTCTTGGACTCATCTCAGTCGGTCGAATCTCAGCTCTCTAATTCGCTTCTACTCTGACGTCGAACCAGAGACAGCGAGATCGACACCTACAGTATCGTTATTTTCGTAGATATTTATTGGGCTGTGACACTCGACGCCAATGATGAAGGTGATGTATGAAACCGATTTGGGTCATGGCAGCCTCCCTCTCGAGTAGGTTGCGATTTCCTGGTTTGTGTCACGAGCCAGCGTTTTCAACGTCAGCCCTGACAAACCCGAGAATGGCCGTAGATTGTATCGCCTATTTCGAAAAGTTTTGTTAACTGGCGATTACGGTAGTGTCTGAAAAATCACGGCATCGCCCCTTGCGATCTAACGCGATGGCTGCTGATGCAGATTTCAGCCACTACCGCCATTACGATTAGTGTGCCAATCATCCGTTGAAAAAGCGGTTGTGCGCTAGCGTACCGACAATATCCAATTCCGCTGGTATTTTTCTGCCGTCATGTCTGGGTCGGCTCTCTACTGCTCAATTTGCAGCCAGTTGATTGCGCTCGAAGAATCCAGGACGGACGGCGAAGGCAACGCCGTTCACGAATTCTGCTACGTTCTCCTTATAGTGGAGCAAAGCCGCACCCAGGTTCCCTCCAAGCCTTCGGAGTAAATTTTCAGCATCACTCTTTCATCACACTCAATCTGTGACCTCCATCACAGACGCACAGTC
>Ga0206862_1224_pt1 | contig 13330 bp, 14 predicted proteins | sample Alteio_BWOrgCont_43_FD_152625 | JGI IMG/M metagenome (GOLD analysis project Ga0206862, IMG submission 152625) | Enriched cells from forest soil in Barre Woods Harvard Forest LTER site, Petersham, Massachusetts, United States -... | ecosystem: Environmental > Terrestrial > Soil > Temperate forest >... | reverse complement strand
GGCGCGGGGTCCTGCATCGAATAGTTCAGCGCAAACACAAGGATCCAGACCGCCGCCAGTCCCGCCCAGGCTTCCGGGCAAGGCCAGAAGATAGCCGAGAGTTGCGCGCGCACATTTGAGAGAAGGGATGCTCGGGCCGCCGGCCGCGAAGCGGCGGGCAGGGCCGCGGCCAGGATCTCACGGCGCCAATCGGCGGGCGCCTGCCTCAGCGGCTGGCGGCTCAGTTGTTGTTCAAATTCATCCATGTCATTCTGCCTTTTTGGCTTCTTCATAAAGTGGACGCAGACGCGCGCGCAATTTGTCTATCCCGTAGCGGTACCGGCTGGCCGCCGTGTTGGGCGGGATGTCCAGTGCCGCCGCGATCTGCTCAAAGGTCTGGTTTTCCCACAGCTTTAAATGCACCACGGCGCGCTGGTCCTCCGGCAATTCTGCCAGCGCCGTCGAAAGTTCGTTGCGATAAAACTGCTCATCCGGGTTGGCAGTTGGGGCAAAGATGGAAAGATCCTCCGCGGCAAAACTTTCCTTGGTCCGCTCGCGTGTGTTGCGGCGGCGGATAAGGTCGATCGCAGCGTTATGGGCCAGCCGGATGAGAAAGGCGCGTTCGTCGCGGGCGTTTATGAGCAGTCCGGGTTGGCGCGCGATTTTGACGAAGATTTCCTGGAGCAAATCGCGGGTGTCCGTCTCGTCGCGCGTGAAGTTCAGGAGATAGGCAAAAAGGGACTGCGCGTGCTCGTCGTAAAGCCGTTCGATTTCCTGGCCGCAAGACATTGTTGCCTTAATGACGCGCCTGCCGGAGAGATTTGTCTAGCGAAAATCACGCGGTCGCCACTACACGCTGGCTGGAATCGGAGTACCGCAAGCTGCCGGAAATTTTTGCGCTCCTTGCGCATCCAGTTTGCGGCGAAAGGCCACGTGCCTCAAGCGCGTCATCTCCACCAGTGGATGCCAAACTGCATGGACCATTTGATGTTTGATCAAAAACCGCCATAGCCGGTTTGAGCGTTTGTAAAGGTAACAACCGGCAAAATAGGCGGGCAGGGCCGATAATTCCGGCGGTTTACGGCGCCAAATCGAGGCGTGCGAGAAAAGCCGCCGGTAGAGCCAGTCATAGCCGAGCAATAGTTCTTCCGGCGTCATCTGTTTGGGCCGGAACACCACATGCGCCGTGTCATACTTTTCCCAATCGCGATGCAGCAGGCGGCCTTCCGCTTCCATTTGCCGGAACAATGGCGTGCCCGGATACGGAGTTAAAATATGGAATGTTGAGCATTCCATGTGATTCGATTCGATCCATTGCACGAGAGTCGTGAATGTGTCCTTGCGGTCGCCATCGAAGCCCACGACGAAGCTGCCATTGACCTGGATGCCGTGGTCGTGAAAGAGCCGAACGCGCCTGGCATAATCCTCAACGCGTGGCGTGCGTTTGCGCGCATCGGCGAGATTTTGGTCGGTCAACGACTCGAAACCGATGAATACTCCTGTGCAGCCGGACAATGCCATCTCGCGTATCAATGCCGGGTCGTCGGTGATGTCGAGCGTCACTGCCGCGCTCCAAATCTTGTTCAATGGCCGCAGAGCGCGGCTCAGCTCTCGTAAATAATCGGGGCGCGATCCGAGATTGTTGTCGATAAATACGGCGTAAGGCTGGCCGTCCATTTCGAATTGGCGGCGGATGTCTTCCGGTTCTCGCACGCGATAGGGCATCCGCAATCCGGCGGTGGAAAGGTAGCAGAATCCGCAGCGGTTGTGGCAGCCGCGCGTCGCGATAAGGCTCGTCGTGGTCAGATAATTCTTCCGGTTGAGCACATCTCGGCGCGGAGGCGGGTCTAATGCGTAAGGCCGCTCGTAAGTCGCTTCATAGCGCGGTTTCAACCTGCCAAGCTCGATGTCACGCAGGATTTCTGGCCATAACTGCACGCCATCGCCAATGGCCAAGGCGTCCGCATGCGGACGGACTTCATCGGGACAGGAAAGAGTGTGCAAGCCGCCAAGGACCACCGTACTGCCTTGGTCACGATACCATTGCGCCAACTCATAAGCTCGCTTCGCAAAAGTCAGATGCACAGTGATCCCAACCACTTCCGGCACCGGCTCACAAGGAGGCACGCCTTGCAAAAGATTTTCATCCCAGTACCGCACCTGCCAGTTCTCGGGGGTCGCCCCGGCCAGCGAGGTCAAGGCGAGCGTCGGCGTCAAAACATGCTTTCCGAAACTGCCATGCGGGGATTTGGCGTAAAATGGATTGATGAGTAACGCGGTCCGTGACTGCGGCCGGTGCCCCGGTGCGGGCGGCGGCAAAGCGGGCGCATGAGACATTTCGCGCGGCAGCCAAAGCGGTTTGCGTGGTCCATAAAACGGATCATCCGGGACATCCTCAAGCAGCGTAGTGAGCCAATTCATTTTTCCTCCCGGGTTACATGGCCACTTGTCTGACCGGCAATCCAGTCGTACAACAGAAACGCGCAGGCGAAGTAAGGAAAAATGCCATAGAGAGTATCGCTGGCTGAATGGGATTTGCGATCAATGGCGACAAAGACCTGAACGCAAAAGGCCAGCGCCATTAGCGCGATGATGACGCCCGGTGCCGAAACCGGAAAATAAAACCAACCCCAACGTTTAAACCAGACAGTTTTCATGTTGTTCCTTATTCAGTTCTTCCAACTTTTGTTCGACTTCGTTGATGACGTTCGCCGGTGTGGATGTGCCGGCGGTGATGCCCACGTAGTCGTCCGGGCGGAACCAATCATCATTCAAGCCGTCAGCGGACTGCACATGATACACCCGCGAGCAGAAGCGCGAGCACGTTTGCACCAGCTCATGCGTGTTGTTGCTGTGTGTCCCGCCGATGACCACCACCACGTCGCATTTTTGCGCCATTTCCATGGCCGCGCTTTGGCGTTGCTTCGTCGGCTGGCAAACCGTGTCGATGAACCGCACCTCCGAATCCGGAAACCGTTCGCGCATCAATTGCACAAGGCCGCGGACTTTCGCGATCGGTTGCGTGGTCTGGGCCACCACGCCAAAGCGCGGCCGCTCGTGTAGCCGCATCACGTCTTCTTCCGACAGCACGACATCGAAGTCATCCAGGTCATCGGTCATGCCACGCACCTCGATATGCTCCCGTTTTCCGATGATGACCGGATGAAAACCGTCCCCCACCAATTTGGCCAGGCTGCGATGCGCCACATGGACCAGGGGACAGGTCGCTTCCAGCACGGTCAATCCTTGGGCGCGGACCTCAATCAGCCGTTTTTCCGAAGCGCCATGCGCGGTAATCATCACTGTTTGTGTGGTGACCGCGGCGGGAGACGATTCGATGCGAATGCCTTTGGCCTGAAGTTCGTCCAGCACGGTTTCGTTGTGGACCAATTCACCCAAAATGGTGAGCGGCTCGCGTTGGGAGGCTTTCAGCGCCAGGGCAATGGCGTCCTTGACCCCAAAACACATGCCGAGATGTTCAGCGCGAATGATTTTCATGGTACTAACTTCGCGATGGTCTTTTACGAGTAGAACAGGAACAAACCTGCTGCGAAGGCGGTTCCAGTGGCAAGCAATGCCAATCGGTATCGTTTCCATGTCTGCCGATATTCCGACATTTGGAAGAAAATATCAGCGAGATAGGCCGAGCAATACAATACGTTGGCGATGACTGCCATGAGCAGCAAGCCGATGACCGGCTGCCAGTGCAGCGAAGCCAGGGACGGCTGGTAATAGCCATACGAGGCCACGAGCACCAGGGCGAGAGCGGCATTGAAGACGATTCGGCGCGGCTCCCAATAGCGAATACTGTCAGTGATGATTTCTTTCATTTGTATTTAGTTTTTTGCATGTTATTTATACTTTGTGTCACAAAGTAAAAGACCATAGGGATAGGATTTTGTTCAAACATTTTTTATTTGGGCTTATTTTGGCGGACGATCTGCTCCAGCAGGTTGACGTATTCGGCAAAGGCCTTGCGGCCTGAGGGCGTGAGTGAGCAGGTGGTGAGCGGGCGGTTGTTCTGGTAGGATTTGGCTACGGAAACGTACCCTTCCTGCTGCAGGGTACGGATATGGGTGGTGAGGTTGCCGTCCGTCATCTCCAACAGATCGCGAAGCTCGGTGAACGTAAGTTCGGGCGAGGCGGCCAGGGCGGACATGATGACCAGCCGCCCTTTCTCGTGGATCACACGGTCGAGCTGGAGAAAAAGTTCCGGATTCACGCCGCGTGCTTTCCTTTTTCGGTCACATACAGATACACGCCATAAGCCAGGTGCAGGAGCCCGAAGAAAAGGCCCATCAATAAATTCGGTGAAACGGCATCATCCAGCCTGCCGGATGTGTTGGAATAAACCATGGCGCAAGCTCCGAAGAGAAATATCCAACCAAAGTACTTAACGCTCCGTGTCGTGAAAAAGCCCGCGCAATGGAGGGCGCAGCCATAAAACAACATCCAGAAAGTCACGGAATCAGAAGAAGCATTGCCGCTCCCGACCCAGGACAGTTCCAGAAACAGCCCGACCAACAGGGGAGGAACGATCGCCTGCGTGACCCGGCGCGTCGGCGGCGACCAGAATGGCTCCTTTTCTTTAAAGGCCTGCTTTCGGGCGATCAAGAATGCGCCGAAGACCACGATGACTGCCGTGCCAAGCCAAAGCGCGTCGAAGGCAAAAATTGTGGTCAAATGCAGAAGCATCCCAATGGCGGCGGCGGTGATGCCCAGCGCGCCGGCCAGCAGCATGATGGGGGCGAGGGCGCGACGATAGAGCGCGGAGCGCTCCATGAGAGTCCGGATGGTTTGCAGGTTTTCTTCGGCCCAATTTGGATTCATGGAATCACTTTGCAATGCAAAGCCGATATCCGCAAGCGAAATTTTGGCGGGCGGGAAAATGGGCCGCCCCATCGGGACCGTACTCCATAATTTTGCATTCTTGCTTTATGCGGTGGTTCGGTGGAAAATTTTGGAAATGCCGTCGCCGAAAAAAATATCCGCGCGCCAGCGGGTCGTCGCCCAATGGCGCGGCGTTGACCTGGAACCGATCGAAACCGCCAAAGCCGTCCGCGAGCGTGGCGCGGACAAAATCGTCTCCCGGGTCCTGGGCGATATGAAAATCGACTCGCGCCGCGCCGAAATCGAGATCGTCAAGGTCTGGAACTCGTTGCTCGACCCGGCCATCGTGGCGCACGCCCAGCCCGCCAACCTGCACAAGGGCACCCTCTTCGTGAACGTGGACAGCAACGCGTGGCTTTCGGAAATTGTTCGTTATCGCCGGAAGGAGATTCTCAACCGTCTGCAACTCAGCTTCGGGAAAAATTACATCCAAAAAATTTCATTCCGGATCGGCTAGGCAAAGTTGGCGCAACTGTTTTTCTCACCCCTCTCTCGTTCGCGCCAAAAATTCGGGAATTCATTGCTTTCTTACGCCATCAATTCCATCTGTTTGGGCGTGAGCAACCAGCAAAGTCTTGCGCATTGCCCGTATCGCAGCCTTTCCACCTTCAATTTGCACAAGGCCGCCTTTTTGAAATCGATCTGCGCGCCGGCGTCACCGAAGATCAAAAGTGAAATCAGCCCGCTCAAATAGGGTTCGTGCCCTGCCAGCAGCACGTTCTCCGGCTGCGGCTTTAGCGCGGCGAGCTGGTTGATCAACTTTTCCGCGTCGCCCACGCAACTCAATTCCTCGGCGAACTTGAGCTGTTTCGCCAGCTTCAATTTCTCCGCAACAATCTCCGCCGTTTTCTTCGCCCGCTCATAAGGGCTGGAGAGAATCAGGTCGAATTCCAGGCCCATCTTCTTCATGGCGCGCGCCACCCTGGCCAGTTGCTTTTCACCTTCGCGCGTCAATGGCCGCAACGCGTCGTCCTTGTTCCAATCCTCTCGTTCCATGGCTATCCCGTGCCTTAAAATAAAGAGATTCATGCGCCAAAGTTACACCCGCCTGACCCGGGCGCAAGAGGCGTAAAATGTAACATTTTTGGTTTTGGCTCCAAAAATCACAACATGTAAGATGGTCTGCTCATGGAAGCCATCGGACGCGCCGGCATAAAAAGTGAGGATCACGCCTCCACGCAGCGGCGCGCCGTCATTGACATCGGCACCAACTCCATCAAGTTGCTCGTGGCCGACGTGCGGGGAAGCCGGGTCAACCCCGTCCATGAAGAAAGCCGGCAGACGCGCCTGGGGAAAAATTTTTACGACACTCACCGCCTCCAACCCGAAGCCGTCGCCTGCACCGCTGAAGCTGTGTGGGAATTTGCCGAGATCGCCCGTGAGCGGGATGCCGGCCACATCCGCGTCATCGCCACCAGCGCCGCGCGGGACGCCGTGAACAAGGACGACCTGATCTCCACCATCGAAAAAGCCTCGGGTCTGAAAGTCGAGATCATTTCCGGCGTGCAGGAGGCTGCTTGGGCGTTCCAGGGAGTCACAGCCAATTCCGACCTCGAGCAAACGCCGTTGCTCCTGCTGGATGTCGGCGGCGGCAGCACTGAATTCATCCTGGGTTGCAAAGGCGAAAAGCATTTTGCCGAAAGCCTGCCCCTGGGCACCGTGCGACTGCTCGAAAAATTCCCCCATGGCGACCCGCCGACGCGCGCGGAATTTGAGCGCTGCCGCGATTGGATAAAAAATTTCCTCCATGAAAATGTTCGTCCTAAATTGGAGCCGTTGTTGCGGGAGCAGAAATACCGCGGCGCACAAATAGTCGGGACCGGCGGCACTGTGAGCATTCTCGCGCGGATCGAAAAAAAGATGGACCGGTTTGACCGTGACAAGATTGAACAAACCGTCCTGAGCCTCGATCGCATCGCAGCCCACCGGAAAAATCTTTGGCGCCTGCCGCTCGCCCAACGCAAGGAGATCAAGGGGCTGCCCAGGTTGCGCGCCGATGTCATCCTCACCGGCGTTTTGATCTACGAGATCGTGATGGAAGAATTCGGCTTTGCGCAACTGCGTGTCAGCACGCGCGGACTGCGGTTCGCGGCGGTAATGGATTAAACCGCATCCTCTCCGCGCTCGTCAGTGCGGATGCGGATGGCTTCATCGACTGGCGAAACAAAAACCTTTCCGTCGCCGATCTTGCCGGTCTTGGCGGCTTTCACCTGGTTGTCCGGCAGGACGGTCTCGATCTTGATCTTCGGCAAAAAATCCACCGTGTATTCGCTGCCGCGATAAATCTCCGTATGACCTTTTTGGCGGCCGAAACCTTTGACTTCCGTCACGGTCATGCCCTGGATGCCCAGTTCGTTCAGCGCGTCTTTGACCTCGCTCAATTTGAATGGTTTGATGATGGCTTCAATTTTTTTCATAAATTTAAATTTTTATTCATTATACGCCCGTTCGCCGTGTTGCGACAGGTCGAGACCGGCAAATTCATCTTCCTGGCTCACCCGCAAAGTGGTCACCGCGCCGACGATTTTCAAGATAATAAACGTGCCGATGCCTCCCAGCGCCAGGGTGAACACGACTGCCAACAGCTGGTTCACAAACTGCGCCCCGCCCCCGGCCAGCGACACCGCCGCGCCGTTTTTCATGAACGTCGTGGCGATGGCCGGGTTCACATCCGGATTGGCCAGGAACCCGAGCATCAACATCCCGATGCAACTTCCAAGGCCGTGGACACCGAAAACGTCCAGCGAATCATCATAATTGAAGATGGATTTCAATTTCGTCACCGCCAGGTAACAGACCACCCCCGCCGTCAGCCCGATGCAAAACGCCGCCGGTACGCTGACGAAACCCGAAGCCGGCGTGATAGTGGCCAACCCCGCGACCATGCCCGAGACCGCGCCCAGCACACTTGGCCGGCCTTTGAGCTTCCATTCGATGCACGTCCAACTCAATGCCGCCGCCGACGCGGAAAAATGTGTCGCCGCAAACGCGCTGGTGGCCAGCGATCCCGCGCTTAACGCGCTGCCCGCATTGAACCCGAACCAGCCGACCCACAACAGCCCTGCGCCGATCAGGGAGAGCACGACATTATGCGGCATCATCGGCTCGCGCGGATAACCTTTGCGCTTGCCCAGCATGACCGCAAACACCAGCGCCGAAATGCCGGAACTGATATGCACCACCGTGCCCCCGGCAAAATCCAACGCCGGAATTTTTCCGCCTCCGGCCCAGTTGAAGAGACCCCCATCGCCCCACATCATGTGGCACAATGGGAAATAAATCACGACCATCCATATGACTATGAACAGCAGGTATGCCTTGAATTTGATGCGCTCGGCGATCGCCCCGCTGATGAGCGCCGGTGTGATGATGGCGAACATCATCTGGAACAGCATGAACGTCTCCTGCGGAATCGTCCTGGCATAAGCGGCGTTCGGCGCCGCGCCCACGTTCTTCAAAAACAGATACGTCAGCGGATTGCCGACGAACGAATTTCCCTGCGCGAACGCCATGCTGTAGCCGAATACCATCCACATCGTGGAAACCACGCTCATCAGGATCAAGCCGTGCATCATCGTGGACAGCACGTTTTTGGTCCGCACCAATCCGCCGTAAAACAGGATCAGCCCCGGCGCGGTCATCATCAGCACCAGCGCCGAACTGGCCAATATCCATGCGTTATCGCCCGTATTGATGGCCGGAACGCCCGCATAAGGCTCGTCTGCATAAACTGTTGAAGCTGAAAATAATAAAAGGAGCGGGACCAAATAGCGAAAACACTTCTTCCAGGAAACGAAACGAGGGTTCATGTGCTTTGATTTTCCGGTAAAAACTTTTTTTCGTCAATCACTGCATTGCAAAACCCGATTTTATTTTGCCAGCACCATATTCTGAACATTTGGGGAGCACACACGCCCTCGCGTGTGCCCCCAATCCGTGCAATCCGTGACTTATCTTCTTTTCGTGTGTTTCGTGGTTTAATTCCGCTCAATCCGTGGTTACAGTTTCCCGAACAATGGCCGCGGAAGTCCAACTCACGCCGATGATGGCGCAATATCGCCGCATCAAGGGCGAACTGCCCAAAGACGCGCTCCTGCTTTTCCGGCTCGGAGATTTCTACGAGATGTTCTTCGAGGACGCGCAAACCGGGGCGCAGATCCTGAACCTGGCCCTCACCGCGCGCAACGGCGTGCCCATGTGCGGCCTGCCGTTCCATGCCGCCAACGCGTACATCGGCAAAATCCTCCGCGCCGGGCGCAAGGTCGCCATCTGCGAGCAATTGGAGGACGCCCAACCCGGCAAGCTCGTTAAACGCGAGGTCACGCAAATCCTTTCCCCCGGCACGCATTTCGACGAGCGTTTGCTGGCCGCCGAAAAAAATAATTTTCTGGCCGCTGTCTGCCCAGGCGGAAAAACCTACGGCCTGGCCTTCGTGGATCTGACGACAGGGGAATTTTTGACGACGGAATTGGAAGGCGAAGCGGCCCTGCTCGCCGAGATGGAACGCCTGCGCCCCGCCGAAATCATTTATCCGGCGGAAAAAACCGGCGTGCGCGACACACTCGGCGATGCGTTCAAGATCCTGAACGGGTATGACGACTGGACATTTGCCCCAGAGACGGCGGTGTTCACCGTGCGCGATCATTTCAAGGTGGTCTCACTCGACGGTTTTGGGCTGAAAGACAAAACCGCCGCCATCGGCGCGGCGGGCGGCGCGCTGCATTATTTGACACAGCATCTGCGGCGCGACGCCAAAAATCTCACGCGCATCTCGTTCTACCAGCGCAACGATTTCCTCACACTGGACCAGACTACGCTCCGGCATTTGGAGATTCTGGAGCCGTTACGGCAGGATGCGCCGCGTAATTCCTCCCTCTATGGCGCGCTCCACCGGACAGTCACTCCCATGGGCGCGCGCCTGCTGCGCAATTGGATCTCCCAGCCGCTCGCCGCCGTGAGACCGATCTGGCAACGGCAGGATGCCATCGAGATTTTCATCGAAAATTCCGCCGCGCTGGAAAGTTTCCGCGCGCAATTGGCCAATGTGCGCGACCTCGAGCGCACCATCGGCCGATTGAGCAGCGGCGGCGGCAACGCGCGCGACCTGGTCGCGTTGCGGATGGCCCTGGAGCAGTTGCCGGCGCTCAAAGGCATCCTCGCCGGCGTCAAAACCGCCAGGCTGAATCTCAAGGACACGCAGCAGAATCTGATCGAGACGCTCAACGCACAGGTTTCCGAATCGCCCGAACTGGCCGCCTTGCTCGCGCGCGCGGTCGTGGATGACCCGCCTCTGGCCATCAAGGAGGGAGGAATGATCCGCGACAACTTCGATGCGGCGCTCGATGAGCTGCGCCAGGCGACGCGCGGCGGCAAGGATTGGATCGCCAAATTGCAGGCGGATGAGATCACCAATACGGGGATTTCCTCGCTGAAAGTCCGGTTCAATTCCGTTTTCGGTTATTACATTGAAGTCACTAAAGCGAACCTGGACAAAGTTCCTCCGCACTACATCCGCAAACAAACCATCGCCAACGGCGAGCGATTCATCACCCCTGAATTGAAGGAGATGGAGGGGAAAATCCTGGGCGCCGAGGAGCGCAGCATGAAGCTGGAATACGAACTGTTCCAGCGCCTGCGCGAAGACGTCCTGGGCAGATTGAAAGAGATCCAGCTAACCGCGGCGGCCCTGGCTCAATTGGACGTGCTGGGCGGCTTCGCCGAAACCGCGCGCCTGCACAATTATTGCCGCCCCCAGGTTTCCGACGACGGCATCTTGCACATCCGCGAGGGCCGGCATCCCGTGCTGGAACAAAATCTTCTGGACGAACGCTTCGTTCCCAACGACACCGCGCTGGACGCCGAAACGCAGGTCGCCCTCATCACCGGCCCCAACATGGCCGGGAAATCCACCTACATCCGGCAGGTGGCCATCATCGCGCTCATGGCCCACACCGGCGGCTTCGTGCCGGCGGCCGAGGCCCGCATCGGCCTGGTGGACCGCATCTTCACCCGCATCGGCGCGAGCGACGACCTGGCGCGCGGCCAAAGCACGTTCATGGTCGAGATGACCGAGACCGCCAATATCCTGAACAACGCCACGCCGCGCAGCCTGATCGTGCTCGATGAGATCGGCCGTGGCACCAGCACCTTTGACGGCCTGTCCCTCGCCTGGAGTATTGTCGAACACCTGCACAACCAGGTCGGTGCCAAGACCCTGTTCGCAACGCATTACCATGAACTGACCGAATTGGCCTCGCGCCTGCAACGACTGAAGAATTTCAATGTGGCCGTCCGCGAATGGCGCGACCAGATCGTTTTTTTGCGGAAAATTGTCACAGGCGGCACGGACAAAAGTTACGGAATCCAGGTGGCCCGGCTGGCCGGGGTGCCCGGGACAATTTTAGAGCGCGCCAAGCAAATTTTATCAAACCTGGAAGAATCCGAATTGACCCCGGAAGGCAATGTGCGCCAATCCCGCCGCCAGGAAGACCGCGAAAAATTGAAAAATCTAACCCCTCCTCCCCAGATGGATTTGTTCGGCAGGTGAACACCTACTACGGTTACCCTTGCAAACAGCACGCTTTTGGCTTTTGTTTTGTATATGAAAATGAAAATGCCGGTCTGGATGGCCTGTTCGGCGGTTTTAACATTGGCGACGCTTTCGTCGCCGGCGGATGAATCGTCCACAGCGGCTGCCGGGCCAGAAAAAACCTATACGGGCACGGTGACTGCCGTGCATCCAAACGACCAGGCCCTGCGCGTGCGGGGCTTGTTTCTGTTGAACAAGGACTTTCATATTGGAAGTTCCTGCGCCTTTTCCTTGTGGGGCAACCCCTCGGGCGCCTTGATGGACCTGCGATTGGGTGATGAAGTCACCATCAGTTACCAGCGCTCCAACGGTGTCCTGGTGGCCGACCGGGTGACGCAAGACATGTCCACCCGGAAAGGCATGGTCACAGCCATTGATCCGGTGGCGCGGACCATGACCGTGCGTGGCCATGGAATGGAAAAGACGTTCCAGATCGGGGATGATTGCAACATTGTCCTGCGCGACAACCACTCCGGGTTTATCTCGGATGTCCAGCCCGGCAATCTTGTGACGGTCACGTATGACACGCCGGACGACCGCGCAACAGTACGCAATATTGCGCAAACTTCGGCGACCTTCACCGGCACGCTGACGGCGATCGACCTTGACTCTAAAACGTTGAAAGCCAAATCGACGTTCACCACCAAGGCATTTACCGTGGGCGGCCAATGCGCGATCATGCTTAACGGAAAGATGGGCGGGCAGCTCAGCGACCTGACGCCCAATGAAAAGCTGGTCATCAGTTACGACGACATTGATGGAGTCAATATCGTAAACCGCATTGCGACGGTTCCGGCGGCGCAAACGCAAACAACGATGACTAGCCCGTAAAAGGTTGAATTCAACCAAAATTAACTGAATTTAACCGAATATTACAAAAGCGCGTTCTCAATGGGACGCGCTTTTTAATTATTGTTTTGGCCAGGACAGGAAATTGCAGGAAAGAGGTGTCGGGAAGTTCCATCCGGTCGCCGGGAAGCCGATGGGCAACCGAATGATTGAACCCCATCGGCCACACCTGCTATTGTTGAAAAGCGGGGAGGGAGGGGATGAGCCGCCTTTGGCCTGCGGTTTCCACAAGAACAACTGGTTTTGGCTGAGGACGGCATATGCCATGGTTGAGGGCGACACTCATTCCCAGCGGGCCGGCAAACAATACCATATCCGAAGCAATGCTCAATCCTCCCAGACAGCATAGGTAGTTGGCTGATTCATAAAAAAACGAGAGGAATAGCATGGCATTAAAGGTGTATAATTCGGGCCTTCCGTATTTCATGTTGTAATACAGCACCCTTATACCGGCGAACGTGAACCAAACTACAACAATCACCCCCCAGACGCCAAAGGCCAAAACCACAGACAACATACCGTTGTGATAGTCACTGGCGAGGGCCAGCCCCTGGCCGGCAGCGTCAACCGTCCTGAAGCCCGTTCCAGCGGTCATCATTTCATTATAATCTTCCGGTGAAATGGCAAAACCTTTACCAACCAACAGATGTTGTGGAACCTGGGGCAGCATGGCAGTCCACAACTGGATGCGCCAATTGGTGCTGGAATCAGCCGCCATTCGGGCCTCTGTGTCAATATGCAATCCCGGCACAAAAGACAAGGCGCGTTGGAAGGTCAGGGGTAGTTTGTCCGACAGAGGAACCAGAAGAGTAGCACCCAATATGCCGATCAAAACGAATACTCCGAGCATCCGCGTGCGATACAATCTTTCAACAAAAAACATATAAATAAAGGAGAGCCCCATAATAAAAAGAGTGCTTCGAAAACCTCCCATAAGGCCAAAGAAACCAAAGATCACCAGGAGGACCGGACGCCATAGTTTGCCACCCAAAAAAATCTCCCGCAGACCGTATCGGGCCAGCA
>Ga0206862_1223_pt1 | contig 13343 bp, 7 predicted proteins | sample Alteio_BWOrgCont_43_FD_152625 | JGI IMG/M metagenome (GOLD analysis project Ga0206862, IMG submission 152625) | Enriched cells from forest soil in Barre Woods Harvard Forest LTER site, Petersham, Massachusetts, United States -... | ecosystem: Environmental > Terrestrial > Soil > Temperate forest > O... | reverse complement strand
GATCAGATTGTTTATCATAATTTAAATAAAGAAAATTAGAGAATTCAGCTGCAATATTTCTCGCCAGCCAAGTTTTGCCAACTTGCCTTGGCCCCACTAAAAAGACTAGTTTTTTTTCCAGGTCTTTTAAAATAATAGATTTTTGAATCCGTTCCATCCGACTATAATATAGCAAATTGGGGAAAAGTCAAGACTATCCCCCAATTTGTTGTGGAATAGTCGAATTATAGAATACCAATTTTATGAGACCTCACAGTTTGCACCGTTTGACCTTTTTTTCAGACAATTTAACGAGGCAATTTTTAAAGAACCACTTAAAAGGATAATTTAACGGCTACTCAGTAATGATTTAACTGAATTTAAAACCAGTTATTCTTCATGAACCCTAAAGTTAAATGGATCCCTGGCCGAATATAAACAGGTGAACATGCCAAAAGTCTGGATGATGTTAAAAGTGGATGTCCGAAAGTGTAAAAGTAAGTGACCATGCAAGTACCGAACCAAGAACAAGAACCCGAATTACAAAATCAAATCTCTGAGGCAGAGCCAGAAGAGCTTTCACCGGATCCCACCGATATCTACCTCCGCGAAATAGGCCTCTCTCCCTTATTAACGAAGGAAGAAGAAGTCCATTTTGGTCGGCTGGCGCGCCAAGGCGATGCAGCTGCACGTAAGCGGATGATAGAAAGTAATCTCCGCTTGGTTGTTAAAATTGCGCGACGTTATGTTAGAAGTGGTATGTCAATTTTAGATTTAATTGAAGAAGGCAATATCGGGCTGATGCGTGCCGTTGAGAAATTTGATCCGGAACGCGGTTTTCGTTTTTCGACTTATAGTGCCTGGTGGATCCAACAAACCATCGAGCGGGCCATCATGAGTCAAACCCGCACTATTCGTTTACCTGTGCATATGGTAAAACGATTGAACGGCTGTTTACGCACTTCTCGAAGTCTCGCTAAAAATCTGAATCACGAGCCCAGTGTGGAAGAAATTGCCATGGCCTGGGGCGCCACGCCGGAAGATGTGGAAAAGATGCTCGCTTTAAATGAACGAGTGGTTTCCATTGATACCCCCATCTCAGAAGAAGTGAATAAACCATTATTAGATACCATTGGAGATGATGAGAATGATCCCGTACACTATTTAAGTTATGATAAACTCAGGAAAAATTTAGATCGATGGTTATCTAATCTGAATCCTAAGCAACGTGCAGTGGTAGAACGCCGATTTGGATTGAATGGTTATGATGCAATGACACTCGATCAAACGGGACTTGAAATTGGCTTAACGCGTGAACGCGTTCGTCAATTGCAGGCTGAAGCATTAAAATTATTACGTCAAGAAATAGAAAAACAGGGTGAAGATTTAGATAATCTTTTAATTTAGTCCATGACCCTTAATGTAGTGCCTGACCTGTTTTTATCATAACTCTGTTTCTATCAAGACCCTGTTTTCATCATGACCTTGTTTTTATCATGCCCCTGTTTTTATTATCACCTTGTTTTTATCATGCCCCTTTTTTTATTATCGCCTTGTTTTTATCATGACTCTGTTTCTATTTAGCCTGTTATGTTATCCTAATTCATGCCAAATTTTTCTTCAGAATTTATTTTCCTGGTACTGGGTGGCAGCTTATTCCTAAGCTTAGTTGGATTATTGATTTTTCAAACTTATCAAGCCCTCCGTCTAAAACAAGCCCATCAAACATTACTCCATACTTTAGAACGTAAATTAACTGAACAACATTTACTACAAACACAACAGTTTTCCGATCTCAGGCTTAATTTATTAGAAACATTGAATCAACATAATCAACATCATAATGATCATCTCAAAAATCATAACACGAGTCTGCTTGAATCTTTAAAACAGCAAAGCATAACGCTTTTAGAAACGCTCGGCCAACATAACGCGGGCATTATTGGCAAATTTAAAGATTTAAGTTTGTTGTTAGAAAAACGACTACACGAAGGTTTTGAAAAAACCACCACCACCTTCGCAGATATTGTGAAACGCCTTGCTTTAATCGATGATGCGCAAAAAAAACTCAGCGAATTATCTAGCAATGTGGTGAGCCTACAAGAAATTTTGATTGACAAACGTTCTCGCGGTGCGTTTGGAGAAATCCAATTGAGTAATCTCATTCAGAATATGTTGCCAAGTCAACATTATGCCATGCAGCATACCCTATCCAATGGTGCACGCGCTGATTGCATTTTATTTTTACCTGATCCTACCGGGGATATCGTCATCGATTCAAAATTTCCACTGGAAAATTATCAAGTGATGACCGATTTTTCTAGCGGTGAAGCGGAACGTAAAAAAGCTCAGCAACAATTTAAACAAGATATTAAAAAGCATATTCAAGATATTGCCAGCAAATATATTTTGACAAACGAAACCGCCAATGGCGCAATTATGTTCGTCCCTGCTGAAGCGGTTTTTTCTGAAATTCATGCACATTTTCCTGATTTAGTAGAACTTGCACAACGCTTGAATGTTTGGATGGCTTCACCGACAACCCTCATGGCCATTTTAACTACGGCCTCAGCGGTATTAAAAGATCAAGCCACACGACAACATATCCATATTATTCAAGAACATTTGCGTCATTTAGCCAATGATTTCCAGCGTTTCGACACCCGTATGCAAAATCTTGCAAAACACATCGATCAAGCTAACAAAGATGTTCAGCAAGTACAAACTTCAGCAAAGAAAATTAGCCAGCGATTCAATCAAATTGAAAAAGCAGAAGTCGACGAGCCGCATCAATTATCTGTTTTCACCGAAAGTGAAGAGAACTTTCTGCTGTCTGAGGAAGAATCGTAAGTATCGAAAAGAATCTCAATCATCTTATAGTAGCATGTAGCATGTAACATATAGTATGGCAATTTCTATTCAAATAAACTAAATTTAGGTAAGATGAGGTGTGTAAGCTGGTCAAGAGGTTCAAAGCAAAACCCTAGGATTTCCAATATGTTCAAAAGAGTCATGAAACGGATTTCAGATGCCTGGATAAACTGGTTAAATCATGAAAAACCCCACGATGGCGTTCCCTTATGCGATTTTGAGCGGATCCGTTACGAACTTCGCATTGGGGATGTGTTGCTGATTGAAGGTCGAAGTCGGATCAGCGACATAATACGATCAATGACCCAAAGTTCATGGTCACATTCTGCATTATATATTGGTCGTTTACATGATATTGAAGATCCTAAAACACGGAACTTAATCTCCTCCCATTTTAAAGGGACACCGGATACACAACTGCTCGTAGAAGGTATTATGGGTAAAGGCGCCATTATCAATCCGCTTTCTGTGTACGAGCATGATCATATTCGAGTTTGTCGCCCGAGAGGCTTGTCACGACAAGATGCGCAACAAGTCATTAACCATGCCATTGCAAAATTAGGCACAGAATACGATGTACGACAAGTGATGGATCTTGCACGATTTATGTTTCCTTGGCGGTTATTTCCACGACAAATGGGATCAAAACTTTTTTTAGACAATAACAGTGAACATGCGAAAGTCGTGTGTTCAACCATGATTGCAGAAGCCTTTGCTTCCGTGGATTTCCCGATTTTGCCTTTCGTTAAAAAACATACCACCAAAGGCGTAGAATTAATCGCTCGTAATACCAAACTTTATACCCCGCGAGATTTCGATTATTCTCCCTATTTCGATATCATGAAATATCCGTTTCTTGAAACTGCCAATCATGCGCCGTATCGAAAATTACCTTGGAACAGAGAGGGTTTAGTGAGTCATGATCGCGTCGGTATTCATGCGAGCAAAGCAAAAACAAACGCGCAAATTTCTGCAAAAACCCAAGAAGACTCGGCTTTGGAAATCACTTTTGAAGAGGCTATGCATGAAATGGAGGCCGAACTCGAAACCATCGACAACGATACCGATACTGTTACAGATCCCAATACGGTTACTGAAACCGATGCTGATATTTCTGCCGACACTTTGGACGCCTATTTCAATGCAATCGCACCTGCCGATCATAATGCTGATCATAATCAACCAGAACACGAGGGGAGTGTGAGGAGAACGAAAAAAACGCAACCACGGCCTCAAGAAAGTGCCACTTCCAAGGATAATGAAGAGACAGCTCGAAATCGGCACACTTCAAAAAAGAAATCGAAGAAATCACCGATAAACCCGAGTTGAGTACAACCCTCTTCCAAGAGACGCGGCCCCAAAGTCAAGGTCCGTCATCATCCAAAGTCTAGCAACTTACTATCATGCTCTGTTATTCTTGCCTTCTCCTTCTCTGTTCTCTCATTCTATTGACAAATCCCTCCGTCAGTTTAGAATGTAAATCCTAAGGCTTATCATAAAATAAATAATATAAAGATAATAATTGTTATATTGTAAATGCACATTTTTAAAACAGAATAATCTGTACAATAAACTGAGTAATAGGTATGTCTGCAACTGAATTAACTTTAAATGACCTCGCGAGAAACTTGGTAAACGCCACGAATCAAAATCAGCGTGAAACAAAAGCTGAAGATTTTACCCAACTCCCCGGGGCTGTATCCCAAAGAGAAGAGGGTGCAGATTCGACCCATGCTGAGAGATCACAAGATCCAAGTTCCGTTGATTCACCAGATCCCCTTTATGGACTGTATGCCCAGGAGGTAAAAGAATCAAAAGAAGCCCAAGAAAATGATGCATCGATCGCCCATAGTATGAATGAACAAGACTATTCGGATGAGGATGTCGCAGACGATCAAGACTCAACTTTAGTCGTAGACCAAGCACTTTTGAATGATAAAATCGTACCAGGTAATGTGGATTGTTTAGAATATCGATTATTTGATCCAGCATTTCGCGCGCTCATCAATAGAGCGGATCGTATCCAAAAAATGGCAAGCGATCTTAAAAATCTAAAAGAAATTTTGTTGCTAAATTTGCATGTGACCAAATTGGTGATCCAAGAAGTCTATAAAAATGAAAATGAGAATTATGATGATTCACCTTACGTTTATTTTTCAGGGTTGTTTTGCAATCCAGGCTTTGCCAATCAATGGTATGAGGGATTACTGAATCTTTTCCCAAAAACAGCCGTCCATACACTAGAGTTTAGAGACCTTGCCCCTCAATTTCATCCTGATAGAAAAGCGAGTCCAATACTTCGTCATTATGGTCCAGAAAACCCGATAGATTATTGCAATAACCTTTATACACTGGGCATTCGTTTCTTGGATTTAGCGAATACCAATCTTGCGAGCAATTTACCAGGCATTTTAACTTGCAACCGATTAGGAGAATTAAATGCTTTCACAAAGACTTGTAACTGGCAGGCAATTTGTTCATGGATTTTCTGTTTACCTTGTAATCTGATTATGTGCTGCTGTTGTTGTAATCCCAATACCAGCGTCTGTTGTTGCAACGAATATGGCAATGAAGATTTAAACGCTTTAGTAACTCAAGATGAACACTACTTGATGAATTTAGGAAACGCTTTAAAACAATTTCCAAATCTTAGGTTTTCATTTGCAAAAATTACAGAATATATGACGGGCATCTCTCGGAGACTGAACAAAGCCGTTGACTTAACTTCTCTCGCTAAAGCTTTTGAAGATAATCAATTCCAAGTGATTTGTATTGAAGATTTTGAAGTGCTCGGAAGTAATGAATGGCAGAATTGGGTAAATGAAAGTTCTGTCGCAGAGATATGGAAAGCACTCTGTAAAAGCAATGTTTTAGTTGAATTTCGTTTAAGAAACGTACCTCTTTCCTTATTGAAGGATACAACCATTCAAAGCATTGGTCTAGCCATTGCAAAAAGCAAAGTACGAAAGCTTGAAATTATATATCCAGAGACAAATATAAACACAACGCTCTCAAAATGCGAGGTATTGGTTAAGGCATTAAAAGCGTCTACGTGTTTGTGGGGTATTTCAATATCCTTAGCATCTCAATTTGAAAAATGGGAAAAGGATTTAAAGGATAATATCCATTTACGCCAGCGATATGTTAAATTACTTGAAGATATTCAAGAAATAATCATTCGAAATTCATTTCAAGAAATTATGATCGGTGATGAATCTTGCGAATGGGTTCCACCGATGATTCGTTCATCGATCAAAAGAAATGATTCATTACAACTTGTTAGACAAGAACTGCGTGAATATGCGACATCAAAAAGAAAATCGAATATGCCAACTATGTTAGATGCCTTGGAAAAGAAAGAATCGCAAGAAAATGCATCAAAAGACGTTGAATTAAGTCCTGAAGCACAACTTAAAGCGGATATTGAGGAAATTGCAGAGCTTTTGAAAGCAGAGAGACGTGGAAAAGTAGATGAAGTCTTGTCTGAAATGATGACACCGACTCCACCACCGGAGATACCGACCCCACCACCAGTGAGAAATTTAGTTCTTCATTATTTAGGATATCAACAGCGGTCACCCGATCCTAGTACTCCATCAAATAAGTTTTTCCCGATGCCTGACTTCGATTCAACCAGATCCCTCGCTGATGCTCGGGATAGTTGTCCGTCACAAAAACGCAGTTTATTGGACGGACAACTAGTTCGATTTTAAAAAGGCAATCAATTCAAACACCGCCTTCATCCTCACTTCGCGATCGGATAAATCTTGCTTAAAGCGAAGTTTAGTCGGTCCCTCTAAACGATAAATATTCGGTTGAGTTTGAATGAGTTTAATAATTTTATCGGGATTAATATTCGGTTTGTCCGAAAACTCTAATTTTCCTCCCAATGGCCCCGCATCGATTTTTAAAATGCCTAAAGGCTCCGCAAGCAACCGGAGTTCTGTCATTTTAAATAAAAATTGTGTTTGTAGCGGTAAGAGGCCAAAGCGATCTATCATTTCACTTTGTAGATCTTTTAAAGCGACATCATTACGTGCACCGGCAATGCGTTTATATAAAACCAAACGAGAATGCACATCTCCCAAGTAATTTTCAGGAATAATGGCAGGTAATTGCAAATCAATTTCGACATGCTTTTTAAGCGGCGCATCCAAATTAATGGTTTTTCCTTCACGTAATAATTTTACTGCTTGTTCCAGCAATTCCATAAATAGCGGAAAGCCCACTGATTGAATATTACCGCTTTGTTCTTCTCCCAATAATTCACCTGCGCCTCGGATTTCTAAGTCGTGGGTCGCCAAGGTAAAACCTGATCCCAATTCCTCTAACGATTCCAACGCTTCCAATCTTTTTAACGCATCTTGCGTCATAAGTTTCGTTTTCGGCGTTAAACAAAATGCATAGGCTTGATGGTGAGAACGTCCAACTCGCCCTCTTAACTGATGTAATTGCGCCAACCCTAATTTATCGGCGCGTTCAATAATAATCGTATTGGCCGTGGGAATATCAATGCCTGTTTCGATAATAGTGGTACAGACTAAGACATTAAATCGTTGATGATAAAAATCCGACATCACTTGTTCTAATTCGCGTTCACGCATTTGTCCATGCGCGAAGTGGATCCGTGCTTCTGGCAGCAAATTTTCTAATTCACGCGTTCTATTTTCAATGGTTTCGACTTCATTGTACAAATAATACACCTGACCACCACGATGTATTTCGCGTAAAATGGCTTCTTGAATTAATGCCGGTTCTTTTTCACGCACAAACGTTTTAATAGATAAACGTTTTGCAGGCGGCGTTGCAATAATCGATAAATCTCGCATGTGCGACATGGCCATGTTTAATGTTCGCGGAATGGGGGTGGCCGTCATCGTTAGAATATCCACCTCGGAACGCAAGGCCTTAAAAGTTTCTTTTTGGCGAACCCCAAATCGATGTTCTTCGTCAATAATGATGAGCCCTAAGGATTTAAACTGAATGTTCTCTTGTAAAATCTTATGTGTACCGATCAAAATATCAATGGATCCAGCTTTTACCTTGTCAATAATACTTTCTTGTTCTTTTTTAGTGCGAAACCTCGATAGCATTTCAATATTAAAAGAAAAATGTGCAAAACGATCAGAAAAAGTTTGAAAATGCTGTTGCGCCAATAAAGTGGTCGGCACTAAAATGACCACTTGCTTTCCATTACTCACTGCAACAAATGCTGCGCGCATCGCCACTTCTGTTTTTCCAAAACCCACATCGCCACAAATCACTCGATCCATTGGCTTTGATTGAGTCAGATCTTTCAAAACTTCCGTGATGGCTCTTTGTTGATCTGGGGTTTCTTCGAATGGAAATTCAGACGCAAATTCCATGTATTCTTTTTCCGGTTGAATGAAAGCAAAACCCGTTTTTGCTTCGCGCCTTGCATAAATATCAAGCAATTCAGCGGCCACATCTCGCGTTTGTTCCAAAACCTTGCGTTTGACTTTTTGCCATTGATCCGTTCCTAGTCGATGCAGTGGTGCATGTTCTAAATCGACACCACTATAACGACTAATTAAATGTAGCGAAGTCACTGGCACATAAAGCTTATCTCCCCCTGCATATTCTAAGGTAACAAATTCACCTTCTTGGCCAGATAAAGTTAAGTGCGTCAAACCCAAATAACGACCAATGCCATAATCAATATGAACGACTGGAGCGCCTAGGGTGAGCTCTGCGAGGCTTCGCACCTCAAAATCTAATTCAAAGGCTTTGTGTTTTTGTGTGCGACGTCTGGTTTGTAAAACACGTTTACCTAATACCACGGCTTCTGGAATAAATGTAATGCGGTGGGTGCCGTCTTCCTCAAGAACTTTAAACCCTTGTTCAAGACTGGCAATGGTAATCGCCATGGGGGCATTTGAACTCGAAAACGATTCCCAATCTGCCACCTCTGTGATTTTGAATGGCGCTGCTTCGAATTTATCAGACACTGCTTTTGTTTTATCTGGCACTTCTGTGATTTTAAATGGCTTTTCTTCGATTTTATCCGGCACCGCTTCCGTTTTATCCAGGATTGCCCCGCTTTTATCAGGCATTGCTCCCATTTTATCTGGCACTGCTTCCGTTTTATCTAGCACTGCTTCTGTTTTAAATTGAAGCGTTAATAAGAGTTCTTTAAAAATCTCACGTCGGCCTAAAGATTCTGCGGTAAATAAGATACGCGGGCGATTGCTTTCCTTGCTTTCCAAAACATGCGACGCACTCTGCTTCTCTGCCCTACTTTGACTTTCATGAACGAGTCCGTGCTCAATTCGAGGATCTCGAAGATCTTGGAGATCCGCTTCAATAAAATCTTTCAATGCATGTAAAGGCAATGCATGTCGTGGCTCAATGCTTAAATTTGGCAAAGATTGAATTTGAAATTGATAGTTAAAATTATATTGTTCAAATTGTTTTAAAGCTGAAAACAGTTCTTGCGGCTGTAAAAACACTTGTTTCGGTGTTAAAATGGGCCTTAGCCGATCATGTCCGTATTGATCGTAGCGTTCTTTCGCTTGTTTCCAAAAATTTTCAATCGCTTCATTTACCCCTTTGCAGCGAACAATCAAACTGTTCTTTTCGAGATAATCTAACAATGTTGCCGTTTCCTCAAAGAAAAACGGTAAATAATATTCCACGCCCTGCGGAAAGTGCGCATCGGAAACTTCTAAATATACGGTACATTGTCTGGGATCTCCCTCAAATTGTTCTCGCCAAGCGCTTCTAAAATGACTGATCGCCTCTTTGGTTAAGGGGAATTCTCGCGCGGGCAGCAAACGAATTTCATCCAACTTATGCAGGGTCCTTTGGCTATCCACATCAAAACTACGAATTGAATCAATCACATTATCGAATAAGTCGATTCGATACGGCAATTCGCTTCCCATGGGAAACAGATCGATGATAGAACCTCGCACGGCATATTCGCCATGTGCCATCACTTCCGAAACGCCGTAGTACCCGCTTTCTTCTAATCGACGTCGCATTTCGGACAAATCCAAAGTATCGCCTTTTTTAAGTAATACCACATTTTGTGAAACATAAGATTTTGGACTTAAGCGATGCATGAGTGTTGCCGCCGAGACAACTAACACGCCCCGTTTTAACAACGGCAATTGATAAAGAATCCTTAAGCGATCGGAAATGATATCTTGATGTGGTGAGAAACTATCGTAGGGTAACGTTTCCCAGTCAGAAAATAAGAAAATAGGGAACTCTTCGCTTTGTATTTTTTGATGCAAAAAGAATTTTAAATTTTGCTCGATCTTCAGTGCAGAAACAGAATCTTCTGCGACGACGAGCAGCAAACGCTTTTCATCCACTAAATTTTTAATCACATAAGACAAGGCATCGGGAGATAAGTCGTCTTTTGGGTTTGTCATAAAATATCCGTATCTCGCATAAATTTTATCGAAATAAATCCCCTCAGAATGATAATCCGGTGGATTTGCTAATTATATATAGTTTTATATTAGTTACAACTAAAAATTCTACACTCAACTAAAATTGAACGTGGGCAGAGGCTAGGTGTAAATAATTATTGCATATTCATTTAGAATATCGTACAGTTATCAAAGTTTAAAGAATAGGGGAATTAAAAATGAAAGCTTGCATTTTATACAAAATTTTATATAATTATATATGAAAGACATCATTTGGCTTGGGGATGCGCATAAGGTAGTTAAAGGTTACCCTATTAATGTGCGCCGAGAAATAGGTTTCAACTTAGACAAGATTCAACGTGGTTTAGAGCCGGATGATTGGAAGCCTATGGTGGGAATAGGAAATGGTGTGAAAGAAATTCGGATCCATGAAGAAAATGAGTATCGTGTGTTATATGTAGCTAAGTTCGAAGAAGCAATTTATGCGCTTCATTGTTTTATTAAGAAAACGGAGCAAACTGCAAAAAGAGATCTCGACCTTGCTCGGAAACGTTTTGCTGAGATCTTAGAAATGAGGAGAGTTCATTATGAAGAATCATGTTACTAAAGGCAGTGTCTTTGAGGATTTAGATTTTTCCCCTGAGGAAGCGACTAGTTTAAAAATTCGTGCCGCTTTGATGAGAGCGATTGAACGCGAGATAGCGGAGAGAAAATTGACACAGGCAAGAGCTGCTAAAATACTTGGCGTCACTCAACCCAGAATGAGCGATCTAAAACGCGGTAAAATTCAATTATTCACGATTGATGTACTGATCAGTATGCTTGTTAAATTGGATAAACATGTTTCAATTATTATTGATGATGATCGTTTAGCAGCTTAGTTTAAAAAACTATACCCTGCCCTTTATCTGTGCCTTCTCTTCTATCTATGTCTCCTATCTTTTCCACTTCTCCTATCTTGGCCATTTCTGCGCTCTTCCCCCTCTCCCTCCGCTTCTTTTCTATCCATTCTATCCTTTTTATCTTCTGCTGCTTCCCCTGCTTTTTCCGTTCTTTGTACTTGGCTAGCGGCTTTTAAAACGAGATGTTGTTTCACTTGCGCATGAAAAACTTCCATATTCTTAAAAACTGGAAATTTCGAAGCCTCGATAGGATCCGTAATACCTAATCCGCCTTCTGCCTGACTTCTTTTGATATAATCCGCTTCTTCAATGCTTAAATCTTGTTTAAATCGACGCAGCATGGTTTCATAAGCATGTGTAGACTCTTCTTCTTTTCTGGGAAAAATATCTGAAAAATCGGGTTTGAAAACGCCTTCTTTCATCGTTTTATCCAGAAACAGTTGATGTAATTTATAAACATGAGCATGTTCTGTTGCATCCGCTTTCTCATAATTTTTATCTAGCACTGAAACAGCGTCACTCGTTACTTTGGCTAAATATTTTAATTTATTTAATTTAAAGAGATTGGGCATACTAAACGCACGCAAATACTTATCCGCCGCCGCTTTTGCACGCCCATCTGAATTATAGTTTTTCACGAGCTTAACAACTTTATAGATAAACCAGGGCAATGTGGGAACGGCAACAGCGGCGGCTATCCCAATACGAACAGTAAACGCAGCAAACGAGACAAACTGCATGACGCCAGTAATGATATTATTTTTCAGGGTTGGTCTATCACTCATAAAATAATGATTAATTTTGGCAATAAATGAAGTTTTTTCATATATACTTCTTTCTAGTTCTTTCTCCATCATTTTTAAGGTTTCATATCGAGATCCCACAAAAGTACGCTTTTCAAAACTGGCCATACGATTTTGAAAAATCTGTATTTCGTTCGATGTTTCATGCAGTTTTTGTTTTGCTTGGTTTAAATAATCCTCGCAGATTGCTTTTTGCTTGTCAATAAACCCGATGATATCTTTGGCTTTTTCTGGAAAACGATATTTTTCGGGTATTTCTTCTAATTCTAGAGAGGAGCCTATCGCTTCCATTTCAGGCCTATCAAACTCTTCATTCAGTTCTTCAAAAAAATGACACATAAAATGATCTTTTTCGTGCCTATAATGTGCAATAACCCCTCCCTGAATAAATTTATCTTTTTCAAACTGAAGATCCTTTAAAATATTATTTTCATTTTTCTTGCGTGCTTTCAATCGGACAAGCGCCTCGTTATAATCTTCTTCAGAAATTTCCTTTTTCTCCAATTCATTCTTTAAATCAACTTCTTCTTTTTCTAGTTGCGCGATTCTTATTCGCGCGGCTTTCATTCTTCCACGTAAATTTTTTATAATAAACAAATAACCTTCTAATTGTGCCATCCAAGCTTTATCTTGTTGTTTATCAAACTTCGCTTGGAAATCTATTTTTCTAAGCTCAAAACCCGCCATGGCTAAATTTAATTCCTTGATTTGCAAATTCTGTTCTAATCGAATATTTTCTAGTTCTTTTAATTTTCTTTTACAACTTTCAACCAATTGCTCATCTGTCGGCGCCTCTGATGCTTTTGTCATTAACACTTTGATCAAACGCTTCATAGAATCCAGAGCATTCTTTTCTTTTGCATGTAACTCATCTTCAGAAACACCTTGCGCCGCTGCCTGAATTTCAATATTTCTATTTACCGTAGCCAAACGTTCAGCATTCAGTTTTCCTGGATCAAGCAGCAAATAAGCCTTTAAGCGCAATAATTCCTCTAAAGTCATCGCAGATAATTTTTCTATTTTTTCTTTATTCAAAATTTCTGTAAATACTTGATAAACCGATTCCCAACCCGATTCTCTCAGCGCATCTCTCTGGGTTTTTTCAGCATCAAAATCCAAAGTTCCGACGCCCTTCGTGTCAATATAAACAATACTGTCTCCATATTTTCTTCTGAGATCTGTTTCAGAGAGAGCCGTTTTATACAAGGCTTTTAGTAATCCTATCCCGGAAGTAATTTCCTCCTTGCTTTCTTCTTTCTCTTTGAAGGACAATGCTAATACCGCTGGGTTCCCTTGGTTCCTGTTCTGATTGCTGTTCTGGTTGCCACCCTGAGTGCCGCGAGACTTGCTGCCTTGGTTGTTATCACGTCTACCACCTTGATTGCCGC